>Ga0129333_10001850_pt1 | contig 19432 bp, 33 predicted proteins | sample CPB6_08_DNA_FD_94474 | JGI IMG/M metagenome (GOLD analysis project Ga0129333, IMG submission 94474) | Freshwater to marine salinity gradient microbial communities from Chesapeake Bay, USA - CPBay_Sum_0.6_0.8_DNA | ecosystem: Environmental > Aquatic > Marine > Coastal | place: USA: Chesapeake... | reverse complement strand
CCTTTAAGCATATTGCAGCGTAGAGATTTTTGTCCACAATGCGCAGCCCTCGCTGCGCCACAACCACAAGAGGTAAACATGAGTAATCCACAATTTGGAAGCACCACGAAAAGCAACCCGCAAGGCTGGCCTATCTCCGACATGGCGGCCGGCTCGCCGTATGTCTATAACGCCCTGGTCATTGGCGTTACGGATGGCGACACGATCAAGGTCAAGATTGATCACGGCATGAACATCTTCTCCGTTCAGACGCTTCGTCTGAATCGTATCAATGCGCCGGAGCGCAACACCGAGGAAGGCGAGTCTGCCAAGAGTCAGCTGACCTATCTCTTGCTGAATGAGAAAGTGGTCGTCGGCACGATGAAAGACAGGAAGGAAAAGTATGGACGCTGGATCGCAGAGGTATTCCACGAGAGTGTGAATATCAGCGATCTCATGGTCAAGGAGGGCATGGCCAAATATCAGCAATATTGAGGGGGGTAGGAGGTTGACTAAGAGACTTAATTCAAAGTAAAATGCAAGTAGTTTGGTTTAATATAAATTCAATTCAATTCAATTAATAGAGGTATTTAAAATGGCTGATTTAATCGCAAAAACCGCTGACAACCGTGATGCTATTGCTTACGTGGGAGAAACTCCCTGGCATAGCAAAGGCCAGCCCTTAACTCCGAATGCTCCGCTCGAAGTCTGGAAGACTGAGGCGGGCTTCGACTTCGATGTCATTCCGGCTACTGTGCGGTATATGACCAACTTTGGTGCCGGTGAGATGCCGTCACGGAAGGTTCTGTATCGCTCCGATACCCTTAAGCCGCTCAGCATTGTATCAAACGGGTACAAGATTGTTCAGCCCAATGAAGTGCTCGAGTTCTTTGAGCAGTTCGTCGAAGTTGGGGGTATGCAATTGGAAACGGCAGGAGTCCTGGACGAGGGCCGCAAGCTCTGGGCGCTGGCCAAACTGAGCGACGGTCTCACTATCACCCCGGGCGACGCCCTCAAGCCTTACCTCCTGTTATACACCAGCTATGACGGGAAGTTCGCAACGACCGCCCGTCTGACCAGGATTCGTGTCGTTTGCTGGAACACGCTGTCTGCCGCCCACAATGCAGACGGCTCGGCCATCCGGGTTCCGCATACTCGCGAATTCGACAAAGCTCTGGTCGCCGACCAGCTCGGCATCATGCCGGACATCTTCTTTCAATGGGCTCAAACCTTGAAGGAAATGTCTCAGACATCTCTACAAGAGTCGGATGCGAACGACTTCGTGATTCAGTTGCTGACTCCGCTGTCCAAGCCCGATATGAGAGCGCGTGAACTGGTGACGGAATCATCTGGGTACAAGAAGATAATGAGTATGTTCGATACCGGTGCCGGCGTAATCGGCTCCGATCTGGACGGAGGACATACAAAGTGGCGGATGCTGAACGTCGTGACTCAACTCGTGGATCACGAGATGGGTAACAACCGCACCCGTCTCAACAGTGCATGGTTCGGACGCGGAGATTCGATCAAGAATCGTGCGTTCGACCTGTTGTCTGCCTAGAGTTCCGTAAGGATTCTCTGCATAAACCAGTTAACCGTAAAATTTACGGTTAACTTCAGTGCGTAATACGTAATAACAGTGTAATTAACTAACCTTTGAGGTATTTATCATGGCTACAAGATCACCAAAAACTATCCCACCCACATTGTTCACTATTCTGTTGGCATCGAATCATGATCGCGCTACATTCCTTTATAGAGTTTCGGCAGTAACTGAGACTGAGGCGAAGGAGCTGGCAGTATTGAAGTATCCCAACTGCTCAATCCTGAAGGCCATGAATCCGGATGTGGACGAGCTTGCTGAGTTGCACGAATTCCTGGCCCCGTACCTGGACAAGTATGAAAAGCTGAAAAAGGCTGTGGCCTCTACTGTACCACTCACGGATGATGCTTATACGGTGAGCGGTGAGCGCTTCGATATCGATTACACGGCCCCTTCCCAATCCTTGAAGTGCAATGTGGATGCCAAGGACTTCATCAAGGCAACCAAGGCCTGGGATGCCGTCACGGTGTCGGTCACCAAGGCCAGGGACTGCTTGACGGACGAGCAGATCACGATGCTGTTTACCGAAGAGCAAGGCGCTAGGCGGTTCAAACGGGTGCGCTTGAACGTGGAGCAGATGACCAAGGTCAGCGCGGCATAGTCAACTTTATATTTTATAGAATATACTTAAGGTTCACTGCGGTAATCCGCAGGCGAGATGGCTGTCCTCTTATCCTTAAACGGTAACGGAGTCATGCCGGCGGCTCGCCATGTATCCTTGATGTTCGCAGCGGTGGGGAGTGCATACACCCGATTCATAGGCATCAAGTAGATATCAATCCCTGAAGAGGCGCAAGGTACTACAGGAAATGGCGAGGGACTCCACATAACCACGGATGGCTATGTTTATCTTAAGATGGATCCACAAGCATCGAGCATGCCGGGCCGTCATTGGTATCACCGTCGTGTGGTTAATTGCCGACGTCATGGTTATTCTTGTCTGGGCGCTTTGCTTCTATGGCAAATGCACATAATTAAGTAAACTATTATCCGTAAATTTTACGGTTCGAGGTATTTATGCACTGGAAACTCTTCAAGGCCCTATTTACGTGGCCTAAATCCCCTAAGCCCACCGTCGGGCAGATCTGCCCATGCTGTTATTCCTCTAACACATTTAGGGATCCTGTCGACTTAAGCCCAGGTACTCTGCACATACTCAGGGCTCCTGGCGGATGCAACGAGTGTTCGGCGCGATGGGTCGATTATTATAAGCATGTCTCGTTCGAATGCACCTACCAACCAAAATAGATAGTCGAGGTATTTATGCAACCTAAAAGTCCCCGTGAAGTAGCTGTTTTCACCCTCCTGAAAGAAGTCATGCTGGCCATGCTCGAGGCCGGATATACGTGCCCAAGTCTTGAGAAGGCTGTAGAGGATGTTATGGAGCTCTTCAATAAGCCGAGTCAGGCTGTCATCGTTGTCGATGGAGGTGTCGTGACTACGACGGCATTCTCTGATGATCCGAATGTCGAGGTTACAGTAATAGATCTCGATAATTTCGGTTCTCCGCAGCCTTGCGAGAAATATATTGAAGGGCAATGGGTGAAATGCTCTCCAGAGCCGATAGAAGTCACCCATGCGGCTCTGCCCTTGGTTAAGACCATTTATGGGGAGGATCTCCCCGCTTTTATCAAAATAGTAGAGGAGATAAGTAGTTATCCGCCATGTAGTCTACAGAGGTATTTATGAACATCTTGGAAAGATATATCGCGCACAAAGCAGTGCGCTGTCCTTATTGCGAGTCCGATGATATTGAGTCCAATGACTTGGATCCAGTAGACGGCTCCCTAGAAGTGCGGGCAGAGGTCAAGTGCTGCAATTGTGATGCCCACTGGACCGACGTCTACAAACTGACCTCGATCGAGGTTACGAAAGGCCCCAAGCGGGACACACAGGAGGATTTCACCAAGCTTGGGTATGTTTTCAAGATCGGCCCGACTGTTTATGGCGGCCAAGAGTACGAATGTACTTATCGCGGAAGATTAGTATGTAGTGGCCATCTTGCAGCGCAGGAAGGCGAGAAGACTTACAGGCTGATCCGCCGCTGCCGGTTCACAATGCTTGCTGCGGCAGTCTCTGATTTCTATAGAAGATTTATTGAGCTGAGCTTCCTAACAACGACCAGCAATAGCTGAAGAGGTATTTATGCAACAACTTTGTAAGTTAACGACCCAAAGACTTACATCGCACGGCGGGTTCCAGTGGGAGATTGGTACTCCGGCTCCTATGCTTTCTGGGGATGGTGACCTTTGCGGTCCGGGATGGTATCACTGTTACCAGCACCCCTTGCTGGCCGTATTACTGAATCCGATATACTCAGATATAAAGTATCCTAGACTATGGAAAATCGAGGTGTCAGGCGAAGGCAAGCACGACTACGGATTGAAGAGCGGATATCAATCCATGACCTTGATCAAAGAACTCCCATTGCCTGAGATAACGCTTACTCAGCGAGTTTCTTTTGGAATACTTTGTACATTGGAAGTCTATAAAGACCCAGCATTCATAAAGTGGGCAAACTCTTGGCTAAGTGGAGACGATAGGTCAGAAGAGAGTTCGGAATTTGTTGCGGAGGCTGCTTCTACGTATGCATGGAAGTATTCTAGGACTTCTGCTGCTGCTGCGTGGGCTGCGTGGGCTGCTTCTAGGGCTGCGTGGGCTGCTTATAGAGCCGCTTCTCCGAAAGCTGCTGCGAGAGCTGCTGCGAAGCCTGCTGAGTGGACCGCTGCTCATACAGCCGCGAGGGCTGCTTATATGGCTGCTTCTTCGAGAGCTGCTGCTGATCATGCTCTCGATCTCATATCCTTAGCTGAAAAAGCTATTTTAATTAAGTAACCAACGGAGGTATTTATGCAATTTCAATTTACGTGGGCAGGCATCAAGTTCGATGCCGTTATGGGCGGCTCTAAGGATGAGCCGGTAATCGAGGAGCTGCGTGAGAAGGATACGCAAGCCAATGCGATATGGCTGATGGACTCGATCCATGGGGACGCCATCCTCGAGGCGGCTGTTCCTGCTGCCGAAAAAGAATCTCGCCGACTGCACGAAGAGGCGATGGTAGACTCACTGACTTATACACGCATTTAGGTGGTATTTATGAGACAAGACACAATCCTAGGACTGGTAGATATCAGCACCCTGTTTACTGACTTCATCCTGTGCAAACAGGTGATCCTTCCCAAAGGGCGAGGCTCAACTGTGGATAAGCCTAGAGACTATGTATTCATCAGTCATGTGAGAGAACCGAGCGGAGGTTCAGTTAACCGCATCGATGGTAAATGCTACTTCCTATATGGGAAGCCTACCCAACAGGCTATAGATCTCGGGATGCGCTGCATGACGTCAGGAATCATAGGCGCCTTTGAGATTTGTAAACAGGCGGGAGATCCTGAACACGCTATAGTTATGGCAGTGGATTCCCGCTTTATCGGATCCACCAAGATTGCAATGATTAAGTCAGAGCAAATCCCGAGTGCAAAGCAGTGCAAGCTCTATTCTTGAATAGGCGTTTTAACAAACCGTAAATTTTACGGACTACATTTAACCACAATAATTATGAGGTATTTATCATGTCACAATTCACATTACAAATCGTCCCAGACACCGAGCCCATGAATCCGCGCAAGGAGTACGACCACCTTGGCAAGATGGTCTGCTTCCATAAGCGCTACGATCTTGGCGACAATACTGATCTCGAGTCAGCGATGTTCGATTCCTGGGAAGAGCTGAAGCAGCACCTGATCAAGAATGAAAAAGCTTCGGTCATCCTCCCGGTTTATATGTATGACCATAGTGGCCTGACGGTGAAGACAACCCCGTTCAGTTGCCGTTGGGACTCTGGCCAAATTGGATTTATCTACTGCACTGATACTAAAATTCGTAGCTGCTACGGCGTGAAACGCATCACCGCCCCATTGCGAGTTATGGCGTATGCGGCCCTTGGGGCTGAGGTCATGCAATACGATAAGTATTTGCGTAGAGACTATTACGGCTACCAAATTATCGACAAAGATGAGGAAGTCGTTGACTCCTGCTGGGGATTCGACGACGAGGACTACTGCCGCACGGAGGGGCAGAACGCACTGGAATGCTTGATTAACACTGTAACACAATAACATCCGTAAAACGTAAAGAGGTATTTATGGCTTACACTTCATACAAAGGGCCGTCCGTGCTGGACGGCAACCCTATCGTGGCGCTGATCACCGGTATCGACCGGCCGTCCGCCAACCCCAAGACCGGCATCATGCTGCACCAGTGGATCGTCCGTGAGGATATGGATCCGTTGGTCGCCAGCAAGACGGGTGCCGATGCATCGATCTGCGGCAATTGTGCGTTCCGTGCCAAGGAGGGTAAGGAGCGATCCTGTTATGTCACCCTGATGCATGGTCCGCTGCAGGCTTACAAAGGCATGCTCAAGTCCGCCGACCCGCTGCAAGCGAAGCATCTGCGCGGCGAAATCATTCGGCTTGGAGCATATGGCGACCCCGCTGCCATCCCCCTCGACTATATCGAATGGATGGCGCGACATGCTGCTGGTGTTCTCGGCTTCACGCATCAATGGAAGAACTGTGACCAAGGCTTGGCCAAGTATTGCATGGCATCTTGCGAGACTCCTGAGGATCATGCTTTAGCCAAGGAGAAAGGATGGCGCACCTTCCGGGTGAAACTGCCTGAGGCCCCGCGGCTGCCCGGTGAGCGTCCCTGCCCATCGGCTGCCGAGGCGGGGGATAATGGGGTAACGTGCCGGAAATGCATGCAATGCGATGGGCACAATACCGGCAAGAGCAGGGACTTCGTGATCGATGTGCATGGCACCGGTCGTAAACACTTCATGGCGGCACTTAGCCGTAAATAATTTATCAACAAGAGAGGTATTTATGTCAGACCAACAAGCTTTCCACCAATACACGTCATCGATGACAAGTCTCAGTTCAGCCTTGTCTATAGCTTCTTCCTGCATAGCAGATGGACTCCTTGCGATTGTCGTAAGGATCGCTAACAGGGACTCGAAGTGGCCGATCATGATGGAAAATCCTGAAGCGCAGCTCCATAAGAACTGGAAGATGTCTTATGCTGCTACTGGGGATCGCTTCGCCGAAGTACAGAAGGCAAGAAGTCCGATAGAAAAGGATCTGCTCAATAACTATGTCTCGGTCTTTATGCCGAAGGAAGCTGCTGAAGTCTACTGGGAAACAGGGGCGGTTCCTGAAGGAACAAAGCTTGGCGTAGGTGTCAGCTTAGCCATGAAGATAGATGATTATTTAAAACTTAATCCTGGCGCAGAAACGTATTGCAGGCGCTGGGTTACGCACTGGACATTGCGTGACAATATAAAGCGGATGATTCCTGATGAACGTGTTGGGGATGTCTATGCCGTATTCGTTAAGGAAAATGCGGCTGAGCAATCCGAGCATGCTCGCATCATCCGCTTATTGAGAAGTATCGAGAGGTTTGTATGACACTTAAAGCACATGAGTTTATTGTCCCATTCATTGACAACATGCACTGCACTGAAGAAGCGTATGACTGGCTTAAAGAGCAGTCGCGCGAAGGCGAGGAGTTGATCGCTGAGGTACAAGAATGGGATCTGTTCTGGTTTGTATGCGACCATGCCGGAGACACTCCGCACCAGTGTTTGAATGATATTATCGCGTTTGCTGAGAAGTATGATTATATCTGGGTACGTATTATGTCTGGAGGGGTGGAAGTTGAGGACCTTGAGACTTACTCTGACTGAGAGGTGATTATGATTCCACAATGGAAAACCAAAGCAGGGAACTTGATCCCCATTAATGAGCTGGAAGACGACCATCTTGAATCGATCATCAAGATGATTCGCCGGAAAGGGGGGCTCCCCGTTGGGGAGTTCTTCCGGCTCCTAGCTGCTCCCCTATATTCAATGGGGGATTATGCAGCGATGGCTGTTGAGATGGAGCAAGCGCAAAGCTTTCCATCGAAGTGGCTGGATGTCCTTGAAGATGAAAGTAACCGCCGCAAGCCGGCAGGAGATAAAGATGGCCAACAAAGATAAAGTACGTCAACGTCGAGCGCTGCAGCGTTACGGTACTACAAGTGCCGTCTCCTCAGGGAAGGAGGTGACGTTGTCGGAGAAGATGAGGTTCTCGACATTCTCACGGATCTTCGCCACTATTGTGGTGCTCACAGCGTATCGTTTGCTGATGCTTTGCGGATGTCTGAACAACACTATGAAGCTGAGCTTCTTGATCCTAATGAGTGAGTGGACCATGGAATTAAAAGTAGATGGGGGATATAACTGGAAATACCAGAAGGACCGCCTAAAGTACCTTGGTAAGAAAGGCTTATGGCACCAGTTCGCTAAGATCAACAATCCTTATGAGGTCTGGTGCGAAGTCCTCGAGGAAGATTTGCATATGCTCGAGGAAACTAAAAATAATCAACAAGTGGAGAACAATAATGCCAAGATTTAGAATCGTTGTGAAATACCCTAACTGGATGCAATGTGGTGGCATCACGCAAACATACTGTGACACCGTCGAGTCGGAGACGCTGGGGCAGGCAATCATGGATGTTCAGGACATGGCTGCCAGAGCCAACCTCGTTGATGGCGATGGCCCTTCTGCTGACGACTTCGAGTTTCTCGGTGCTGAGGAAATAAAGGGGTTCGCAGCAACGTATATTGATGCTGTTGCTACCGAGAATACCGGCGGCGGATGCATGGTTGATTTTGTGTATCTCAAGTCTGGGGGGGTCATTGGCATTACTGATGACTCCGTTGTCCTGTATTCTAGCAGAGAAGCCTTCGACAAGGCTGATTCAATCAATGTTGTAATTTGGAGACCAAATCATGGCCAATGACCAAGTAGCAATTGACGCCGTGAAACAACTGTTCAAAGTCACTGCGGCGCTGCAAGCATTGCTCGATGTCATGCAAGCTGACCTGGGCGGTGGTTACTTCGTCCCAGGGGAGTGCGAGGATATCGTGCAGGCTGCCAGGGATGCGGTGGAATGATGATCATTCCAGATGCTCCAACTATAACGCTGCTCACTGAAGTTCGTCCGAAACATACTGGCAGGGTCTATAAAATAGCCCCTCCCATTGTCCTGGATGACGGCAGGACTGCAGAGTATGTCCGATCAAGCATTGGCTCGGAAGCTCTGCTCGGCGAAAATAATACATTCGCCGTATTCGCCAGCAATGAGCAGGGGGATGTCCTGGACTGGGAGGCTATTTACGAGGAATGTGAGGGGCCTGATTGGTGCCTCGCGCTCATGGATGATTTACACCATTAACAATCACTATTTAACTGAGAGGTACTTATGAAAGTGTTTGAAAACAGCATCGACGTGGAAATGTTTGTCCTGTTCGTCATCATGGTGTTGCTGAACAGCTTGGGTGGTTATTATCTTTATGAAGGAGAAAAGCTCACTGACTACAGCATATCTGTTGCCAATAAGCTTTGCAACGAGAACGGTGGAACACGGAGTCTCACGATACGTTCGATACGTACAGATACTGTGAAGTGTAGCGACGGTTCAGAATTCAATATCGATCTCGATATAGACGTCGCGGCCAAGTTTAAGTCGCCCATAACCCCGCGCGGTGAGCTCGATGGTTCTCCAGTCAAGTAGGTTCATCTGCGGAGGGATATCATCCTTGGTGGAAGATCCTTGGTATGACCACATGCTTCTCGACCTGAATGCTTGTGTGAATCGTGGCTGGCCGCTGGCCGGCGACGATCTCCCCGAGATGATTGAGGAGATCAACCACAGTTTAGCCACGCCCTTGGGGGAGCGATGGAGATCAAACCTGAGTTAGATTTATTTACGAGACTCGGCCGGGCGCTTCTGTGCCTGTCCGGTATCCAGTTTGCCATCATGGTATGGTATGTTATTCGCTATATGATGCGATAGAGAGGTATTTATGAAAGTTGGAGTCTACTGGAACCTTCACAAGAATGTATGGAGCGTTAAATCTATGGAGACTGGCCGGGTGATTCAACACTTGTCAGCGGTCTATTTGAAGAACTGTACATTTAAGGTGTCCCAGGCGGGACGCCAGCGCGTCCTCCGGGAGAAACGCAAGAACGTGCATGCGATGATCGTCGGCGATCTTGTCACCTTGAACGATAGATTTCCGCAGGATAAGGCAGCATTCCGCCATGTCTATTATAACCCGTACAAGGTATCGACATTCGTCGACCGGGAGACTCAGGAACCCTTGAAGTCATGCGACTTCGTGTTCATGGGCAGTGACAGGCAGGTAATTGCTTTGCAATCCTGATTCTCAGTGATATATTGCCACTTCCCAAACAACAAGACCATCTCAAGGAGATGCTATGACAAAAGCTGATTTAGTAAGATCCATCGCTTCACAACTTGAAGTTTCCCAGGCCTCGGTCGACGCGGTCCTGACCGTGCTCGAGGAGACAATCAAACAGGAAGCCAAGGACACTGGGGAGGCAATCATCCCTGGCTTGGCGATGTTTAAAACCAAGCAGCGGCCGGCTCGGCAAGGCGTAAACCCACGCACCGGTGATCCGGTCGACGTTCCCGCCAAGACGGTTGTCCGCGCCAAGGTCTACGGCCCGAAGCGCTGGGGTCTATAAACCATAAGGTAAACCTTAAGATATAACAAAATTGTTATAACGACCCGGGCATATTCTTGTCCGGGTATTTCAAAGTTAAATGAGGTATTTATGCAAACCAATATCATAGCTGCCGTTGACATCAACGGTGTGTTCGCCATCGATGGTATGATTCCCTGGCACAGTCCAGAAGATATGAGTAAATTCAAGGGTATCACCACGAACTATGGGCGGCATCCTGACGACCCGTATAATGCGGTCATCATGGGGAGAAAGACTTACGAATCCTTCCCCAGTAAAGAAGGACTCAAGGACCGAATAAATATCGTGATAAGCAAGGATTTCCAGCAAGGCGGGCTCTGGTCGGAGAACTTGGAAGAGGCAGTATCTTTTGCGGAACAGGTAAAATGCCCACACGCCTTCATCCTTGGCGGCCATAACATCTGGCATGAGGCGATTAAAACTGCCGACAAATTATTTTTAACAATTTTCCATGACGTTTATTTCGACAAGCATGCCGCTATACATCAGTATTTCCCATATTACTGGGCGATATGTGAACATCTCGATGAGATTATTATCCCGCCGGAATCGTCCACATTTTCCGATGTTGTTGAGATGGCGGATGGCAACCATATAGCATTCTGCGAGATTGATCTTGCAGCCCTTCGACGCGTACAACCTGTGGTGACCAGATGAATACAGTAGACAAGCAATATCTTGATCTTTTGACTACACTCTTGACCCGTGGCAATGAAAAGCCCGACCGCACCGGTGTTGGAACTCTTTCCTTGTTCGGCCACATGATGCGCTTCGACCTACAGGAAGGCTTCCCAGCGCTGACCACGAAGCATGTTTTCCTGCGCGGAGTGTTCGACGAATTGATGTGGTTCCTCTCCGGAAGTACAAATGTCAACGACCTGCCTCGCTACTTGCAGAAATGGTGGCGACCGTGGGCTGATCCGGATGGCGATCTTGGCCCTATCTATGGTGCGCAGTGGCGGCATGCTACATGGCATGATCCTGAAACACGGATGAACACGCATACCGATCAGTTGGAGGACTGCATAAGTCGATTGCGCAGTGACCCAGGCAGCAGGCGCCACGTCATTAACTTGTGGAACTCGCCGGCCATGTCATTTGCCAAGCTGCCGTGCTGTCATGGATCGATCATTCAGTTCTACGTTCACGATGGAATGCTTTTCTGCACGACATATCAGCGCAGCGCTGATGTATTCATAGGGCTTCCAGTGAATATTGCGAGTTACGCAATGCTGACCCATATTATTGCCAAGGCATGTGATCTCGATGTTGGGGAGCTGATTTATGTAACGGGCGACACGCATCTTTACAATAACCACAAGCAGCAGGCAAGCATGCAGCTTGAGCGTGAGCCAACACCTTTGCCGCGCTTCCGGGTGAAACAACTACCGATCGACGAGGACATCAGCACGATGACTTGGGAAGACGTTGAGGTTATCGAGTATGACCCTTGGCCAGCGATCGAGGCTCCTCTCAATGTTTAGTGGGCGCAAAATAAAGAGATTAGGAGGTTAACACGTGCAAGTAAAACACAGAGTCGTAAATGGGTGCAACGAATGGAACCATCAGCCGGAAGGGTATGAGCCTCTCCCTATCGGCAGTACAGTCCAAAGAGGCGATGTGATCCGCTTGGCTACCATGTTTTACCGGGAGTATTTGGGCAACGGGTTGGTTGGCAAGCTTGTTGAGAAGGAGGGTAAATGGTTCAGAAAGCAGTAGAAGAACTAATCGCGGCTGTAATTGCTTTACTCATTGTATTAGCCGTGATGGCGCTACTTATACTTGGTATGCCAGATCGTTCAGATAATACTGACATCTGCAGGGATGGCGTCCTCTATTACCGCTTCATCAAGCATGGTGATTCAGTCGCTCCGGCATTTAACAAGGACAGCACGGTCAAGACATGCGATATTCACCAGTGACACTTGATCATCGGCTGTATCTGTCGTAATTTATCATTCATATCTGGGACCCCCTGCTCCCAGCCTACGATAGCTACTCCAGGCTTACATCTTAGAGTAGAGCAACTACTTAGCAGGACTACTATTAAAAACACGAGGAATTTATTCATGACAAATATCATAAGATTCACAGGAAGACCTGTCATTGAGCCTGAACCACCGCAAGGTATCGATGACATTGAAGCGGCTAAACTGTACGACTTCAGGGGCGAATGGGGGCGAGCAGCGCCTAAACTGAAGTCTCTCGGGTTCGATCTTAGCGCTATCCTTGCGCATGATGTTACTTTAGCAGAAATCGGGCAAGGTATCGCAATCGCTTCGTATCTGAAGCGTGACACGCAGGCAGCCTACGCACTATTAGATTTGCTGAAGTGCTGCATAGAGCGCGGATACGATACTCGCACTCTTGCGAAAGTGGAAGAATTGGATCCTGGTTATATCGGGTATGTTTGGACCATGGACTATCAGGTGCTGATCAACGCTGCGAGCTACGTGCGACATCGTTACCACGACTTGGTAGATTATCGGCTGTCCCGGGTAGTGCTTTTCCCGAATAGCGGCCAATTCGTCTAGACAGTAACCCACCAGCCGGCGCTGACAGTTGGCGCCGGCTGTTTGCTCTTCAAGGAACAGATAATGACTCATCCAGCATCTCGGTGTAGGCGACGAGGTATACCTATTAGGCCCACACACCAACACGAAACAGTATTATCATTAGCCAGCGGAGATGTGCTGGTCGTGACAACTGATTACAACACACACGCGTCTCATGATGCCTCTATGGAACTCTTGCTAAAAGTTGCGTACAGCAGCAATATTGACGGGTTTCGCTGGCAGATATTCACTCCGGAGTACGAAGTGTCCGGGCAGGATGATATGGTGTTCAAAACGTCGCTCATACGTCTAACACCTTGCTTACCACTGGAATCGTACCAGCATAGCGAGAAAGGGTTATGCACCAAGTTTCATGCGCGTATCACTCATGGGTATCGTGTGCATTTCCTAGACTACGTCAAGCGTAAGATCCCACAGGTCGCACAGCAAATTGAAGAGGACAGTTGGGGGATATATGCACCTTTACTACCAGACCGTTGAGAACCCGGATCACGGAGGCGGCTCCTGGAAATCTGTAGTCACTACCTACGCTGATCAGATACGCCGGGAGCAGGCGTATCACATGACTATTTATGCTTTAGACCGAGATCCAGGGGACGATACGGACGCGGTCAGCTATAAGGGCGATCTATGGTTCGACATCGACCACAAGCCTGTCAACGATAGCGAGCAAGCCAAGCATGAGTCGATAAAGCGAGCAATCCATGATGTCCAACGTCTTGAGAGTTATCTGACAAGTCTCGGGATGGATACAAAATACTGCCGATGGTTTGCCTCCGGCAGTAAAGGGTTTCATGCTTGCATTCCCGGCGCCCTATTCGGCGGTACCAAGATGATGAAAGGGCTTCCTCGGATTCACAAGCAGATGGCGGTCACCATCGAACAAGAATCCGGTATGGAAGGAATGGACAAAAGCCTGTACAACATGGGTATGGGAAAGATGCTGCGCGTTGAGAACAAGCAACGCAGCAACGGCAAGTATAAGGTGCCTGTTACGGTCGACGAGATCAAGGTGATGACACCGGAGATGTATCTCAAGCTGGTGTCGTCGCCCAGGCCGGAGACGATCAACACACCCATTGAGCGCTGTCAGCCCCTGGCGATGCTGTTCATGGAGGCTGCTTCCGAACAGCATGGACTGGCCAAGACTAAGATTACGGCGATCGGGACAGACAAGCTGCAAGTATTCGGCGACGATAATCACCCTGTCTGTGTGCAGTGGCTCACTGGCAACATGAATATCAAGCAGCGCGACGGCCAATTCAATACGGCCAAGATGTCCCTGGCGCGGTACCTAATGACGGCTCCGCTCAGCGAAGGCGAGCGACATGCCTTGATAGATGACTTTGCCAAGAACTGGAGCAGCCAGCGGCACCCGACCGCCAACGACCGTAAGAAAGCAGTCCTGACCACGTTGAAGTATGGTGGAGATAACGGATTCTCCTGCACCTACATGCTCGATGTCCTGACAGATAAGCCTTGCTCAGGGTGTAAATTAAAACAGGCTCAGATGAAGGCTCTTGCGTCGACAGGGCAAGTTAAGGCCCAGGCCGCCGGGTATCAGAGGGCGAGCGAGGATGATGATGGTGTTTTCCTGTCGAACTTTACTTTGAAACCGCTGAAGATGTATCTTGACATCAATGCGAAACCCAATGATTTCTCGGCTTTCGACTATGCCGTTTATCAGATGAACCAGAATAATGAAGTAGTCGAGACATCCCAAATAAAATTAACCCACAAAGCATTTTTAACTGCCCTGGAATTTAGGAAGCAGATATCCCGAGCCAGGGATCTTATATGGATAGGCAGCGACAACGATCTTCAATTCCTGAAATCTGCGCTGACCAATTCGACAATCATCACATCGGAGTTTGATACTGTGAGAGAAGTACAGAGCGTAGGAATACACAAGCTGGTCGACGAACGGCCAGGACGGGAAATCGAAGAGTATGTCTGGGTGGAGGAAGGTTACTCGGTGACGGCCAGCGGCCTCAAGGACGTGCTGGTTTTCAATGGGGTCCCGAATGCTTACGGCTCGTCTCGCACAGTAAAGATGCGGGCTGTCGAAGCTTATTCCGGTCTCGATGAGGAGGTCAATAACGTCATTCGGGCTACCTTCAAGATCAATCTGTTCCATGTGCTGGTACCGATCCTTGGTTGGGTATTCTCGTGCTGGCTGCGCAAGCATATCCGCCGCGGAGAGACGACCGACAAACATATCCCGATCCTGCAAATGTGCGGCTCGGCGGGCGAAGGCAAGACGGAAACGGCGACGCTCCTCTCTACCCTGGCTGGAGCCAACTACTGTTCGACGGAGCCTGTCAGTGTCTCGACGACCACGCCTTTCGGTTTGCGCGTGGAGTCTTCCATATCGACAACGGTACCCAGGATTCTGGACGAGATGAACGAACACAAGATTCCCGACCGGGCGAAGTATCGGGCGGCCGTCGAGGTCGTGAAGTGCGCGGCCCGGGGGACTGCGATGGGGCGCGGGCAGGTTGGCGAGAACGGACTGGAAATGAATACATCCATGGCGACATCCCCGCTCATTATGATTGCAACGCAGATTAACCGGGAGCAGGAGATCACTGACAGGACGATCACAGTCTCCTTGGCCAAGCTGCACCGCAATGAAGAGCATGCCCATAACTTCCGGGTCGCGAAGGATGGGGTAGAGCATCTGAAACAAGTGGCGAAACTGGCCATGCGTGAGACGCTGAAGCTTCCTGAGGAATGGGTGGATGATGCGATCCTTCGCAACATTGAAGCACTCCCTCCCAAACTGCGCAATGACCGCACGGCGCGGAACTGGGAGATCGTGTTGGTCGGCCTGGACTATATGTACTATGTATTTTCCAAGGCTGAGAAGACTCCTGTTGATATCATGGAGAGTATCCGCGATATGCGACTAGGCTTGATAGAATGGTTATTCGACAATGAGCAATTGCTGATAACCAAATCAGAAGTGCAAGAGATCGATATGATCATTGAGGCATTCGGAACGATGGTGGCGATCGACGCCAGTACGAATATTGGCCGCCGCAATTACGAAGATGGGCGTAATTACATAGTGGCAGGTGATACCTTACACATACACTCGACTGTATTCTTTACCCAGTATCAATCGTATATGCGCAATCATGTCGGTCGGGCACCTGAACTCAGCTCTATCGTCCAGTACATCAACTTGCTCAAAGGCAGGCCATACTATCTTGGCCAAGGGCTGGTTAAAGGAGTGCAGGCTCCAAATGGGTGGCACTCATTCTCTATTCCGAAACTGGCCGAGAAAGGGGTAAACGTAGAGAATTTTTCAATGAAACCATAGAGGTATTTATGTTAACTTTAAAAGAACATTGGCAAGCATTCTCAAAACTTGTCATCCCCGATAGTGCGAGTGAAGCTCAGCGCCTATGCATGCGGGATGCGTTCTATGCTGGCTTAAGCACTATGTTTGACGCAATGACGTCAGACTACATGGAGGAGCTTCCCGAGGACGAAGCAATGGCCGTGCTGGTTGCATTACATCAGGAGTTATACGCGTTTAAAATGGAGGCGCTTGATCGTGCAACAGAGAAGCTCGCTGCCTATCAGCCCCAAAAGACTAAGCATTGACCGGAGGCAGTATGGCTACAGTCACATTTAAGAGAGTAACAGCAGACTTCGTACCACTCAAGTCAGGCATAGTGAGCGCGATTTTTGGCAATTCGCCTATCGAAAGTGCTGCCAGCTATACCAGGAGAGATCTCGGGCGATATGTTCGATTCATCGATAAGCAGAGGGCTGTTTTCGTCAGTCACCCTCTCGATGCGCACGGAGTTATCGAGTCCATAGAAAAAGGTCTTACGGTGAACGGCGGGTATGTCTTCGGGTCTGTTAGGCTCCAGTTGACCGTATCGTTCGAAGAGTTAATGCATACTCTCCCAGACTAGGAAATCGTCATGGTATTTACATTCGCAGATTATTGCAAAAGGGCAGAGGTATCAGTACCGCACTGGGCCGAGCATATCGTCATGCCCAAGGTCCCGTTCCGGCACCAGATCGATGGGCTCCGTGAATACACACAGTTCCCGCGCTTCGGCGAGTTCAGTCAGATGGGGACCGGCAAGACTTTGTCAGCCCAGGCTTACGCGCTGTGGGCCGTATCGCACGGCAACAAGGTCGTGGTGACTATGCCTCCAACCTTGATCCCACAGTTCATGGAAACGCTATCCCTGAACTATTGGCAGCACCAAGCCTTCGTGCGCTCCGATGCCTTTACAGGCGGCCCGGCCGACCGCGATGAGCAGATCGAGAAATGGCAAGGAGACTGGCCCGACATCCTGGCCATGAGCTATATGAAGTTCATCAAGCATCGCGATGAGCTACTCGCTCGAGGCTATACCCTTGTCATCGTCGACGAGGCCACTGCGGTGAAGAACTGCGGCAGCAATATTCACAAAGCGGTAAAGATATTCGGCGGCAATGTCCGCAACGACTCGAACGGCATCCTGTTAATGACAGGAAGCCCTGTTGAAACCAACGTAATGGATGCTTATGGGATTATTGCCACCATCAACCCAGACCGATATGGGTCAGAGAGGTATTTCAAACAACTCCACTGCGTCATGTCCGTACCGGACAGCGACAATAAGTATTCGAAGGTGCTCCACTACAAAAACTATGACTATCTCCATGCGTCTCTGATGAGCCGGGGGCGGCGTATCCTGAAGTCTCAGGTCTTCGACTTGCCTCCCAGGCTGATCAGCGAGATCAAGATTGGGCTTTCCCCTAAGCATCGTGACTTGTATTACAAGCTGGTCAACGAAAAGCTGGCCGAAGTCGGTGACCGTGTGCTTGATCTCACCGAGCGGTCGGCACTGTACCAAGCTGTGCAGCGCTCCCTGCTATGTCCAGAAATGTTCACAGATGAACCCATCGATAATGTGATCCTGGAAACGCTGGATACTTACATGGATAGCCTGGAAAGCGAGAAGGTCGTGATGTATGTGTGGTACACCGAATCGGTGAAGAAGTTGATGAAGCGCTACGCGCACCGCAACCCCACCGCAATTTACAGCGAAGTCACTGGGAAAAAGCGCGAGGCCAGCAAGCAGAAGTTCATTACCGATCCCAGCTGCACCCTGGTGATCTGCAATTTTAAATCCGGCGGCATCGGTGTCGACGGCTTTCAGACCGTCAGCTCACACGCTGTCTATCCTGAAGTCTGCCCTTGGCCTGGAGTCTTTCAACAATCCGTAGACCGGCTACACCGAGGAGGTCAAAATGAAGTGGTAAATGTTTATATGTTTGTGCCGATGGGCACGATTGCCGTCAAGCTGCGCAATGACCTGATCAAGAAAGATCGTGAGCAGGAAATGGCGATGCGAGATGGCAGAACAATCCTTAAAGATCTTTACGGAGACGGTGGTTTGCAGGGGTCGCTGGACAACCTCAAGGATGCCACTCTCGATGACTATAAAAATAGTTTTGACAAAGATCATTAGTGTGATTTAATAGCGCTCACGCGGGGCGCAAGTCCTAGCGTATGACGATGAAGATGAAACTGGAGAAACCCAATGGCATTACAAACTGGAAAAGCCGCGCCTAAGACCCCTGAAGCGCAACAACAAGCACCTGTAGTCGACGAGATCCCGTTCGATCTAGCTAGTGTCGACGATACAACGGCGGCGATAATCTCTTCAGAGAGATCTATCCTTGCTGAAGTAATTGCTGAAGAAGAAGTCTCTACCGAAACCCTTCCGGCAGTAACCTCAGGCTCTGCTCCTAGGGGCAACGTCCTGAAGGAACTGGAAGAAGAAGGCTTCGAAGGCTTAACCATTGACTGGACATCGTTCCCGTCGATCTCTCTGAAAAACGAGGGCTGGTTCGAAGACTTCGACGGTACCAATTATGGTAAAGAATTTAATTGCAAGCTCATCAAGTCCACTACCCGTTGGGTATGGCGCGGCGTCCCGGTCGAGGACAACAAGAAAGATGTTGCCTTCACTTATGACCGCATCCGCAGCCAAAATGGCTTGCTGATAGAAGATATCAAAAAAGACTGGGAAGCTCGTGGTAAGACCCCGGTCGAGAAAGAGTATCTGGAAGTCATGGTTGAAATGGTTGCTCCTGGCGAACCGTATGATGGTGAGCTGCGCATCCTATCTGTGTCTCCGACCTCAAAAGGACGATACACCGGCACCATGATCAAGAACAAGGCTTATGCAAAGGCGAAAGGGTTGGCGACTTCCGACGTCATCACCCGTGTTTTCGTCGGCCCCAAGGTAACCAAGGTGCAAAACCCTTTCTACCCTTGGATGTTTGAACGCGTTAAAGATTAGCCACAGGAACCCTAAGCTGATCGGGTAAGCGTCAGCAGTCCTCCTCGGCGGTCTACCCTTCTCTCCGTCGGATAGGCCGCCTTTTTTACCGAATACGAATTATGCGCTATTTGAAAGCCATGCGGCCGACCCGATGAGGGATTCCACGAAAGCTTAGAGGCTGTGGGCATGGCTTTCAAATAGCGTAATCTAAAACAATTATGCAGGTGCCGGGATGAGCCGGCAAGATCGTAGGCCTGATCAGCTACCAGATGCATATGGTAGGCGCACTACGGTTGGCGGTGAGATCCCGCCCACCTGCAGCCCAATTTTATGAATTCCTTCGGCGAAGGCAAGTGACGG
>Ga0129333_10001848_pt1 | contig 19439 bp, 21 predicted proteins | sample CPB6_08_DNA_FD_94474 | JGI IMG/M metagenome (GOLD analysis project Ga0129333, IMG submission 94474) | Freshwater to marine salinity gradient microbial communities from Chesapeake Bay, USA - CPBay_Sum_0.6_0.8_DNA | ecosystem: Environmental > Aquatic > Marine > Coastal | place: USA: Chesapeake... | reverse complement strand
TGCCCACCCTCACAAGGCCTGGATCCAGGGGTAGACCTGCAGGGCCGTCCAGATGCCCTGGCGCCAGTAGACATCCGCGTGCAGGACCGCTTCAACCTGCTCCTGGCTGTCCGCCTCAAAGATCCCGAAGACGTGCGTGCTGCCCTCGGTAGGCCCGAGGGTGATCAGCATGCCCTCCTCCTTCAGCCTGCGCAGGCCGCTGAGGTGTTCGTCCCGGTAGGGCGTGCGCTTCTCGAGGGCGTTCTCGCAGTAGGTGCCCCACAACACGAAGCGCATGGTCAATCGCTGATTGGCGCAGTGAACCTACAGCCAGCCGCTGCCGAGCAGGGGAATCGAGATCTGGTTGGGGAACAGGATCGGCCGGTAGCTCGGCGCTGTCTTGGCCGATCGGCTCCAGATCACGGTGCAGTCGAAGCGCGCTCCCTCCCGATCGCGCCTGGTCTGCAGCCGGAACCGTTGCACGACGGCGCTCTCAGGCATCAGGTATTGCGCCTGGTTGCAGGCATCCACCTCGGAGATGCGCGAGCTGGTGCTGCTCGATTCCGCCAACGCCAGCGGAGGAACCAGCGCCAGGCTGCCGCTCAGCAGTCCTGCGGCCATCAGCGCAGGTTTGATCATGGCGAAGCACGGTGAACGGGACTGCGGGGATTCTGATGGCATTCCCGCCATCTGCGGGGTTCTGATCAGCATGGCCTCAGTCGGGGGGTGCCCGTGCCGGATTCGCCTGGATCAGTCGCTGCAGGTTGTTCCCTGCGGTTGCGCAGCCTTTGGATCAGTTGGTTTCTCTGCCTGCTGTTCCACACCGATCTGGGGCTGATGCCGCTGTTTCATGGCCTCTCGCCTGCGATCGAGAGCCATGTGCCGCCACAACGGCTGCCGTTGGTGTTCTGGGCGATGCTCCTCTACTTCCTCGTGCCCCTGGCGGCCAATCTGATCAACAGTTATGCCGCGAGCAGCCAAGACAGCGCACCGGCCAGCGCGGCCGGCTGGCGCCGCTGGCGTTGGTTTCACCTGGGTCTGGGCCTGGTCTATACGCTCACCAACGTCGCCCATCTCTGGGTCGACATCGTGATCCCGGATTCACGCGCTGATCAGGTGCTGCTGATGGGCGTGATGGTGCTGATCGGTCTGCTGATCAACCGCGAGAGCTGGCGCTGGTGCCACTGCCGCTGAGGGAGTCCACAGGCTGCAGCGGTATCGGTTCGGCCAGCTCCAGGCCGCTGCGGCGCAACTCCCGCAGCAGTTGCAGGTTGATCTGCTGCTGGGCCGCGGCAGCCACCACCGCCTCGCGGGTGGAGAGGAAGTAGCAGAGCTCGAAGACGAGTCCAGCTGGGCTGAGCTCCAGCAGATGGCAACGCTCGAAGCGGGCGTCGGCGCTGCCGCCCACGGCGGCGGTGGCGATCGCCAGCATTCGTTCCGCCGCATCGTCAGGGCTGTCGCGGCGCAGCACCAACCGCTGCAGCACCCGGCGCTCCTGTTGATCGCCGTAATTGCGGATGGTCTTGGCGAGCAGTTCGCTGTTGGCCACGATCACCAGCTCACCGTCGATGCTGCGCAGCTGGGTGGAGCGCAGACCCACTTGCAGCACCCGCCCGGTCACATCATCGAAGCGCAGCAGATCTCCGATGCGCCAGGGCCGATCCAACAGGATGGTCAGGTAGGTGAAGAAATCGCGGGCGGGGCCCTGCAGGGCGAAGCCGATGCCGAGCCCAGCCCCGGCGAGGGCGCCGATCACCGCTGTGAGCTGAAGCCCCTGGTTCTGCAGAAACACCAGGGCGCCTAGCACCCAGATCACGGTGCGCAGCATCGGTAGCAGCGCCTTGATGCCGCTCAGTTCGGCCGGAGCCACCAGCCGCTCCAGGCTGCTGATCAACACCAGTTCCATCACCGCGTTCAGGCAGCGCACGCTCACCACGGTGGCGATCACCCCCAGTGCAGCGCCTGTGATGCGCTGCGCCAGGCCATCGAGGGGCAGCAGATCCCGCAGCATCGCCGCCAGGCTCAGCAGCGCGAGCGGCAGGACCGTGATCAGCAGCTGCCGGCGCAGCAGCCGGCGCAGCCGCTCAGGCGTCAAGGGCCCGGCGAAGGTCGCTGCAGAATCCGGCGGCGGCGGCGGCCACGTCGAGCTGCTGGGCATGGGCCTCGGCCATCACCTTCACCAGGGCACTCCCCACGATGGCGCCGTCGGCGCCCCAGTCGCGCACCTGGCGGGCCTGTTCCGGCCCGGAAATGCCGAAGCCCACCGCCACCGGTGTCGGTCCCTGGGCCTTGAGTTGTTGCACCAGACCCTGGACACGTCCTTCCAGGCTGGTGCGCACGCCGGTCACACCGGTGACGCTGACCAGATAGGTGAAACCGCGGCTGGCTGCGGCGATCCGGGCCATGCGCTCAGCCGGTGTGGTTGGCGCCACCAGCAGCACCAGATCAAGGCCCTGGGCGGCGGCGATGGCCGAGAGCCGCTCCGCCTCCTCCAGGGGCAGATCGGGAACCACCAGGCCGGCGGCGCCCGCGGCGGCCGCCTCACGGCAGAAGCGCTCCATGCCGCGATTGAGCAGCGGATTGCTGTAGGTGAACAGGATCACCGGCACCGTCAGCGCACCGCGCAGGCTGGTGAGCATCTCAAGCACCCGCCCTGGAGTCGTGCCAGCTGCAAGGGCCCGACCGGCGGCCGCCTGGATCACGGGGCCATCGGCGAGCGGATCGCTGTAGGGGATGCCCAGCTCGATCAGATCGGCACCAGCGGCCTGCAGGGCCAGCAGGCAGGCCCGGGTCTCGTCCAGATCGGGATCGCCGGCCATCAGAAAGGGCATCAACCCGCAATGGCCCTGGCTGCGCAGCAGGTCAAACCGCTGCTGGATCAGGGTGCGCTGGGTCGGGGTGCTGGTGGTCACGGCAGCGCTGGATCTGCGCCTGAGCCTATGGGGTCAGCGGACCGCGCCGGCCGGCCCCGCGAGACGACAGGCCTCAGGCCTCCGGGCCGTCATCGAGCTGGCCGAGCTCCCGCAGGAGCTGCTCCTGCTCGCTGGGGCTGAGTGCGTTGAAGCGCCGCTCCAGTTCCTCTTCGGTGGCGGCGTCGTAGGAGGAGCGATAACGACGTCGCTGCTCCATGTAGGTCATGTTGCCGCTCAGCACCCGCACCAGATACGACCCGGTCCAGACCAGCACGATGCCCACCAGCACGGCCTGGGTGGCGATCCCGGCGGAGAAGCCTTCAAAGCCAGCCGCCTGGAAGGCCCAGTAGCCGAGACCTCCGACCGCGAAGATGGCTGCGCCGGCCAGCAGGGCACCACCCCGCGTGATGCTGCGCAGGCCCGACGATCCGCTTTCAGGGACGCTCATGCGATCTCGCCCTGTCCGTGCGGACGCAGGTTGATGAACGGTGCGAACAGGATCAGACCGGGGAAGAACAGGAACACCAGTCCGTAGACACCCGTGCGCTCCAGTTTGCCCATCACCGTCCAGCGCCTGGCCATCCAGGTGATCAGGGCCAGTGGCACCGCCACCAGGTAGGCGCCCGCCAGGGCGATGTAGGCGGCCAGCACCAGCAGTGTTTCGCCCGAGACCGAGCTGGTGAGTGAGGTGAGGAACCCAGGCAGGGCCACGGAGCCGATCCGAGTGGTCGATCGAATCTAGGATGGCCGCCCGGGCTGCGGGTCCACCGCGGTCGGCCGGGAGCCCGGCCCCGGAGCCAGGGAGCATGGCGGAATTGGTAGACGCAGCGGACTTAAAATCCGCAGACGGCAACGTTGTGGGGGTTCAAGCCCCCCTGCTCCCATCCAGCCGGGCTCAACGCCCTGTGGTCCCAACCCTTTCCAGGGCAGGCCCTCGCAGCGGGGCCCGGGGTTCCTGGTGGGCTGATCACGGTCTTGCGGGCGCTCTGGAAGAGTGGCAGCCCAGGCGGACAGCTGATGGATCATGCCAATGCCGCCACGGTGCTTCTCGTTGCTGCAGCGCTGCTGCTGGCCCTGGTGCTCACCTCGCGGTGCTGATCAGGGCAAGCCAGAGGCGGTCAGCCCTCTAGTTTGATCAATTGCAGATCAGCACTGGCCTTCCTTCCTGCGCGAGCCCGCGGTGGTCCTCACCGCCTGCGACGCCTGTTCCATGGCCTCGGCCCACCGATCATCGCCCTGGCCCACGTCGGTTGTCTGCTGGTGCTGCTGAACGGCATCGGATGGGCTGCAGTCCTCTGGGCCCTTGCGCTGTATCTGCTGCGGATGCTGGCCACCACCGCCATCTACCACCGTCTGGTGACCCATGGCAGCTATCAGGCTCCCCGACTGGTGTGGTGGATCGGCTGCCTGGTGGCCGCTTCAGCCGGGCAGATGGGGCCGAGCTGGTGGAAGGCCCACCACCTGCAGCATCACCGCCATGCCGATACCGCTGCCGACCCCCACACTCCGGTCGTCCATCCGGTTGCCTGGCGAGGTTTCATCCGCTCCCAGCTTGGCTGGCTGCTGGATGAGGGTTTCCATCCCACCAGCCTGCCGGCGGATGTGGAAGCGGATCCGGTGCTGCGTCTGATCGACCGGCTCCATGCCCTGCCGGTGCTTGGGCTTGCTGCCCTGTCCTGGTGGATCGGCGGCGCAGAGTGGCTCGGGGCGTACTGCCTGAGCACAACCCTCCTGTTCCATGGTGTCGCTTCGGTCAACTCGGTTGCCCATCTGGCCGGGGATCAACCGTTCCACACCGGCGATGCCAGTCGTAACAACCCCTGGGTGGCTCTGATCACCCTTGGCGAGGGTTGGCACAACGTGCACCATGGCTTTCAGGGCTCCGTGCGTCAGGGCTTCACGGTGCGCCAGGGCCGCCTGATCACCCTGCCCGATCCCACCTACAGCTTCATCCGTGCCCTGGAACGGCTGGGCTGGGCTTCACGCCTGCGCATCCCCAGTGAGCGGGCCATGCTGGCCCGGGTCGCGGGTGCATCCCGCCCAGAGCGGCAGCCGCTGGCGGCCTGACCGCCAACAACAAGAAAGCCACCCGTCAGGGTGGCTCGGCTGCTGCTCCTGCAGGACAGGCTCACCAGCGCTGGCGACCACCACCACCACCGCCGCCACCCATGGGCTTGGGCTCGGCCTTGTTGACGCGGATGTTGCGGCCCATCCACTCGACGTTCTGCAGATCGTCGATCGCAGCGGTTTCCTCGGCTTCGCTGCTCATCTCCACAAAGGCGAAGCCCCGCTTGCGGCCGGTGTCACGGTCGAGCGGGAGGCTGCACTTGCGCACGCTGCCGTAGGACGCGAACAGCTGCTCGAGATCCTCCACTTCGGCATCGAAGGAGAGGTTGCCGACGTAAATGGTCATGGAATACGGATAAACGGTGAAGCCGATTCGTTGAAAGCCCTGAAGAAAGTCGCTGCCCGGTTGGAGAGATCTGTGGGAAAGCGCCGCGCTGGTGAGAAACTCGCTGAAGAGTGATCTCAGAATCTGCTTCAGCCTACTGCAGCGCCACGGCTCCGGCTGAGGCAACAGGCGGGTATGCAGAGCCAGCGGCAGAACTGCTGCAGACGTCCTGCCCCCGGTGCGGGCGGGCCTGCTCCTGGTCAGCAGGTGGATCAGGCGGCCGATGCAAGGCCGATGCAAGCCGGTGAAGGTAATCGCTGCGGAATTGAGGCGTCCCTCCTTCTCGCCGGTGTCCCGGTCCCGTCATCTGGGGGCTGAGCTCTAGGCGTTTGCTGGCCGTTCTGTTCTCAGCGGCGGGCAGTGCCACCATTTTGTGACAGTTCCGGTGACAGCCGTCTTGGTGCTGGCCAGGGTGAATCGTGATCAGGCCGGATCGGCCCCATGCTCAACCTGCTGCCTCCTCTCAACGACCACAACCTGCCGTGGATGGACACAATCCATCCGATCGTCGTTCATTTCGTGATCGCGATGGCGCTGATTGCGTTCGTGTTCGATGGGATCGGCGTGATCTGGCGCAAACCTCAGCTGTTTGAGGTCAGCTTCTGGAATCTCCTGTTTGCCACGGGGGCGATCTTCGTGGCGATCATCTTTGGCCAGGTGGAGGCCGGTCTGGCTTCTCCTTACGGCGCCTCGCGCGACATCCTTGACATCCACACCACGATCGGCTGGTCGTTGGCGGGGGTGCTGTCTCTGCTGACAGCCTGGCGCTATGTCCTGCGCAATCGCGACCCCGAGGCACTGCCAGCCAAATTCCTCGGTGCTGGTGCCGTGGTCAGTGGTCTGATCGTGGTCCAGATGATCCTTGGTGATCGCCTCATCTGGACCTATGGCCTGCACACCGTCAAGGTGGTGGCTGCCATGCGTGAGGGGCTGATCTGATGCTGTCGGTTCTTCTGCAGCCTTCATCCTCATCGCCATTGGCCCTGGCCTATCGGCCGGAGTCCATGCCGCTCGATCAGATCGCCTCCCAGCTGGGAGCGAACGGTCTGCCCTATCCGCTGCCGATTCATCCGAATCTGGTCCACCTCACGATCGGATTGTTCGTGATCGCCATCGCCTTCGATGTGGTGGGCGCTCTCTACCCCCTTGAAAAGCGGGTGTTCCGTTTCCTGGCCCTGCCGATCACCCGCGGCGGCTTTCACGATGTGGGCTGGTACAACCTGCTGGCCTGCTGTCTGATCACCTTCTTCACGGTGGCGGTCGGCTTCTACGAAATGCTCACCGCCGTGCCGTTGCCGGGGGTGAGGAGCACCTTCGGGCTCGGCAGCATGACCACGATGCTCTGGCATGGCGTGGGCGGTGTCCTGCTGCTGGCGATCATCACGGCGATGACCGTGTGGCGCGGCTTCCAGCGCTATGCCTGGCGTCGCGATATGGGTCGCCAGGTCCAATGGCTCTACCTCGCCGTGGGGGTGGTCATGTTCGCCCTGATCGGCCTGCACGGCACCCTCGGCGCTCAGATGGCCGCTGAATTCGGGGTCCACATCGCTGCCGATCAGCTGCTGCAGGCCGGCGCTGATCTGCATACAGCTCTGCCTTGAGGAGGTCGGTCGTCCATGAACAGCTCCGCTCCATCGTCGATCAATCGCACTGCCGTGCTCGGCCTCGGCCTCTGGGTCGCTCTGCTGGTGTTGCTGAGCCACTGGATGGGTCGGCAGGCGCACCATTGGTTGCCAGTGCCAGCTTCCAATGCCGCGCCGCTGGTGGATGGCTTGTTCAGCTTCGAGACCGCCATCGGCACCTTTGTGTTCGGCGCGGTTCTCACGGTGCTGGTGTGGGTTCTGCTGTTCAATCGTGCCGAGAAATACGACGAGAGCGATGCGGTGCCGATTGAGGGCAACACCCGCCTCGAGGTGATCTGGACCGCGATTCCCTTCGTTCTCGTGATGGCGATTGCCGTCTACACAATGCGGGTCAACCATCGTCTCGGTGTGCTCGGCCCGATGGAGCACATCCATGCCCATAGCCCGCTCGAAATGCAGGGTGGTTATCCGGCTGACCGTTTGCCGGCGGAGCAGATTGAGGTGATCGCCAGGCAATGGTCGTGGGAGTTCCGCTATCCCGGGCGCAAAATCTCTTCTACCGAGCTGCATCTGCCCGTCGATCAGCCCGTCACCTTTCGGCTCAACTCTGATGACGTGCTGCACGGCTTCTACATTCCCGCCTTCCGCCTCAAGCAGGACGTGATACCCGGCCGTGCGATCGATTTCAATCTCACCCCAACGCGCGAGGGACGTTACCGCCTGCGCGACTCCCAGTTCAGTGGCACCTGGTTCGCCGCCAATCAGGCCGATGTGGTGGTGGAAAGCCAGGAGGCCTATGCCGCCTGGCTGAAGCAGGCCGCTGAGCAGCCGTTGCAGAACGGCCTGAGTGTGGCGGTGCAGGAGTACGCCGAGCGTCAGCAGAAGCGCAATCCCGGCTGGGCCACCGTGCCCCCCGCGCCGCCCCCCCAGGTGAACGTGCCCGGATCACCCAACCTCCCCCACGACGCCTGAGCTCTTCATCATGACCATCGCCACATTCCCTCCTGAACCGCCGCCACCAGCCAGCTGGACCCGCTATCTGGGCTTCAGTACCGATGCCAAGGTCATCGGTATTCAGTACATCGTCACCGCCTTCTTTTTCTTTCTGATTGGCGGTCTGCTGGCGATGGTAATCCGCGGGGAGCTGATCACACCAGCCGCAGATCTGGTTGATCGCAGCGTTTATAACGGCATCTACACGATGCACGGGACGATCATGTTGTTCCTGTTCATCTTCCCAGTGCTGAACGGGCTGAATAACCTGCTGACCCCCACGATGATCGGCGCCCCGGACATGGCGTTCCCCCGCCTTAACACCGCTGCCTTCTGGCTTGTGCCGGTGTTCGGTCTGCTGTTGATCGGCAGTTTCTTCGTTCCGGGTGGCCCTGCTACGGCGGGTTGGTGGAGCTACCCGCCGGTCAGCATTCAGAACCCGCTCGGTCACCTGATCAATGGCGAATCGATGTGGATCCTGGCGGTGGCGCTCTCCGGGGTGTCGTCGATCATGGGCGCGGTCAATTTCGTCACCACGATCCTGCGGATGCGGGCTCCCGGGATGACCCTGTTTCGCATGCCCGTGTTCTGCTGGACGGCCCTGGCTGCCCAGAGTCTGCAGCTGATCGGCCTGCCTGCCCTCACCGGCGGCGCTGTGATGCTGCTGATGGATCTCAGCTTTGGCACCAGCTTCTATCGGCCGGAGGGAGGTGGCGATCCGGTGCTGTATCAGCATTTCTTCTGGTTCTATTCCCACCCGGCCGTCTATGTGATCATCCTGCCGGTTTTCGGCATCTTCTCTGAGCTGTTCCCGGTTTACAGCCGCAAGCCGCTGTTCGGCTATGTGTATGTGTCCGTGGCGTCGTTCATCATCGTTGGCCTTGGTCTGGTCGTATGGGTGCACCACATGTTTCCGAGTGGTGTTGCCCAGTGGATGCGTGATCTTTTCATGGCGACCACGATGCTGATCGCCGTGCCGACCGGCGTGAAGGTGTTCGCCTGGCTCGGCACTCTCTGGGGCGGTAAGTTGCGTCTCACCACGCCGATGCTGTTCTGCATCGGCGGCCTGGTGAACTTCGTGTTCGCTGGTATCACCGGTGTGATGCTGGCCACGGTGCCGATCGATATCCATGTGTCGAATACCTACTTCGTGGTCGGTCATTTTCACTACGTGATTTATGGCGCAGCCGTGATGGGTATCTTCGCGGCTATCTATCACTGGTTCCCCAAGTTCACCGGGCGCATGCCCTACGAGGGTCTGGGCAAGCTGCACTGCCTGCTCACATTCGTAGGAGCCAATCTCAACTTTCTGCCGATGCATCCTCTCGGTCTGATGGGAATGCCACGCCGTGTCTCCAGTTACGACCCGGAATTCGCCTTCTGGAACGTGATTGCCAGTCTGGGTGCCTTCCTGCTTGGTGTATCGGTCATTCCCTTCCTGCTGAACATGATCAGCTCATGGATCCGCGGTCCACGCGCCACCTATAACCCCTGGAACGCCATCGGTCTGGAGTGGCTACTGCCTTCACCCCCTCCGGAGGACAACTTCGGTGAGGAGGTTCCCACGGTGATCAGCCGTCCCTATGGCTATGGCACCGGTGAGCCGCTGGTGGAGAACCAGTCTGAAATTGAGAAACGGCTGCAGTTGCAGGAGGTGCTGGCATGAGCAGCTCGCTTCCTGCCGCGACCAACGAGTCCGCGAGCACCCACGCTCACGTGAATCACAACCTCACCGGCTTCATCATCTTTCTCTGCTCGGAGAGCGTTATTTTCCTGGCGTTCTTCAGTGGTTACGCCATCCTGAAGACTTCAGCGCTCGATTGGCTGCCGCCTGGAGTTGAAGGCCTGGAGTGGCGCACCCCGCTGGTGAATACTGCCGTGCTGATTTCAAGCTCCGGCACGATCATGCTGGCCGAGCACTTCAAGGTCCGCGAGAGGCTCTGGCTGTTCCGTGGCTTCTGGCTGCTGACGATGCTGATGGGCGGCTACTTTCTGGTCGGTCAGGCTGTGGAGTGGCATGGCCTTGCCTTTGGCTTTGACTCAGGCACCTTCGGCGGTACCTTTTACCTGCTCACAGGCTTCCATGGCCTGCATGTGGCTACCGGCATCCTGCTGATGACCATCATGCTGATCAAGTCGTTCATCCCTGGCAATTACGTCGGGGGTGAGCAGGGCGTTCAGGCCACATCCCTGTTCTGGCACTTTGTGGATGTGATCTGGATCATTCTCTTTCTGCTGATCTACGTGTGGCAGTAATCGGACCTGTTTCATGTCTGGAGTGATTTCATGATCATCGACGACCAGCATTACGATGTGATCGTGATTGGTAGCGGTGCCGCCGGAGGCACCCTGGCCGGTCATTTGGCTTCTGCCGGTAAGGCCGTGCTGCTGCTCGAGCGCGGTGGAGCGATGCCCCTGGCCGATCAGAATGTCGCCGATGTCGATCTGTTCCGCAAGGATCGTTATCACCCTGGTGAGCAGTGGTTCGGTACCGATGGCGATCCCTTCTCGCCGCAGACGATCTACGCTCTCGGCGGGAATACCAAGATCTGGGGCGCCGTTCTGCAGCGGATGCGCGAGCGCGAGTTCGGCCCGCTGGCGCTGCAGGAGGGCCCCGTGCCCAGCTGGGAGATCGGCTATGCCGATCTGGCGCCTTACTACGAGCGGGCTGAGGAGCTGTACCGGGTGCATGGCCAGGCTGGCATCGACCCCACCGAACCTCCCCGCCGCGGCGACTATCCCTTCAAGCCACGGCCGATCGAGCCGTTCATGCAGGAGCTCCGCGCCGCCCTCGAGCGCTGCGGCAACCACCCCTTCGATCTGCCCCTGAGTTGGTCGGAGTCCACCAGTGATCCCACTGGCGATGCCGAGCTTTTCGGCGTGGAGCCCGCGCGGGCGGCTGCCCGAGTCCGCATCCGTGAGCGGGCCCGGGTGCGGCGGCTTCACGTGAATCCAACTGGTCGCGAAGTGCGCGGTGTGGAGGCGGAGATCGAGGGGACCAGCTGGTTGTTCAGTGCCAATGCTGTTGTGCTTGCTGCCGGTGCGATCAACAGCGCCGAAATCCTGCTGCGTTCGGCGACTGAACATCACAGCCGTGGCCTGGCCAATGGCTCCGATCAGGTTGGCCGCAACCTGATGAAGCATCAGCTCACTTCGGTGATTCAGTTGGCGGCGGAACCCAATTCCGGCCGTTATGGACGCAGCCTAGGCATCACCGACTACTACTGGGGTGACAGCAATGTCAGCGTCCCCCTCGGGGCGATCCTCAGCGGTGGTGGTGTGCTGCAGGACGCGCTGTTTGCCGAGTCGCCACCGGTGCTGTCGCTGGTGACCAAGTTGCTACCGAGCTTCGGCCTCGAGCAGCTGGCGTCCCGTTCGGTTGCCTGGTGGGCCAGCAGCGCCGTGAGGCCCGATCCCCACAATCGCCTAACACTGCGCGGCAATCATCTTCAGATTCATTACCTGCCGAATAACCGGGAGGCTCACGACCGACTGGTTTATCGCTGGATCGACACCCTCAAGCAGATGGAGGCCGATCCTCTCTGTCATGTCGTCAAGCCCGCGCCAACCCACCCTCGCGGTGAAGCACCGCTCACCGTGATGGGCAGCGTCTGCGGCACCTGCCGGATGGGTTCCAACCCCGCCACCTCTGTCGTGGATCTTCAGGGCCGCTGCCACGAGCTGGCCAATCTCTGGATCGCCGACGCCAGTGTCTTCCCCAGCTGTCCGTCGGTCCCGATCGGCCTCACCGTGATCGCCAATGCCCTGCGCATCGGTGACCAGATGCTTGCCACTCTCTGACCCTCGCTGGCCACCCCAACGACCATGGACCAGTCCACCCGGTCTGATACCACCTCATTCCAGGAATCGGAGCTGCGCCGCATGGCGGAGCGGGATCATGAGGGGATTCCCTGGGATCTCTGGGGCAGTTATCTGCCGGAGCGTCAGTGGGGCACGGTGCGCGAGGACTATTCCGAAGATGGCAACGCCTGGCGCTCCTTTCCCCACGACCATGCCCGCTCCCGCGCCTACCGCTGGGGTGAGGATGGACTGCTCGGCATCTGTGACAGCCAGTGCCGCCTGTGTTTCTCGCTGGCCCTGTGGAATGGTCTGGATCCGATTCTCAAGGAACGGCCCTTTGGCCTGGCCAATGAGGAAGGTAATCATGGGGAAGATATCAAGGACTACTACTTTCATATCGCCAACACTCCCACCCACAGCTTCATGCGGGGGCTTTACAAGTACCCGCAGCAGCGTTTCCCCTATGAGGATCTGATCGCTGAGAACGGCCGGCGCAGCCGCGATCAGCCGGAGTATGAGCTTGTCGATACCGGCATCTTCAATGAGAGTCGCTACTTCGATGTGTTCATCGAGTATGCCAAAGCCTCTGCCGATGATATCGCCATCCGCATCCGAGCCATCAATCGTGGGCCTGATTCCGCGCCGCTGACGCTGCTGCCTACCCTATGGCTCCGCAACACCTGGTCCTGGGGCTACCCGGATGAGCATGAGCGGCCGATGCAGCTGCAGGGGGATGTGCTGCAGGCTGAGGCCGGCGGCGGCCTCGGGGCCTATCAGCTGCGCTGCGCGGAGGCCGGCCCCTGGATCTTCACCGACAATGAGACCAACAGTGAGCGTCTCTATCAGCAGCCCAACGATCGTCCCTATCAGAAGGACGGCTTCCATCGTTATCTGATCGAGGGCGAACAGGCTGCGATCAACCCTGCCCAGCGGGGCACCAAGGCGGCCCGATTGCTGCAGCGCGTGCTCCAGCCCGGTGAGCTGTGGCAGGTGGAGCTGCGGCTCAGCGGCCCGGCTTCGGATCCTGGTCCCGAGCCCTTTGGCGCAGCGATGGCGTCGCTGTTCAGCAACCGTGAACAGGAGTGGTCTGATTTCTTTGCCAGCCGTGTGCCCCACCTCTCCGAGGAGGACCGTCTGATCCACAGCAGCGGTGCCGCCGGTCTGCTCTGGTGCAAGAAGTATTACGGCTGGAGCGTCTGGCGCTGGCTGCAGGGCGATCCAACGGCCGATGCCCCACCGCCGCAGCGTTGGCGCACCGACAACGCCGGTTGGCAGCGCCTGCATGCCCATGACGTCATCTCGATGCCCGATGCCTGGGAATACCCCTATTTCTGTCAGTGGGATCTGATGTTCCATGCGGTGGCCTTCGCCGTCTTTGATCCGGCCACGGCCAAGAATCAGTGCAATCTGCTGCGCTCGCCCCATTACACAGCTCCCAGCGCCCAGACCCCTGCTTATGAATGGGCCCTTTCGGATCCGAACCCACCGATTGGCGCCTGGGCTGCCCTGCGCATTTTTCAGATCGATCGCAAGAGCAGTGAGGAGCCTGATCTGCCGTTCCTGCGGGCTGCTCTGCGCAAGCTGATTCTGGAGTATGGCTGGTGGGCAAACCGCAATGACCGTTCTGGCGACTCTCTTTTTGAAGGTGGTTTTCTTGGCCTCGATAATATTGCTGTCTTTGACCGTCGCTACCCGCTGGCTGATGGCAGCCGGATCGAGCAGTGTGATGGCACGGCCTGGATGGCCTCCCTCAGTCTCAATCTATTGAATATCAGCATAGAGCTTAGTCGTGAGGAGCCGGAGTATGTTGATATCTGTGAGCGCTTCGTCTACGACTTTGTGCAGCTGGCGCTGACGCTCAATCGCCCCGGTAACCGTGGTTATCTGAACTGGGATGAGCAGGATGGTTTTTACTATGACGTGATCAAGCGGCCTGATGGCAGTACTGAATATCTGCGCAGTCGTTCCGTGTCTGGCTTGATTCCTCTTCTGGCTGTGGCCAGCTTTGATGTGGATACGGTGAAGAGGCTACCTGTTCTTGATGTCACGCAGAGCCTCGGCTGGTTCCTGCGCGAGCACTCCAATCCGGCCTGGATGGTTGAGAACCTTGGCCAGTGGCATAATGACCGCCTGCTCCTCACCCTGGTACCGGAGTCGCGCCTGCGCCGCATCTGCCAACGCCTGTTTGATGAGGATGAGTTCCTCTCCCCCTACGGCATCCGCGCCCTGTCCAAGGTGTATGGGGAGCACCCCTACAGCTTCACCGAGGGAGCTGACAGCCAGACCCTGGCCTACAGCCCTGCCGACAGCCCTGTCGCCATGTTCGGCGGCAATTCAAACTGGCGGGGTCCGGTCTGGATGCCGATCAACTTCCTGTTGATCGAAGCATTGCAGAAATTCGGTCATTACTACGGCGATACCTTCAAGGTCGAATTTCCCACCGGCTCCGGTCGCTGGATCACCCTCTGGGATGCCTCGCTCCAGCTTCAGCACCGCCTCGTCAATCTGTTCCGCCGCGGCGGCGATGGCCGTCGTCCGTTCAATGGCGATGTGCCCCTGTTCCAGGACGATCCGCACTGGCGTGATCTGATCCTGTTCAACGAGTATTTCCATGGCGACAATGGCCGAGGCGTGGGCGCCAGTCATCAGACCGGCTGGACGGCGATGGTCTGCAAGATGATCAATCAGCTCAGTCGTTATCCGGTTGAACCGATCAGCTGAGCGGTTTCCGCGGGTCCTGCCGTACCGGTGTGGTGGCTTGCACCGCCTGCATGCTTGCGCCAGAAAACAATCACAGCCTGCGGACAAATCAGCCCGGCGTTTCTAGCTTGTAGTCAACGACGCGCCTGCCGTGAACAGCCTTCAAGACCTCGGCCAGCTTCAGAAACCGGAGACCAGCCACTTCGATGTGATCATCATCGGCAGCGGTGCCGGTGGCGGCACCCTGGCACGGGTGCTGGCCCCCACCGGTCTGCGCATCCTGATCCTGGAGCGTGGCGACTGGCTGCCCCAGGAGCCCCAGAACTGGGATGCTGAAGAGGTGTTTCAGAACAACCGCTACCTCTCACGCGACATTTGGTACGACGGCAAGGGCAATCCCTTCCAGCCCGGCAGCCATTATTTTGTTGGTGGTGCCACCAAGATGTACGGCGCCCACCATTTCCGCCTGCGCCAGCGCGATTTTGAGCGGCTGGAGCATCGCGATGGCATCTCGCCGGCCTGGCCGCTGCGCTACAGCGATTTTGAGCCCTGGTATCAGCGTGCTGAAGAGATGTATCACGTTCACGGCTTGCGTGGCGAAGACCCCACCGATCCCCCTAGCTCTGCACCCTATCCCCATCCACCGATCAGCCATGAACCACGCATTCAAAAGCTGGCTGATGATCTTCGCAGTGCCGGACTACATCCCTTCCATGCGCCCAGTGGCGTGATGCTTGATGAGGGCAACATGCCCTATAGCCGTTGCCGGCGCTGCAATAACTGTGACGGTTTTCCCTGCCTTGTGCACGCCAAGGGTGATGCCGAGGTGTGCGGTGTGAGGCCGGCTCTGGCGGCGAATGCCCAGGTCTTCCTGCTGACCCGTGCTGAAGTGAAGCGCCTCCATACCGATGCGACTGGGACCACGGTTGCCAGTGTTGAGTTGGTTCACAATGGAGAAAGACTGCACTACTCTGCTGATCTTGTTGTTGTCAGCTGTGGTGCCGCTAACACGGCACGGCTGCTGTTGATGTCAGCGAATGACAAGCATCCTCGCGGTCTGGCCAATGGTTCTGATCAGGTGGGTCGCAATTACATGTTCCATAACAGCAAGGCTGCGGTGGCACTCTCCCATGAGCCCAATCCAACGGTGTTCCAGAAAACGATCTCGATCAATGATTGGTATTTCGGTGATGCCGATTATGATTACCCGATGGGTAATATCCAGATGACCGGTAAGACCCGTGGCGCGATCATGAAGGGTTACGCGCCGTTGGAAACATTCCTGATGCCAGGCTGGTCGATGGATCAGATCGCTGCCCATGCTCTCGACTTCTGGATCACCACTGAAGATCTACCCGACCCGAACAACCGTGTGACGGTTGATGCGGCTGGACATATTCATCTCAATTACACGGTCAACAACCAGACCTCTGCTGATCGTCTCTGGGGTCGTCTGCAGGGAATGCTCGACAAGCTCTATCTCAGGAAGCATCTGATCGAGCGGCAGATCTACGTCAAGAACCCAATGGGTATCGCAGCTGTCGGCCATCAGGCTGGCACCTGCCGCTTCGGTACAGACCCCGCCAGCTCCGTGCTCGATGTGAACTGCAAGGCCCACGAGCTCGACAACCTCTATGTCGTCGACACCAGCTTCTTCCCCAGTATCGGTGCTGTGAACCCTTCGCTCACGGCGATTGCCAATGCCCTGCGCGTCGGCGAACACCTCAAGGAGCGACTGGCGGTGAGGGCTTGAGGCTCAGTCTGAATGGCAGCCTCAGCCCGAGCCGCGGCTGCCATTCAGATTCCCAGCGCAAGCCGCAGCAGATCGGCGATCAGCAGGTTGTCAAGCGAGAGGAAGCCACCACCGCATCCCATCAGTACGGCACACATCACCACATACATCGCCGCTTTTTCCCAGCTGGGCGGTTCGCCGGTCCCCATCGGGCCGGCGTAGTCGCCATCGGGGATCAGGTACGGATCGGGGGCGATGAATGGGAAACCACTGCGCATCTCCAGCAGCATCGCGTAGGCCATGGAGACCAGGATCGCCAGCGCCGCCAGCGGTGTCAGCAGCCCGATGATCAGGGCGATGCCACCGGCCCACATTGATGCGGCCGAGAGGAAACAGAGCCAGGCCGGCGTCTGCAGCATGCCGGCCCAGGTCCGCAGGTTGCGCAGCTTCGGCCAGCCGTGACGGATGAAGCAGACACCCACGAACACTCGAAGCAGTAGCAGTGCTGACTGGGCCAGGTCTGAGGGAGCTGCGGGTACCAGCAGTTCCACAACAGTGACGTCCATCGATTCGACCGGGAGGGCAGTGATTGCAAGCTAGGTCGAGAGTCGTGATTCGGCAGCGTTCTAACGGCTGTTACTGACCAGCTGCAGGACATGCCCATCCGGGTCACGGATCTGCAGGCCGTATCGGAACCCGAGTTGCTGCGCCTGGCTTTCAGAGAGTTGGAGAGGCCCTGCGAGCCGAAGGCCGGCGAATGCCTCCACCTGTTCGGCGATTGCATCGAGATCGCTCACCTCCATCCGGATCTGCCAGTGGGCTGCATCGGCGGCCGACTGATCGGGCGGCAGGGGACGACCACCCGCGGGTTGTTGATAGTTCAGACACTCGATGCCTGGTCCCTGGGGGCAGCGAAGGCTCGTGATGCGCACCCGGGTGTCGCTCAGTCCATCGAGATGGTCCTGTTCGCTGCCGCTGTTCGTGCCATCCCCGCCGAGCTGGAGACCCAGCAGGTCGCTGTAGAACGCGCGGCTGCGGGGCGTATCGGCGATGGCGATCGCGCTGTGGTCGATTCCCAGAACTGCAGAGCCCGCCCCGTTGGCCTCACCGCCGATCGCCATGCTCCTGCCCTGATGCCAGCGGGCCTCACCCTTGTCCGGCGGGAACTGCAGCAACTCCAGGCAGTGCCCCTCGGGATCGTGGAACTTATAGGCCTGGATTCCTGCGGCGGCCTGGTTCCAGGCCGGCAGGGTCTGCGGTGCGCGTGAGATCGGCCGCAGGCTGCCGGCGCTCACGGCGGCCTGGATCGGTGCGGCAGCGGCGCCCATCTCGGCTACCACCAGACAGATGTGCTGGAACCAGAGATCGCAGCTGCGCGAGTCGGTGGGGATCGTTCGGCCTGCCCTCACTCCCGGCCCCGCCTCCAGCACCTGCATCAGCTCCAGGGTTTCAGCACCGATCTGAAGCTGCAGCAATCTGAGGCGGCTGCCTGGCAATCCCACCAGCTCCGCATAAGAGTCACCCTCGATGGTGATCTCCTGGACCGGCTGGAATCCCAGATGGCTGCGGTAGAACGTCGCCAGTGCATCGGCACTGCGGCAGCTGAAGCCGATGCTGCGGATCAGAGGATGCTCGCTGGTTGTGCTCATGGTCTGGCTTCGCTGCAGAGAGCTGTGAACACGTCGACGCCAGCGGCGGCGATGGCGGCATCCACGTCGGGCGTCATTCCGGAGACGCCAATGGCTCCGAGCGGTTGGCCCTGGCATAGCAAGGGCACCCCGCCGCCCATGGCGGCCACCGGTTGGCTGAGCAGCATCGCCAGCTGCAGCAGCGCTGCTCGCTCGCCGTTGATCGCTCGCTCCTGATCGGCACTGGGCCTGCCGGTGAGGGCCGCCATGCGCGCCTTGGCTGCGGCCACCTCTGCACTGGCGGCATTGGCGCCATCGAGCCGCACCAGGCGCAGTAGATGACCGCCTCCATCGCAGAGGGCGATGGTTACGGCGGCACAGCGCTGTTGTGCCTCGGCTGCCGCTCCAGCGACGATCCGCTCCGTATCGGCGCCGTCGAGTTGGTATGTGGGTTGCATTGTCTCCTCAACCCCAGACGATCCGCATCAGCCAGAGGTGGCCCTTCAGTTCCACGCCTGCGGCGATTGGCTCCAGGTCTTCCGGCGGGAGCCGAAGCGTTGCCTCCGCCTGATGCTTCACCAGGTCGGCGCCGCTGAAGGCGTAGCCCATGCTGGTACCGAGCTCGGCGATGGCATTGAGATTGGTGCAGGCACTGACGCGCTTGAGCAGGTCAGGATCGCCCTTGACGGTCTGCAGGAAGCTCTCGAGCTGGGGATTGGCCATGGCGTTGGTCCAGGTCGGGGTCTGGGCGTGAGCCCTCAGGGGAGGGCAGCGCCGCGGGTGTTGGTGAACAGGGCGTAGAGCGCCGTTGAGGCGCACAGGAACAGGCGGCTGCGGTAGCGGTCGCCGAAGCAGAGGTTGGAGACCTGACGCGGCACCAGCACCTTGCCCAGCAGGGTGCCGTCCGGTGCGAGCACATGAACGCCGTCAGCGGCACCACACCAGAGGTTGCCGTGTTCATCGACGCGGAAGCCATCGGCCCAGCCCGGTGTGATCGCGTGGAAGATCTCACCGCCGCTCAGGCTGCGGCCATCGTCGTTGACACGGAAACGGCGGATGTACTGGCGCGGCATGACAGCCCCCGCCTCCCCCGACTCCGCCACGTAGAGCAGCTGTTCATCGGGCGAGAAGGCCAGGCCGTTGGGGCCATCGAAGTCGACCGCGACGGCGGTGACCCGCCCGCTGTCGGGCTCAAGCCGGTAGAGAGCCGGCGCTTGCTCCGACTCCTGGCGGCCACCTTCGTAGTCGTTCAGCAGGCCGTAGAGCGGATCGCTGAACCAGATCGAGCCATCGCTCCTGACGACGACATCGTTGGGGGCATTGAGTCGCCGGCCGCCGGCCTCTTGCACCAGGGTGGTGATGGTGCCGTCGTGCTCATGACGCGTCAGGCAGCGGGTGCGGTGGTGGCACTGGATCAGTCGGCCCTGCAGGTCGCGGGCCTGGCCGTTGGCGAAATCGGATGGCTCCAGGAAGGTGCTGATGCCGTGCCGTTCACTCCAGCGCAGGGTGCGGTTGCTGGGAATGTCGTTGAACAGCAGGCACTGGTGGTCGCCGAACCAGACCGGTCCTTCCAGCCAGCGGAACCCGTCCGCCAGCAGTTCCAGCTCGGCATTGAACAGCACCAGATCCGCGAAGCGCGGGTCGTGGCTTTCGAGGAAG
>Ga0129333_10001847_pt1 | contig 19448 bp, 31 predicted proteins | sample CPB6_08_DNA_FD_94474 | JGI IMG/M metagenome (GOLD analysis project Ga0129333, IMG submission 94474) | Freshwater to marine salinity gradient microbial communities from Chesapeake Bay, USA - CPBay_Sum_0.6_0.8_DNA | ecosystem: Environmental > Aquatic > Marine > Coastal | place: USA: Chesapeake... | reverse complement strand
GGGCAAAGAGTAACAGAGTGGACAGCACGGTAGGCGATGACCGTAAATCAAGCAAAATTAATACTCGCAAACGACGAAGTATTCGCACTAGCCGCTTGATCGGCTTGCTGAGGTAGGAATACCGAGAAACAGAAACTCCAGAGGGGCTTCGGCCCCTCTTTTTTTTGTTCGCACAACTCTAGTTACTAAATATAGCAAAGGAGATTTTATGAAAAAAACTATAGGATTTTTATGTGCATTGTTATTAACCTCATCAGCGTATGCAAACAAAGAGGCTGATTTAAAAATACTTGTGCCTTTTCCTCCGGGCGGAGCACAGGATGCTGTCGCTAGAATTGTTTCAACTGGTGCTGGTAAGTTGGGACACAACGTTATCATAGAAAACAAGCCGGGTGCAGGTGGCATCACGGGTACTAATGAATGTATTAACAGAACAAAAACAGAAAAAAATTTATTATGCATGGTAAGTCAAGCTCAAGCAGTAGCTATTCAGCCGGAAGTTGAACAGTTTGTGCAATATAGATTTGATCAATTGCAGGCAGTAAAATTATTAGCTACGAGTCCAATGGTTTTGATTGCCAATCCTAAAAATAGTAAATCATATGATGAAATCATTAATGATTTTAAGGGCAATAAAAAATTAAATTTTGGCTCCGCTAGTTGGCTAAACACACAACATACTAAACACTTTTTGAGAAATTTAGGAAACTCTAACACCGAGGTTATTGATTATCGCGGGGCAAATCAAATTGTTACTGATGTGATTGGTGGTAATTTAGACTATGCATTTGTTCCATATTCAGCTACTTCGGGACAATTCATCGGTGGATTATTAAGAATCGTGGCAGTATGTACTCCTAGACCTAATATTGAAGCATTGAAAAATATACCAACATTGAATATAAAAGATGGTTGGACAGAAAGCAACTATGCAGATTTTGGTTTAATAGCATCTGTTGCTGCTACAAAAGAAAATCTACAGGCTTTAGAAAAAATTTTAACAGACTCTCTAAAGGAATCGAGTGTCAGAGAAAATCTAAGTAAGTTAGGTATTGCTGGATCAGATGTGTCTAGAGAAGAATATCAAAAGTTGTTGAATGAACATAATGTTCGTTATTCACGATTATTAAAAAAATGAGTTGGCATGTTGCATTACAGGGACCTAGGTCACATATGCCCGTGACTAAAGTTCCTGAATATAAGTTTATAACTGTTACTAAGTTGACACCACACATAGGAGCAGTGATTAACGGTATCGATATAACTAACACAATCACGGACGAACAGTTTAACGAAATCTATGAAGCATTTTTGGACAACCTGGTTGTATTTTTTAACAATCAAATATTTGATGCAGAATCTTTAGTTAGGTTTAGTAAACGATTCGGAGAACTGCATCAGCATCCTATCATAGAATCACATATCGATTCCAATCCTTATGTGAGACTTATTAGGACAGATTCAAGTAGTTTAGCTGCTAACGGAGAACGTTGGCATGCTGATGTAACAGCAGAGCCAACACCACCCAAAGCATCGATATTACACATATATGAATTACCTGAAGTAGGTGGAGACACTTTATTTTCTAGTATGTATGAGGCATACAATACTCTGAGTGACAATATGAAAGTTTACTTAGAAAACTTGTATGCAGTACACGATGGAACAAAAGTTTATCAAGGTAATAGGTATCCCACATCTGAACACAAGATTGTTCAAACACATCCTGAAACAGGAAGAAAAGCATTGTTTGTTAATAGAGTGTTCACTAGAAACATTGTGGATATTCCATTGGATGAAAGTGATGCTATATTAGAAATGTTATTCAAGCACATTGAAAATCCTCTTTGGCATTGTAGATTCAAGTGGAGTAAAAACAGCGTTGCTATTTGGGACAACAGATGTGTGCAACACAAAGCACTTTGGAATTTTTATCCTGAAGTACGTGAAGGTCATAGAATTACTGTTTTATAATGTCTCACGAATTTAAATATATAGGTTTTAAAACAAAATGGCCACATTTTGAATATGAACCTGTACCTATAGCTGGAGTAGGAAAAGATCATACTCCTATCTTGTCTATGGATAAGTATATCGATACTTCATTGAATGAAGAATTGCATTTAGAATGTTGTAAAGGTTTAGCTCTTGTAGATAATTATAAGATGGCTATGTTTCCTGGAGCAGTTCATATATCCGAATCTATTAAGGGTAAAATTAATTTTGCTGAAATGTTAGCCAACATACAGAAGTTTGACCTAACTGGTATCCATATAAAAAACATCATAGAATTAGAAAAAACTGCTTCAGACCCACGTAAAGCAATATACAAGTACATATATTTTGCTATGGGTGCTGATATTCCGTGGTTTTTTGCTTATTATTTGCGAGAACAAAACTTCAGTACAAAAACCAATGAACCGGAAATTCTTTGGACTGACGATGCAAAAAAACATTTTCCAAATCTTATTTCCTATATAGAAACACTACCTTTCAAAAAAATAGGAAGAGTTTTATTTTTCACGACCTATCCCAATGCCGGTGTAACTGCCCATAGAGACTATTACAATCAGCGGCACAAAGACCATAACATAAATTTATTTTTTGCAGGTGGATGGAGGCCTAGTTTTATATGGGATGATATCAACAACAAAAAGGTGTATTTGCAGCTGGGTAGTACAAGTTACTTTTTTAACAATAGAGATTATCATGGGGTAGATCCAGAACCTAGATTTAGATACACATTGCGAGTAGATGGGACATTTACTGATGAATTATGTGAGAGTTTGGGTTTACAAGATGGTTGGGTCTAAGTATACATACTTAATGTGCATACAGTGCTAACATTTTACTCAAACAGTTATTTTATTTGGTGAGTTTTTTAGACACTAAATATTATCTACACCTGATTAATAATCAGGTTTTAATTTAAAGGAACGTAACAATGAAGAAAATTTTAATGGCAACATTATTAACGGCTGTGACAAGCATCGCCAGTGCTCAGGTCGTCTTATCAGGTAAGGTTAGCGAATTTGTTGACCAAACAAAGGTGGGCGCCAATAAAAGCACCCAGTTGGTGCATGAACCAACTAGCAATATTGCTGTATCGGTCAGTGAAAAATTGGGCAACGGGTTAACTGCTCGTGGCGTTGTAGAAACTTCTCTACACGGCAATACTATCGACGGTAATGGAACTAAATTAGGTGATCGTCAAGCTACTGTCGGGTTGGCAACCAGTTTTGCTAGCGTCGATTTGGGACGTAATGTTCATAGTCAGTTCTTAGCAATCACAACCAATGATGTATTTGGTACATTGTATGGTAGTGTTGCCGGAGAATTACATAACCTTCGTAATCTACGTTTAGGTGATGCAGTATTTGTAAACGTAACACCTATGAAAAATGTGTCTGTAGCTTTAGAAAGAACAGCAGGTGCAGTTGGTGGCGAAGCAACAGTAGTAGGAGCATCAGCATCATTCTTTGGTGTTAACACTTCTGTAGCACGTTTTGAACAAGGTATTGAAAAAAGCACAGTAGTTGGTGCTAACACAAAGTTGTTAGGTAATAAAATTGCATTCATTCATAGTAATGAAGAAGGTGTAGTTGCTAAGAAAGCTAATACGCTAGGTGTTGCACGTGATTTTGGTCCTGTAACTGCAAAGGTTAGTTATGGTAAAACCAATAATGATGTAACAGCATACGCAATCGGTGCTGACTACAATTTTAGCAAGCGTACAGCAATGCATGTTGCATATCGCAATGTTGATCGTGTAGGATCAGCTTCTGATGTATCAGGCGTTGGTGTTGGTTTAACACATCGTTTCTAATCTGAAACTTCAAACAAAAAAGGGCTCTTAGGAGCCTTTTTTGTTGGCTTGACAAAAAATAAAATTTATGTATAATAGCAACATGAATATCCAAACTGCATTGGAAGGTCGTGAAGTTTGTTATAGTCTGAGTAAGGAACTATCCAAACTTAGATACAATCCTGACTTGACGAAAATGTTACGTAATATTGAAAATATGGTAACAGAAATCTCCAAGCTGGAAGTTATCTGCCGTCGTTCGCACAGCCGTGCAGTTTTGGAAACCCCGTTAAAAAAATTGAATGACGCAGTTGACCATCTTCAAAAACTGATTCTAGTAGCCAAATTAATGGATTAAAATCATGTGGAATTTGCTTTTTGTTCTCGCCGGACCCCCTGTTTATTTGGGGGACTACAAAGATTACCCTACTTGTAGAAATGCTATTAGGGAGATTCTTGCTCACCGAATCAATCCACCCAATCAACGCCTTAAAGAATTTGAGGTCGTCATTGATCTACAATTAAAGGAAACAAAAGAATTTTTGTGCGTGAAGAAAAGTTGACAAATAATCCTAGCTATAGTATACTTACAGTATGGAAATCGAAGTCATCACTTCATCAAAGGGAAAGCGAGAACTGATCGCATCAGTTGCCAGCCTCTTCGCTCGGGCCCTTAACATAGAAAAAAGCAAATATACGCTTACGATTGGCACCGTGTCCGGTCTTGCAAAGGCTGACAAGATAAACGGCTCGGTGTGTCTTTTGGCACCCAAACAATTAATGATGTTCATTGATAGTCGGTTGCCCTTTTCTCAATTGCTTATCACCTTGGCACATGAAATGGTTCATGTCAAGCAGTATGCCAAGGGACAATTAAAGGTAAGGACCACTAAGCGAGGCAATCATATCTTTACTTGGCTTGGTAAAAAGTACAATTTAGATTACTACGATCTTCCGTGGGAGCTAGAAGCCTTTTCACGTGAAAGAGTTCTTGCCAACAAGGTCGCTCAGATTATTCAAACTTGACAATAAATGGGTTTGGATATATAATACGTATATTGACAGTTAACTAACGGAGCAATCAATGACCGCGATTTACGAAGCCCTGACCGAAGCACAAAAGCGTGAAGTCCGTATGTACGGATGCACCGAGGCTGAAATGCGTGAGGCTGTAGAGCAAAGTATTACTTTCCGTTTCAGCGGTCCTGCTATGATGGCTGCTAGTCTGATGAGTGACTGCCAGGAAATGCTGTCCTACTCAGGCAATGATGAAATGGTCCGTGAGGATGTGCGTCAAGCCCTCAATCGTGCTAAGTGGATTTTGTTCACTTACGTTATGGAATCCAAGGCTTGACAATAAATGGGCTTGGGCGTATAATATACGCATACAGTCAGAAAACGGAGCAAAAAATGACTAAGCAAGATTGGATCGTTAGCGTATACAAGGCGGATAAGCGTTGCAAGTCCGGCGAACGATTCATTGCTAAGTATCCGTTTTCGGGTATGGCACGTGATACGGTTCAGCGTGAACTGACTGATTTGGCTCAGGTCCTGTATCCCAGGAAAGATGGTTGGCGCTTCGATGTCCAACCAGCAACCAAGATCGTCAAGAATCTGATGACCGGTCAGGACGTCGAAATCGATTCGGACACCCCTTGGTGCTGCAATCCTGCTAGCGAAACTTATTGGTCAATGTGAGGCATTGACAATAAATCCTAGGTGATATATACTTCAAACATCAAAACTTTTTCAACAACGGAGTAAACAATGGCTCAAGTTTCTGACAACCTCACTATTACTAGTGTTCAAGCCCGCAAGGCTATCAATAAGGCGTTTGCTAGCAATCGTCCTGTTTTTCTCTGGGGTCCTCCCGGTATCGGCAAGTCTGAAGTCGTTCAGGAGATTGCTGATGACCTCAATGGTTACGTAATCGATTTGCGTATGGCTCAGATGGAGCCGACTGACATTCGAGGTATCCCGTTCTTCAACAAAGAAATTGGTAAGATGGATTGGGCTCCTCCGGTTGATCTTCCCGACGAGGAATTCGCAAGCCAATATCCCCTGATCGTTCTTTTCCTCGATGAAATGAACTCCGCGCCCCCTGCTGTTCAGGCTGCAGGTTATCAACTGATTCTTAACCGTCGAGTCGGTAAGTATAAGCTTCCCGATAACGTTCGCATCGTTGCCGCAGGTAACCGTGATAGCGACAAGGGTGTTACGTATCGCATGCCGATGCCCCTTGCTAATCGTTTCGTTCACCTTGAAATGCGCCCCGACTTCGCTAGCTGGCAAAACTGGGCTGTGAACAAAGGCATCCACAAGGACGTGGTTGGTTATCTGTCGTTCGCCAAGCAGGATCTGTATGACTTCGATAGCAAGTCGTCCAGCCGAGCATTCGCTACCCCGCGTTCGTGGGTTTTCGTTAGCGACCTGCTCAAGGATGAGGACACTGATAACGACACCCTATTCAATCTGGTTGCAGGTGCAGTCGGCGAAGGTCTTGCTGTTAAGTTTATGGCTCACCGTAAGGTTTCTGGCAAGATGCCCGAGCCGAGCGACATTCTGAGCGGCAAGGTCAAGGACTTGCAGGTTAAGGAAGTGTCGGCAATGTACTCGCTGACTGTTTCTATGTGCTACGAACTCCGTGATGCACTGGAAAACAAGCGTGTGGATAACAAAGAATTCCACAAGATGGCTGACAATTTCTTCAACTACATCATGGCTAACTTCGAAACGGAGCTGGTTGTTATGGGTGCTAAGATCGCACTTAAGACTTACAAGCTTCCGATCGAACCTAGTCAACTGAAGAACTTCGATGACTTCCACAAGAAGTATGGTAAGTACATTGTTGAGGCAGGCAACTAAGATTGTCTGTTTACTCCCGGGGGTAGAAATACCCCCTTGAGTGAGTATGTCCCCACATGCTCACTCCTTTTTATTTTAGGAATTATTATGTCTGAAAAGAAACTTCCAAATGGTATGAAACTGGTTTTCGCCCCAGGCTGCTTTGACGGTTTTGAGGGCACTCAAGAGGAACTGGATGAACTGATTAAAGAAATCGAGCAAGGTTTTGCGGATGGAAGTTTCTTTGAAAAGTCCCAACCAGTAGACCTCGGTGAAGTAGAGGATATGGATGATGAGGCAAAGGAAGCACTAGGAAAATTGTTCGATATGATGAACAATAAAGGTGCTAACCGCACCCTCAATTGAGGTTGACAATAATTCCGCAATTTGCTATAATACAAATATGTTGATAAAGGACCCTATTATGCAAAGTGTGCGTATGTCTGATTCTCTCCCCGGCACTAAAGGCAAGCGCCGTCGTGCGAAACAATTCGAAAAGCTTGTAGGTCCGACTGACCCCAAGATTGATGCACAGGCACGTGAGCGATTGGTTTCGGCACGTATCGGTCTGTTGCTTCGCCATTCATTTTTCGGCAACCTCGCTACTCGGCTCAAGCTTACTAATGCCGATGAGTGGTGTTCTACTGCGGCAACCGACGGTTTGAAGTTTTATTACAACAGCCGTTTCATTATGATGTTGCGTCCTAAGGAAGTCGAGTTCCTGGTAGCGCATGAGGTTCTGCACGTTGTCTACGATCACATGGGCCGTCGTGGTACCCGAGATCCGCAAATTTTTAATATCGCCAATGACTATGCGGTCAATGCTGACTTGAAGCGCCACAAGGTTGGTGAATTCATCAAGACCGTCCCTTGCTTGTATGAGGCTAAGTACGATGGCAAGGCTAGTGAGGAAATCTATGATGACCTCATGAAGAACGTCCAAAAGATTTCTATCGATGATCTGGTCGATCAAATGATTGACGACCACATGGATGGTGACGGCAATGATGGTGACGGCAATGGTGATGGTGACGGAGACAAAGAAGGCAAGGGCAAGCGTCCCAAGATGACCGACGAGGAACGTGAACGTGTCCGTCAAGAGGTCAAGCAAGCTATCCTCAATGCTGCATCCAGTGCAGAGGCAGGTAGTCTGCCCAAAGGTGTTGAACGTCTTATCAAGCAGGTTACTGATCCAGTCATGCCCTGGCGTGAACTGATTCAAACTAACTTGACCAGTGCTATTCGTACTGACTTCAGTTGGATGCGTCCTTCACGCCGTGGTTGGCACATGGAAGCTATCATGCCCGGTATGACGCCCGGCGAGGAGATTGATGTTACTGTCGCTATCGATATGTCTGGTTCTATCTCTAACAAGCAGGCTCAGGCGTTTCTCGGTGAAATCGGTGGCATGATGGAAGCATTCGATGGATATCGTGTCCATGTGTTTTGCTTCGATACGGAAATCTACAACCCTGCTGATTTCTCTAGCGAGAACCTCGATACTATCGATGGCTATGAACCTGCAGGCGGCGGTGGTACTGACTTCGATGCCATCTTCAAATACCTTAAGGAAAATGCAATCGAACCCAAACGTCTGATTGTGTTTACTGATGGTTATCCCTGTGGTTCGTGGGGTGACGCTAACTACTGCGACACTACGTGGATCATTCACGGGGACAAGGATCCGAATCCCCCGTTCGGTCAGTTTGCACTCTACGATGAAAAAGGATGATTCGCTAATATACGAATCTCCTGACGGAGGCAAAACGGTCTACGCCCGCAAGTCGGGCGAGACCGAACGCCACTTGCACTGGGTAGATCCTACATGGAAAAAAGAACAAGAGTTATCCCAACGTTGGATGAATTTAAAACCAGCTGTGTTTATGGCTGATAGTGACACTACATTAAATGATGCAATAAATAAAGTGGAGATGTTATATGCCCTCAAAAAAGAAGAAGGTTAAACATTATTTGGCAATGTGGGATATGATGGGTCTTGAATACATCTTTGATGTAAATGATGCCATGCATGAAATTGATCAATGGGAAAAGCAAAAGATTGTTTCTATTCTAAAAGAAGAACGTGAGCCTGTAAAACCTAAAGGCATTCCACTTCAAATGATGATACTACGAGCTAGGGTGAATAGCCAACGTAGCTATGAGATTTATGAATTCACCTCTACGCTAGACATCAATACTATTCGTAACGAGTTCGCAAAAGATCCGCAACCTATTGTCAATTGGATTCGTGACAACGGTGGAAAGATTTACAGTGACTATGTAAAATCTGAAAGGAAGATGATTGTATGATGTTGATTGGCACAAGTTTTGGCGGCTGCTTAAAATCTATTCTATCAGGCGAAGTGTCCGAGAAGGATGTTTTGCTCATCATTACAAGGACTGAAGCTAAAAATTTAGAGCAATTGCAATCGATTGCGGAAGTGTATTTTACTACAGGTAATTCATATACAAAAACTCCTGATAAGTATAACTTTGAAGGAATGGGTATCGACCTGAAAAGTGTTAAAGAATTGGTAAAAGTATTATATATTAAAGGCAAAATACACCAACCCAGACTATTCTATCATGAAACGGGATATATGCATCAAGAGCTAATATTGCCTGGATCAAAAGTTTGGTTTGAAGTCTCGCCCATAGGTATTAACAAGCATCCTTCAGTCATTGAAGCATATGAAAAGTATAAAATGTTAGATAATTTAACCAAATGAAACATATGGAACAATGGTTTGTAGATAGGAAACTATCTTACAAACCAAAACATTTTATAACTGCAAGAACACCGGTAACTACAGAATCATTATCTTGGATTGCCCATAATTTAATTGGTAGATACCATTTGGGTACAGAAATGGAAGATTTTCAAGCCATATCTGTAGTATCCTTTGAGGATCATTCAGAGGCTATGTTATATGAATTAACGTGGTCTTAATAAATTATTTAGGCATACATTTGTCTATTAAATAAAGAAGTTATAAGGAGAATTGTATGGCATTTTTAAGACACGTAGGTAAGCATGGGGACCGTAAAGTAGCGGTAATTTTTAGGGAGGTACCAGGCGAACCCCATATGTGCTTGGTAACATACACCGAACTACTAAACCAGCATATTCACGATCCCATGGTTCAATGTATTGAAAGTGATATTGGACAATCTAGTGAGAATCTAGCAGATGCATTGAATAGAACTTTTACGAGAGACGGTAGACCTATATTGCAAGTATTACATGCAGAAGGTCAACTAAAAAAAGTAAACACAGAAAACATCGTGATGACACCTCAACCTAATACTAAAATTAAGTTAAGTGAACTTAATAAAATTTTAGATGAGATGAAACAGGGTGAAGCAGCAGTAAAGAGAATGGCTGAACTTGACAGTAGCCATGGATTACAAGATCCAGCAGATGTTGCCCGTAGAATGCGCGGTGAAAATTTACCACCTCAATTACAAGAGAATAGACAGGCACCCACTAAAGCACAAACTGCACAGGGTGCGTTAGGAGACAACCAGATTGCAAACAATCTTCGTCAACAAGCACAGAAAATGGCAGCAGAAGCCAAAGGACTAATGGCTGAGTCGGAGCGTCTTTTGAAGGAAGCCGCACAATTAGATCCGGTACCTCTTGCTAAAGCTGTTCCTGCATTAGAAATTAATCCTGTGGCTAAACGCAGAGGTCGTCCAGCAAAGGTAAAAGTAACAGCGTAACTTGTCATGTCTCCAGAATTCATTGCCAAATGGGAACACATATTAGAAGATGTGGAAAAGCAAAAGATACCTGTACAATTTATTAAAAAGATAGTTGTCAAGCTAAACAGCAAAAGACAGCAAACAATTAATATTGAAAGGTTTCTAAATCAAGGTCTTGATCCTGAACAAATAGAGGAGGCAGTGGGAAGAAAATTGCATGAATTGGATGATCAAATAGCAAGTGTCGAATTCGTATTGAATGTGCAAAATATAGCAGATACAGTACAACCAGAGACAGACAAGTTATTAGGAAAGTTATGAAACTAATTGTAGCATGTGATCCTCAAGGAGGAATAGGCTACAAAAATAAATTGCCTTGGAATAAAATTCAAGGCGATTTGCCTAGATTTAAGAAGTTAACCGATGGACAAATTGTCGTTATGGGTAGGAACACATGGGAAAGTCTGCCCAAGAAACCATTACCGGGTAGGCTTAATTTTGTTCTAACTAGTCAAAATTTAGTGTTACCTAATGGTGCTATATTATTGCGAAATTTGAATCATTTTGGTGAATATAAAAATGTTTGGTTGATAGGCGGCGCCAGTGTAATAAATTCACATTGGCATATGGTTGATATGGTACATTTGACAAGAACATTCACCGCATACACTTGTGATACATTCATTGATTTGTTAAAATTAAATAAAGAATTTTCACTTCAATACGAGGAAGTAAATTCAGATCATACATATGAAATTTGGGCAAGACGATGAAACAGTATCATGATTTATTAGAAGATATATTAGAGAACGGAGAAGAGAAAGATGATAGAACTGGCGTTGGTACCTATAGTGTTTTTGGCCGTCATCTTCGCTTTGATTTGCGTAGGGGTTTTCCCGCCATCACTACTAAAAAGTTGGCATGGAAAGCAGTCGCAGGAGAACTATTATGGTTCATCGAAGGGTCGGGAGATGAGCGTAGACTTGCAGAAATCACACATGGAAAAAAAGATGGGACGGTGACAATTTGGACTCCAAATGCACTGGCACCTTATTGGAAAGAAAAAGCAAAATTTGATGGTGATCTTGGAAGAATCTACGGAGTACAATGGAGAAAATGGAAGACACCCGTAGAACATAAAACAGAACACTTTGTGGATTCGTTTGGAACCGCATATGTTCGACAAGGTTTCGTACATTTTAAAGAGACGGATCAATTTCAAAATTTAATACATGGTTTACAAAAAGACCCCAATGGTCGTAGACATATTATAAGTGCGTGGAATCCAGGAGAGCTTGATCAAATGGCTCTCCCTCCCTGTCATGTGATGTGTCAATTCTATGTTAACAAGAACAAAGAATTATCATGCCATATGTATCAACGTAGTGTGGACGTGTTCTTGGGTCTGCCATTTAATATTGCAAGTTATGCATTGCTCACGCATTTAATAGCACATCATTGTAGGCTTAGCGTAGGGGAACTAGTTATATCAACTGGTGACACACATATCTATAAGGACCACGTTCAGCAGGTTAAGGAACAATTAAAAAGGGAAGAATTTTCACTACCTACTTTAGCATTGAATCCTAACAAAACTAATATATTTGAAATCACTATGGATGATATTAAGCTGGAGAATTATCAAAGTCACAGTGCATTAAAGGCAGCAATGGCGGTATGATGGAAGTTGTAGTTCACAAGTTTCACATGAGTGATGTAGAAGACCCAGACCTTTGGGCAGCAGAATCATTGTGTAACTGGGAAAAAAGCGAAGCAGGACAATTTGTGATGAAGAATGCAGAAGAGGTGCCTGTTTGGCATCGTACTGTAAATGTAGAGTGCTATGGGTATGAATATATCATCAGAGCAAAACTGAGTCCTAAAAATTACACATTTTGGAAGTTGAAATATGGCTAAAATTTTGGTGACAGGAGGCCTAGGCCTTATAGGGCATCATGTTGTTTCTAAGCTTGAGAAACTAGGACATGACGTTATTACAGTAGACAATCAAACTAATTATGGTATAATACCTCAAGAAGAAATTGATTATCTAATGCGAGAGCGCCAAAAGAAAATCAAAAAAACACTAGTTTATAAATATGATATATGCAATCAACGTTACATGGATTGGTTGTTTGCTGGTAACAAATTTGATACTGTCATACACTTAGCTAGTTTTCCTAGGCAAAAAGTAGTAAATGCAAACCCTATGATAGGTAGTAGGGTCATGAGTGAGGGTTTGTTAAACCTCTGTGAACTGAGTAAGAAACATAAAGTTAAGAAATTCGTATATATTAGTAGTAGTATGGTATATGGAGATTTCGTAGATGATGTAATTGAGGACTTCCCTTGTAAACCACAAGGGCAATATGGAATTTTAAAACTTGCAGGAGAGGATCTTGTTAAAGATTACGCACGCCGAGATGTATTTGATTATGTTGTTATTCGTCCTAGCGCAGTATACGGGCCACTTGATGTGGAGGATAGAGTCATTGCAAAGTTTATGCTTACTGCAATGCGAGGAGGAGTGCTCCAAGTTAATGGAGAAAGAGAAAGTTTGGACTTCACATACGTTGAAGACGCTGCCGATGGAATCGTCGCCGCAACTCTAAGTAAAAACACTAATAATAAAACTTATAATATAACCAAATCACATAGTCGCAGTTTGCTTGATGCTGCTAAATTAGCAGTTCAGATAGTAGGTAAAGGTACTATCAATGTAAGAGACAAAGATGCAGATTTCCCAAGCCGTGGCGCATTAAATATTGATGCCGCACGTAGAGATTTTGGCTTTGATCCACAAGTTGATGTTGAAGAGGGTTTCCAACGTTACTATGAATGGCTCACTAACTCTGTATACTGGCAAAGCAAATTAACAGAATGAACATACCTTTTTTTGGTCTAAAAAGACAGTACGCTAATCTTAAGGATGAGTTGCTTGATGCAACTCACCGCGCCCTTAAAGATGGACAGCTTGTGGGAGGTCATTATACTAGATCATTCGAAGAATGGCTTAAAAACAAAACAAAAACAAAGTATGCCGTGACTGTTCATTCAGGAACACAAGCACTTGAGATTATTGCTAGATATAAAAAACTCAAACACTTAGAAAGTGATAAGAATAATCCTAGAATTAGGATTCCTAATTTAACATATCCAGCCACGCTTAATGCTTTTTTATCCGCAGGTTGGGATGTAGAACTAGGTGATACGGATAAATTTGGTATTATCGAACAAGCTAAAACTTATTCTAGTTCTAATGTATATTTTTGTTTAATGGGTTTTGCTGGGCGCAGACCTTGGCCACATGCAACATATTTAGAGAGTAATAGCGTCATAGTTGATGGGGCACAGCATTGGTTAGAAGCAGGTGGAAACGTAGGAAGTGGTATGGCTATTAGTTTTGATCCTACTAAGAACTTACCTAGTTCTGGCAACGGTGGAGCTATCGTCACAAACGATGATCGTTTATATCTATATGCCGCACGACATAGAGATAATAACAAACCAGATTTTTATGCTGTAGGAACAAATTCTAAAATGTCTGAACAAGATTGCGCTCAAATATTAGTAAGAGCAAAATATATAGACCAATGGCAACAACGAAGAAAACAGATAGCAGAATACTGGTGCGACAAATTTAAAGATTTGCCGATAACATGTTTCAGTGACACACGCTTCCCACACGCAGAACAAAAATTTGTAATTTATCTCCCAGAACGAAATAAGTTACAAACTAATCTATTATTGGAAGGCATACAAACTAAGGTTCATTATGAGTATGTTTTGGGTGATTTACCAGTCAGTAGAGACTTATTCAAGCCAGATATGATAAGTACTAGTGTTATGTTGAGTAGAGGTATGTTGAGCTTACCCAATTACCCAGAACTAACTGATCTTGAAGTGGAGTTTATTGCAAATGAAATTATTCGATATTTTAACCAGTAAAAGTTTTTGCGCCCTACCATGGGTAAGTGTCAGTACAGAAACTAACGGAGACATTAAGCTTTGTTGTATCTCCGACTCCTTCATTAAGAAAGAGAATGGAGAAAATTTTAATTTAGGAAAAGACTCTATAGGAGACATCCTAAATTCTGAACATCTAAAAAGTATTCGTAAAGATATGATGGAAGGTAAACTCATATCAGGTTGTGATACTTGTTATAAAAATGAAAATTTTGGTGGTAAAAATAGCAACCGCAAAATTTACAATGCTCATTACATGAGTAAGAAAGACGCCTTTTTAAATAAAGTAAAGGCTTCCATACAGGATTACACTATTCCTGAGTCAGTAGAATATGTTGATATTCGATTTGGTAATCTTTGCAATTTAGCATGTAGAAGTTGCACCCCTACTTCAAGTAGTCAGTTCAATAAAGAAGTAATTCAAATACATAGTACAACACCTGCAATACAAGAATTTCATACCCCTGTTCGAACTGATTTTAACGACTGGTGTAATACAGAAATGTTCCATTCTAATATTGATTCACAATTGGATAACATAACAGAATACTATATGAATGGCGGTGAACCTACTATAATTGACAATAATCTCATGATTCTTACCAAGATGATTGATCAGGGCGCTAGTAAGAACATAATTATTAAGTTCAATTCTAACATGACCAACAACAAAAAAGAATTCTATGATTTGCTTCCAAATTTTAAAAATGTAGTATTCATGTGTAGTATAGATGGATATGGATCAGTGCAAGAGTATTTAAGGTATCCTAGTAAATGGACTCAAATAGATGAAAATCTACAAACCTTGCTATCTATGAAGATGTCTAATCTATATATTAGGCTTACTCCGGTAATTTCTAATATCAATTTAGAGTTTTTCCCCGAACTAATTTCTTATTTCGAAAACCTAAGTGATCAATACAATGTAAATATGCCTTTGATGCCTACAGTATTAACTAACCCTAGTCATATGAGTTTATTGTCTTTACCTATGGACTACAAGGCTTATTGTTTGGAAAAGATAGAAACATTTATAGAAGAAAATCCTAGACAAAGAGGGTGGTTTTTTGACGAGAGTATAAAGATTATCAAGAATCAATGCACAGAAGATAATGACTTTGTTCCCCTACTATGCAATTTCTTCGAATATAATGACATTTTAGATACTAACAGGAATCAAAGTTTAGCAAATGTCAATCCAAGATTAGATGGTTTTAGGAATCTAGTATAAGATAAATAATTGTACTATGTGGATATTTACTGTCATGTCTGAAACAATAATACACCTAATCTTAGCAGCTGGTGTCGTTGGGTTGATAGCTGGGTTCGTCCTGGGGGTCATTCCTATCATAGGACGCTATAAGCTACCCATACAAATTATTAGCATATTATTATTTGCTTTTGGTGTTTACCTAGAAGGTGGACTTGCTAACGAAAAAGAATGGCAGTTGAGGGTCAAAGAAATCGAGGCCAAAGCAGCCAAAGCAGAAGCTGAAGCTGCAAAAAAGAATGTTGAATTGCAAGCAGCACTAGCTGACAAGGGAAAAGTGATACGTGAAAAAGGAGACACAATAATAAAATATGTGGATCGTTGGCGTGACAGAGACATTATTAAAGAAATTCCAGGTCCAGAGCGTGTAAGAGTAGAGGAAGTTATCAGGTACATTGAAAACTGCCCTATACCTCCTGAACTAGTGAATATACACAACGATGCTGCAAAAATGAACAAGGGTAAGGAGATCAAGAAATGAAATACTTGATACTTGCGACTTGTGTACTTTTAATGACAGGTTGTAGTATTTTCAAACAACCTGTTCCTATCAAACCTGAGTTCCCAGTTGCTATTCCTGACCTAATGAAAAAATGTGAGCAATTAAAAACTATAGAAGGAGATAAGATTCTTATCACCGACATGCTAAAAACTATAGTAGAAAACTACACATTATATTATGAATGCTCTGCTAAGGTAGATGGATGGCAAGAGTGGTATATAGAACAAAAGAAGATATACGATAGCGTAAAATAATAGCATATTTAGGAACTGTATGAAAAAGATTTTAATAATTGCATCCGTATTGTTTTTAGTAGGTTGTGCGTCAACCAAAGATCAACTTTATTACGATACTGCAAAAGCTATCAGCAAAGATAACACTATGAGTCAGACTGCATGTTGGGCTGCAATTGCAGAAATTGCTAAAGGTGGCGATAATTCTGCTAAGATAGGTGCTATTGCGTTGGCTGAAAAATGTAAAAATGAGCCGGTAAAGATCGATGCTCCTAAACGTAGTTGGTTAGGAATATAACTAAATACTATATAGGATATCATATGACAACACAACAGATTATCAATGTAGGAGCGTTAGCAAACGACGGTGAAGGTGATCCGTTACGTGTTGCCTTTCAAAAGGTAAATAACAACTTTACAAATTTATTTGCCACAACAAGCGAAATAACCATAGCCAACACTACGGGAAATACATCTGGACAGATCATATTTGAAACAGAAATTGCCAATTTTTCTTCAGCAGTATTTCAAATAAGGTCAGCAGATGACGGAGCAAACAGTCAAAGTTTAACAATCAATGCACAATTAAGTAATGATAATGCTAATGTTAAATTCAGCGCCTTTGGAACAACTTTCATAGGAGATGCTGTATGTGGGTATGATATGGCTGTTGTATCATCCAACGTCAGAATTTTATGCAATCCGATTGGCGCTGCCAATCTGACACATACGGTTTCTTCACAATTATTTTTATCATGAGAGCCAAAGAATTTATAACTGAGCAAAAACTTAGTGATGTGCATGATGGATTAGAAGTTGCATCTAAAGCTTTGCCCCATACCTTTATAATTCCTGAACTTAAGAATCAGGACTTCTATGATTTGTATCGTTTTGGCGTGGCTATTGCTGATGTCAGGGGAAGTCAGGGTAATGATGATGTAAATAGATTTAAACCTGAATTTAGACCTGAATCCACGTGGGGAGAAAATCAAGTAGTTAGTAGTTTTGATCCCAATGTCGGTGAAGTAATTGATCAAGCACTAAAAAAGGTACATAAGCATGGTAAAAAAGCGGTCAGCACGTCCGGCAGTGATGAGTTTGATGATACATTAAAGCAATCTCCGATTAAGCCCTTTAAAGGATATAAAAAATGAGGGCTGATGAGTTTACTAAATTAAATGAAGCTACGGAAGGCAAACTAAAAAAAGTACAGAGATTTGCCACTAGGGGACTGCACAAATTCAGAGATGAAACTTTGGCTGACCGTGTGTATGAACTAAACAGAATCATGATGGCCGCTGCTGCAACTGATGGTACTTTTTTGCCGGATATGGATCATGAAAGTTGGGCCGGACGATATGACATTGCTGCACCTTATACCGAAGAAGAACATAACATGCTAAAAATGGCATATAAAGTAAATGGTACAGAATATAAAGATTTGAATAAGGGTGATTTGCGTAGCCAAGAACACCCCACTACAAATACACAAAGCATTATCAAACCTTTTAAAGGGTACAAGAAAAAATAAGTTCAAGCTTGAATCTCGATAAGTACGTATATTATTGATGCGGGATTTAAATGATTGACATAAACACAACTCTAGACCTTGTAAAGCTAAAATTCTACAACGAATGGCTTTACACAGCACATATTTACGATGAAGGTGATAGCCAGTTTCACAAAGAATTGACAACACAAGTTGTTGCAACTTACATAGATCCGTTAAATTTGGCTAAAGACGCTAAGATTCTAGATTTAGGATGCGGACCGGGATACTTCTTAGATGAAATGAAATTTCGTGGTTATAAGGATGTTACCGGAGTAACACTTAGTCCGGGTGATATCAATATATGTGAGGGTAAAGGGCATACTATTAAGAAGTATGATTTGAGTTTTTTACCACAAAAAGATGGCTACCATGATGAAAGTGTAGATTTTATATTCTTGCGGCATGCCTTAGAACATAGTCCATATCCCATATTCAGTCTTATGGAATATAATCGTGTATTAAAGCACGGTGGTAGAATTTATATTGAAGTTCCTGCTCCTAATTGCGAACGTAAACATGAGTGGAACTTGAATCACTACAGTATCTTGGGTGAACAGCAAATACTAGCTTTATTGAACAGGACTGGATTTGATGTCAATATCCTAAACTCTATAGAATTTGATTTAGGGATCGCAGATCAACCCGGAGGCGAAGTTAGAAAAGTAAGAGAAAAATTTTATTGTTTGTTAGCAACTAAACAACGCCCCTTAGACATAAAATAAAGATAAATACTCACTATAAGTGAGTATTTTTATGGCATATCCAGAACCAACAGAAGTTTCCCCGTGGTATTTACGAAATATTAATCAGGCCTTAGGCTTAAACGAGGCTACAGGCAACGTATACCTTCGAACTGATGCTACGATTATAGGAAATGTTTCAGTAGGAAACGTTGCCATTGGTTCATTGGGTAATGTTGACATATCTGGTAATACTCTCCCTGTCACAGTATCCGGTGGTAACATAACAGTTTCAGGTAATGTAAATGCCAGTGTATCAGGTAATGTTACAGCCACACTAAGCGGCAACCTAGCAGGTATCACAGGTAATGTCACCGTAGTTGACGGTGGCGGAAGTTTAACTATTGATGGTAATGTCAATGCTAACATCACAGGTGGCAATGTAACAGTTCAACAGGGCACAAGTCCTTGGGTAGTATCAGGTAACGTTGGTATCAGTGGTAATGCTAATGTTATACTAGCAGACGATGCCAGCGTAATTATATCAGGATTTAGTGGGGCAGTATCAGACGCATTCGGACGATTAAGAGTTAGCGAACCTTATACACTATTTGATACACAATCAAGATATTTTGACCATGGTCAGTTCGCAAGCAATACATCAGGTACAGCCAATGTGGTATACGTACAAAATCAAAGCAGTTACCAACTCAATGTAGGTAGTGCTTCAGGTGACAGCGTATTGCGTGAAACATTAAAACCTTTTCCCTATCAACCAGGTAAGAGCCAACTCACACTTAACACATTCTGTATGAATACACCAAAAACGAACTTGCGTCAGCGTGTTGGATTATTCGATAGTAATGACGGTGTGTTCTTTGAGAATGATGG
>Ga0129333_10001845_pt1 | contig 19456 bp, 15 predicted proteins | sample CPB6_08_DNA_FD_94474 | JGI IMG/M metagenome (GOLD analysis project Ga0129333, IMG submission 94474) | Freshwater to marine salinity gradient microbial communities from Chesapeake Bay, USA - CPBay_Sum_0.6_0.8_DNA | ecosystem: Environmental > Aquatic > Marine > Coastal | place: USA: Chesapeake... | reverse complement strand
GGCTGCGCGCCTCATCGGGGCTGCCATGCGCGACGGCGGTGCCCGCAGCCTGAGACTCGCGGTCCCCGTGTGCCCGCGCCAGGCCGAGGCTCACCTGCAGGCGATCTACGACGAGATCATCGCTGTGGAGCGCCCACTGGGTCGCCGCGATCTGCGCTGGCACTACGACGACTTCGACACCATCGACGAGGCCGAGGCCAGACGGCGACTGGCTGATCGCTAGAGTGAGGATTCCCGCTCGGCGGCACACCGCCGGGCCCGTCCGCCGACAACCAGCCGGAGTGGATCCATGGCCGATCGCGTCGATGCCGTCGTCAACCTGAGCAAGCGCAGGGGTTTCGTCTTCCCGTCCTCGGAAATCTACGGAGGCACCCGCTCGGCATGGGACTACGGTCCGCTCGGCGTCGAGCTCAAGGAGAACATCCGCCGCCAGTGGTGGCAGGCGGTCGTGCGCGGTCGAGACGATGTTGTCGGTCTCGACTCCTCGGTGATCCTCGCGCCTCAGGTCTGGGAGGCATCCGGTCACGTCTCGGCATTCGTCGACCCGCTGACCGAGTGCAAGAAGTGCCACAAGCGCTGGCGCGCTGACCAGCTCATCGAGGCCTTCGAGGAGAAGCACGGCCGGGTCCCCGAGGGCGGCCTCGCCGAGATCGTGTGCACCAACTGCGGGACCAAGGGCGACTTCACCGAGCCTCGTGACTTCAACGGCATGCTCCGCACCGCTGTCGGTCCGGTGGAGGACGCCGGTGCGGTGCACTACCTCCGGCCGGAGACGGCCCAGGGCATCTTCGTCAACTACCTCAACGTCATGAACGCCGCGCGCAAGAAGCCCCCCTTCGGCATCGGCCAGACCGGCAAGAGCTTCCGCAACGAGATCACCCCGGGCAACTTCATCTTCCGCACCCGCGAATTCGAGCAGATGGAGATGGAGTTCTTCGTCAAGCCCGGCACGGACGAGGAATGGCACGAGTACTGGCTCCAGCAGCGCTGGGACTGGTACGTCGACCTCGGCATCGATCCGGAGAACCTGCGGATGTTCGAGCATCCCCAGGAGAAGCTCAGCCACTACTCCAAGCGCACCGTCGATATCGAGTACCGCTTCCGCTTCGCGGGCTCGGAGTGGGCCGAGCTCGAGGGCATCGCCAACCGCACGGACTTCGATCTCTCGACGCACTCCCAGCACTCCGGCACGGACCTGTCGTACTTCGATCAGGAGACCGAGGAGCGCTGGGTGCCCTACGTCATCGAGCCCGCAGCCGGCCTGACCCGATGCGTACTCGCCTTCCTGCTCGACTCCTATGACGAGGACGAGGCTCCCAATGCGAAGGGCGGCATCGACAAGCGCGTCGTCCTGCGGCTCGATCCGCGGCTCGCTCCTGTCAAGGCCGCCGTGCTGCCCCTGTCGCGCAATGAGCAACTCTCGCCCCGGGCGCGGGAATTGGCAGCCCAGCTGCGCAAGCGCTGGAACGTCGAATTCGACGATGCGGGCGCGATTGGCCGTCGCTATCGCCGCCAGGATGAGATCGGCACGCCGTACTGCATCACCGTCGACTTCGACACCCTCGACGACGACGCAGTGACCGTGCGCGATCGCGACTCCATGGCGCAAGAGCGGATCCCGCTCACCGCGCTCGAGGGCTGGCTGGCCGAGCGCCTGCCCGCCTGCTGAAGCGGTGTCGGACCACACCGTCTTTACGCGGGTCTACCGCGGCCTCTCAGCGGTGGGGGAGCGCACAGGATTGGGGGACCTGCGCCGGCGCGTGCTGGCTGATGCGCACGGACGACTGCTCATCATTGGACTCGGGCCGGGCCACGACCTCGATCACCTCCCGGCTGCTGTGACGTCGGTCGTCGCGCTGGAGCCGAGCGCGTCCATGCGCGCTGCCGCGCGCTCGCGCGTGGACGCCGCCGCGCGCCGGGGCATCGAGGTCGACGTCATCGATGCCGTTGCTGAGCAGATCCCGCTGCCGAACTCCTCTGTCGACTCCGTGCTCGTCGCCTACGTCCTGTGCTCGGTGGCCGATCCCCACGCAGCCGCAGCAGAGATCCGTCGCGTGCTGCCCCCTGGCGGGACCCTGCACGTGCTCGAGCACATCCGCGCGGAGCCCGGCACCGCACTGCGCGGATTGCAGCGGGCCGTGGGTCCGGTCTGGCCACGCCTGGCCGGCGGCTGCCGCGTCGACCGGGATACCGCCGCTGTACTCGAGTCCGCGGGATTCGATGTGTCGGCCATTACTCGCACTCGTCTCATGGCGCTGCCCCCGGTCGCGCCGACCCTCGTGGGCGTGGCGCGTCCACGCTCCACGAGGGCGTCGAACTAGGGCCCCTATCGAGGTCGAGCCCTCGCTCAGTTGCCGGCTGCGGCGCGCTTCAGCGGAGCGCTGGCGCTGACCTTGACAGCGTTGCGCGCCGGGATCTGCATCGTCTCGCCCGTGGCAGGGTTGCGGCCCGTGCGCGCGGCGCGCTGCACGACCTCAAACGTCGCGATACCGGGGATCTGGAGCTTGGTTCCCTTCGACACCTGCTCGACGACGACGCTGGACAGCGCGGCGAGCACGGCATCGACGGTGCTGGCGGGCAAGCCGCTTCGCTCGGCGACGGCGTTGCGGATCTCGGTCTTACCCCAGCTTGCTGCGGACATGCGGGCCTCCTCGGCACTGAATGAAAATGACTCTCATCTGGAATCTATCGCAGCGCGATGGACCGACGGGGTCGGGTGCCTACCTGATACCCCCTGGGGTATAGTCCCCGTCATGTGTCGACAGGTGACGTGCAAGAGGTGTGAGAAGGCGTCGTGGGCCGGCTGCGGTCAGCACGTCAACCAGGTGCTCGCGGGCGTGCCCAAGAACCAGCGCTGCAGGTGCACTGCTCAGGAGATGGCGGAGTGGAAGAAGGATCACTCCTTCTTCAAGCGTCTCTTCGGAGGCGGCAAGAAGGCCTCGACGTAGCCGATCCGATTACTTGACCCGATTGCTTGACCGGCCATGCCGCGGCCTCTAGGGTGTGCATGTAACTACATAGCTGAATAATCTTTCACTAGGGGTGAAAGACTGGTTATGTGACCTTCCTGCGCGCATGAGGAGCCCGATCGGTGACGCCTGCGATCCTCGCCCTTGATGCCGGGACCTCCAACGCCAAGGCGGTGTTGTGCGAGGTCGGCACGGGCGCCGTCATGGCCCGCGCCGGTGTGCCCCTCGCGTTGCAGGTGCTCGGCCCCCGCGAGGTGGAGCAGGATGCCGAGCACATCCTGTCGGGGTTGCTTGCCGCTGCTCGCGAGGCATGCGCAGCGGCAGCAGGCTGTGAGGTCGTTGCCATTGCGCTGACCAATCAGCGCGAGTCAGTCGTGGCCTGGGAGCGATCGACGGGCCGGCCACTCGGGCCGATGCTGAGCTGGCAGGACTCGCGGACCTCGGCGGAGCTGGAGTCGTGGGATCCCGATGCACGCGCGCGAGTCAAGCAGATCACAGGCCTGACGCTCGATGCCATGTACTCCGCGCCCAAGATGCGATGGCTTCTCGATCAGCTGCCTGGCAGCCGATCCGCTGGTAGCGACGTGGTGGTGGGCACGCTCGAATCCTGGCTCATCGCCCGGCTGACCGGTGAGGCGATCACGGAGTCCGGCAATGCGTCACGCACGCTGCTGATGTCGCTGAGCGCCGGGGATTGGGATGATGAACTCCTCAACGCCTTCGACATCCCGCGGGGTTCTCTGCCGCCGGTCCGTCCATCGAATGCGTCCTTCGGCGTGGTCCAATCCGAATGGGGGGCACCGCTCGCCGGCGTGCCCATCGTGGCGGTGCTCGCTGATTCGCACGCTGCGCTCTTCGCCCACTCGACCGGCGCGGAGGGGATTGCCAAGGCGACGCTGGGGACCGGCACGTCCGTCATGGTTGCCCTACCGGGTCTGGATACCCCTCGGGAAGGGATCGACGTCACCGTGGCCTGGTGGCTGGACCATCCGACCTACGCGCTCGAGGGAAACATCGTGTCCACCGGGCAGGCGATCGACTGGGTCGCGAACCTGCTTGACCCGGCGGCCGCCCGGCCGGGTGGGATCGTGGTTGCGGAATTGGCGGCCACCGTTGACGACTCGAGCGGGGTGACGTTCGTGCCTGCGTTCACCGGGCTCGGGGCGCCCCATTGGGATCGTGGGGCGACAGCGCTCGTGAGCGGCATGACGGCGGGGTCGAAGGCGGCTCATCTTGCGAGGGCTGCCCTGGAGTCGGTCGGCCATCAGGTGGCCGACGTGGTCGAGGCCATGGTGCAGAACGGATCGGCGGACGTGGCTGAGCTCCGGGTGGACGGCGGGGGGTCCTCGTCGGACCTGCTCTTGCAGGTGCACGCGGACGTCGTGGGAATGCCGGTGGTCCGCGTCCGTGAACCTGAGCTGTCGGCCATCGGGGCCGCCAGACTGGCATCGGTGGTCCTCGGCAGCGATCCCGGACCGGCCGTGGGGGACACCGTTGTCGACCCCGGGTGGACACCCGAGCGGCGGGCGCACGAGCGCCGTATCTGGCAGCGCGAGGTCGCTCGTGCGCGAATGAGAATCGAGGAGATATGACCGATTACCCCATGTTCGGCGCCGGCCTGTGGCACTTCGCCAGCTACGTCGATCGATACGCCACGGATGGATATGCGCCGGCTGTCTCGACCCTGGAGATGATCGAACGCGCCGCGCAGGTGCAGGGCCTCGGTGCGGTCGACGTTCCCTACCCATTCACGCCCGGGGTGACGCTTGATCAGGTGCAGCAGGCTCTACGCACTCACGGCTTGATCGTCACCGGAGTGACCCCGGAGATCTACCTCAGGCGATTCGGCAAGGGTGCTTTCACCAATCCTGATCCGGCCGTACGACGCCAAGCCCTCGAACTCATGAACGAGGCGGCGGGTATCGTCCGAGCACTCGATGGGCAGTACCTGAAGATCTGGCCGGGTCAAGATGGGTGGGACTACCCCTTCCAGGTCAACCACCATGACCTGTGGGCGTTGGCTGTTGACGGTATGCGCGAGCTCGCTGCTGCGAATGCGGACCTGAGAATCGCCATCGAGTACAAGCCCCGCGAGCCGCGCGTGAAGATGACCTGGGATTCAGCGGCGCGGTCGATTCTCGGCATCCAACAGATCGGTCTGGACAACGTTGGCGTCCTGTTGGACTTCGGACACTCCCTATACGGGGGTGAATCACCGGCCGATGCGGCCCAGCTCCTCATCGATCACGGCCTGCTCTATGGCATGGATGTCAACGACAACCTGCGAGGCTGGGACGACGATCTGGTCGTCGGCACGGTTCACCTCACGGAGATCTTCGAGTTCTTCTACACGTTGCGCATCAATAACTGGGTGGGAGTGTGGCAGCTCGATCAATTCCCGTTCAGAGAGGACACCGTCGAGGCTGCACAGCTCTCCATCGAGACGCTCAAGGCGATCTACCGCGCGCTGGACGACCTCGATATGGACGCGCTCCGTGATGCTCAGGCCCGTCAGGATGCCATCGCTGCTCAGCGCATCGTTCAACGCGCCCTGCTCTCCTCCATGGCCGGTCAATGAGCGGGCATGTGAGTCCGGCCGAACTCGCCGATGCGGCCACGAGGGTGAGGCTGCAGGACCTCACGATGGTGACGGACGCGGGTATGGGTCACATCGGGGGTGAGTTCTCGGTCACCGACATCCTTGTCACGCTGTACCTGGGTGTCTGCGATGTGGGTGCGGAGACGGCACAGGATCGCGTCGTCTTGTCCAAGGGACACGCGGCCGCTGCCCTGTACGCCACCCTTGCCGAAGCCGGCCTCCTTGCACGAGACGAGCTCTCGACGTTCGTCCAGGCAGGCAGTGCCCTTAATGGCCATCCCGCGCGGACCAAGTTGGACGCCGTCGAGGCGAGCACAGGCCCCCTCGGGCACGGGCTCCCGATCGGCGTCGGAATGGCGATCGCTGCTGCCCTGGACGGATCTGAGGGACGCACGTACGTGGTTACCGGTGACGGGGAGATGCAGGAGGGCTCCAACTGGGAGGCGCTCATGATCGCCGCGCATCGACGACTCGATCGACTCACCCTCATCATCGACCGTAACGGTCTTCAGCAGGGCGCGGCGGTCGCGGCGACGAGTGACCTTGAGCCCCTTGCCGACAAGCTGCGTGCCTTTGGCTGGGCCGTCCGCGAGGTCGACGGCCACGACCATGCCGCCTTACAGGCGGCACTATCGAGCGTGCCGTGGGAGGCCGGCCGCCCATCCGCGGTCATCGCGCGTACGCACAAGGGTCACCCCGTGTCCTTCATGTCTGACGTTGCGGCCTGGCATCACCGGGTCCCTTCGTCCGAGGAAGCGTCCCGTGCTCGTGTGGAGATCGCGTCGTGACCCTCTTCGACTGCAGGGATGCCTTTGCCGACACGCTCTGCACCTTGGCCGAGAAGGACGATCGGATCGTCGCGGTCGTCAACGACTCAATTGGCTCGAGCAAACTCGGTGGCTTCCAGCAGCGCTTCCCCGAGCGGATCATCAATGTTGGTATCGCCGAGCAGGCGATGGTGGGAGTGGCTGCGGGCCTGGCAGCGGGAGGTCGTATCCCCTTCGTCTCGGCGGCGTCCTGCTTCCTCACTGCCCGCGCCATGGAGCAAATCAAGGTGGACATCGCCTACTCCCGACACCACGTTGTCCTCTGCGGGCAGAGTCCCGGCATCAGCTACGGAGAACTCGGCCCAACGCATCATTCGCCGGAGGATCTGGCCTGGCTGCGGACAATCCCGGGCCTGGAGGTGATCGTCCCGACAGACCCTGCGGAGACGGCAGCGGCAGTGACCTGGGCCGCAGACCACGACGGCCCCGTATTCCTGCGCATCAGTCGCACAGGCGTCCCTGCGGTCTTCGATGCGGAGACGCCCTTCCACCCGGGCCGCGCCCACATGCTCCGGGAGGGTGGCGACGTCACCATCGTCGCCCTCGGCACTGTGGTCCCGAGGGCGCTGGCTGCCGCCGATTCCCTCAGCGCGCGGGGGATCGCGGCGCGCGTGCTGGTGATGAGTTCGCTTGTGCCTCTCGACACGGAGGCGCTCCTCGCTGCAGCGCGGGACACCGCCGGCATTGTGACCGTGGAGGAGGCCTATACCTGCGGGCTTGGTGGTGCCGTTGCCGAATTCCTTGCGCAGCGATGCCCCGTGCCCATGCGCATGCTCGGTCTACGAGGCTTCGCTCCGACGGGATCGGTCGAGTACATCCTCGAGGATTCCGGAGTCACTGCGGATCAGGTCGCGTCCGCCTGCACGGAGCTGGTCGAGCGAGCGGCATGACATCGTCCCTAAGTTGGAGTCAGGCTGAGTTGATGACCAAGGTCGCTCGTCTGTCCGCCGAGCAGGGTCTACGTCAGGTGGACATCGCTCGCCGGCTCAACCTGTCCCAGGCGACGGTGTCGCGCCTGCTTTCGCGCGCTCGCGATGCCGGCATCCTGCGGATCCAGGTCGTCCCGCCCGTCGGCCTGCACGTGGAACTCGAGGATGGGCTTCTGGCCCGCTTCGGCTTGGCGGACGCCGTCGTGGTCGATGGCGCGCCCGCCGGCGCTGATCCCGCACAGGATCTGGGTATGCGAGCTGCCGGGTATCTGCAGGCAACCCTTGGGACCGAGGGGACCGTGGGCATCTCGTCCTGGTCCGCGACGCTCCTCGCGGCCGCCTCGGCGATGGGCGCGGCGGGTCCCGTCAGGCCGTCCCGACCTCGGCAGGTGGTGCAACTTGTCGGTGGCCATGGCGATCCGCATGTCCAGGCGCAGGCCGTCCGGCTACTGACTTTGGTCGCGCAGGCCATCGGTGGCGAAGGGGTGAGCCTGCCTGCGCCCGGAATTCTCGGCTCGGCATCCGCCCGCGATGCGCTCATGTCCGACCCGGCACTCGCGCCAATCGTGCACGCATGGTCACGTGTGTCAGTGGCCCTCGTGGGCATCGGTTCGGTGGATCCCTCACCGCTCGTCCGTGACAGCGGTAACGCGTGGGGTCCCGACGAGGTTCGGGATCTTGCCCGGGCTGGGGCTGTGGGCGATATCTGCTTCCGATTCTTCGACGCCGTCGGTCAAGCCGTGGTCTCGAGCCTTGACGGAAGGGTCGTAGGAATATCGGGTGAAGAGTTTCGCGCGATCCCGAGGCGCGTAGCGGTCGCGGCAGGGCCGAGCAAGGTGTCCGCCATAGCGGGAGCGGCCTCGGGAGGCTGGCTGACGTCGCTCGTGACCGACGTCCACACAGCCGAAGCGCTGCTCGCCACGCCGTGATCAGGCGAGAGGGATGGTCTCGCGTATCTGCAGGCCGAAGCCGTCGAGGCTATAGCGGCGGTCAGGGCTCCCCGTGAGCAGGCGCATGCTCCGTACGCCAAGATCCGCCAGAATTTGCGATCCCAGGCCGTAGTCCAGAGAGTCGCCCGTGCCCGATGTCGACGTGTGCCCGCCCAGGAGTGTGGCGCCCGAGGCCGGGGGCTTGAGGTAGACCACCACACCCCGTCCCTCGGCGGCGGTCCGAGCGAGGGACTCTTGTAGACGGGCGCCGCAGCGGCAGCCAAGCGAATGCAGTGCATCGCCCGCCAGGCACTCGACGTGGACACGGACGAGCACGTCCTCACCGTCTCCTATGTCTCCGGCGACGATGGCGGCATGCTCCGAATCGTCCACGAGGCTTCGGAATCCGATGATCGTGAAGTCACCATGACGGGTGGGCAGCGGAGTCGCGGCCCCACGCTCGATAAGTCGCTCATACTGCCCGCGGTGGCGGATCAGGTCGGCAATGGAAACAACCAGGAGCCCGTGCTCGTCCGCAAACGCGCGGCATTGGGCTGCGTCCATCATGGTGCCGTCGTCATTCACCATCTCGCAGAGGGCGCCGGAAGGATGCAGTCCCGCAAGTGCCGCGAGGTCCACAGCTGCCTCGGTGTGGCCGGGACGGCGCAGCACACCGCCCGCCACGGCGCGCAGCGGCATAACGTGTCCTGGTCGGGTGAGGTCGCCCGGTCCTGTCTCCGGATCACCCAGCGCGCGAATCGTGATGGCGCGATCCACGGCCGAGATGCCGGTCGATGTCACGGTGCGGGCGTCGACGGTGACGGCGTACGCCGTGCCCTTGCGATCCTCGTTGACGACCGTCATGGGCGGCAGGTGCAGGTGATCGAGGTCCTCGCCGGTCATGCCGACGCAGATGTATCCGCTCGTGTGACGAATCATGAAGGCCGTGAGTTCGCTCGTTGCCTTCTCGGCCGCGAAGATGAGGTCCCCCTCGTTTTCCCGCCCCTCGTCGTCGACGACGATGACAGCGCGCCCATCGGCGATGGCCTTGATGGCATCGTCGATGGAATCCATCCGCACGGGATCGTGATCCGACACGGGTCTCCTTGCTCGCGAGGGGCTCTGGGGGAGCACGGGCCAGCCTAGCGAGGCCGGGGCGGGCAGGCTGAGCGGTGCGTACCCCCCACAATGGTGTGCATGAGTCCCCTCGCGGCCGGCGGCTTCGTGGTAGATCCGCCGGTCGTCCTGGCGCCGATGGCAGGCATCACCAACCGGGCATTCCGGCGCCTCTGCCGCGAGCAAGGGGCAGGCCTCTACGTCAGCGAGATGGTGACCTCGCGTGCGCTTATCGAGCGGCACGACGCCACGTTGGACATGGTGCGCTTCGATCCCGACGAGTCGCCACGATCGGTGCAGCTCTACGGCGTCGATCCCGTCGTCGTGCGTGAAGCAGTGCGCATGGTGGTCGACGAGGACCTTGCCGACCATGTGGATCTCAACTTCGGCTGCCCCGTCCCCAAGGTCACGCGCAAGGGTGGCGGCAGTGCCCTGCCGTGGAAGCGGGACCTCTTCGCCGACATCGTCGAGTCGGCCGTCGGGGCAGCAGATGGTCGTGTGCCCGTCACGGTCAAGATGCGTAAGGGCATCGATGACGAACACCTGACCTATCTCGACGCGGGGCGGGTGGCGCGTGACGCCGGTGTGGCGTGGGTCGCGCTGCACGGCCGGACGGCAGCCCAGATGTACGCCGGGACTGCGGACTGGTCGGCCATTGCACGACTGGTCGATGTACTCGACGGCTTCCCGGTCCTCGGCAACGGCGACATCTTCAGTGCCCAGGATGCGCTGGACATGGTCGCTCGCACAGGATGCGCCGGTGTCGTAGTGGGACGTGGCTGCCTGGGTCGCCCCTGGCTCTTCGGTCAACTCGCGGCGGCGTTCGCCGGGGATCCGATCCCGGATGATCCGGCGCTGCCGATCGTCATGGCGACCTTCCGGCGTCACGCCGAGTTGCTCATCCAGGCCTTCGGGGAATACACGGGTTCGCGCGAGATCCGCAAGCACGTCGCGTGGTACTTCAAGGGCTACTCGGTCAAGCGTCAGGTCAGGCAGGGGCTGGCCAATGTCTCCTCCCTGGATGAGGTGGATAGCTGGCTCGCCGACATTGACCCTGACCAGGTGGCTGATGAGCAGGTCATGGCCGCGCCCCGTGGTCGAACGGGTGGGGAGCGCACCCCTGCTCTGCCCGACGGCTGGCTGGACTCCCCGTACCTCGACGCCGCCGATGCGGCATGCGTCCGTGAGGCCGAACTCTCCGTGAGCGGCGGTTGATCCGGTCCGTCCCGTGGCACATGGACCGAAGTACCTAGCGGCAAGCGGTTGCACCGTGATGGCATGGCCTGGTGTCGACCACCTATGTCTATGACTTCGCGCGCGGCAGCCGTGGCCAGTCGGATCTGCTTGGCGGCAAGGGGGCCAACCTCGCCGAGATGACGCGCCTGGGCCTGCCTGTGCCGCCCGGCTTCACGATCACCACGCAGGCGTGCCGGGCTTATCTCGAGACCGGTGAGGAGCCGCCCGAGCTCGCGGGGCAGATCAGCGCTCAACTCGATCGACTCGAGGAGCGCATGGGTCGACGACTCGGAGATCCTGACGATCCGCTGCTCGTCTCTGTGCGATCGGGCGCGCGCTTCTCGATGCCGGGCATGATGGAGACAGTCCTCAACATCGGCCTCAACGATGCGAGCGTCAAGGGCATGGGTCGCATCTCCGACGACAAGCGCTTCGCGTGGGATTCCTACCGGCGACTGATCCAGATGTTCGGCAAGACGGTGCTCGACATCGACGGGCACCTTTTCGAAAGCGCGCTCGACAAGGTCAAGGCCGAGGCAGGCGTCACCTCCGACGTCGACATCCCCGTGCCCGCGCTCAAGGAGCTCGTCACGGCGTACAAGAGGATCATCGTCGACCAGACCGGCCGCGATTTCCCGCAGGATCCGCGCGAGCAGCTCAACCTCGCCATTCTCGCGGTGTTCCGGTCGTGGAACACGGATCGCGCCCGCCTCTATCGGCGCCGGGAGCGCATCCCGCACGATCTCGGGACAGCGGTCAACGTGCAGGTCATGGCCTTCGGCAATCTCGGTGAGGGCTCCGGCACCGGTGTCGCCTTCACCCGTGACCCGGCCACGGGGGCATCCGGTGTCTACGGCGACTACCTGCCCGATGCGCAGGGCGAGGACGTCGTGGCCGGCATCCGCAACACGATGCCGCTGGTCGAGCTCGGGGAGCGCAACGCCGAGGTCTACGACGAGTTACTCGACATCATGCGACGGCTCGAGCTCCACTACCAGGACCTGTGCGACATCGAGTTCACCGTCGAGCGCGGCAAACTCTGGATGCTCCAGACCCGAGTGGGCAAGCGCACCGCTGCTGCTGCCTTTCGGATCGCGGTGCAACTCGTCGACGAGGGCGTCATCGACATGGATGAGGCAGTCCGCCGCGTGACGGGCGCTCAACTCGTCCAGTTGATGTTCCCGCGCTTCGCCAACGACACCGGACATGAATTGCTCGCGCGAGGCGTGAGCGCGTCGCCGGGCGCCTCCGCGGGAGCCGTCGTCTTTGACTCGCGCACCGCGGTGGAATGGGCCGAGGCTGGACGTGAGGTCATCCTCGTACGTCGTGAGACCAACCCTGATGACCTTGAGGGGATGGTCGCCGCGGCCGGCATCCTCACAAGCCGAGGTGGGAAGACCTCCCATGCCGCTGTCGTCGCCCGCGGCATGGGCAAGACGGCCGTGTGCGGCGCTGAGGAGCTCACCGTCGACACGGCGGCCAGGCGCATCACGACACCGGATGGCACCGTCATCAGCGAGGGCGATGTGATCTCGATCGATGGCAGCAGCGGCGAGGTATTCCGCGGCGAGGTCCCGGTCGTGGCCAGTCCCGTCGTGCGCTACTTCGAAGAGGGGGTGGCGTCGGCGCTGCATGACGCCGATGACGCGACACGCGACCTCATCAAGTCAGTGGACCGCATCATGCGTCACGCCGATCGTTCGCGTCGGATGCTTGTCCGCGCCAACGCCGACACGGCGCCTGATGCCGCACGAGCGCGCCGGATGGGGGCTGAGGGGATTGGCCTGCTGCGCACCGAGCACATGTTCCTCGGCGACCGCAAGCAGTACGTCGAGCGACTCATCCTCGCGCACGACGATGACGATCGTCGAGCCGCACTCGAGGCGCTGCTGCCGCTCCAACGCGATGACTTCACCAGAATCCTGGAGGCGATGGATGGTCTGCCCGTCACCATCCGACTCATCGATCCGCCCCTCCATGAATTCCTCCCCGATCGCACGGACCTGGCCATCCGGGTCGCCGTCGCAGAGGAGCGGGGAGAAGAGCATGAGCCGGAGTTGCGCATGCTGCAGGCCGTCAATCGTCTGCACGAGCAAAATCCGATGCTGGGCCTGCGCGGCGTGCGTCTCGGTCTGGTGCTGCCCGGCCTCTTCGCGCTGCAGGTGCGTGCGATCGCCGAGGCAGCATGTCTGCGGCAGAAGGCCGGGGGCGATCCGCGCGCCGAGATCATGATTCCGCTCGTAGGGTCAATCCAGGAGTTGGAGTTGGTCACCGAGGAAGCCACGCGCGTGCTTGCGGAGGTGGAGGAGGCCCAGGGATGCCATCTGCGCTTCCCCATCGGCACGATGATCGAACTGCCGCGCGCCGCCCTGACCGCCGGGCAGATCGCCGAAGCAGCGCAGTTCTTCTCCTTCGGTACGAACGACCTCACGCAGACGACGTGGGGCTTCAGCCGTGACGATGTCGAGGCAGCGTTCTTCTCCACGTACCTCGACAAGGGTGTCTTCGGCGTCTCACCGTTCGAGTCCATCGATCGCGAGGGGGTCGGCGCACTCGTGCGCATGGCCGTCGAGCAGGGGCGCGCCGTGCGGCCGAGCCTGAAGTGCGGCGTCTGCGGGGAGCACGGCGGAGACCCGGACTCAGTGCACTTCTTCGACGAGGCCGGCTTGGACTACGTCTCCTGCTCACCATTCCGGGTGCCGGTCGCACGGTTGGAGGCGGCCCGGGCATCGCTAGGGGCCGGGGGATCGGATAGCCGCTGACGTCTGCGGCGTCGTTCCCGCCGACTAGGGTCGTCGTCGTGAGTGTCCCCGCTGGCTACACCCCTGCCGATGTCGAGCGGTGGGTGCTTGACGTCCCGAGCGAGCGCTCACCCTTCGCACGTGATCGCGCCCGAGTCCTGCACTCCGCGGGACTACGTCGACTTGCAGCGACGACCCAGGTACTCGTTGCCGGCAGTGCGGACTTCCCCCGTACCCGGCTGACGCACACGCTCGAGGTGGCCCAGATCGCTCGCGAGATGGGCTCCGCCCTCGGGTGCGACCCGGACCTGGTCGATGTCGCGGGCCTGGCCCACGATCTCGGGCACCCTCCCTTCGGGCACAACGGCGAGGGCGAGCTCAATCGGATCTGCGAGGGCATTGGCGGCTTCGAGGGCAATGCTCAGACGCTACGCGTGATGACGCGACTGGAGGCCAAGGTCATCGATCCCACCACCGGTCGCAGCGCGGGTCTCGACCTCACGCGAGCGTCCCTCGACGCCGCGTGCAAGTACCCCTGGCCGCGCCGCGACCCGGCGACGGTCCAGGACAGCAGGGGGGCCGATCTGGGCGGCCAGTCCCACAAGTTCGGCTACTACGCCGACGACGCCGAGGTCTTCCACTGGTTCCGCGAGGGTGCGCCCGGGGAGCGCACCTGCCTGGAGGAGCAGGTCATGGACTGGGCCGACGACGTGGCCTACTCCGTCCACGATCTCGAGGATGCGCTCCATGCCGGGCTGATTACCCTCGACATGTTCACCTCCGCCACGGAGCGCGAGAACATCATGGATGTCGCCCATCGCGGATATCTGCCCCTCGTCGATCCGGCGTCCATTGGCGCGGCTCTCGACCGACTGCTCGCCCTCGACTACTGGCCTTCGTCGTACGACGGATCACAGCGCGACTTGGCCGCGATGAAGTCCGCGACATCGCGGTTGATTGGGCGCTTCTGTGCAGCAGCTGAGCAGGCGACCCGCGAGGCCTACCCTGGTGGCCGCCTCACTCGTTACGCCGCATCCCTCGTCGTGCCCGACGGTGTGCGTGCGGAGGTTGCTGCCCTCAAGGCGATGACGGCGATCTACGTGATGAATCGCGCGGGCGCAGACATCGAGTATGCACGACAGCGCGAGATGCTGGCCGAACTCATATCGACGCTCGTCATCCGCGGTGGCCGCGACCTCGAACCCTGGATCGCACCGGAGTTCGATGCCGCGGCCGATGACGGCGGCCGGCTACGTGTCGTCATCGACCAGGTGTCGAGCCTGACCGATGCCAGTGCCATGGCGTGGCATGCCCGTCTGTGCCGCTAGGGGCTCCCTGGGGATAGCGGGGGTCGCCCCTGCCCGTGCGACCTAGGATCAGGCCATGGCCGGGCGCATCAGGGACGATGACATCGCCCTCGTGCGCGAGAAGGCCCGCATCGACGAGATCGTGCGCGACTACGTCGCCCTCAAGCCGGCCGGCGGGGGATCGCTCAAGGGCCTGTGTCCCTTCCATGACGAGCGCTCGCCGTCCTTCCATGTCACCCCCAGCCGTGGCATGTACTACTGCTTCGGCTGCCAGGAGGGCGGCGACGTCATTTCCTTCGTGCAAAAACTCGACCACCTCACGTTCGCCGAGGCTGTCGAGAAGCTCGCGGGTCGCACCGGCGTCACGTTGCGCTACACCGAGGGCGGGGCCGGGGTCAATCGCCAGCAGGGCCAGCGGACCCGTCTGGTCGAGGCCAACAAGGCTGCCGAGGACTACTTCATCGGGCAGTTGACGACACCAGACGCCGCTCCGGCCCGCGCGTTCCTCACCGAGCGGGGATTCGACGCCGCAGTCGCCGAGGACTTCCGGCTCGGCTTCGCACCGAAGTCCTGGGACTCCCTGATGTCGCACCTGCGGCAGCGTGGATTCACCGACGCGGAGATGCTCGCTGCTGGCCTGGTCTCCCAGGGCAATCGTGGTGTCTACGACAGGTTCCGCGGCCGGCTCATCTGGCCGATCCGGGATCTGGCGGGCGATGTCGTTGGCTTCGGCGCCCGCAAGCTCCTCGAGGATGATGATGGCCCGAAGTACCTCAACACCCCTGAGACCCCGCTCTACAAGAAGAGTCAGGTGCTCTACGGCGTGGACCGGGCTCGGCGCGAGATCTCCAAGCAGCAGCGCGCGGTGATTGTCGAGGGCTACACCGACGTCATGGCCTGTCAGCTCGCTGGAGTGCCCGTCGCCGTCGCGACGTGCGGGACGGCATTCGGCGGAGATCACATCAAGGTGCTGAGGCGCCTTCTCATGGACGACGACAAGATGCGCGGTGAGGTCGTCTTCACCTTCGATGGTGACGAGGCGGGCCGTCGGGCCGCGCTCAAGGCCTTCGACGATGACCAGCGTTTCGTGGCCCAGACCTTCGTCGCGGTCGAGCCCCACGGCCTGGACCCGTGCGACCTGCGTCAGCAGCACGGTGACGCGGCCGTCCGATCGCTCGTCGACCACCGGGTGCCGCTCTTCGAGTTCGCCATCCGCTCAGCGCTAGCCGCATATGACCTGGAGAGTGCCGAGGGCCGGGTGGCTGCCCTCCGCGAGGCCGCCCCGATCGTCGCGCGGATCAAGGATCCCGCGCTGCGCCCGGAATACGCCCGCCGTCTCGCCGGCTGGCTCGGCATGGACCCTGCGACCGTCTCGCGCACCATCGGCGGACGCACGCAGGCAGAGCCTCCACCGCGACGTCCAGATGCTCGCGACCCGATCCTGGCCGTGCAGCGTGAAGCACTCAAGTGCGCGCTGCAGGAGCCGGCCCTGGTGAGCGCGTGGTACGCGTCGGTGGAGCCGGAGGCCTACTCCGATCCGCTCCTGCGCCAGGCTCACGAGGCCATCGCCGCCGCCGGCGGGCCGCGACCTGAGCTGGTCGGCCTGCCGTGGATCGATGCGGTCCTGCAGGCGTGTCCTGACGACGAGGTGCGCGGGCGCGTGCGCGGCCTCACGGTCGAGCCCCTCCCCGTCTCTCAGGCGGCCGATGCCCGCTACGCCACGTCCGTCATCGCGCGCCTGCTCGAGATGGACGCCGCGCGCCGCATCGGCGAGCTGCGCGGCCGGCTTCAGCGCCTCGAGGAAGGCACGCCGGAGCAGGCGGCAGCCTTTGCGGACCTCATGGCCCTCGAGGCCTACCGCCGGGATCTGCGCGAACAGCGGGAGGTCTGACGTGGGGCTTCTGCGGCGCACTCCTGCCGGCGTGCGCGAACTCGTGGAGGCCGGCGAGCGCGTGCTCGCCTGGGCCGAAGTGCAGCCGGCCGGCTTCGCCGTCGCCACCGACGTCGCGCTCTATCTCCCCGTGCCGCAGATGATGCGCCTGCCGTGGGATCTCATCAGCAAGGCCACGTTCAGCGAGGCGGCCGTGCTCGTCGTCGAGGCGCGGCCAGACCCTGGCGCACGTGACCGCTCGTGGCGGGTCGTCCTCGCGGAGGCAGGCACCTTGGCGACCGTCGTCTACGAGCGGGTGACCTCGAGCGTCGTGGTCAGCGAGCGGGTGCTGCTCCAAGGCGATCTGGGTGCCCGCATCGTCGCTCGCCGGGCAGGCGACGGCCTGCGCTGGACCGTGACCTTCGATGCCGGCCTGGATGCGCGTGATCCAGCCCTGCGGGCGGAGGCTGATGCGGCGCTCGCCGAGCTGAGGTCAACGCTCGGGGTCTAGGGAGCGTTGCTATCCTTGCCCCCGCCAATCCCGCATAGCTCAATTGGCAGAGCACTCGACTGTTAATCGAGTGGTTCCTGGTTCGAGTCCAGGTGCGGGAGCGCATGAAGAAGGCCCCCGCGATATTGCGGGGGCCTTCTTCATCGAGTGGGGGCTTCCGATCAGCCGTAGGGGCGCCCGGCCCACGAGAAGTGGGCGACGTTCCAGGAGTTCCACACGTTGGTCACCCGCACGCCCGTGGATGGGCTCGAGGCCTCGACGATCATGCCGCCGCCGATGTACATCGACGCGTGGTGAGCGCCATTCTTGAAGAAGAAGAGCAGGTCGCCCGGCTGGAGCTCATCGGGGGAGATGCGCCGCACCTCCTGCGCCTGGACGTAGGAGTACGGGGTGAGACGGACGCCGACCTGAGCCCAGGCCCACGACGTGAGCTTGGTGCAGTCCCAGGAGTTGGGGGGCTGAGCGCCGGGAGGGGTGTTGACGTAGGGCTCGCCCACCTGGGCAAGGGCGTACGCGACAACGATCGCGGCACGGTCGGAGCTGACTCCGCTGCCACCGGAGTAGTTGCCACCACCGGAGGTGAGCTCGCCGTTGTCGTTGGGGCCGCCGCTGGCGGCCGCGGTGCCCGAGGAGGATCCGCCGGAGGAGGACCCGCCAGAGTTGAGTGCGGCCGCGGCTGCAGCGGCGGCGGCACGGGACTCGGCCTCGCGACGCTTGCGCTCCTCTTCGAGTCGCTGGCGCTCCTCTTCCTTCAGCTGGTCGAGGTACGTCTGCGTGGCGGCGACCTTCTCGCTCAGGCGCTCCTTGTTGGCTTCCATCATGGCCAGGACGGTTTCGGCCTGGGCCTCCTGCTGGGCGAGCTCGGCCTCGGCCTGCGCGAGCTTCAGGCGAGCTGCCTGACCCTTGCGGAGTGCTGAGGCCTGGCTGCCGGCAACGATGTCTAGGACGACGGCTGAGTCGAGGAACTCCTGAGCATCGTCGACGAGGAGGAGTTGGAGGGAGGAGTCGATCCCTCCGCTGCGGTACGCGGAAGCGGCGAACTGCCCAATGGACCTGCTGGTCTGCTTGACCTCGGACTTGGCTCGCTTGATCTTCTCTTCGGTCTTGCCGATCTTGGCCTGGACCTGCTCGTACTCGTACTCGGCTGTGAGGACCTGCTCGTTGGCGGCCGCTTCCTCCATGCCCAGGATGTTGAGGTAGGCCTCGATCTCGGCGATCCGCTCGGGGTTGGCCCCGGCTCCTGGCGCGACCAACAGCGCAGACGCTGTCAGGGCGGTGACGGATGCGGCGGCGACGAGCGCGCGACGTAGGCGTCGGGGTGAGTGCGGCACGGTCATCCTCAATCCCTCGGGCAGTCCCTTGTCGGACTGTCTTTGGTCGTCATCGGTGCTTATGTCGCAGTCCTGTCACGGAGAGGTCCTGGATTGGACATGCCCGGTCAAGAACTGTGCCCCACGGTAACAGGATGATCACGACCGGCAAACTCGGGCTCGATACTTGTGGATAAACCTGGGGATAAATGGGCGCAGGGGGCTCGTGAGACGCCTGGGGGTCTCCCGTGGGCCGCCGAGGGGCCTGCGAAGAGGGTCCGCAAACCCGAGGTGGGTCTGCCCTAGAGGACGGTGAAGGCCTGCTGTCCCTCGATGAAGGTCTGGACCACCCGGGCATCGGCGATCTGCTCGCTCGGGCCGTCGAAGGGGTCGCGATCGAGAAGCGCGAGGTCCGCGAGGGCTCCCTCGCGCAGGTGGCCGGTGGTCTCTTCCTGGCCGTTGGCCCAGGCCGAGCCGGCGGTGTACGCCGCCAGGGCCGTCGCGAGCGGGATCCGTTGCTCCGGCAGGAAGGCGGGGACGTCCTGCCCGTCGCCGGGGTGACGGCGATTGACGGCGACATGGATGCCTTCGATCGGGTCCGGGCTGGTGACCGACCAGTCGCTTCCCGCGGCCAGGCTCGCCCCGTGCCGGACCAACTCCGCCCAGGGGTATTGCCAGCCCGAGCGCCGCTCGCCGAGGAAGGGGATGGTGAGCTCGGTCATCTGCGGCTCGTTGCAGGCCCACAGCGGCTGCATGTTGGCGGTCGCCCCGAGTTGGGCGAAGCGGGGAATGTCATCGGGATGAATGACCTGCAGGTGCGCGAGGTGGTGGCGCCCACCCTCGGGGCCGTTGGCTGACCTCGCGGCCTCGATCGCGTCGAGGGCGTGGCGCACGGCACGGTCGCCAAGAGCGTGGAAATGCACCTGGAAGCCAAGCCGATCCAACTCGGTGACGTACTCCTTGAGGCCTTCAGGATCGACCATGTCGATGCCGGAGTTGTCCGTGTGGCAGCCGCATCCGTCGAGGTAGGGCTCGAGCATCGCCGCGGTGTAGTTCTCGACCACGCCATCGAGCATGATCTTGACGGTCGTCGGGCGGAAGCCCTCCACTGC
>Ga0129333_10001844_pt1 | contig 19465 bp, 28 predicted proteins | sample CPB6_08_DNA_FD_94474 | JGI IMG/M metagenome (GOLD analysis project Ga0129333, IMG submission 94474) | Freshwater to marine salinity gradient microbial communities from Chesapeake Bay, USA - CPBay_Sum_0.6_0.8_DNA | ecosystem: Environmental > Aquatic > Marine > Coastal | place: USA: Chesapeake... | reverse complement strand
TGATATAATTGGGGAAGGTAAATTATGACCCTTCCCCTTTATTATGGACGAAAATTCTTATTCTGAATATGAATTCACCCTTAATGGTGGTGATGATGTAGTTAAACTTGTATTTGAAGACACACCTGTTATGACCGAACCTAAAAATCATCTTTGGAAATATGATGAAGATAAAATTCTCAAAGATATTCAGGACTATGTGACTAGCACTTATGGCAGTCATTATTGTGGACACAACGAAGCGTATAAGAACACGCAAACGATTGACCTGATGGCAGCAAAGGATCTAGCAGTGTCTTTCTGTCAGGCAAACATTCTTAAGTATGGAAGCCGTTATGGTGATAAAGACGGCCGTAATAAACGTGACTTGATGAAAGTCATTCACTATGCTATGCTACTGCTTCACTTCGATGGTCATTATTCTCGCAAAGATAACGGACTTACCGAATTTCGTTGATTATGAAACTGAAAGACAAAACTATGAAACTCTCTGATAAAACTGTAAACCTTCTGAAAAACTTTTCGAACATCAATCAGTCCATTCTGATTAAAGAAGGTAAGCAACTACGCACTATTTCTGTGATGAAGAATATTCTTGCAGAAGCAACTGTTGATGAAGAATTTCCCAAAGATTTTGGGATCTATGATCTTAACCAATTTCTGAATGGTTTGTCACTTCACCAAAGTGCAGAACTTGATTTTCAGAATGAAAATTACGTTGTGATTCGTGAAGGTAAATCGCGTTCGAAATATTTCTTTGCCGATCCAAACGTAATTGTTGTTCCTCCTGATAAGTCTATCAATCTTCCTAGTGAAGATGTTTGTTTCGTTCTTGATACAAAAGAACTTGATAAACTTCTGAAAGCAGCTGCTGTGTATCAACTTCCCGATCTTTCTGCAATCGGTGAGGCAGGTGTAATTAAATTGGTTGTGCGCGATAAGAAGAATGATACTTCTAATGATTTTTCTATCGTAGTTGGTGAAACTGAAGATAATTTCGTATTTAACTTTAAAGTGGAGAATATTAAGATTCTTCCTGGATCATATGAAGTGGTTGTTTCTTCTAAACTTTTGTCGCGTTTTACTAGTACCAATCACGATCTCTGCTATTATGTAGCTCTCGAACCTGATTCTACTTTTGGATGAACATCTTTGTAACCAGTCCTTTTCCTGCGGAAAGTGCAATTTGTCTTCCTGACAAACACATTGTTAAAATGCCACTTGAGTGCTGTCAGATGCTTTCTATCGTAGCATCCAAGTGGTATCATAATTATGGGCAAATTCATAAAACTGATGGTGCTCCATATGCAACCACTAAAGGTGCTTTTCGCAATCATCCATGTACTCAATGGGCAGCAAAAACAATTGATAATGCCTATTGGCTTATCAAATGGGGATTGAACTTGTGTGATGAGTATACTTTGCGCTATAATAAAGTACATGCATGTCAAAATACACTTGTAGAATCATACTACCTTTTTCCAAAAGGTAAACTTACTAATGTAACTCCATTTGCTCGTGCAATGCCCGACGAATATAAATTTGATACAAGTATTGACACTTTTACTGCTTACAAGATGTATATCGCATCCAAACCTTGGGTAAAGAATAATTATCTTCGTATGCCCGAACGAAAACCTGAATGGATTTAAAAATGAGCTCAACAGATAAATTTATACACCCACAATATCCTAGATTAAGTTGGTTGCGAATCATTGGTAATACCTTTTTTATTATTGGATATGCAGTAATTCTTTTTAATAGTGTTCAACTTGGAATTTATTTCCGCTTATTTGGTAACTTGTTATCTTTCCCATATTTCTATAAAGTTAGGATGTGGGATATGATGACCATTCGCAGCTTCTTTGCTATTATTGAACTAGCAAAACTTATTGAAATTTTCTTCTTTTGATTATGAATAGTGATTTTATTTGGGTGGAAAAATATCGCCCAAAGACGATTGAGGATTGCATTCTCCCAGAAAATATTAAAAAAACCTTTAGCGACTTTCTAAATAAAGGTGAAATTCCAAATATGCTTCTTGCTGGTCCTCCTGGTATTGGGAAGACAACAGTAGCAAAGGCACTCTGCAATGAATTGGGAGTAGATTTTTATGTCATCAATGGATCCGACGAAGGTAGATTCCTTGATACTGTCAGAAACAATGCGAAAAACTTCGCTTCGACCTTATCGCTTTCGTCAACTGCTAAACACAAAGTCATCATCATTGATGAGGCAGATAACACAACCTCGGATGTTCAACTCCTCTTACGGGCTTCTATTGAGGAATTTAGTAAGAATTGTAGATTCATCTTTACCTGCAACTATAAAAACAAAATCATTGAACCCCTCCACTCCCGATGTGCAGTCGTTGAATTTGGAATCAAAGGAAAAGACAAAGCCAAACTTGCTGCGGGATTTTATAACCGCCTTCAAGAAATCCTTCAAACTGAAGGCGTAGAATTTGATCAAAAAGTTCTGATTGAATTGATCAATAAGCATTTTCCTGATTGGCGTCGTGTACTAAATGAGTGTCAAAGATACGCATCTAATGGTAAGATTGATTCCGCTATTCTTGCTTCCTTCTCTGATGTTTCTGTAAATGAACTTGTTAAGAACCTTAAAGAAAAGAATTTTTCCGAAGTCCGTAAATGGGTCGTCAATAATTTGGATAACGATTCTTCTGATTTGCTTCGTCGCATTTATGACACACTTTACGAGTGTCTTGTTCCTGGTTCTATTCCTGCTGCTGTTTTGATTATAGCTAAATATCAATATCAGATTGCCTTTGTAGCAGACCAAGAGATTAATCTTCTTGCTGCTCTTACTGAAATTATGGTGGAGTGTGAGTTTAAATGATTATTACTTTCCATGAAGTTTGGTGGTTTATAGAAACGACACATGTTGATAAAACAGTTCTCGAATTAATTCATCCCGAAACTGGTAATAAAATTTCTCCAGATACTTATATAATTAAGACTCATTGTGAAAATCGTTACAATATGGATGCATTGAGAACATTGTGGGAAGATGGATATTCTTTTATTGTTCATGGTAGTCAAATAACTCCAAATGTTAAAAATTTAGTTGAGGAAGTTGAATCCGATCATAATGTTGATGCACAATCTCATATCTACATGGGTAAAAAAAATAGTAGATCATTTCCAACACATGCAGATAATCCAGATAACTTAATTGTTCAGTGTATTGGTAAATCAAAGGTTACCATTTATAATGAGTATTCCGATCAATCTGGTCCGTGTCGTGATACAACAAATTTAACTATTAAGGAACAATATGTTCTCGAACCTGGAAATTCGATTTATATTCCTTCCTTACAGTTTCATCATTTTGAACCACTAACGGATCGTTTAAGTATTAGTATCCCAATGTATAAAAAATGATTGTTAGTGAAAGTGATGCAGTTTGGGCTGCAAATGAGTTTATTGAATATTTTTCTCATATGTCCAATATTGAGGACTACTTGAGGTTTGTAAAAAAAGAAGTGATCGCATCTACAAGTTCTCTTGTATCTTTGCATGATGAATTTTTTAATGAGGATATTCATCCCGAAGACATGAATTTTGACATTAAGTTTGTCGGCACTAGATTTCAAAATGCTGTCCCCCAAGAACATTATGTCAATCTTCTCAGAGCAGTTTCTTCGCATAATAATGAATCAAATATTCCTGGACGTGAATTGCGTTGGATGATATTTGAAAAGAATACTAAAAAGGTTCTTGGATTTATTCGTTTTGGTTCGCCTACAATTAATTCGAAACCAAGAAACGAATGGTTGGGAAAATCTCCAGATCTTACTATTTTTAATAGACATGCAGCCATGGGATTTGTAATTGTCCCATCACAACCTTTTGGATACAACTATCTTGGTGGTAAACTTCTTGCTCTTCTTTGTTGCTCGCATCTTGCAAGAGAGTCCTTAAATGAAGTATTTGAAAAGAATATTGCTTTGTTTGAGACCACATCTCTTTATGGATCGACGACAGATGCATCTCAGTATGATGGTCTAAAACCCTTTATGCGGTACAAGGGATTAACTGAAAGTAAATTTCTCCCACTTCTTCACGATGAGGTGTTTCATAAGTTGCACGATAGATTTACTTTATTGAATAATAATACTCCACTGACTGATAATAAAGCTTCATCCAAAAAGATGAAGCGTCAGACAAAGATGATCTCCATCATTCGCAATTCACTTCAAGATAAACAAAAACTTGAGGAATTTAATTCTGTAATTGGAGCTGCTTTTGCATTAACTCAAAAGAAAAGATTCTATATATCTGACTATGGATATTCAAATGTTAGAGAAGTAATTCTTGGTGAACAGAAAGAACTTCTTCGTGGTCCTAATTGGGATAAGTTTTATCTAGAAAATATTATTTCCTGGTGGAAAAAGAAAGCAGCAAAACGATACGAAAAATTAAAGGAAGAAAACCGATTCAGAACTAAGGTCGAACTCTGGACAGATGATGATGAAATTCAAATTATCCGATGAAATGTGAAGTCCAACTCTACGTTGCTGGCACAGTTTTTTATGAAACTGTGATTGCCAAAGATTATAAAGAAGCGAAAGAAGTCGCTCTTGCTCGCAACCCCAATGCAAAAGTAATTGCTGTCACTGCAAAATTTAAATAATGGAACTTAAGGACTGGTTGAATTCAATCAATTTTACAAAAGAAGATTTATCGGAGGATATTAAATCTTATCCCCCATATATTATTAATAGATGTTTATCTGGACATATTGATTGCATTATGTTTGCAAATGAGATGAATATGAATCATCATCTCGATAAAAACCTGCAATATTCTTTTTATCTAAATAGTCTAAGGAAAAAAAAGAGATTCTCTCCTTGGATCCGAAAAGATAATATCAAAGATTTAGAATGCGTTAAGCAGTACTATGGATATAGTAATGAAAAGGCATCCCAAGCTTTGAAAATTTTATCTCCTCAACAGATCGACTTTATAAAACAAAAACTTGAAACTGGTGGAAACAATGGCAAACCAAACAACTGAACCTCAGGTAAACTGGGCTCCCAATATGATGGTAGAAGTCCTTCTAAATGAACCTGATGACTTTCTGAAGGTGCGTGAAACCTTGACTCGCATCGGAGTGGCATCGAGAAAGGAGAAAAAACTTTATCAAAGTTGTCACATTCTACACAAACAAGGCAAGTACTATATCGTTCACTTCAAAGAATTATTTGCTCTTGATGGCAAGTATGCCAATCTTACTGTAAACGATGTTCAGCGCCGTAATCGTATTGTTCGTTTACTTGGTGATTGGGGATTAATCACTATTGTTAACGAAGATTTAGTTCAAGATATTGCACCTTTAAATCAAATTAAAGTAATTGCCCACCGAGATAAGGGTGAGTGGATTTTGGAGCAGAAATATAATATTGGTAAAAAAAGATCTCCAGTTGAAGAAACCGAATGATCTTGTAGGGAGTTCAACACTCCCTTTTTTTGTATTTCTTGTATAATTAGTAGTGGATGCCGCAAGGGTCCACAAAACACAAACTCGCTTTTAAAGGAGCTACCATAATGACTAACCTTACACGTTATACTGCTGCGGATCTTCCTGCACTGATGGATAAGATCACTCGCAATAGTATTGGTATGGACGAGTATCTTGATCGTCTGTTTAATTTTGAATCCAATTCAAATTATCCTCCATACAATCTTGTTCAGGTAAGTAACGTAGAATCACGTTTAGAACTTGCACTTGCAGGATTTAAAAAGGAGGAAGTTCATGTGTACACCGAGTATGGAAAACTTTTTGTCGAAGGGCAAAAGGAAGATAAATCCTCTGAGTCAAACTACATCCATAGAGGAGTGGCTCAAAGAAGTTTCCAGAGAGCATGGACAATCGCAGACGACACAGAAGTCAAAGAAGTTAAATTTGAAGACGGACTTCTTTCAATTGAACTGAAAAAAATTGTTCCTCAACATCATCAACGAAAAGATTATATCTAAATAAAATAAAAACGCATGAAAACCTTCCAGCAGTTCATGGAAAAGGTAGGGGACTTTGGCAATCCCCCACAAAAAACAAAAGTAAAATGCTATAAAACAATTAAATATGCCATGGTTCCAAGTGGAAAAGCATGTGCTAAGCGTTCTTCTTCAAGTGCTGGTGGAGACTAAATAGAATTGAATATCGTCGGCGCAGAGGGGAAACTGGCACAATCCAGTTGACTCCCCTCTTTTTTATTGGTAGAATGGATACATTGGAGAAATACTATGATTAAATTGTTGGTTTTATCTGATGATCAAATTTTGATCACCCAAATAGAAGAAGTTGGTTCCGAAATGGGAGAACCTGATTGTAAATTGACAAATCCTTTTGTCGTAAAGGATAGTAATTTGGAACCTTGGTTATTTGAGGTGACAAATCAAAATGTTTTTATGATTCACTCTGATAAGATTCTTACAATCACGGATCCGAAACCTACACTTCTTGAAAAATACGAGCAACTGACTAAATGAAATTTTACACCAACGTACAATTAATTGGGAATCAGTTTTTAGTTCGTGCATATGATAATGGAAACTATGTAATGTTCAAGGAGGAATATACACCAACTCTTTTTATTCCAACAAAAAAAGAATCTAAGTATAAAACTCTTGAGGGAGAAAGTGTTGAACCGATTCAACCTGGATTTGTAAGAGATTGCAGAGAGTTCTACAAAAAGTATGAAGGTGTGGATGGATTTCGTATCTATGGAAATGATAGATATGTTTCTCAATATATTTCTGAAAAATATCCAGAGGACGAAATCAAGTTTGATATTTCCAAAATCCGTCTGTACAGTTTGGACATTGAGGTTGCATCTGAAAATGGGTTTCCAAATGTAGAGTCAGCCTCGGAAGAAATTCTTTTGATCACAATTCAGGATTATAATACAAAGAAGATTATTACTTGGGGTACTAACCCATTTAAAAATAAACAGGATAATGTCACTTACCATCAATGTGGTGATGAGTACAACCTGCTGCAAACTTTTATTGAATGGTGGGATCACAATCATCCAGATGTTATTACTGGATGGAACGTACAACTTTACGATATTCCATACATTTGCCGCAGACTCAATAGAGTTTTAGGTGAAAAGCAAATGAAACGTATGTCCCCCTGGGGATTGAATACGGAAAACGAGATTTATGTAAGTGGTAGAAAGCAGGTTTATTTTGATGTCGGTGGTATTACTCAACTTGATTATTTGGATCTCTATAAAAAGTTCACTTATAAAGCCCAAGAATCATATCGCCTAGATCATATTGCTGAAGTTGAACTTGGGCAGAAAAAATTAGACCACTCGGAGTTTGATACTTTTAAAGACTTCTATAGCAAAGGATGGCAGAAGTTTGTAGAGTATAACATTATTGACGTGGAACTTGTTGACCGTATGGAAGACAAGATGAAACTGATTGAACTTGCTCTTACCATGGCTTTCGATGCAAAAGTAAACTTTGGTGACGTTTTCTATCAAGTTCGCATGTGGGACAACATCATTTATAACTATCTAAAGAAGAGGAATATTGTTATTCCCCCTAAAGAACGTACAGCAAAGGACACTAAGTATGCGGGAGCATATGTTAAGGAACCGAATCCTGGGGTATATGATTGGGTGGTCAACTTTGACCTTAATTCTCTTTATCCCCATCTTATTATGCAGTACAACATCTCGCCAGAAACCCTCCTGGACGAAAGACATCCCACTGCAACTGTTGAAAAGATCTTAAATCAAGAAATTAATTTCGAACTTTATAAGGATCAAGCAGTTTGTGCTAACGGAGCAATGTTCCGTAAGGATGTTCGTGGGTTTTTACCAGAACTCATGGAGAAGATGTATAATGAGCGAGTCATTTTCAAAAAGAAAATGATTGAAGCAAAAAAACAGTATGAAAAAACTCCGACAAAAGAACTGGAAAAGGAGATTGCAAGATGCAACAACATCCAGATGGCAAAAAAGATTTCTCTTAACTCTGCTTATGGTGCTATCGGCAATCAGTATTTCCGCTACTATAAATTAGCCAATGCCGAGGCAATCACTCTTTCTGGACAAGTCAGTATTCGCTGGATTGAAGGAAAGATGAATTCTTATCTCAATAAAATTCTCAAGACAAATGATGTTGATTACGTTATTGCTTCAGATACTGATTCTATATACCTTAACATGGGTCCTTTGGTTGAATGTGTATTCAATGGAAGAGAGAAAACTACTGAGAGCATTGTTTCGTTCCTTGATAAGGTCTGTGAAATGGAACTTGAAAAGTATATTGAAGGTTCTTACCAAGAATTGGCTGACTATGTAAATGCTTATGACCAAAAGATGCAGATGAAGCGTGAGAATATTGCTGACCGTGGAATCTGGACTGCCAAAAAGAGATACATTCTCAATGTATGGAACAGTGAAGGTGTTGCATATTCAGAACCCAAACTTAAGATTATGGGAATTGAAGCAGTCAAATCATCCACACCAGCACCATGCCGTAAGATGATTAAAGATGCTCTTAAAATCATGATGACTGGTAGTGAAGATGATGTTATCAACTTCATCGATAAGTGTCGTGAGCAGTTTAGATCTCTTCGTCCTGAAGATATTGCTTTTCCAAGAACAGCATCTGACGTTCAAAAATATCATTCTTCATCTGAAATTTATAGTAAAGGTACACCTATTCATGTACGTGGAGCTTTACTTTTCAATCATCATGTTAAACAGAAAAAACTTACCAATAAGTATTCTTTGATTGGAAATGGAGAGAAAATTAAGTTTGTATATCTAAAAAAACCAAATACTATTCAAGAAAATATTATTTCTTTCATTCAAGATTTCCCAAAGGAACTTGGTCTTGACAAATATGTGGATCATGACCTACAATTTGAGAAAGCATTTCTTGAACCACTAAAGTCAATCTTGGATGCGATTGGTTGGAATGTGGAAAAAACTGCGAATTTAGATTCTTTTTTCTTATGATACAAAATTTATTTGCATCTCAAATATGGAAATCTTCATTAAATATTCAACAAGATATTAGGAATAAATTTTTAATTTCTATTGAAAAAAATTATAAAAAGTACGAAAATTATCTTCATCCAACTTGGCCATGCAAAGTTCATACAACCATTGATGAAAATAATGAAGTTGATTATAGTTTTATAATTTCATATTTTAAAGAAGAATATGAAAAATTCGCAAAAGAAATTAATTTAAAATATCATAACTATAACATACATCGCATATGGTATAACTTGTACTTGAAAGGGTACAATCAAGAACTTCATGATCATATCAAAGGAGATATTTTATACAGCGCAGTTTATTTTTTAAAACTTCATCGTGAACATCCTTCAATCACATTTTACAATTATACAAATTATGATGCATATTATGCATCTAAAGAAAATATAAGAAATCTTTATATCGAAGATAATATAAATCATTCGATTACAAGAAATCACTTTACTTTAGATGTAAAGGAAAATGATTTTATAATTTTTCCAGCATATCTTCCTCATGGAGTTTTTATTCAAAAAACAGACGAACCAAGAATTACTATTAGTATGAATTTTACTTTGGAGAATACTTATGGATCTACCTATTAATGACGACGAACTGAATACAATTGTAAAAGCACTGGGATTCGGTGGAGATGCTGCTTTGTATCACAAACTAAAACTAGTCAAAGAACTTAAAGAACAAGGTTTACCCTATAAGAAAATTTTACGTGAACAATACGGGATGGTAGCTTGATGGACTTCTTAAAAGATATTGTAAAAGAAATTGGTGATGATTATACCAAACTCGCTTCCGACATCGACGAAACTGAAACTTATGTTGATACGGGTTCATACGTTTTTAATGCATTGGTTTCAGGTAGCATATTTGGTGGTGTATCTGGGAATAAAATTACTGCTATTGCTGGAGAGTCTTCTACTGGAAAGACTTTCTTTTCTCTCGCTGTGGTTAAGAATTTTCTTGATACTAACCCCGATGGTTATTGTCTCTACTTTGATACTGAGGCTGCTATTACCAAGTCACTCTTAGAATCTCGTGGAGTGGATACTGATAGAACGGTTGTTGTTAATGTAGTGACAATAGAAGAGTTTCGTACTAAGGCACTTAAGGCAGTAGACATTTACTTAAAAAAACCTGTAGATGAACGCAAACCATGTATTTTTGTGTTAGACTCTCTTGGTATGCTTTCTACAGAGAAAGAAATTACTGATGCACTGAACGACAAACAAGTTCGTGATATGACAAAATCGCAACTTGTCAAAGGTGCTTTTCGTATGCTCACACTTAAATTAGGTCAAGCAAATGTTCCGCTCATTGTCACAAATCACACATACGATGTCATCGGAGCTTACGTACCAACGAAAGAAATGGGCGGAGGTTCTGGACTTAAATATGCAGCATCTACGATCATCTATCTCAGCAAAAAGAAAGAGAAAGATGGAACAGAAGTGGTCGGCAATATTATCAAAGCTAAGACTGCTAAGTCGCGTTTGAGTAAGGAGAATAAGGATGTTGAAGTCCGTCTGTATTATGATGAGCGCGGCCTTGATCGTTACTATGGTCTTCTGGAACTTGGTGAGATTGGTGGACTCTGGAAGAATGTAGCGGGTCGTTATGAGATTAATGGTAAAAAACTTTACGCAAAAGAGATTCTAAAGAATCCTGATCAATATTTCACTGAAGAAGTGATGCAACAGTTAGACGAAATTGCACAAAAGGAATTTAGTTATGGAGCAAGTTGAATTTCTAATTCTTAGAAATTTATTATATAATGAGGAGTATTTAAGAAAAGTTTTACCGTTTATCAAATCTGAATATTTTGAAGATACGAACCAAAAAATTGTATTTGAAGAGATCGTTTCCTTTGTGCAAGAATATAATAAACTTGTAACAAAGGAGATTCTTTGCATTGAAGTAGAAAATCGAAAAGATATTACTGATACATCATTTAAAGAGATTGTCCATCTGATTGATAATCTTAATGATGTACCTATCGAAATAAATTGGATCGTCGATACTACAGAAAAGTGGTGTCGTGATCGTGCAATTTATTTGGCTCTTATGGAGTCTATTCATATTGCTGATGGTAAAGACGAAAAAAAGAATCGGGATAGCATCCCTAGTATTTTGTCTGATGCCTTAGCAGTTTCTTTTGATAATCATGTAGGTCACGATTACTTAGAAGACTATGAGCAACGTTACGAGTCATATCACAAAAAGGAAGAAAAACTTGAGTTTGATCTTGAATTCTTTAACAAGATTACAAAAGGTGGTCTGCCTAATAAGACTCTCAACATCGCTCTTGCTGGTACGGGTGTCGGAAAGTCTTTATTCATGTGCCATGTGGCTGCTTCCATTTTACTGCAGGGAAAAAACGTTCTCTATATCACTCTTGAAATGGCTGAAGAGCGAATTGCAGAAAGAATTGATGCAAATCTCCTTAACGTTCCCATTCAAGAAATCTCGGAATTGCCGAAACAAATCTTTGAAAACAAAGTAACTAATCTTGCGAAAAAGACTCAAGGCACTCTTATCATTAAAGAGTATCCAACTGCATCTGCACATAGCGGTCATTTTAAATCACTTCTTAATGAACTCGCTCTTAAGAAGTCATTCAAACCAGATATTATTTTCATTGACTATTTGAATATTTGTGCATCTTCGCGTTATAAAGGAAACCTTTCCGTCAATTCATATTCATATATTAAAGCAATTGCTGAAGAATTAAGGGGACTTGCAGTGGAATTTAATGTTCCAATTGTTTCTGCTACTCAAACCACCCGTTCTGGTTATGGAAGTTCTGATGTTGAACTTACAGATACTTCAGAATCCTTTGGTCTTCCTGCTACTGCTGACCTTATGTTCGCTTTGATTAGTACAGAGGAACTCGAAGGACTTGGACAGATTCTTGTGAAGCAACTGAAGAATCGTTATAACGATCCTACCATTCATAAACGTTTTGTGATTGGAATTGATCGGGCAAAGATGCGTCTTTATGATTGTGAACAATCTGCTCAAGATGATATCCTTGACAATAAAAAGGAAGAGGAGTATGATTATGAAGAAAGGAAACCAAAAAAATCATTTGAAGGATTTAAATTCTGATGTTTGAACTTTCAAAAAATATTTCTATCCAAATGGAAATATTTCAAAATTCTAAAATATATACAATTGATAATTTCTATGCAAATCCAGATTCAATTGTAGAGTATTTTTTAAAAATTGTTCCGCCTTTGTGGAAAATAGAACAAAAACCCTCTTACAATTCAATTTATTTTGAAGATAGGCGACATAATATTGAATCCGATAAAATAATAAAAGTATATGAATTTTTAGAGTTTTTATGTGGACAAAGTGCATCTAAAAAAAATGACATTTTTACAAATGCGATAAGATTTAAAAAGTGCAATTTTAACGATTATAAAAATAATTATTGGTGGCCACATTTAGATTCTGGATACAATGGAATTGTATATTTAAATGCAAATGATCATGTATCTGGAACAAATTTATATGAAAATTTGTATTCAAAAGAAGAACCGTCAAATTGTCCAGAACATTTTATTCCGTGGAGAAATAAAAATAATTATAGACTTGTAAAAAATTTGATTCCACGCTACAATAGACTAGTCTTATTTGATGGACTTAAATTTTATCATGGAATGAACATCTGCAATGATGATTATTTTTATGAAACATACAGATTTAACCAAGTATTTTTCTTTAAACAAAATTAATTACAATGAAAACAATAGACACTAACAAATATATTGAATTCGTTCGTCAAACCACAAGTCCTGCAAGTAGTAACTATGCAGATTTAATTTCTCGTCTATCGCAACTTGAAGTTGAATTTGATGCTGATGTTCCTCGTCTTTTGACAGCAGCTTTTGGCATGACTGCAGAAGCGGGTGAGTTCACTGAAGTTGTCAAAAAGATTTTTCTTCAGGGAAAACCATACAACGAAGAAAATGTATTTCACCTGAAGCGTGAACTTGGAGATATCTGTTGGTATCTTGCACAAGCATGTATGGCACTTGATACAAACTTTGAGGAAGTTCTGCAAATGAACTTTGATAAACTGAGTGCTCGTTACCCTGAGGGTGCATTTGATGTTTATCGCTCAGAAAATCGTGTTGAAGGAGATCTATAAATAAATTACCCTTCGGGGTTTTTTGGGGATATAGCTCAGTTGGTAGAGCGCGGTCTTTGCAAGGCTGATGTCAGGAGTTCGAGTCTCCTTATCTCCATTCTAAATATTTAAAAGAGTTAAGAGAATGGCAGGATTACTTGCTGAACGTCAAGAACGTGGATTGATTGATGCAATTAATAGCGGATATGGGCAAAATAATGGACAACCATTTACTTTAATTGGTGCGAATGGTGTAAAAATTGCTAATGTAACCTTTGCTGAAAAATTTGAAGGTCGTTCTTCTGCAGGAACAGAACCATATACTGATGTAATAATTACAACTAAAACAAAAAAAATAAACGTATCAAATAAAGGAGAAAGTGCTCCTAGTATTGCCGGCGGCGGACTTGCTGGACTTGAACTTGCCGTTCCTGGTTTAACAAAGTTATTTTTGGAAGCTGCTTTAAAAGAATATAAGAAAAGGGGATTTAAAGAGGGAATGTCTGGACTTCCAGATATGTATGGAAAAGTAAGTGATTCTTTAAAAGAAACAATAGTAGTTGGAAATAAAAAAATGGGTGGTCCAATTCATTATATGTATATTGGTCCAATGGATGTAAAATATACTTTTTCAAATGGTGTATTAAGAGTGAATGGAAATTTTTATGAAGCGAAAAAATATGCAAAAGATAATGATTTATATTTGAGACTTAGAAAGAGAAGGGAAGATCAACCATTTGAACCAAGCAAAAAAGATTCAAAAGGTTTACCTTTAATTTTGGGAAGATCGCCAAGTAGAGGTGATTCTGGAAGACGAATCGTTACTGCAAAAAAACCACCAAGAAATGCACTCACGGTTGAGTTCTGAATAAATAAGTTTATATTAAGATAAATATGAAACAGTTTTTTAACTTTCTGAACGAAGCAAAAGAATCTCAAGCGTCAATGCAGGCACGACGCATGGGACTTAAGGGTGATGGCCACGGCGGTTGGTACAATCCCCAAGGAGAATTTGTTGCGAAAACGGAAAAAGGAGAACTGAAGTTTTACAATCAGGGGCAAAGAACTGGACAGAGAGATATTCCTCAGCAAAGAAACAAAGCAAATCAACAAGTCGCTGCAACTCAAGCAGCAACAAAACCACAAGAACAACAACCACAAAGAAAAGAAGCGGAAGTTCTTCGTGGTGATGAAGAAGGTAAAGGTGTAACGGTTGTATTTGGTCGCTTTAATCCACCAACAACTGGACATAAAAAACTTCTTGACTCTGCATCAAATATTTCTGCGGGATCTGAGTTAAGAGTTTATCCATCAAGAACACAAGATGCAAAGAAGAATCCATTGGATCCTTCAACCAAGATTGAATACATGAAGAAAATGTTCCCCAAGTATGAGGAAAATATTATTGATGATGATAATATGAAGTCAATCTTTGATGTTTTAAAAACCGCTGATGAAGATGGATTTACAGACGTGACTATTGTTGTGGGCGCGGATCGTCTGGGTGAATTTAAAAACTTAGCTAATAAGTATAATGGAGATCTTTATACCTTTGATATGATTAATGTGGTATCTGCAGGCGAGCGTGATGCTGATGCTGAAGGTGTGGAGGGAATGTCTGCATCTAAACTGAGAAAGGCAGCAGCAGATAATGACTTTGAGACTTTTAAATCTGGCATTCCAAAATCTTTAGGACCAGAAGAAACAAAAAATCTTTTCAACGCTCTTCGTAAGTCGATGAGAGTATCTGCAAAAGAATCATATAATCTTTGGGAGATTGCTCCTAAGTTTGATATGTGGAATCTTCGTGAAAATTATGTAACCAAAAAGATTTTTAGACTTGGTGATTTTGTAGAAAATTTAAATACTGGTTTGGTTGGCGAAGTAATGCGTCGTGGAGCCAATCACTTAATCTGTGTAACCAAAGAAGGTTGGATGTTCAAGTCTTGGATTAAAGATTTAATGGAGTATACGGAAGTCAAAATGGATAAGCAGATGAGAACTCCAAAGAAACCAAACACGTTAATTGGAACCACTGGTTATTTTAAAACTGCTGCAAAGATGACTCCAGGATCTTTAGGTGTCGGAAAAGAAAACCTTCAGTATGGTGGAAAGTCATATGGGATTAATTTTATAAATAAGTACAGGAAAAAGTAATCTTTATTAAGATGTCTCAGAATATTTTAAATGACATTTCCAAGGTATACTTGGAGCAAATCGCTACTGAAGCGGCAAAACCAGATTATCTTGATTTTGATAAAGATGGTAATAAGAAAGAGTCGATGAAGAAGGCTCTAAAGGATAAGAAAGAAGTTGCAGAAGCAGTAAGAGGACAAGATACTGAGATGAGAAAAGCTGCTTCTGCAGAAAGAAGAGCGGGTGATACTTTGACTAAGAAACTTCCTCCAAGCAAGGGTAAGCAATTTGGTCAGTATCAGAGTGATCAAATTGCTTATATTGATAAAAAGACGAAAGGGAAGCATATTCCTGGTATGACAAGAGAATCACTTGATCCTGTAGGTCATGAGGATGCAGATATTGATAATGATGGTGATACAGATAAGTCAGATAAGTATCTCCATAAGCGCCGCAAGGCAATTGGTAAAGCAATTGCAACTCGTAAAGAGTCTTTCTCTGATTGGAGACAGGATCTTTCTGAAGTAATGGAAAAAATTGAGAAGGATGATGAGCATAAGCAAATCAAAGAAAAGAAAAATATTAACAATAAAGTTGTAATTAATCCAGATTTTAAAGAAGCAGTAGAAGAACTTGGTGGAGTTCTTCTTGAGTCGGTTGAAGTTGATGAAGCATATCAACCAATTGATAAGGACAAAGAAAATAGAATGTATCGTAGAGCAGGTAACCTTGCTCGCACTGCAGTTTCTTCAACAGGTAAGAAAAAAGAAGTTGCACAGAAAAAGTCTTCAAAGATTGTAAGTGCAATCACCAGACAAAAGGAAAAGGAAAGATTCGATCGTATTGGTCAGTCTCCCACACATAATGAAGCATTTGTTGATCCCGAACATGGTGAATCTCCAAGTGGAAGAAGTCCACTTCAAAATGTTTCAGATCATCCAAAAGCATCTGTAAGAAAAACTGCTGTAAAAGGTTTTAAAAAGCAGATGAGTAAAGAGTATGGTGGAAAGTGGAAATCCAGATCTGGCGACCCTGTAGGTGAAGAAGTTTCATATGTAAATGAAGATGGTGCAAGCAAAAAGGCAGAAACACAGTTTCATGACAAGTTAGATAAGATGGTTCATAAAACCTTTGGTAAGAGAAAAGAAGAAAAGAAAATGAAAGAAGAAGTTGAAAAGATTGATGAAAATAGAGCAGCAATGCGTGATCCTGAAAATTATGAACGTGAACAAAGAAGAAGTCAATCTTCTCGTGAGCGTAGAATGAACGATCCTAAGACCGGTATCAATTCAAAGGCATTCAATGACTTCTATAATGCCCAAATGGCATCTAAAAAGAAGAAAGCAAATGAAGAGTTTGAACTTGATGAAAAAATTTTGACTCCTGCAGAGACAAAGAAGAAAGAAGAGATCGTAATGTCGATGAAAAAGAAAGGCGATTTTTCCAAGTATGGTGAAAGAGCAAAAGAAGTAATGTACGCTACTGCGACTAAACAAGCAAAAAAGTTGGCAGAGGCAGATATGCCTCAGGAAACCCAAGATACGGACAATCGAGCAAGAACCCAACAAAAGCAGAAGTTGTTACAGATCCTACAGCAGAAAGAAAGAGCGGTGAGAGCTGGTATGACGGATATTAGTGCTTCTTATGAAGCAGAAGGTGAAGTTATTGATGAAGCGAAGCAATCTTTTCCATTCAAAAAGGTTAAAAAGCAAATGGAAAAGGCAAGGGCAGGTTCTGTCTATGCTAAAAAAGGAAATCCTGCAGTTCCTAATACAACTGATTCCGAAAAGAGAGAGACTACACGTTTCAGTAAGATGCATCATGCATCTGAAAAGGCAAAGAGAGAAAAGCAAGACACAGATAAAGCAAGACGTTCATCAACTTTCTACAAGGATACACATCCAGCAAGTGCTACTAAGATGAAAAAAGCGAATGAAGAATTTGAAATTCTTGATGAAAGAAGAAGGGAAGAAAAAGGAACCCCAAGAAAACCCCGCGATAAAGCATTTGAATTAATTTCAAAATCTATGGGTGCGGGTAGAATGGGTGTTCAACCAAGAGGAAAGAAAAAAGTTCCTGGTGAGAAAAAACCATCTACACAGATCACTCCTGCAGAAAAAGTTAAAAGACGCCGTGATTCCGCTCAAAGAGCACAAGACGCGATGCATTCTCCAAGAGACTGATTCCTAAATAGGACAGGATACTCTTTTTACGGAGGACATCATGGGCGCAGTAGTAGCGGTTGTAAAACCACTTCTGATTTCAATTGCGACACACCCTGCTGTTAAGCAACTTGTTCTTGATTTACTCAAGAAGTATGTTGATAGTACAGACAACAGCATTGATAATTTAGTCTATGAAATGGTAAAGGATAAACTCTTTACGCCACAAAAATGATTACATGTTTTGTAACTAATTGGGGTGTAACTATTATCTTAGGTCTTCTGTTAACTGCTTCTGAGTGGTTGGCTAAAACAAAAAGATTTGAAGAGAATGGTTTACTTGATTTAACAACAAATTTTTTAAGAATAATTTTACGCAAGGGAGACCAAAAGTAAGGTCTCCTTTTTTTATAAATATTACTAGAAATATTTTTACGAGTAAAAAACATGGCACTCTGGGGAAATAATGACGCAAAAGGTTCCGGTGGAACAGTATCTCTTGATTATTCAACCCTCGTTGTAACTGGTAGTGGTACAACCTTTGGTCAAGTTGGCGCAGCAGCTACGGGTGATGTAATTCGTTTTGGTCCACAAGGGGAAATTGGAAATGCTGTAATCGTTGGAATTGCTAGCACCACACAACTCTCCATTGCATCAACTGCTGGTTTAAGTGGTGTTGCAATTGCCGCTACCGATTTCCAAATCAGTGAACTTCCTAAGTACACTGTTCTTGATAGCCGCTGGAGTGAGACCAATACAGATTACGAACCACACATTTATGGTGTTGCTGATGGCGGAATTGCCGCTGCTCAAGGAACATCATATGCATTGACACATGCTGGTTGGGTTGGAGTTACAACCTATGTTGACACTCATGGCAATCTGAGAGTTAAGTCTGAAACCCTGGTTGCAATGTCTGGTATCACCACTGGCAATCTGCCAATCTACGATCAAGATCCTACAGTTGCCTGATGATCTATGATCTTTAATGAGTTGAATGAAGAAAATTTTCTTCTCTTTGCCATCAAACATTATGAAAATCCTCAGGCAGTAACCAAAGAAGATTTTGATAAAGATCTACAGCATTTCAAATACATTAAGCGTTTGCTTAAAAAGTATAAGAACACTGGAGAATTGAAAGCACATTTGCTTTTGAATCACTTTATCATTCTTTATAATATTTTTAGTGATGCTGCTACTCCAATGTTATTTTATAAAATTGAAAAGGATCTTTGGTCTACAGTAAAAACATTTATTTTATTCTTAAATAAATTACCAGAGACACCTAGATGTTATATACATGATGTTCCAGTGGATATAACCTGCCTATCAGAACTTCAGAGCATTTGTAAAAATGGCTAATCTTGATAGAATCATACAAATCATAAGAGAGCAAATGGTAGCGAATGCTCCAGGAGGTTCTGGTGGATTCAGTGGATCTGCAGATCCTAAAGGACCTACTGCTGGATTTGATCCTGTTATGGGATTGAAAAGAAGAAAGGGGCCACAAATTAAGTTACCTCCAGGTTCCCGTAAAAGGTGGAAAACTGATAAATAAAAACGATCGATAATATGCCATTCGTTGAGATAACGGAGTAAAAAATTCTCATCATGGCCGAAGAAATTAGGGTCGCAGTTCTAGAACAAAAACTAGAAGATTTAAAAGATATCATTGTCAAGATTGATAATGCTATTGAAAAACTTAGTGAAGTAAATAGTAATGTGAGTAAGATGCTCGCAGTACATGAAGAACGAATCACTAAGCAAGAAGAAACCGACTCTATACTCTTTGCAAAAATTGACAAACTCCGTGATAAGGTTGACAGCGATTATGACGGTATTGTGTCAAGAGTACAGGTAATAGAAAAGCGTGTGTGGATGGCTATTGGAGCAATTGCTTGCTTGACATTTTTGATGAATACAAATGTCATCAAGGTATTGACACCAGGAAGTCAAAGTCCTATAATGGAGCAGCGAAATTATAGA
>Ga0129333_10001843_pt1 | contig 19482 bp, 12 predicted proteins | sample CPB6_08_DNA_FD_94474 | JGI IMG/M metagenome (GOLD analysis project Ga0129333, IMG submission 94474) | Freshwater to marine salinity gradient microbial communities from Chesapeake Bay, USA - CPBay_Sum_0.6_0.8_DNA | ecosystem: Environmental > Aquatic > Marine > Coastal | place: USA: Chesapeake... | reverse complement strand
TCCCACGTCCCGTCAGTGACGTTGAACTCCTTGGGTGAGACGTACTGGATGATGTCGGGCTTGTCCAGGGTAACCACGTGCACTCTGTCCAGCAGATCGTTCTGAATTGCGAGGGTCATCAATTCGAGCATCGTTCGCTCCTCCGGCGTTGCGCCGTTACGAAGCGTCGAGATGGAGAGCGCCTTCAGGACCTTGTCGGGCGACTTCACGGCCGACCGGTGGACCATCGCATCCATCCGCAATTTCTCGAAGTCGATCGAACGCCCGTTGTCCACCACGATCACGATCGGCACGTCGGTCAAACCGAGCAGGACGCTCATCTCGACCATTCCTGGCATGCCCTTGTGACCCATCGCAGGGACGATCGACGGTTTGATTCCGGAACGCGCATCCACGTTCGACGAATCCAACAAGACGTCGAGTGCGACCTTATCGTGCGGTCCCTCCACGACGATGAATCCTGGGATGGCGGCGAGTAGATGGGGTCGATCCACTCCCCAAATTTCGGCTGCCTTGGTGAAATCCGACGAGACCGACCATTCGGCCAACTCGAGGCGACCTCCGGCCCCTCGTCGCACGTGCACTCGATGTGGTAATCGAAGCGACAATGCCGAAGGAGAATGTGTCGCCAGGAACGAAACTCGTGAATTCGCCTGCAGGTAACCGTAGAGACGTCCAATGAGGGTCACGTGCATCCCTGAGTCGACTTCGTCACCCAGGACACAAATTGGAACACTCGACTCGTCTGCCGTCTTACCGACTTCGGTCACGAGACGCCCTTCGTGAAGTCTCAAAACGATCCCCAGGATGAGGGACTGAGCAGGACTCAATCGATCAACGTCGGTCCAAGTTTCGGTCGGCGTATCGAGCACCTCGAGTTTCACCCCGTTTCCGTCGAGCCAGTCACTGATGTACGGACTCGTCGTTCGCCGAAGTCCGCCGATCCCAACCTCGAAAGTTCGGACGTCGGCAGCCGCCGCCTGCAACAATTCATCCAACTTCGAGAGCAGCGACAGGTCGAACTCGATCCCATCCCGAGCTGCACCACCAGACTTAGTTTCAAACATGTTCGGATCGTTCCGTAGTGTTCGCGAGGCAAATTCGCGAAACCACTTTGCAACGTCGAACTCTTCGTCCAAGTCGACAACCGCGAGTTGCAGACCCAGGTCCTGCGGACCCACCTCCGCCGCATATCCGAGCGGATCGTTCAGACAAACATATGGACATGGATTTGGCAGTTTCATGAACTGCACCCCCCAATGACTCCATTCGACGAAGTTCGGAGAGGGCCCCATGCGGTAGAGACAGTCCGACTCACCAGAGACTTCGAGCCACCGCCGAACATCGTCGTCGGTCGGCTCCAAAATCCCCTCGGCATCGAAGAACTCGATCCGCCAATCGTCGATCGCAGCGTTCGTTGCGTCGATGACATTTGCCACCGCGCCCTCCCCAGATCGGCAATCTGCGGCGAGTGAAACCCCCCACCGCGGTCCGACCCGATCATCCCCAATTGGCTGCAAGCAATAGAGGTTGTCTAAACCGACCTCTCCGAATGCCCGTTCCACAAGCTCCGTCCCCAAACGGTCTTCGTCGATCGATAGTCCATCTTCGAACGCCCAAGCCAACCAGGCTGCGCGAGCGTTTGGCAATGTTGGTACGTCACTCTCCCATGAACCACTGGAGAGCTGGTCCTCGGTCAGCTCGAACTCGCTGAGTCCGATTCTTGCAAGAGAACGCTGGTAGTCCTCATGTGAAGAAACCGAAAATGGATACAGATACCAGTCTCCTCGAGCAAAACTTCGCACGAGACTCGGATGCAAATTCCCAACATTTCTATCGAAATTGTCTTGTGCCTCCAGTCGACTTTCTGTTTCAGACTCCCCGGAGCCCTGCTCCGTGTCCAAAGCGAAAATGAGTGAATAAAGAAGGTTGTCCGCGGTCGTCCAAGATCGAGGGACTCCCGTTGGCTGGGATGAAAGGAACTCCAAAACATCCGAGCCACGCGGACCGATTCTCGCAAAGAGTCTCACCGTTGGTGAAAAGTCTCTCTTATCAACCAACCCAGTCAGGGCTGAACGCACCGCACCGATAACCGTCGACTTACCCACTCCATTCTTTCCGTAAAGTAGGTGCATAAGTTCACGGAAGGAAATCCACACTCGCCCACGCTTGTCACTTGGATAATCAAAGACGATCTCGAGTCCGAGCAATGAGAAGTCTCGGCCAATGTGTATCCCCTCCAATGATTCGGACATTCGCAACCCCACCACTTCCGCCGCCGACAGTTCCTACCTGTGCCAATTCAAGACTACTTATCCGAGGATGAAGAATCTCAACTGTAGGTTGAGTTGCACTGCGATTGTATCGATAACAGTTCCAACGAATTCCAACATCAATATCGAATCGTCAACAGACATACCGTTGTCATTTCGGAAGAGTGCGATGGTGACCGCACTTTTGCTCCCTTCAAACAATTAGCGTTTGAGAATATTATCGAGCCTTACAATAGATAGTAAAAACTACCGGCGCATCAAATTAACGTTGTATCGAACTACTAGAACTTTTGCAGAATTTCTTGAATCAATACATTTCCTGACGCACAAAAGCCCAAATCACAAATATACGGCAAAGGATCAATTCCCAAAATGCGATCACTTTGAGAGCCAGGAGTCTGAACTACTTACTTGAGAATGTCTTTCACTGCAGAAGAAAGTCGCTCTTTTTCGGCTCGAGTGAGCTCACCTAATCTCGCGATTGAGTGCTCAGCAAGGGAACCATGAATCCCCTTTAACCAATCCAATGTCGATAATTCTGGCAATCCAGCGTCACTCGCCACCCGAATAGCGAGCTCGAGGTCCGGAATACTGCGGGCACAATTCAATGCGTTTATCGAATCGCCCCCAAGTTCGTATGCTTCGACAGCTTCTCTATGCCGTGATAGTGCTGCAAGACAATCTCCTTCCCGCGAATAGTCACGAGTTTCTAGTGTCTTCAACAGACTTAAGGCGAAAGTCCACTTACGACCCTGAATTAGCGAATCAATCCAATTCTTTGAAACCCTCTGGTCCAGACCGCTTACATGACCAAATTCAGTTGAAAGCTCTTGAACCAACCTAGAAGCAGTGGCAAGAACTTTTCTGGCCCGATTTTCATCAGCCGGGCAGTCACTTTTCGACAGTTGGTCCAGCCAGTTCACGAGTTTTTCAGTATGCGATCGCCTTACTTCGGGCAATTCCTTTCTGATTTGTTCAAGGCTCTCCACACCTTCAACAAGCGCTCTCAAATAGGAATCAGCGGACCAACTCTCTGAAGCTGCAGCCAACTTGTGAACTGATTCATAAGAGGTTCCCAGATTGACGAGATTCAGTGCGCTCTCGGCTTCTGCAAGTAACTGAACCAACGGAGCGGACGGAATATCAACGCCCCGCAAAACCCCTACCAATGCGCTCACACCTCTTAGGCGCGCTACCTCAAAGCGTAGGTCAGCTGGTACAGCGTTGGACTTCTCGAATGACTCGAACTGTTTTTGAATAGATCGAACCCGAAAAATCGCCTGCTCGGGTTGATCATCAATAATTCGCTTCACATCGTCCACAAGCGCTCGAATCAATGCTTCCTGGTCTAAGTCCTCCTCCAATATCTGCATCAGTTGATCTATTTCAACTCGCTCCAGGTCGACCGACAATCCCTTTCGATCATCACATAACCGAACAATCTCGCTGTAGTGATCTGATCCATTCCTGTCAACCAGCACAAGCTTCTCCGATGCCCGAGACGCGGCAACTCGGTACTGATCTGCCATCGTTCGACCGAAAACATCGGCAAAGGGTTCGTTTACCCGCCTTTCGAGGAGCTGCCGTAGTTCCAACTGCTTAACGCCAGCGTCCACAAGCGCAATTACGTCGAAATCGAGACCTTTTACTTCCGAAGAAGTCACAATGTTTGTATTCGCTGACGAACTTTGAGACAAATCTTGCGGTGCTGTGAAACCTGGATATACCATGCGAGCACGGGACAGCCGTGAGAATGATTCGGTGAGCCTTCCCCATTCATTGTCATCTCTTAGCAAACAGTAGACAAGCCTTCCGCTCAGCGATTCGTTCACCTCTGTGTAGGTAATTCCGGCTGGGCGGTAGCCTTTTTCGAATAACGAATACTGTGAACGGGTAGCCTCAACAAATTTTGCAATCTGAATCGGCGATCGCAGATTTTGTTCGAGTCCAATATCTTCGATTACAGCAAGCTTCCCAAATACTGCAGTTATGAGATTTTTAAGTGTCGCCCACCGAAAATCCGTAGGTCGAACAGTCTGCGACTCATCACCGGCAAACACCATTCGAGGTAAAACGCCCGATGTATTTCCAATTTTGGCGATTACGTTTAAAATCAATAATGACTCTACGACTGTCAAATCCTGCACTTCATCTACAAGTACCGTTCCCACAGACGCCAAACGCTCGGTAGGAGGTTCGTTGATATCAGTGATGAGACTCCTCGAACGTGTTGGCCCTTGGAAAAGTTCTCCAATTTGATTCTGATCTTTAATGTATTGGAGAACATCGGACGCGGAGTCCGCCATCTCTTTACCCAGTGAATCAGTTCGTAATCTTCTATAGGTTTCAGCATCGAGGCAAGTTTGATCTGTGCCTTGGACCCCTCCAAACTCAATTGGAAGAGCGCGTCCGACTCCGTGAGCATGTAATTCTGCATAAAGTTCGTGAATGTGCCCATCCCAGTGACCAATTAGATCCTTTCGTGATGGCAAGATTGAGATCAATCTTTCAACTGCCTTTTCGACGCTTATTAAGTTTGGTGCATCATCACGGTCATCGGCTAAATGTTTGACAAGTTCAGAAAACGTAAGTACGTCGATGAACACTCCTTCTTGAGAAAAGGCATCAAAAAACTCCCTAGCTTCCCGCGCAAGACTTTCACTGTACGTAATGTACAAAATCTGACGGCTCGAAGAATGGTTCGCGGTTAACCATAAGCACGTTGTCTTCCCAGAACCTGGGTAACCACGAAGAGTTTGGACACTTGCTCGATTCGAAATCGCTACTTTTTTTTGATTCTCCGTGTAATAGAGGTCTGCTCCTGATCCTTCAATTTCGGTAGGAGTAAAAGCAACGTAGTCCGTATCCAATGATCCAGGATCTAGAAATTGGCCAGTTTCATCATGATGTCGAACGACACGAACTGCAAACTGACCAACGCTAAGTCCCAGCACTTGACCGATTTCAGACGAGTGTCCGACGTACCACATGTAATACTGAAACCCTCCGTGACCACCGAGAGCTGCGCGCAACCACCCTTTAGCCGCACCGACTACAGACTTTGCGTTCGGGCAATATCCACGGGCCAAGAGGTTTTTTATTTGGAATCGAGCCTTCCTTTTGAACTGCTGTCCAATCTCCGGATTATGTAGCCAACTGAGAAAATCCTCATGGATGAAAACATTACGAACTCGAGAAGGTTTGAGAATCGCCTCATCTTTTTGAGGCGAGCCGTTAATTATGTGATCAGCAAATGGGGCAATTGAATACTCCATCCCCTATTTGTACCATGCGCGTGACACGAATTCCGTGCTAGTTCGAAAGTTGTGCAACCCAAGTTGTGTCTTTAGCAAACTCATCGGGAAATCGGCAATCTTCAATTGTCGAATCGCTAAAGTCGCAATCTGTTAGGTCCGCGCCAACAAAGCTGCAATTCCGCAGTTTTGCTCTTACAAATGATGATTGCGTAAGTGTTGAATTGTCAAAATTCACTCCATCAGCAACCACATAATCGAACTGCGAAGAGTTAAGACGCGACGACGTGAAGGTGGTGTTTCTGAAGATTGCACGTACAAACACAGAATTCTCAAGGTGTGAATTGTTGAAGTTGACTTTAGTTATGCTGGAGTGGCTAAAGTCCACTCCCCGTAGTAGTGAATTCGAAAAGTCGTACTCGACGATATGCTGCCGAATAAGCGAAATTCCCGAGTAGTCGACAAGCTGCATATCAGTTTGCAATGGCTCATCCGTCGGAGCGTCCTCTTTAGGTTGTGGTGCTTCTAGCTCATTGCGACGCAAATGCAAATGCATGAGAACTATAAATTCGTGTTCATTTGCCAGAAATCTCTCGCTGCGGACGGGTATACCTTTTTGCTCACACAAGTCTCGGACGTCTCGTGCTCGAACATTAAATATTCTTGCGATCTTGCTTATTCGAACAACGTCTTCATCACTTCTAAGGTGCTGAATTGCCTGAAATGATTGAACCAATCCTTGTAGTTCATCAATGTGACGGAGTTCAATCTTTATAGTCTTTCGAGTTGACTGAAGGGGAATTTCAAAGGCCGAGCACAAGCTTAACAACTGCTCAACTGGAAGGCCGAACTCTTTTGCTACAAGCGAAAGCCGTTTGGCAGTCGCAAGTTTTGATGGTTTCAGATCTTCCCTTACAAGACTCCTCCCGGAAACAGCCTCCCTTCGCTCGAGGACCTCTTTCAGCGCATTAGCAATTACTATGTTCTGTGTAACTCCTCCATTCGTCTCGGTGGGAGATTCAGCGACTAACAGTTCACCTTTAATGAGTTTTTCTTCCAGAATGATCCGCTGACGATGACTCAGGCGATAATTACCGTTCCTGATATTAAAGCCGAGGGCATTTACTGTTTGAAGAATCACCTCTAAGTCAATTTCAAACTCCTGTGCAAACTCAATTGGAGTTTGCGATTTCTTCTTTATTGCGCTTTGTTTCTTTGACCGTTCTTTCGTGGTTTGGTTTCTGTTTGCCGACGGTGATTTGTCCAATTCCTTCCTGACGATCTCTAGTTCGGTTACCGTGAATTCGCGGCGCAAGATATCAAGACCAAAAACTGGTAAACCAGATTGGAGACAAACGCGCACTAAGTCCGCTTTTGAAATTGAAAGACTTCTCAAAAGTGTTTGCCCGTTCATCAATCTATTACCTCATCAAATAGCCGAGTCAAGTCGCACCAAGAAGGTTGACTCACGTACTCGAATCCAGTCTTCCCTGGTCAAGCTCCCCAAATTTCTTAGTCATTGTTGGATTGCCCTTTGTAAGTTTCTTGATTGACAGATCTTGCGCTTTCTTGTTAGCTCGACCAAGATGAACTTCGGAAAGTCGGAGAGCTTCTTTAGTGTTTTCTAAGTGGTCTATTGCTTCGTCGATTTGCGCTATTGCTTCTTCGAAATTTTGGCTGTAGAGACGATAATTTTCCGCAAATTTGGACTTAAACAAATCAACCTCACCCTGGAATCTTTCAACATCGATGTTCTGGGCTCGGATGAGTGCCAATTCGGATTTGTACTGTAATGAATTCAAAGCCGAGTTTCTAAGCAACGAAATCATCTGAATGAAAAATTGAGGTCTTATGACATACATCTTTTGGAATTTGTGAGAAACATCTACAATGCCAATGTTGTATAAATCATTTTCTGGTTCCAACAGTGAAACGAGTATTGCATATTCGCAGCGTTTTTCATTGCGATCCTTATCGAGTTCTTTCAAAAAGTCGTCGTTCTTTCTTTTGTTCTTTGTTGTATCTGCCTCATTCTTCATTTCGAACATGATTGAGATGATTTCATGATCATTGTCATCCTTTTCGCGGAAAATGTAATCCCCCTTACTTCCGGATGAGTCATCGTTGTCTTTTTCAAAATATGCTTTTGGAAAAGCTGTGTGTCGAATCAGATTGAACTCGTTCTCACAATGTTGTTCGAGTGTTTCTCCAATTAGCTTCGTTGATAGTTTTGACTTCAAATCCCTCAGACGCTCAATTTGGTCATCACGGTCTTTGATCTGAACTTCAAATTTTTCTTTAAGCGAGGACTCTCCGAGCTGCTTTTCTAGTAACAATTTCTCATAGTTATTTCTAATGTCGTCTCTCTCTTTCACAATGGAATTCGTCGCTTCTGAGACTGCGAACTTCTTTTCCTGATCAGCTACTTCAAGTTTTGACATGAGTTCAGAGATGTATTTTGATTTTTCTGCCTCGACGCGCTGTATGTCTGACTGGTGTTTTGCATCTGCTAGATCAAGTGCAGCTTGCTTTTCACGTTCAAAGGCAGATAGTTTCTCGCGCAATTCATCAGTGAATTCTTTGTCTCGAACCTGTTTCAAGATCTCTGCATATCCGGCCTCGTCAATCTTGAAGGCTTTGCTGCAATGCGGACAAACAATTTCGTTCATATGCCTACCCCTCTAATTCCTTTCTATTCTTGTTCTGGTTGAATCGACTAGATCTAACTTAAACACCGGCACATTCAATTCGAAGAGAACTCTCCGAGACTGCGGTAGATCCCCTTCCCTCTAGACGAGAAGCCCCTCGGGGCGTTGAAATCCTGGTTGACTGTGTTGTTCCCACCATCAAACCTTGGACCAACTTCCCTCACCATCAAACATGAATTTTTCACGACGAACGCAATGAGCCCTTTCTAAGTCTTGTCTTCAAACATTTGCACCTTCTCCGTGAATGCGCCTTGTGGTAAGAATAAGGTGCTCTCTGCATGGGCGAAATATAGTACATCCAATAATTAAGTTTTTCATGTCGCGCAGCCCCACCCGGTCTACTGCCGCCTCTCAGCTCTCTTTCTTTTTGCAAGAGTTCGATTTTTTTCAGTCGGCGGAGATCGCTGAAAGTGCTCGTCGCTCCAGATGCCGACTAAATCTCTGGTCAAGTCACGAGGACCTAGTTAAATCCGACATGACAACCAACAATCATGTCTGAGAAGGATGTACGAGAATCCGTGAAAACCTGATTTAGGAGCTCTCACTTTTAGAGGTCTTAACTCCGATTTATAGAATAAAATCTCAAACAGTTTCCCCAACGTAATACCAGTCGTCCCTATTCAGGTCCAATTAGTTGTTCCCGGATTTATAGGTTCGACTTCAGGCGTTATCTAGTCTTTAAGCATGACCTTTCGCTTTGTCGATTTGTTTGCCGGCATTGGAGGATTTCATGCCGCACTTGGGGCCATGGGGGGTAGATGCGTTTACGCCGTTGAAGTAGATCAGCAGGCAGCTCGTATCTATAAACGGAATTGGGGAATCGACCCAATTGGAGACATCACTATTGATGCCACCGACCAAAGGGTCCTCGTCCCTGATCATGATGTTCTGGTTGCTGGATTTCCATGTCAACCATTCTCAAAATCCGGAAAGCAGTTAGGGATGGACGAAACTCGTGGAACGCTCTTTTGGAACATCCTTCAGGTAATCAAGAAGCGCAAGCCTGCCTTAGTTCTTCTTGAGAATGTTAGAAATCTTGCCGGACCGAGGCACGAGCATGAGTGGCGAATTATTTTAGAGTCGCTACGAAGTCAGAACTACATCGTCAGCGATAGACCCTCGACATTCTCGCCCCACCTGTTGCCTCCATCACACGGTGGTCGACCACAGATTCGTGAACGAGTATTTATTTGTGCTGCTCGCGCGGACAGAAGAAATGCAAATCTTGAACCAGAATCACCAATTGTGACCAGCAGGCCATTAGAAAATTGGGATCCGAAATTGTGGAAGGTTGCCGAGCATCTGCCGCTAGACCTTGACGACATTGACCCTGCGTCCACATTGTCTGACAAAGAACTCTTCTGGATTGAAGCTTGGAATGACTTTGTAGTTTCAATTTTAGGTTTGCGGAACGGAAAACGGCTCCCAGGATTTCCTCTGTGGGCAGATGCTTGGAATCCACTCGCCCAACTGCGAATTGCCGATGGAACGCCGAAGTGGAAGATTGATTTCCTTCAAAAGAATGCTGCTTTCTACGACGAGCATCGCCAGTTCATAGACATGTGGGTCAGTAAATGGTCCATCTACACTGATGCATTTCCAGCTTCCCGACGAAAACTAGAGTGGCAAGCGCAAGACACAAGATCCCTTTGGGAAACTGTTATACAGTTTCGACCATCAGGGATTAGGGCAAGGCAGGAAAATTACCTGCCAGCCTTAGTTGCAATTGCTCAAACATCAATTATCGGATCTCAAAGACGACGCATAACACCACGAGAAGCAGCTCGGATGCAGGGGCTACCTGATTGGTTTGATCTTTCTGGACAAACCCCTGCTACGACGTTTCGACAACTCGGCAATAGTGTGAACGTAGGTGTGATCTACCACCTTTTACGTGAAACTGTGAATGCCCATTTGGAACTACTCAAAAGCACTGCACCCGGTTTAGTTGAGTCTGTAAGAAGATCACCGGTGAATCCGGACACTGTTTTGAGTTACAAACGTCCGATTATGCAGAAATAGAATTTCGAATGCAAATTGTGCGTTGCTACCGCTCATCGACGTCTAGACGAACCAAATGAAATACAACTACTCGACGATCATTGCCAAGTAGATCTGGAGCACGCTCCCACCTGTACGGGTCTTCAGCAAGCTCAAAAAGTCCAACATACGTGACTTCGGTACCCTCAGACGTGAAAAGGTGGACTGGTAATTGGCGAGCTTTCGACCGAATAAGAGCTCTATTTGATCTCGTTGAAATATCCTGGTCCCCAACTGGACCTTGCCCGGTGTAGTGATATGTTCCATCCGAGCGTGGACCTTCCCAACGGTCGTATCCAAACTTCTTAGACTTCGCAGGATTGCTGAAGACAAGTAAGGCCGATCCGTTCATACAAGAAGTAATACCCCACTGGTGCGCACCCCCGACCAAAGAATGCAACTGTCTACGCTTTAATTTCTGACCAACTTTAATAGGCCATGAATTTTCTTGTGCTGGCATCATTTACTCCGATGGAAACAATGCAGTACTCAACTTATCTCGTGGATCAAACTCACTCTTTGACATTTCCACAACGACCTGTAAATCGGACTGGTATTTGACTCCATGGATATTCGCGGGAATCGGTTCGACAATCTTTGGAATACTATGAACGTTGAAAAATCGAAGGCTTTGACGGGCCTGGTCTTGGTCATATCTGAATGAATCTTGATTGTTCCAACCTTCACCAAGAGTTCGGACAACTTGATCAACAAAACTCCGTCGGGAAGATTCATTACTCAATCGAGGCAAAACTCGTACCACTAAGTCTGCACATGATTGTCCATCGCCTGTGCGATTCAGAACTAATGATGCAACTGATACGCGTAGTCCAGCCACTGGAACGAGTTGCGCATGAGAAAACATATGAATCCTGGGACCTGTGGTGGTTTTGACTTCTATGCGCTCATGACCTCTTGCAAAGTCATATCGATCATTTGGAGTTGTATGCCAAGAGGAAACAGCTAGTTCGACATCATTGGCCTGATCAATAAGGAACAACTCGCCCCAAAGACCTTGCGTCGGCTTTCTATTTGGTTGGGTCAGCGCTCTAAAAAGCGAGACTAGGTCTTGGATCAGTCTTCTAACTGCATTCGGGTCCGAATTCACCCCAGAGTCGAACAACATACAAATGAGTTCTAAAAAAGTCTCTACAAGCCAACCATCGCGACTTTTGGTTTCAATTACCGCAACTGTTTCCTCACGAGGACCGGCCAGATCAATAATTTTAAAGGACTTTCTTGGACTAACTCGAATATGTTCAAGATCATGGTCCGGTCCGTTGACGAAATCTTCGGGTGGCAGAAGCAAAAATACTGATTGTTTCGCAACTCCTAACCGTGCCCATTCAAATCCCGGAATACATTCGACGTGCAAAACATCATCATCCGCATGGAGCCCGAGCAACAGCTTCTGATAAAGATCAAAAACTAAAGAAAACAAGTTCATACTTCGTGAATCCAGTTTTCTGCCCACAATCGAGGCTTATCAGGCAACCAGATCGCAATATAAGCAACTTCTTTCTCAGAAATCGATGAATCTGTAGGTCCGTGATCAATGATGTGAATTTGAAGGCTCACCCGATTTGAATGCACCTTTCGGTCACCCACATAATTATCATTACGACCCTGAAATAAGTCCACATGATGACTTTGCTCATTAATGGCACGGCGTCGACGTTCCGGTGATGCTCCATGGGCAATAAAAAACACATCAACTATTTCATGATCCCCACCGGGATTGAGGACACTATTACTAATGAGCTCATCAAGGGTTTCTAACCCGACGTTGAAATTATTTCTATCTCTCGCTTCAACCGAGAAATCAACTACTAAACGTCGCAGAGCCGTCAGGTCTGTTACCGCATGAAAGTGCTGCGTTTTAGGCTCGGCACCACGCATGGACGCATCCGCAGGAGCTAAGGTAAGTGCAGTCCGCTTAGGAAACTCAAATACGCCAGCCGAGGAAATAAAGTCCTCAATCAATTTGCTATTTGCAGTTTTAAGAGAATCGTTCGACAGCCAATACCTCTGCTCGATCCACCCTTCGTTGGTGACAAACCGTTTAATCTCCCGCCGAATTGCATTTCGACGGGTGGGTCGCGCACTTGGGTTGAGACGCAACCGAACCTTCCATCCCTTTAGATGGAGGTTCCCATCGTCATATTCCTTTAGGTCGCGACGCAAGAATTCCTCTTCCTCCACGTAGTCTTCGAATGACTTCTTAACTTCGTCCTCTAACCAGACACGAATCTTGTCAAACCAAGAACCGCAGTATCCGAAAAATCGACCTCGTTGTTGGATAGTGTCCATCTGCCCTTGACCGCCGCTCCGAAGCATGTGAGTGACGTGGAGTCTTGGTACCGTAAAACCAACACCAAGCATTTCACCGCCATTGAGAATGTTGTAGTTACTGATGTTAAAGTCCGGATTTCGAGTTCCGTTTTTGCTCCCATCAACGAGCCACACTTGGACGAATTGAAGAACAGACTCCATTGGTGGACCAAACAGATCATCCAATGGGCACAACGGCTCCTTGCTTGTCTCCATCAGATCTTTATAAGCTGGTTCGAACTCAGTAACTCTGAGTTCGATTCGATCAGGAGAATTTTCAGGGTCCCGCAAAGAATTCAACCAAGAATTCTTAATGGACGTTATCCAAGACTGAAAAACCTGGTGCACACCAATAGCCGCATCAGAGTGGACCAACATCGAGAAACGCTCAAACTGATGCGATCCGTCCTTTAACTTCTTTTGGTAATCATTTGCGGCAATCAACAGATAAGTTGCAAGCGCACGACGGAGCGAGGGAACACACTCATCATCTTCGCTTGCTGCTTTTGCAGAAGCCTGCTCCGATTGAGGTATTGAAATAATTGAACGCCCTTTAGGGGGATCGAGAAATAGAGCACGGCCGCCCGTGTAGTCCGGTCCGTGTCCGAGAAGACGGACGAAATCTGAACGAAATTCGTCTTCAACTTCACAAAGCAAATTCGCTTGAGGTGTAGCCGTGTATTGCAGTAGCGAGTGATGCGGTAGATAACTGCGCATTTCACCCATCAACTCATAGATTCTTGACTTCAGATCTTCTTTAGCGACATTTGGTGTTGCCATGTGGCACTCGTCATCGATTATCAGAGTCGACAATCCCATCAACTGATCTTGATTTGCGCCAGCAAGATTGCTCAACAAACTATTTAAGTTTCTTAAGTGACTTGTCTCCTTCATTACAACAATTATCGGAGTAGGACCAACTGTCGAATTTCCATTTCGCAATGCGCGCGCGTGACTGAGTATTAGGTTTTGCACATGTTGAACAGCTGGATCGTCACCTGGCTTCGGATTCAACACTTTTGTCCAGCGATTGACCACGTCTGGCTCATTGAGACCTAAGTCGTTTTGAAGTCGATGAAATGTCTGATTCAAAAGGATCTTGCTTACGCCACCAACGACAACAATGAGTTTGAAACCGTTGTCGTGCGCTAATGCAGTTGCTGCAGTAAAAGAAGATGTCTTTCCACTTTGAACATAACCCAGAACAAGTCCAGCGTTCTTACGCGGATTAGTGATTGCTTCAGAAGGATCGATGCATGCACTCAAAATACGAAACGTTTCATTTGCAAGTCGTTCCTGATGTGGCTTAGATAAACGAGCTGCAAACCTGTTGAACTCGATACCAAGTTTTGGCAACCAGATTGGAATCTCACCCACTTGCTTGTTCTCTTGAGTCGTTGTAATTGCAGGCTCCCAAATTTCCATTTTTATTGACTTCCTTATCTAGTAAATCCACTATTTCCTAGAGCGACGAGTCGGAGGAATTGATCAATATTGTTGCGAACATAACTCGGAAATTTCGCTCCGGCTCGTCGTGCTGCAATCTCACCGAATCCGATCGCCGAAGCCATGATGATGATGAAATTCTGCACTGACTTGTCATCGGTCCAAGAATTCACAACAAAAGGATGTTCCATCCCTAGTGTGACAAACAATCGCTGAGGCTCTTCTTGCGATTCTGATCGCTTCTCTTCGATGTTAACAAAGAGGTTTTCTCCAGGCCCCAAACCGAGTCTGACAGCTATCTCCCAAGCGACGCCGTCAACCGCCAAAGCAACTTTTGTCACCTCTCTTGGCTTAACAACCTCGGAAGTTTGATAGAGATTCGGTGCAGGGTACGGATCTGCGGCTGTTGGTTGCACAGGATCTACTACGACGGTGCTACCTGGGATCGCAATTATTGGACCTACATCTGGCGGCAATTCTTCAACATCAACTTTTGGCTCTCGATACTCACGGGCTTGACGAATAATTGGAGAAGCTGCTTGCTTTAGAGCATCAATAATCTCTTCGAGAGTCGCTTCGTTGTCTTGGAACTTGAATCCCATCTTGTCGACGGTCGGCTCATACTCGTCTAGATGCAATTCGACGCAGAGCCGACCTGTTTCAAAACTGTTTCCCGCTCCGAATAGTTCAACTGGACGATGATTTTCTCCAACATTCCCTAGAACGAGACGCCTATGCCAAAAGAGATTTAATGCTGTATAACTCCTCCTCATCTTCTGGAGCAAGAAAATCCGCCCCTTGATAGTTCGACCATCACCCATTGCTAACTCAACTTGCTCATCCCAAATCCGAGCGGGCTGAGAACTATCCCATTGAGGTGGAGCGACAAGCGTCGCTGGCTGATCAACATCAAGGTTTTGTCCGTTCCAAAGAATTTCGATCTGTTCGTCCCGAATGAACTGCCTATAGATATTCGGTAGATAGGTCTTAATTTTTGCTACGGTCTTCGGACCTGAAGGTGGATGAATTAGGTTCTTCAAAGTGATCACTGTGTAGTGATCACTTTTTGAAACTTGTCGAACTGAAGGCACTAGCGTTTCTGAGTTACCCTCGGTGATAGTTTTGGTAGACCAATTCAACGTACGCTCAACATTTTCGCCTATCGCTGAAGTTCGGACTGACCAGTCACGTGCGAACCAGCAGGCCGCCGCTTTCATACCTACTCCGTATCTCGAGATAAACCTCAGATCGTCAGGTGGCTTTGCCAATGCAAACGCTCTACCAAAATGATCCTTGTTGATGCCCGCAGCATTATCACGAATTTCTAGCACGCCTTTTTCAGAGTCATAGTCAATCATTATCTTCAACTTGAAGCTTGATCCATTCACATCTTCGATCAGCTTCTGATGTTGCTGGTAACTTGAAATTGAGTTGTCTAAAAATTCTCCAAGTGCGAGCCATGGTTTGTAGTTAAAACTTGGGAACATCCCGTAAACACCAACACCCGGTGCGATATTGACTCGACCATCGCTTTCGACATCGGGGCCTTCGCTTCCATTTTCAAGCTTTACGCGCTGACCACTCATCGGCTGACTGCTACTTCCGTCTTGAAAGCTCTCATCTTCGATACCACGTGACATGCGCACTCACCTATCTGTATAGAAATCTGCCCTCAGAGTAGCCCATGGATGGGACCTCTCGAAAAACAACTCTTGAGTCTCTGACCACCATATCCAAAATCTGAAAATACAGCCACTATTCGATTTGATACATTCACCGGTCGCACCGATTCGAATCTTCCGATTCAGACAATTTCGCATTGATTCACATTTCGACATCAATGTTGGACCTATGAGAATTGTCGTGAAAAGCCAAGATGGTCGCGAACGAAATTTGGCTTACACCTACCGAATAACGTAGCCCAGAACTACTGCATAGCTAGATGAGAGGATTTAGTATGAGTTCCATGAAAATTGCCACTCTTTTCGCTGGCGCTGGCGGTCTAGATCTTGGTTTTGAGCAGGCAGGATTCGACATAGTTTGGGCAAACGAATATGACCGGACTATTTGGGATACTTACCGTTACAACTTTCCAGAAACCACGCTTGATACGAGAAGCATCATCGAAGTCGAACCAGATGATCTACCCACTTGTGATGGAATAGTAGGTGGTCCGCCCTGCCAGAGTTGGAGCGAGGCCGGAATGCTTCGCGGCATCGATGACGTTCGAGGGCAATTATTTCTCGAGTACATCAGAATTCTGAAAGCGAAGCGACCATTGTTCTTTCTGGCGGAAAATGTCTCTGGAATAGTCTTCAACAGGCACAGCAAGGCTTTCAACCGAATACTGCAAACGTTTTGCGAGATAGGTTACAACGTTTCCTACCACTTGCTTAATGCAAATGACTACGGTGTTCCGCAAGACCGAGAACGAGTAATCATTGTCGGTTACCTGGCTCAATATGGAAAGCATTTTGAACCACCACCTCCGATGCTGTTCAAGCCAACTTTGAAAGATGCCATCTGGGACCTTAGAGAGAACGCTGTAGCGGCTTTGGAAAAAAATAAACAAAACCCTAAGGTCAAATTCAGTAACCACGAATATTTTATCGGTGGTTTTTCAAGCATCTATATGTCACGGAATCGCGTCCGACCTTGGGACCGACCGTCCTTTACCATCCAAGCAGGTGGGAGACACGCCCCGCTTCACCCTCAGGCACCTGAGATGATTTCCGTCGGGAAGGATATGAGAAAATTTGTAGAAGGTGCAGAGTATCGACGTCTGTCGGTTAGAGAATGCGCTCGGATTCAGACTTTCCCTGACAATCACAAATTTATCTATGAATACGTCGCTGATGGATACAAAATGATTGGCAACGCAGTACCAGTAAATTTTGCAAATGCACTTGCGGTTCAAATCCAAAAAGATATTTCGGAGTTTAGGAAAAGCAAACGAAACGAGGTTGCCGTGGGCTCAGTCGTGGTTGGACATCGCAACAAACGCAAGCGATTCTCGAGTAGAGATTCAACAAGTGTTTTACAGTAATTTAAAGTTCAATTGAGTAGCTTTGCACCATGAGTACAAAACCTGCATCCTCCCTCCCATTGGCGATCACCGAGTTAGTAAGAGTCGCCTCACTCGGTGGAGGAAGAGGAATCTCACTGACATCGCAACCGAGAGGAACGCTAGGAGCCCAGGGAAAACCATTTGAAATCTTCGCAAAGAATATGTTTGCACAGAGCCTCGGGGCTCTCTCAAGCCATGTAGATGCAGCTTGGGAGCGCACTTTTTCTTGGCGCGGAAGCGCAAACCATCCGCCTGACTTCATGATTCGTGGTGGTGACGCTGTCGAGGTGAAGACGCACAAAGGAATTACACAACTCCAATTAAATAGTTCTCCGCCAAGACGAAAGCTCAAGGTATCCGATTCTCGAATACAAGATGGGTGCAAGAACTGTGAAGTATGGGAAGAAAAAGATTTTCTCTATTTTATTGGGAAAACCAACGAAGAGTACGTGGAAGCACTTTGGCTGATCGACGGCAGATGTATCGCAGATGAAGAAGAAACCTACGATGTTATTTTTGACAAACTTTCACTTACTATCTCTGATCTCGGAGGTGATCCCGGTAACGAAATCGGTCGATTAAATGAAATTGACAAGCTTAAGGTCACCTCGCTCAGAGTTCGAGCGATGTGGTTGCTTGAGCATCCGGCCAAGATTTTTGAAGCGATTTTCGAGCCGATAAAGCCAAAAACATTTGTGTTGAATGTGCTCGTGTCGCTTGACAAATGGAATTCATACTCTGCTGAAGAAATCGACCACGTAAATGACTTGCGTGGTTCCGATCTGAAGATCAACCACATTCAATTAGCCGACTCAGGAGAATCCAGTCGACTCATGCAAGCAGTCCATATTTCATGGCAAACAAAAGTGGATTAATTTGTGAATGATATACGGATTTGAAACGTTGAACTTCTGTTCGATTCAGAATTCAGATTTTTCCCAGTTTCACAAATAATGAGTCATGCGCACGACTTCCTGCTGCGATAGCAATAAGCGAAGACTAACCCCTAATAATTTGCAAGCTTTGACGAGAATCTCCACAGTTCAATCGAAGAACTCGTGCAATTCACCCCACCTGCCCCACCAACATCGCCCTTATGCCCAGTCCCATTATGAAGAGGCTGCCAAATCCGTACAGGAGGTAGGTCTTGCCTTTGAGTTGGGTGCGGTACGAGTAGATGATCGCGATTGCGATGATGCCGACGAAGCCGTAAAAGGCATGGAATTGGGGGAATTCGAGCTTGTCGCGGTTGACCATGATGACGCCAAGGATCACCTGGACGAACATCGTGGCCTGGGCGAAGGCGATATACCACCAAAGACCCCTGGTCCTGAGGGGCTCAACCTTGTGGGCGGCCAGTGACCATATACCGGCAAGGCCGTTGCCGATGATGACGACCCAGGCCCAGTTCTCGTGCAAGTTGATCAGTGTTGAGGCGTCCACGGTTCACCCAATCTAGCGAATGAGGGTGTCGGCCTCGCGGCCGCCACGCTTGAGCATGAGTGTGCCGTCTGGTTGTTTTTCGAACACGGTGACGCTGCAGTTGTCCAAGCTCATGGTGAGGACTTGGTCGTCTTGTGTTGCGTGACCGATGACGGCGTTGATGGCAACGAAGTGGCTGAAGATGACAGTGTCGTGATGCAGTGAGGTGACGTAGTCGACCAGGGCGTCGCGGTAGGTGGTGTAACGATCGCCAAGTTCGGTCCAGGTTTTGGTCATGGCGACGCGGAGCCACTCGACGCGCTTGGACATATCCACTCCCTCGGGTGAGGGAATCTCGGCGACTTGGTTTTGGATGATGGGTTCGATTCCCCACTTGGTGGCAAGAGGTCGTGCGGTCTGTTGGCATCTAGCGAGTGGGCTCGAGATGATGGTGAGTGGTTTGGTCGTCAGGCTGTGCAGTTCGTCTGCGACGCGTTCGGCTTGGTGTTGGCCGATTTCGTCGAGGTCGGGGTCGACGGCGGTGTCCCAGCCGGCAGAGGCGCGGCCGTGGCGCACCATATATATGTGTGTCACGAAGCGTGGACCTCGTCGAAGAGGAAGCCCTCTTTGGGTGGGCCTGATTGGCCGACACGGATGAACCACTCTGCACCGAAGGCTGCTTTGAAGACGTCTGGGGGCATGGAGAGGAACCACTGGGAGTCGGTGACTTGGCTGGCGTGGCAGCCGATGGCGTTGCGCTTGGCTTCGCAGAAGTTGAGTACGTCGACCTTGTGGGAGATGTTGGCTTCGGGTTCGCCGAAGGGGTTGCCATCGTCTGCGGGGCCGTCGGGATCGAAGTCATCGGCGCTGACGCCTTCGGGGAGTTGCTCTTGGTTGGCCTTGGCCATCTCTTTCATGCGGCGGAAGTGATCGCGGTTGGC
>Ga0129333_10001842_pt1 | contig 19483 bp, 6 predicted proteins | sample CPB6_08_DNA_FD_94474 | JGI IMG/M metagenome (GOLD analysis project Ga0129333, IMG submission 94474) | Freshwater to marine salinity gradient microbial communities from Chesapeake Bay, USA - CPBay_Sum_0.6_0.8_DNA | ecosystem: Environmental > Aquatic > Marine > Coastal | place: USA: Chesapeake Bay... | reverse complement strand
ATCGTCGATGCATCCGTACACGCATGATCTTTCAACTCTGGAACACGTGTCGCAAACCCGAAATCCAAGATCACAACGTGTCCATGTGGCGTGATCATGATATTGTTCGCGTGCAAATCACCATGGTACACTCCGATGGCCAAAAGTGCACGCATTGCACGCTGTAAATTGCGTCGGACACGTCTCATCAACATGACGGATCTTGGTGATGTACGACTTGCACGACCATTCATAAACTCTTGCAGTGTCTGTCCCTTAAAGTATTCTATGACCAAGAAATACGCGTCACCAACCGCACCAGCACTGTACAGTCTCGGAACATACATACTCGCGTCATATACACCACATGGAGTTTTGACTGGGTGTGCATCCCGTATATACTGTAACATGGACGCCTCACGCTCACCATCTCTTCGTGTCGTCACTTTCACCAAACGATACGATCCTCGATGACGCACCAAGTACACACGACTGTATTGCCCTGTCTGGCCAGACATGGGAACGACGGGACTGCGCATCTTCCTCTGCAATGTTTCCTGAATACGTGTCCAATTCAGATCTTTGACATTTTGTACATTCACTTGTTTTCCAGGAAGATGTGCTTCACTCGCGTTTACATACAACATACCATGTCGGACATTTAAAATCCTAATCACTCTCCGATTCACCCTGTAATGTGTATGGCAACTCACTCTCATTGTCTTGCTCATAAAACATCCGGAACGGACATTCATATCTCTGATGGTCCGGGGAACCGCAGATTGAACAGTGCACACGGATACCCTGCTTCTTCTGGGGACAATTCTTTGACCAATGTCCCAGTTTGCCACAGCGGTAACATGGGCGGGTACGAAGCAAGTACGTCGGACACTCTGTACTCCAATGCCCAATCTCGTTGCAATGAAAACATGGTGATGTCTGTCTTGTCTGTCTCGTTTGTGTCATCTGTCCTGTCTGTATTTGACCCTGTGGACAATCCCGCGCAATGTGTCCTGGATGATTGCAACGGAAACAAATCACACCCGGAGATGTCGATGTTGTTGCTGGTGGTGACTTTGCCTGACGGGATGGACAATCACGCACCCAGTGACCCACCTCCTTGCAGAAAAAACAAGGGTGTTTATCCAGCAACTGTTGGGGACACTCCGCTGAAAAATGACCCAACTTTCCACAGTAATAACACGGATCACTCTGGCGACTTTTCTTCAACGGTGGAGGCTCGGGACATTCACGGACAAAATGATCCGTCTTCCCACAACGATAACATCCCGTTCCGGGTGGCCCGCACGCGTTTTGCTCCTCGGCACGCGGTTTCGAACGTACCCTGTCATCCGCCTCGGTATTGGTATTTGCCTCGGTATTTGCCTCGGTATTTGCCTTGGTATTGGTATCACTCATGATTTGTCACAGTTCGAAGCAACTTATTTTATCGATATATCATACGAGAAGTGTCATGCCCACGCCTTACCCCGGAAAATTTACGGAGGATGCGAGACGTGCACCACCCGTTCATCCTGTGTCGTACAAGATTTCACATAACTTGACACATCTTCCTCTCCCATCAAATGATAGTAACAACAACAATAACATTCGATCACCATATTTACAGGAACCCCTCGATATTTTAACGGGCATTAATCTGAATGACATCTTTGGCAAACCAATTGCAAGTGGTAAATACGGTACTGTCTATGCTGTCAAAATGACACGAGATATCAGACAGAAACTCAAAGATCTCCTGCGCCAAGATCCAAAGGCGTACATCCGTATTCCATCGCGTGTATCCACCGTCGCCGTCAAAATTCAAACGACGGCCCCTGTCGAAGTGAGCAACTTGTATGCACACCTCGATGATCTCCATAAATGGCGCAAAGAAGCAAAAGCACACCTCGAACTCTCACATCTTGCATGTGTTCCAACCCTGTACGCAGCAGGGTTCCTGTCGTCAACAGTCTTCATGACCGTCATGCACATGATCGAAGGAAGTGTTACCATGACACAAACTGTTCTCACGCAGAAGATGTACCGACAGGCACAGAACTGTATTTCCGATATCTGGAGGGCAGGATGGTCACATGCAGATGCACACCCCGGAAATCTGCTCGTCACAAATAAAGGAAAAGTCTACGTCATCGATTTCGGGGAGTCAGTACAGTTACCGTCAACCATTCGACAACAAATCAAAAACGCGTACAAACAGCGTACCGATCCCATCACCATCTATAATACCATCATTCAACCGTATGTCAATTCATATAAACGTGCAGTTGGGTTCAAATGGTACAATCCGGACGGGAAAGCCATGAAAGTGTACCGCGCACTTGCACAAAGAGAACTCGAAGCCAGAAAAGTCGGCAATTATCTGTGATCTTTTCCATCAGTCGAATATTATTCTAACCAGTGCTAAGGAATGACATTTGTGGACCCACCATATTCACCCGAGGCACCAGGGTGGACATTTGTCGAATATTTCAAGGGCTACTTTGCCACCATCACCATTTCGCCCGAAAGAACCATGAAACTCGCGTTCGCTCCTGGAGAAACCGGACGAGATAGTGGATTGACGGCTTCCGATTCCGCCATCCAAACCCTGACGTACGAAGTGTACTTCTCTGGAACAGGTGGTCAAAATGTCCGAGTCCCAGGTGGAAAACAGATCCCTGCCACCATCATACGCTCTCCCGGTTGGAATCAAGTACAAGTGGGATCGAGGTTTGTTGTCAACGGACAAGATCTTGGCACGGGTAATCCCAACGATATCACCTGTTACGTCGTCGCCAACCCAACACAGGCTCCAGCATACGTGTTTCTCGATTACTTTGAAGTCGATCGAACCGGGTCTTCTGGATCAGGGGCAACAGATCTTGCCAATGCCAACGGTATCCTGCAAGTTGTGCACGGAGGTACTGGTGTCACGTCTAAAACTGGAAACGGCAGTGTGGTGTTGAATGTTGCACCAATTTTGAAGTCTGTCACCATCGATTCAGTCCTCGGAAATCTACAAGTGGAAAACACGATAACTGCCCAGCATATCATCGCGAATCTCAACAGTGCAACCGGCATCCCGCTTGGAAACACCACCGGCGTCCTCCCCATTCACCGTGGAGGTACCGGAACAACCTCCGCCACAGGAACAGGAAATCTGGTGTTACACAACACACCAACACTCATCAATCCCACAGTCATCGGGAGTCTTCAAGCAGATCTTCTCGTCGGGAATGGGTCCGGAATAACAAACATCCTCGTTGAAAATACGCAGGGGATACTGCCCATCTCGAAAGGAGGAACGGGAACCACGACCTACACTGGAACAGGCAGTCTGGTACTGAACACAAGCCCAGTGTTCCGAGGTACAGTGTACGCAGCCAACGTTGAAACATCACGAGTCTCAGGAAATGGGTATGGCCTATACGATCTCAACATCGCCAATGTAGCGGGCGTGTTGCCACCTGATCGAGGAGGTACGGGAACGAGCACATCAACAGGAACAGGATCGCTCGTTCTTTCCAATAGTCCTTCTCTCAGTGGACAAGTCGTTGTCAATGGCACCGTCATCGCCAATACACTACAGGGCCAACTCAATGCGTCCCTTCTCACCGGGACAATCGCCAATCAACTGTTTCCAAATACAATCACCATCGAAGGAAATATCGCGTCCTCAAATGGGTTCCTCCTCGGAAATGGTGTCTTTCTTCAAGGGGTTGCAACGACGAACGCAAGTACCCTCACCAGCGGGACACTCCGGAACAGTATCATGCCGTCCAACATTTCTGTCACCAGTATTGTTGCCAACGGATTCGGCTTGTCCTCGCTCAACGCCGCAAATCTGACAGGAACCATCGATACATTGCGGCTTCCCAACACTGTCACGGTATCCAATATTGTCGCCAATGGATTCGGCTTGTCCTCCCTCAACGCTGCCAACCTGTCCGGAACCATCGATACACAACGGCTCCCCAACACTGTCGTCGTATCCAATATCGTCGCCAATGGATTCGGATTGTCCTCGCTCAACGCTGCCAACCTGTCCGGAACCATCGATACACTACGGCTTCCCAGCAATGTCACAGTATCCAATATCGTCGCCAATGGATTCGGCTTGTCATCTCTCAATGCCGCAAATCTGTCCGGAACAATCGATACACAACGGCTCCCAAACACTGTCACAGTATCCAATATCGTCGCCAATGGATTCGGCTTGTCCTCGCTCAACGCCGCAAATCTGAGAGGCACCATCGACACATTGCGGTTGCCGAATACAGTGCAAGTGTCCAATATCGTCGCCAATGGATTCGGATTGTCCTCCCTCAACGCTGCCAACCTGTCCGGAACCATCGACACACAACGGCTTCCCAACACTGTCACGGTATCCAACATTGTCGCCAATGGATTCGGATTGTCCTCCCTCAACGCTGCCAACCTGTCCGGAACCATCGACACCTCGCGGTTGCCGAATACAGTGCAAGTGTCCAATATCGTCGCCAATGGATTCGGCTTGTCCTCCCTCAACGCTGCCAACCTGTCCGGAACCATCGACACACAACGGCTTCCCAACACTGTCACGGTATCCAACATCGTCGCCAACGGGTTCGGCTTGTCCTCTGTCAACGCCGCAAACCTCGTCGGTGTCGTCGACAAGACAAATCTTCCAGAAGATATCATTTTTTCCACCATCGGAGGAGATGCGGCAGGGGTCTCCAATATCCCCGGAGCCAATGTGGTCGGAACACTCAACAACAGTGTTCTCCCGGCGAATATCTCCACAGACGGGGTGGAAGCACTCTTCTTGTTCGGAAATGGGTCGTACCTCACTGGAATTCAAGGGTCCGCCAGTGATGCAAGTGCTCTTGTCGTGGGGACACTGGATAATGCACGTCTCCCATCTTCCATTGTTGTCGACAGTATCACAGCCAACGGATTCAGTCTCTCACAACTTAATGCAGCCAATCTCGTCGGACAAATTGCAAACACAGTGTTCACAGACGATATCACCATCTCCAATACAGTGTATACCCAACAACTTGTCGCAAACTCGATCACTGCGAATGGATACAATGTAACGGATATCAATGCAGCCAATCTCGTCGGACAAGTTGCAAACACAGTATTCACTGACGATATCACCATCGCCAATACAGTCTACGCAACCTATTTCCAAGGGAGTGGACTGTTTTTACAAGACGTTGCCACTGCCAATGCCGCCTCGCTCGTCGAAGGGACACTCGATAACACACGGTTGCCAGACACAATCCAGGTCTCCAATATCGTCGCCAATGGGTTTGCGCTCCACGATCTCAATGCATCAAATCTCGTTGGAACGCTCGCAAATACCCTGCTTCCCGAAGATGTGCTCGTCCAGAATACCATCACAGCATCCTATTTCGTCGGGAACGGATCACTGATGGAAGGTGTGGCAACCATCAACGCGGCCACCTTAAGTGAAGGCACGCTGGATAACGCAAGGTTACCAACGACCATCGACGTCGGGGCAGTACAGGCCAACTTTATCGGAAATGCAGCAGGACTCTACGATATTCCGACCGCCAACCTCGTCGGAACCTTGCCGAACGCATCCATTCCAACGAATCTGAGCACCGAAAACATCACCTCCGAATCCGTCATCTCCAATGTGATCAGTGCGAATACATTTACCGGGAACGGATATGGACTCTCAGATGTGTACGCGGGTAACATCATCGGTCTGGATATTCTCACCAGTAACGCGTCCCTCCTCACCACAGGCGTCGTCGATCAATCCATCCTCCCACAGGATCTCGGGAATGCACTCACCATGCTCTACGGAAATGGCGTCGCAATCTCGAATACCAATGCTGCCAATCTGTCAGGGTCATTTACTCTCGATATCACCTTCCCACCAGGAAGTATTGACGCAAATGCCTTGACAGGGACCATCGATACCTCCCTCATCCCGTCATTCTTGCCCGGAATCCTTAAAAACACCTTCATTTCCAATCAACAAGCAATTTCGGAAGTCGTCCTCGTTGCCAATAACCTTGTCACAGCGACCACCGAATCTACGCGTGTATTCCTCAATGGACTTAAGTTGGCGAGTATCGACGCGAATGCAACCGATTATACCGTCTCTTATACACAAGACCTTGCAAATACAACGACGACATTTACAGTCCAATTCACCAATCCAGTGGGCTATGGTGATGTACTCGATGTCATCATTGAAACCAATACATCCGTGAATGCAAACGGTGACTCGGAGTACTATGGCACAGTATACGCGAACACACTCGAAGTGAACGATATTTACTTTGGAGGAAATAGTGTCATTTCAAATGCAGACATCGATCTCGTTCTTGCATCTGGGATCTGGTCAGGTGTCAACGGAACATTCTCACAACCGTCATTTACATTCGAATCCGCAAACTCCACAGGACTCTTCCTCGTCAACAATGCACTCGGTATCACAGTCCAAGGCGCACAGGTTGCCACCATCGGAAATTCTTCAGTGTTCATTTCTCCTGATATCTACGCGGCTGGGATCACCGCCAACAGTGCAAATGTTCTCGACGGGAATGTCTTCGTCGATGGGGAGATCAATGCAACGGGAAATATCACTGCGGGAGGCAGTATTACTGAATTCGCATCGGATGCCCGTCTCAAATCAAACATTCAAACCATTCAGCACGCCTCAAACATGATCAAACACTTGCACGGGTACACATTCACATGGCGTGACGATGTGCCCGGTTTGCCCATGCATGGAGGAGACGTCGGTTTACTCGCCCAAGAGGTGCAACAATTGGGATTGGATCAATCTGTTGTGCCAGCACCGTTCGATCTCGATCATACAGGACGCAGCAAATCAGGAAACGAGTATCTGACCATCAGGTACAACAAACTGATCCCACTGATCATCGAAGCACTCCGGGAAACAATTGAACGTCTTGACGCCATATCACAATGAAAAAATCAATCGTATGATAAGAAATGCCTTCTCGAGTGTACGGGAAAACATACCTTCGAGAACCTGGTGACTCTGTAACATTCCCTGACGGAAACGTTTCCTATCCGGGAATTGCATTCAAACAGAACCCGCAAACAGGAGTGTTCTACGACAATGGATCAATTGGAATCTCTGTCAATGGCACCCAACAAGCATCCATCACGTCGAATGGAGTGACCTTCTATTCCAATCTCACCTGTGCATCCATGCAATCCAACGGTGCATTCTTAGACGCTCTGTACGCCCCAAATCCACCACCTCAAATTTCCAATATTACAGTCACAGATAGTTCGTGGAGTCCGTTGAATGCATTGGCGTTAGATGCAGACAATGCGAACGTTTTTGCTGTCGTACACGGGACAGGCTTTCTACCCGGATGTCTCGCACGGATCGGCTCCAACTACGCACCAGCAACCACATTCATCGACGATTCGCTTTTGAGATTGCAGGCGCCGAACCTGGCACAAGGATTTTACGATCTGGAAATCATCAACTCGGATGGTCAGACGGCTCTGTCACCAAACGCAGTGCAATACAGCCAGGCAGTGGTTTGGTTGAGTGAGTCGCTCCTGAACTCGTTCTCCGGTCAACTTTTTACGGCAAATCTTGTTGCGGAGTCCGATAGTTCTATAACATACAGTAACATTACCCCGTTGCCGCCAAATGTGAGCCTCACTGGGAACAACCTTTCTGGTACCCTCCCCACGTTGGCGAACGTGACTGATGTCGAGGTGTACACTTTTCAGATTGCGGCTGTCGACGAAGAACAGCAATCATCATTACTGACGATTCAATTACAGCACTCGATCATTTTGAGTGTGACGTCGATCCAAGTCGCAAATTATGGATGGCAACCGATGGTCGACGAAGCGTTTACAACTGACGAGACTGCATACATAATTATAAATGGGACTGGATTTGGAGAATTTCTCAGCATTCAAATCGGTGGAGTTAGCGTCACTGACTTTACAATTATGCCTGGAGGCACTGTCGTGCGTGCCATAATTACCGGGAAACCTACTGGCTCGTACACTCTCGTCATCTCAGATCTGATCAAGAGCATTACCATCGTCGACGCGATTGTCTTTTCTCCCGCACCTATATGGCAACCTGATGATGCTGCAATTGTATTCTATGGCACACCGTATTCTCAAACTTTTACTGCCACGTCCGACTCTGGGCCCGTCACGTATCAAATGGTTTCCTCCCTACACCCAGCGGTACCGGAATTGTCCATCGATTCCTCTGGAACAATCACTGGCATAATTGCGAGGGGGTACGACGATTTCATCTTTTTTGAAGTCGCGGCCATCGACATTGAGTTGCAATCTACCATACAGGCTTTTGGAATGTATTACTATACCCTGGCTCTGAACAGCCTGCAGATTACTGACAACAATTGGAACCCCCTGTCAGGAACATCAGAACTGGATCTGTCCGGGGGGTTCTTCACTATTTCGGGAACAGGATTCCTAAACACGGACGTTGTACAGATTGACGGGCATGACGTCCCAACCCAACTGCATTCGTTTGTACGTCTCCGGGTGACCGCACCACCCAAGTCAGTGGGTATATACACTGTTTCCATAACCAGATCGTCAGGGTACACAGTGACTCTTGCCACAGGAATTCAGTACAGTCAGCAAGTCGTGTCCCCTCTGAATGTCATTGTCGGTGGAATTAGCACAACGTCGTATGGATATGCTTACAACACATTCACACAAAATGGTAATTTGCTGCTAGATGGTGACAATCAGGAAGTGGACTACTTGATAATTGGCGGAGGCGGAGGAGGGGGAAGTAACAAAGGAGGAGGTGGTGGTGCCGGAGAGGTATTACAGGGTTCCACTGTATTGTTGTCAGGCACATACAACGTGACGATTGGTGACGGAGGTCTTGGGGGATACGAGACTGCACCAACGGCGACTGAAAAATCGGGAGCCACTGGAACCGCATCATCGTTCCATATTTACACGACTGCGGGTGGAGGTGGCGGGGCGAACTACTACGAAACACAAGGAAAGTCTGGCGGCTCGGGTGGTGGTGGATCGTATGGTGGAGCAGGTGGTAGCGCAGTCCGTTCTTATGGGACGGATACTCCCCCAAATATGGCATCATCCACGCTTGATGCAGGTGGAGTTGCATACGTTGGACCTTACTCATTGAATGGATTCAAAGTGAAGGCTGTGAGCACATATTCCGCCGCGTCTAATGGCGTATACGAAGTTCGATCTGCGTTCAATAAAACAACGAATTCCGAGAGTGATATGTGGATATCCAGTCCAGATGCAAACCCCAAATGGCTGGCCATCGAGTTCCCAACACAGGTGAAAATCTCAACGTTTTCAATTCGTGCCCGTAATTATTTCCAGCCGCAACACCATCCGGCATCGTTTTCCCTCCAGGCATCAGACGACCAGTCCACATGGGCAACGATGGGCTCCTGGACCGGTCTCACGTGGACAAGTCAACAAGTCAGGAGTTTCACACCCACCACTGTCAACTTCTTCAAGCACTACCGTCTATACTCAACCGCTTCAGTGCTTGTTGATGGTACAGGGGCGACAAATCCTGGGGAATCGTTTGCAATGTGTATTGGAAACTGGTCATTAAGCGTTGTGCCAACTGGGTACACTGGCGGTACCACTGCTGGAACAACAAACTCTTCTGGTGGTGGAGGCGGGGCTACTGGCCAGGGCATCGGTGGACCGGCCGGTGGGGTGGGTGGTGATGGCGGCGCTGCTATTACAGTTTGGGGGACAGCGTATGCTGGTGGCGGCGGTGGATCGGGCACGAGTCCTTTCAGGGGGGGGGCTGGAGGAGGCGGCGGGGCTGGTGCAGGTGGCCAGGCGCATACGACAGATGGATATGATGCATCTCCAAATACCGGATCTGGTGGAGGGGGAGGAGGAGGGAACAACACAACAGACGGAAGAGCCGGAGGGAAAGGTGGATCAGGTATTGTCATTGTCCGCTTCCCCACAACCACGTATCCACCAGACATGACCACCGCAACAGGAAGTGGCACGGGGCCGTGGACATTGAGTGGATATACGGCAAATGCATCCAGTACAGTGTATGTGAATCAAAATACACCGAATAAAGCATTCAATAGAACGAATGTCGATACCGAAGATTGTTGGCATTCCGCCTCAGGGTTCCCACAGTGGATCTCGATTCAATTTCCAGCGGCCAAGGTTATAACCTCGTACGAACTCACGAGCAGAAACGCATCAATTGCGTATGGAGTTCATATTCCATACTCGTGGCAGTTGCAAGGAAGCAATAATGGCAGCAGTTGGACAGTTGTCGATTCACGGACGAATGATCTCTCCCTGTATGCACCGAACAAGACCGTTTCCTTTGGTGTCGCAACTCCCGCATCGTACGCATACTATAGACTGTATGTGACAGCCAGTTGGCATAATGGAGCCGCGAGTACATACGCCGTCGTCGGTCAGTTTCTTCTGTACGAAAAGGCCGTCCTCCCGCTGTCATCCGTCCTCACGTTCTTCCAGAATAGCAAAGCGGGATCAACCTTTGGAACACCATCAACAGCCACTGTCGCCACAAATACAGGGACAGGTGGAGACTATTATGGGTCAGTTTTGATGCCGAACGGAAAAGTGTTCCTTGTTCCGGCGTACAAGACAACTGCTGGTGTGGTCGATCCGACGAACAACAGTATTACGAATGTTGGGAGTTTCCCTGGTAGTGCAGCACACAGTGGTGGTGTTCTACTCAACGATGGACGGGTCATGTGTCTGCCTTGGTACAGCGCGACGCCCAGATTCTATAATCCCGGTACTGGAGGAGTCACTGTCTCATCTGTCTCGTTTACCATGAGGTGTGGAGGGGGCGTGGTCATGAACAATGGACTAGTATTATGTACTCCGTACGATTCGGCATCAACGAATGTCGCAATATACAATCCAGTAACAGATACTGTCTCGTATGTCGCTATCGGAATTTCATCAGTGTCCGGGAAACCCACGTTGATGGATGACGGACGGGTCTTCATGATATCTCAAACAGCAAACACTGCCAGAATATACAACCCCGCAACCAACGCAGTCACGACACCTGGAGGAACCTTCACGGCTTCGTGGGGAACATGTTTACTACCAGATGGACGAGTTTTCTGTAGTCCCTACGGTTCTACAACAGCGACAATCTACAATCCAACGACGAATACGACAACAGCAACTGCCGCAGTGTTCCCTGCGAATCAAATGCGTGGATGTTCTCTTCTCATGGATGGTCGTGTTCTTGTCATCCCCTGGGACAGTAACGCATTTTACATTTATAATCCGACTACAAACACTGTCGTGACCACTGGATCATCATCCGGACATATGGGTTGTACATTATGCCCAAATGGAAAAGTCATCGCTTCAAATTATGGCGGATCTTGTATCGCATTCACACCAGGAAGTACGACGAATCCGTTGGTCCCAGTCAATATACTCCTGTCACGATTTATCAACAATTAGTTGTTCATGTAAATCCTTATTTCTTACCCTACTCATATGCCATTTCCCTTTGCAGTTCCTCGAGGGAATGTCTCGGCCTCATTGCCAGCACTAAATGGTGGATCTTCGTCCGTCCCTGCATTGGCCTTTGCGTCTGATCCATCCTCCGGTGTGTACCATACAGATGGACTCATTGGCATCACCCTAGCAGGTCAAACAGCACTCACCATCTCAAACCAAGGAGAAATGACCGCGTATGGAAACGTGATCATTCAAGAATCCATCCTTGGGGACGGGACATTGCTCACAGGTGTCTCCAATCCCAATCCTTTACCGCAAATTTCTAATGTTGTCGTCACAGATAGCGAGTGGCAACCAAGCAATGTATCTGTCCTTGCTTCGTCCACACCGTCCCAGTACTTCGAATTGCAAGGCTCAAACTTCCGACCAGGGTCCATTGTTCGAATCGGAGCCACCCTGTCCCCAAAGGCAACATATGTGAGTACGAGTGTTCTACGTGTCCACGCCCCAACCCTTCCATCAGGGACTTATGCCGTAACTATCATCCGCCCAGATGGTCTTTCAACATCCTCACCAATCACCTACAGCCCATTTCCGACCTTATCGATCACGAACCTCGGAAATGTATACTGGGAAATCCCATTTTCGACACAAATTAACGGATTAGAGACCACCGGAAGTCAACTCACTTACTCTGTATCCACTGGATCGCAACTTCCCACGGGCACAAGTCTCTCATCCACGGGGCTATTCACCGGAAATATTGGGACGACGCAAGATGTGACATACAATTTCAATGTTCGTATCACCGACCAGGAACAACAGTCAATTGATACGACGCTCACCCTCAACTATCGCGGCATTGATTCCACAATGGAACAATTTAACTCCCTCGTTGGATGGTATGACGGAGGCAGTTGGGTGGGTGGGGCTTCGAAAGTCTGGGTCGATAAAAGTGGATCTGAAAATCACGTCGTCACGGTCACTGGTGATGTCTACACGGGGACGTTGAATGGGTACAAAACTATCAAAGGATCGACATCGACAACGCTCCTCTGGCCCATCGAAATCCTACCCGGGTCCAATTACACATTCATTCATGTTTGTCGATACGGACTCTTCCTTCCCGGTGAATACGGAACACAGCGTCGTATCATCCAAGGGTACACCCAGAACTGGTTTTCGGGGTTTGAAAGCGCGGCAAATGGGATTCGAACATTACACGGAGGAGCATGGATTACCACTGGCCCAACCATCATTTCCATCAGTGATTGGGTACTCAGTACGGATCAATTGTACTCGTATAGAGCCAATGGACTCAATGTAACCGATCCGATCATCTCTGGGACACCTGTTTTCGACCGTCTCGCTATTAATACGGGTGCTACTGGATCGCAGACATCCGATTTCGAAATCGCCGAAGTTCTTGTCTTCAATTCGAGTCTGTCCATACAAGAGATCGAATACGTTGAACGATACTTGAATTCAAAGTATGGACTTCGTGAAATTCATTCGGGGAATTTCCGTGTTCGGTACCTCCGTTGGTCAATCTCCAGTATCCGCCGGCTTGAATCCGAGGGTGCTGATCCATTCGCAGATGATCTTGTCCAAGTATCCGAGTTTCAGGTCCTCATCAACGGCGTGTGGAGATCCCCAACTTCGGCCACAAATACCGGGTGGGTCCATCCGACCAACAATGCGAATGAAAACTGGACCAAGTTGTACGATAATAACCTGTCAACGAAATGGGTCAATAGTGCATGGGCGACGACATACGTTGACTTTGATCTAGGAAGTATCTCCAATGTACAAGGATACAGATGGTTCACTGCAAGCGACTACCAGGACCGAGATCCGAAGAGTTGGACCGTTTCCATTAACGCAGGAGGTGGGTGGGTCACCTATGATTCGGTGACAAACGCAACAGTGACAACGAATCGACAAGCACTCGCCTACTCGTTCCGTTCATCGTCACATCTCGCAGTCAGTGGAACTGTTTTGGCACCGAAATTGGCTTTTTCTGCGACAGATTTCTCCGGATTGGCCGATAGAACCGATGTTACGACGTGGACAGCACGTGGTGAGGTGACAACGAATGCTGTTGCTTCCACGCTTGGTGGTGGTGATCTGCCGTACTACGATGCCGAGGCGCAATCCGTGCAGTTGACTGGGCAGGCGAATCCAGAAGAACCTCCAAATTTGTCATCGGCCTCTGGAACAGCCTCTGGTGCTGGACCGTTCACATTGAATGGCTATGTTGTACAGGCATCATCCGTGTGGGATACATCGGGAGTATACACACCGCTCAAAGCATTCAACAAGACAAATTCGAACAGCCAAGACTGCTGGCACACGCAGAGTGGATCAACGCTACCGCAGTGGATCAGCATCCAGTTCCCCACCGCACGTTCATTCACCTCGTATACGATCGCAGGGAGGTACGCAGACTCAAATTCCTTGCCTCGGTCATGGCGATTAGAAGGCAGTAACAATGGCTCCACATGGACAACGCTCGACACACATACAAACGATACGACAATCATCGCATCCACAACCTCATATTTTACCGTTACATCACCTGGTTCCTACCTCTACTACCGTTTGTACTTTACAGCGTCGACAGGACAATATGTTTCCGTTGCAGAATGGACGTTCCCAGGGCAAGCAGTTGGGTCTTATTTCGATATCCCCACGCCGATCACCTGGAATTTGAGTACAAATTTTGGGTTCACCTTCGTCGGACTTGTGAACTTTATGTCACCGCGTTCCAACGAGAAGATCTTTGATTTCGGTAGCGGAGACACCATTAATAATCTCTCATTTGGACGGAACATTGTCACACAAAATCTGCAGGCGAATTTGCAAGACCCCAATTTTGTATACACCACCACAACAAATCCCATTCAAACGGGGGTGTGGCAAAAGGTCGCTGCTCGACTGAAATTCACGAACGGAGTAAATGCATGGAAATGGACGATCTTCTACGATAATGCGTTTCAGGAAACCACCGCCACAGTTGCAGGCGTGGTCAGTAGGTACCCGGCAGATGTGTGGATTGGTCGCTCGTCATCACCCAGTGATTCTCTGAGTGCCCTTGCTCTTCGTGAATTGTGGTGGTACGATCGCCCTCTGACGTCCGAGGAAATCTATACTTGTTTTTCGTTGATCGACGCGCCCTATGGGTATCCGACCCCGGTATTTTCTGGCGGGACGATCGCAGGGGCCACGTTGTACGAGATGATGGGAAATATGGGCCGGACCAGTTCCGAAGTCCCAACTGCCGGTGGTTCGCTGACTTTCAGTGGGGGTGCCACGATTTCGTCTTACGATTACACCATTTTCAATACATCCAAGACCATCTCCACCTTTACAAACGCAGAGTGGTTCACGTCGACGCAAGATTCAAGGTGCAGTCTCATCAAAGTGTTTGGTGATCTTACCATCAATGCAGGTGTCGTCATGCAACCATCAGTGAGGAAACTCTTCACTGTATTGTACGTGACAGGGGACTTGTACTTAAACGGTGAAATATCGATGTCGAGTCGTGGGGCCAAACACGATTCACCTGCCATTGCTGCTGCGACGATTCCCATCTATACCGGTGCATGTGACGAGTCTGGGACAACGGTTACATCTCCGTATATACCCACTGCGGGTCAATCTGGGGCAACAGCAGTGTCCTCGGTCAACGGCAACGTCGTCGGTAATCCTGGCGGCTCAGCGACCACACAGGCCGCTCGATCAACAGGAGGTGGTGGAGGTGGTGGGATTCGCCAGAACCTTTTGAATTCCGGCACAACCACTGGTGGTGCGGGTAGCGCTGGAACGTCTTTTGGAGGGGGATGTGGTGGAGGTGGGGCGTGGAGCAATGTCGGAGGAACAGCAGGATCAGGTGTGGCGAACGGTGGCACAGGAGGGACGGGACTGGTCAACGCCATTGGAAACAATCCAACAGCAGGAGGTGGTGCGGGGAATCCAGGGGGGTCTGGAGCAGGATATAGTGCTGCGTCTGCTGTCGGTGGTAGCGGTACCGGTGGTGTTCTTGTCATCTTTGTCAAGGGAACGCTCTACGGTTCTGGAAGTGTCACGTGCAATGGAGCAAACGGTGGGACGTTGGGTGTCATCAGTGGGAATTACGGAGTCAGTGGTGGTGGTGGAAGTGGTGGAGGAAGCGTAACGATCATCACCACGAGCAACCAATCGACAGTCACAGTGTCAGCAGTCGGAGGACTCGGTGGAAAGGCATGGGGCGATTGTGGACAGGGGACATGTCCAGGAGCCGATGGCGGGGGTGGTGGAAATGGGGCAGGACATGGAAAAGGAATTCTGGTGCCGGTGTAAAAAACAATTTGTCATTTCTTCTCATGAGGCTCACTGTCACGTCTCAGCCTACCAGTCTACAACCCTACCCCATATTTGAATCAATCAAATTTGCCAATTCTTCGACTATTTCGGCAAGCATTGACTCGATCAAAATCCAAGATGTCCACGTCGGTCAAAACAGTTCATGTCAAAAAGTAACATGTCCATACATTTTTGGGAACGCTGCCCATCTGTCCATGTACCCCACACTGTCCGTTACTGTAATCACACCCGCGGATGAAAATTATGCACCTCTCCAATCGAGTTATTTAATCAGTAACAACGCAAATGTATACTATACGATCACAGGTACCGGGTTCTTACCGTCTACGTCGGTGACTGTCGGCGGACAACCAGCACTCGATGTCGTACTCGTTAACGATACGCTGCTCCATGTTCGGGGCCCAGCCATGGCAACGGGGACATATACTGTGAATGTGACGCGAGGTGCAGATGGTCAACGGATCGTTACACCATTTGCGTTGGCATACGACCCAGCCCCGGTATGGTCTACTCCACCCTCTCTGGGTACAGTGTACGGTGCGTTTGCCTTTCAATTGAGTGCGGTTGAAGGAAATGGCTCATCACTCACGTACTCGTCGCTTACTGTCCCTCCAAATGCTACCTTGTACTCAAACGGATCGCTTCAGGGGAACAATGTGTACTCACTCACCAGCACGTATGTGTTTGATGTATTTGCTACCGATCAACAGAATCAAGTGACATCGAGAAACTTTTCGATCCAATACAGTCCGCCTCCAATATGGCAATCGTCACAAATCGAATACGCTGTTTCTTATGGAGAGCCAGTGTCCATCCAGGTGTCCGCCGTCGAAGCATCTGGATCAACGATTCAGTACAGTTCCACGGCACTTCCTGGGACATTACAATTATCGACCAATGGTGTGTTGACAGGGACCATTTCAGAGTCAGAAAATGCCATCTATCCTGTGACCTTCACTGCAGTGGACTTGCAGGGGCAGCAGATCACCAAGACCATCAATCTTGTGTACACGGCATACTTTTACCCTACCAACGGGCTCATTGGTCTGTACAATGGAGATTTGTACGGTACGACAGTTTGGAACGACCAGTCTGGGTCCGGTAATCATGCTACAATCGGAGGATCGGGACTTGGAACGAGCACATTAAATGGTAAAACCATTCTGACCGGAACCACGGCGACAACCATTCTTTGGCCAACAACAATTCTTCCCAGCACATACACGCTCATTCACCTTGCTCGATACCTGCCATCTGGTGGAACCAATGCGCGTATATTCCGTGGGAACGCACAGAATTGGCTCTCCGGATTTTGGAACGGAAACACAGGTGTGGCGTACCACAATGGATGGATCACAGCAAGTGCCAGCACAGTCCCCAACGACTGGGTATTCTCGACGGATACCAACACGACATATCGAGCCAACCAGTTTTTGAGAGGGTCTTCCGGCGCAGGATCTCCCAACTACGATCGACTGGCTGTCAATACGACCGGGGAACCGAGCCATTTCATGATTGCAGAAGTATTGGTGTACAATCGCACATTGACCGAGGCAGAAATGATTCAGACAGAGAACTATCTCATGGCAAAATATGTCAACTTACCAGCACCCGTACTTGCTTTGTCCGCACGCCGTTTGACGATTCCAAACAATGGTACCGTTTCTTCTTGGGCATCTTTCGGATCTGATCAGCGGAACGCCATCGGATATGCGGTTGGAGGAGCAAGTTTACCGATTTTCAATGCACCATCCAAATATGTACAGTTCACGGGGACGTCCTCGACAGTTGGAAGTTACTTCGATTTCGGATCAACTGTTTGGAACACTGCGACATCGGGTGGGTTCAGTTTTGCGGGATATGTTCAGTTCCCGACCAGTCGAAATTACGAACGGATCTTTGATTTTGGTAATGGGGCGGGTATCGACAACCTTTTGTTCGGAAGATTATCCACTGGGTCATCGTTGCTGATGAATGTGGAAGATCCGAACTTCTCGTACCAACCTTCTGGGCTTATTGTCAACGGAACTTGGCAAACGTTTGCGCACCGGTTACAGCAGGAGTCAGCAAATGTCTGGAGGTGGACGGTATGGGTCGATGGAAACCGTGTACAGAGCGGGACAACAACCATCACCATGGTGAACAGGATACTTGCCAACTCCTATATCGGGAGATCTCACTGGTCAGCAGATGATTATTCGGCAATGTATCTCAGGGAGGCGTGGTGGTACGACGAGCCCCTCTCAGACACGCAGATGGTCCGTGCCATGTCCAAAGTCCGGGAGGGATACTAGAATTACAAATTAAAATCTCCCTCAATCCAGGAATGACAACAGGTGTCATATCTGGATTGAACAAGTCGTCCGATCTTGCGTACCAGGCGTTGTTAGATCCTGTCAACAAATACCGTGTATCCAATCCACAAAACTTAATTGATACGGATTTCGAGTACTCGTTACAAAGAACCCGTTGGCAAGATCTCGAATTGGTCAACAATATTCCCACATTTTTCGCACGGGATAACGACGATTCACTTGCTGTTAATCGAGTCGATATATATACGGGCAGTTACAATGTGCTGGTATCCTGCGACGAGGAACACAATTTGACCATTGGGACGCCAATCTTTGTTCAAGGCGTCGATTCCTATAGTGCCGAGGGTGGATTCGTTGTCACAGAAGTACCAAACGCGACAAGTTTCTTCTATAGGGCGAACAGTGAACAGACGGCGACGAAGGATATTTTTGAGTCGACATCAACCTATATCTGGGCGGCTCAATTTTACCAGGGAACAGCGTATTCCCTCGATGCCCTCGGTTCCATCACCACAGATGGAGGGTTTCCGACGTCAAAGATCTATGTCGATACGATATACCCTCATGGATTCACCACAGATACGGCATTTGTGCTTGCTAGATCCGTTGGAACCAAATCGCTCACATTTGATGCCACTTCCCTCGATCCGAACGAAACCACAGTTAAATCAATCGAGTACACTTCCGAAGAATCCATCGGCGCTGTCAACGGGTTTCTCGATCGTGCAGTCGTTGTCCAGGATTGGCAGGCGACCAATATGGAATTCGTCCTCCTCGGGTCCATCAATAATGTCACCAACGCAATCGGGGCTGTATCTCACCAATTCAACGATGGTGACTATGTCGTCTACGTCCCACCACGCAACGATCTGCCAATCCAGCCGCTCACTCCATACTCAGTGTACCAAGTCGACCAAAGAACCGTGAACTCCTTCAAGTTGCGACTTGCTAAAAATCCGATCATCCAGTACCGGGCGAACTATACTACATACAATGCCGATTGGTATATTGCTTCCACCACCAAGTTTACTCTGTGGCAGGGAACCGAGCAGAACGTGATGAAGATCGACACGACTGGGTACCCCAACTGGTACATTGTAGACACGAATCGGAGGTTGTACGGATATGGAAACTGGGTCAACGGTTGGTTATACGCCACTGTAGATGGAGTCGAAACGCTTCTTGCGTCGTATACCGCGTACTATCAGGGCACGATGTACATGTCCTACTACATGTACGGGACATACAGTGCTGTCGGGACAGTCACAGAGATCTACCTCAAGACAGAGACATCTTCGAATTACGTGAGTATCTTCAATTTTGGAAACAGT
>Ga0129333_10001841_pt1 | contig 19490 bp, 25 predicted proteins | sample CPB6_08_DNA_FD_94474 | JGI IMG/M metagenome (GOLD analysis project Ga0129333, IMG submission 94474) | Freshwater to marine salinity gradient microbial communities from Chesapeake Bay, USA - CPBay_Sum_0.6_0.8_DNA | ecosystem: Environmental > Aquatic > Marine > Coastal | place: USA: Chesapeake... | reverse complement strand
GTCAAAAACTACAGAGAGTCTTATGGATTACATGCAAGTTCTGGAATTCTTTTCAATCACGAATCCCCTAGAAGAGGAGAAACTTTTGTCACAAGAAAAATCACTCGCGGACTATCATCTATTTCAGTTGGGCAACAAGATATACTATATCTCGGGAACCTAAACGCAAAACGCGACTGGGGGCACGCTAAGGACTTCGTAGAGGCGATGTGGTTGATGTTGCAACAGGATGAGGCAGATGACTATGTAATCGCCACAGGAGAGCAGTATTCGGTGCGTGAGTTCGTTGAGACAGCGGCACCATACTTTGGGATGAATATTATATGGGAAGGTAAAGGAATTGATGAAGTTGGTATTGATAAACTTACCAAAAAAACAGTTATTAAGGTAAGTCCTAAATATTTCCGACCTGCTGAAGTAGAGACCTTATTAGGTGATGCCACGAAGGCAAAGGAAAAACTGGGTTGGGAACCTAAGATTTCTTTTAATCAATTAGTTGAGGATATGTGCATTTATGGACAGTGATTCTAAAGTATTAGTTGCTGGTGCCAACGGAATGGTTGGATCAGCAATCGTGAGAAACCTTGAGAGTAAAGGTTATACTAATATTATCAAAGCAACACGTCAAGTTGTAGATTTCACAGATCAAGAAGCAACTGATGCTTTTTTCAAATTTATTAAACCAGAGTATGTGTTTGTTGCCGCTGCTAAAGTTGGTGGCATTATGGCAAACAATAACTATAAGGCAGATTTTCTAACTCAAAATATTCGCATTCAAACGAATATTATTGAGTCTGCTAATCGTTGGAATGTTAAAAAACTTTTGTTTCTCGGTTCTTCTTGCATATATCCTAAGTTTGCAACTCAACCAATTACAGAAGATCAGTTGATGACTGGTGCTTTGGAACCTACAAATGATGCTTATGCGATTGCCAAGATCTCTGGTATTATGATGTGTCAAGCATATCGTCAACAGCACGGGTTTAATGCTATCTCTCTGATGCCTACGAACCTTTATGGCCCGAATGATAACTTTGATTTGGAAACCTCACACGTTCTTCCTGCGATGATTGCTAAGTTTCATCATGCAAAACAGAATGGATATACTATAGATATGGGAGGTCCCTGGTATGGGTCAGTAAAACTGTGGGGAGATGGTTCTGCGATGCGTGAGTTTTTACACGTCGATGATCTTGCAGAAGCGTGTTATGTTTGTATGCAGAACTATGATGGAGAAGAGCATATTAATGTTGGAACTGGTGAAGACGTAACAATTAAAGAACTTGCGGAGACAATTTCTAAAGTTGTTGGTTTTATGGGTGATATTGAGTGGGATATTACAAAACCAAACGGTACTCCTCGAAAAGTTCTTAATGTGGATAAAATTAAGGCACTTGGTTGGGAACCTAAGATTAGTCTTCGTGAAGGAATTGAACAAACTTATGACTGGTATAAAAGATGCAATTAATATCTCATAGGGGAAATGTTTTAGGTCCAGTTCCAGATAAAGAAAATAATCCTAGTTATATTGATTCTACAATTAATAGTGGATATGATGTGGAAATTGATATTCGTTTAATTGATAATCAATTTTGGTTAGGACATGATGAACCTCAGTATGAGATCAATAATGAGTGGTTAATTGAACGTATTACTAATTTATGGATTCATTGTAAGAATATTGATGCTCTTTATCAATTTTCTTACGATGAAAATAATTATAATTATTTTTGGCATCAAAATGATGATTTTACTTTAACTAGTAAAAATTATATTTGGACATATCCTGGAAAAGATCATACAAAAAGATCCATTATTGTAATGCCAGAACTTTTTACTAATATAGATAGTTTGTCAAATTATAAAACCTTTAATTGTTACGGTATTTGTAGTGATTATATTGGAGTAATATGAAAAATTTAGCAATAGTTACATGGACCAATAGTGAATATGAAGATGTATTTCCCGCATATTTTGGAAATCTTAAAAAATATTGTTTTGAATTTGAAAAAAGTTATGTACTTATTAATAAATTATCTGAAGTAATTGATGATGATCATTTACAATTAGTAAATAATGAAAATGATTCATACACTCAAAGACTTCTTGCATGTTTTGAGTATATAACTGAGGATTATATTTTTTATATGCAAGAAGATTTTATTTTATATGATTTTGTTGATGTTGAAGAATTTAAAAAATGCTTTGATTATCTGAAAGAAAGTGATTGCTCATGCATTCGGATGATTCGTTCAAATTGCAATTCATTAGATAATTTGGTTGCAGAAAATATATATAAAATTTCTCATGATGAAGTTCCTGATCTTTCTTTTACTCAGCAACCATCTATATGGAAAAGGAAAGATTTTGTTGAAGTAATATCTAAATTAAATCCAAAAACATATAGAGATCTTGAATCGTATGGATCTTATGATGCTAGTAAAATGATGATGAATATGGGAATGTACTCATCATTTTATTTTGATGAAAAATCTGAACCAAGAGGTGGACATTTTGATAGTAAGATATTTCCGTATATTGCTACTGCATTGAGTAAAGGTAAATGGAATAAAACAGAGTATTCTAAAGAAATTAAATTTTTAAGTAAAGAATATAATATAAATCTTGAAAGTAGAGGATGTATATAATGAATAAGTTAGTAATTTTTGACCTTGATGGAGTTTTAATAGATAGCAGAGAAATGCATTATGAAGCACTTAATCGTGCTTTAGGAAATATTTCTTGGAATTATGTAATTAGTAGGGAAGAACATCTTAGTTTATATGATGGTCTTCCTACTTCTAGAAAACTTTCAATGCTTACTGAAAAGAAAGGACTTCCTGTAGATAAACATCAAAAAATTTGGGAAGATAAACAAAAAGAAACTATTGAAATTTTTTCTGATTTGGAAAATGATTATGAGTTGATGCATTATTTTCAGCAGTTGAAAAATAGAAATTATCAAATTGCTGTTGCTAGTAATAGTATTCGTAACACTGTAAAATTGGTTTTACTTAAATTAGGAGTGTTAGAATTCGTTGACTATTATGTAAGTAATGAAGATGTTGTGAGGAATAAACCATTTCCAGAAATGTATTGGAAATGTATGATTGCTTGTAATGCACTTCCTAAAGATACTATAATTTTTGAAGATAGTCATATTGGAAGACAGGGTGCATTAGATAGTTGTGCCTCATTAATTCCAATTGAAAATAGAATTGATTTAAATCAAGAGAAAATTGATAAAGTATTTAAAACTTTTGCATCCAAAAAACATACTATTGTGCCATGGAAGTCAGATAAAATGAATGTTCTTATTCCTATGGCTGGTGCTGGCAGTAGATTTGCTAGTGCTGGTTATACATTTCCAAAACCATTAATTGAGGTTAATGGGAAACCAATGATTCAAGTTGTTGTTGAAAATTTAAATATTGAAGCAAATTATACATTTATTGTTCAGAAAGAACACTATGAGAAGTATAGTCTTCAATATCTTTTGAATTTAATTGCTCCAAACTGCAATATTGTTCAGGTTGATGGAATTACCGAAGGTGCTGCCTGTACCACATTACTTGCCAAAGAGTTCATTGATAATGATGCTCCTCTTGTAATGGCAAACTCTGATCAGTTTGTAGAGTGGAATAGTAATGAGTGTTTGTATGCATTTAACGCCGATGGTATTGATGGAGGTATTGTTACATTTAAAGCGACTCATCCTAAGTGGTCTTATGCTAAGATTGGAGAAGATGGATTTGTTTCTGAAGTAGCAGAGAAAAAACCGATCAGTGATAATGCAACCGTTGGTATCTACTTTTGGAAAAAAGGTTCTGATTATGTTAAGTATGCGGAGCAAATGATTGAAAAAAACATTAGGACAAACAATGAGTTTTATGTTTGTCCTGTATTTAATGAAGCAATTAGTGATGGTAAAAAAATCAGAGTAAAGGATATTGATCGTATGTGGGGTATTGGAACTCCAGAAGATCTTAATTACTTTTTAGAATACTATAAAGGAGAATTTTAATGACTTTGGAAGATCAGTATACATTGATGCAAAAAAATTTTTATGAAGATCAAGCATCTAATATGGCAATAAGTAATCATGGAGAACATAATTCTAATCCAGATTATTGGGAAATTCTTTTACATCCTCTTAGTAAAGGTGATTGGACTGATAAAATTATTATGGATTTTGGATGTGGATGTGGAAGAAGTATAGTAAATGTCTTAGAAAATTTTAAAATTAAGAGAATTGATGGCGTTGATATTGGTGAAAATAATATAAAATATTCTAAACAATTATTAGAATCTATGAATTTTAGTAATTATAATTTATTTGTTACTAATGGGCAGTCATTGCAACCTGCATTATCAAATGAATATGATTTTATTTTCTCAACAATTGTTCTTCAACATATACCAGTTTATAATATTAGAAGAAAAATTTTAGAAGATATGTTTAGATGTTTAAAAATAAACGGACAAATATCCATTCAGATGGGATATGGTGATGTAAGTAAATCAAATCTCAGTGAATATTATGCTAATTATGTGAATGCTTCTGGTACAAATGGTTCATTTGATGTTGAAGTTTCTGATGAGAGGCAAATTATTGATGATTTGTTAAATATTGGTTTTGTTGATATTGAAACAGTTATTCGTCCTTCATGGTCAGATAATTCACATTCTAATTGGATATATTTTAAAGCTTTTAAAAAATGAGAGTCGCACTTTTATTGCATGGTTATTTTAATTCTTTAACAGATTCAACTTCAAAAGGTATTGATGGATTTGAACATATCAAGACTAATATTTTAAACAAAGTATCAACGGATGTCTTTATTCATAGTTGGCAACCAGAATTAAAGGACTTTTTAATTAATTTATATAATCCAATTAAAATAGTCACTGAAAAACAAATTGATTTTTCTAGTATTGTTAAAGAGAGAAATTTAGATATTGGGAATTATTGGCAGTCAATTGGTAGACCTCCTGAAAATAAGTTGTCATACTTGTATTCTTTAACTAGAGTTTTTAAACTTTTGAGGGAATATGAAGATAAGAATAAAAAATATGATATTGTTATAAAAGGTAGATTTGACTTGGGCAGAATAAACAGAAATACTTCTGGTCCTGGCATGTATAATCCATATCCAGTTCAGTGTATAAATTTTGACCCATCTTTAGATATGGAAAAAATTTATGCTGCAAATTGGCAATATATTGATGTAGGAATACCCGACATGTGGTGGTACTCTAATTCTGATAATATGAAAGTTTTTTGTAATTTATATGAAGTGTGTTATAATGAGTATATGAAAATTGGAAGTAAATATTATAATCAACTTGAAGATAAACATGATTTGTTAAATGCTATTAGGTTATTAAAACAATTTTTTATTGATAATAATTTGTGGAATAAAATAGAATTATTAGAAACTTATTGGGAATAGATATGATTGAACATGATTACACAAAAGATTTTGATAAACTTAAAAATAAGTTATTAAATTCTGAAAACTTTGCTTTTCTTAGATTTTCTGATGGTGAAGGTTATATTCTTTATGATCAGTTTTTGCAGTTAAATGATAATCACTATAAGATAGGTGATGTCGTTGGATATGCATCTTACGGAAAAGAAGAACAGAAGTTATTTGATCCGGAGAAACATTCGTTCTATCGTCAAAAATTGATCGAGTCCTTGGAATATATTGCTCCAAATTATTATAAAGGAATTCCAGTTCGTACAAGTTGTGATGCTTGTGGTTTTATTTTTGATGAAATTGTAGAAAATGCTGGAGGAGATAGTGAATATTTAACTTTTGCTAATCTTTGGAATAATGCAAACTATCCAAGATTCATTGAAGAAATAGTTCCTATTTTTTCTGATAAAAAAATAATAATGATTGTTAATGAATGTGCAAATATTTCTAAACTTCCTTTTAAAGTTGTAAAAGATTTTAGAGTTGGAACTAATTGTTTTGTCAATAACTATGATATAATAGAAGAGATTAAGACTTATACTTCCGAAAATTCTATTGTTGATCATGTATTTTTAGTTTCTGCTGCTAGTCTTAGTAATCTTATTGTTCATCAGTTATATCAAATAAATCCAAATAATACTTATATTGATATTGGTAGTACTCTAAATCCAATAATGGATATGACTGGATGGAAAGGAACTAGAACATATTTAAATCAATATTGGAATCTTGATGAGGAAAAATCCCAATTACAAATTATTGATAAATGGAATTAATAAATGAATAACTTTTCTAAAAAATTAAAAAATACTTATAATAATTTTTATTCCAAAGGAATGTGGAATATGGGTGGTGGATCTAGGAGTGGGTTAGGATCTAGTATTGAATACACTAGAAGTTATTCTGAAAATTTAATTAATATAATAAAAGATTACAATACAAATAAAGTTTTTGATTGTTCTTGTGGAGATTGGTTTTGGATGAATGATATAAAAGATAATTTTAAATATTATGTTGGAAATGATGTCTGTGAAAAATTAATTCTTGAAAACAAAAAAAAATTTGAATCTAATAGCATTAAATTTGTTTCAGATGACATGCTTTCTCAAATGAAAACTTTTAATAACTATGAATTTGATTTAAGTATTTGTAGGCATACTTTTGAACATTTGCCAACAGATTATAATATTGAATGTATTTTTCAGATGAAAAGAATATCTAGATATGCACTTATAACTACTTCAAATCATGGGAAAAATGTAGATATTGAAATAGATTTTGATAATTATGTTGGTCTTTCTAGAGGAGTTAATCTTGATGAAGATCCGTATGTAAATATTTTACCATTACCAACGTTAAAATTTTGGGATACTGCCATAGAAAATCAAAATGAATCCAATGTTGGCACTTTTGGATATCTTTATAAATTTGATTAAATTAAAAATGAAATTAATACCAAACTGTAAAAAATATTGGGAATTTATTAGGGAACTGAGATTTCACCCTGAAAATATTTCTGGATTTGTTACTTCTCAAGAAGTATCTACCGAGAAACAAATTGAATACATGCAAAAATATAATGATAATTATTTTATTTGTTTAGATGATACTGAAAATCCAATAGGATTTATAGGTGAAGTTGACAATGATATTAGATTAGCAGTTCATCATGAGCATAAAAATAAAGGAGTTGGAAAATTTATGTTGGATGAGTTCATGAAAACTCATCCATTTGCAACTGCTAAAGTATTGCATGATAACATTGCAAGTCTTAAAACTTTTTATTCTTGTGAATTTACTTCACACAAATTTGATGGAAAGTTTTTTTATCTATCAAAAACTGAACATGGTTATTATAAAATAAAGCATAATCCATATAAGATTGTGCAAATGTTTGAAGAGTCAATCGCAGATTATACTGGGGCTCCATACGCAGTTGCTTTAGATTCTTGTACTAATGCTCTTTTTTTATGTTGCAAGTATTTGAATGTTAGGGAGGTATCTATACCGTCAAAAACATATCTTTCTGTTCCACAATCTATTATTCAATCTGGCGGCAAGATAAGATGGGATGCTAATAGGAATAATTGGACTGGAATATATCAATTGGAACCCTATCCTATTTGGGACTGTGCAAAAAGATTAACTTCTAATATGTACATACCTGGATCTTTTATGTGTCTTTCATTTCATATCAAAAAAACTTTAAAGATCGGAAAAGGTGGAATGATTCTTACTGATAACTTAGATGCAGTAGAGTGGTTTAAGAAGGCAAGATATGAGGGAAGAAGTGAAAAAATGTATCATGAAGATAATATCAAAGAATCTGGATGGAATATGTACATGACTCCTCAACAAGCCGCACATGGTTTATGTTTACTTCAGAACTATCCTTTACATGTTCCAGATTTGGGAGAGAATAATGGGTATCGTGATTTAAGAGAATTTGAATTATTTAAATAATTATGAAATTTGTAAATCTTGGTGGATTAGGTGGTTGTAGAATTGCTGATGTTTTAACTCAATGTGAATATAGAACTGAAGCATATCCATTTGATTGGAACTTTACAAATCAAAAATTTGTAATTGATGCAATACTTTCTAATGGTAAAAAATTTTTTTCTTTTGAGGATCAGTATGTCACCAATGTCAAATATCTCATATCACCTTGTTTCAACGCTTTGTCTGTCCATGATTTTGATGGTGATTGGCACTTAAAAAAAGTATATGTGAAAGATAAGTATATTAGAAGATTGGATAGACTATTATCTGTAATAAAATCTGATGAAAAATTAATTTTTTGTCGAGAGATGACAGAAGAAATTGGATATAGAAATCATCCTGATGTACTTGAATGTGCTCCTATGTTTAATGTGATTTCTGATTCTATTATAGAATGGGAAAAATTTATGGATACTATTAAATTTTTTAGAAAAAATGAAACTAAAATACTTTTATTTACGGTGAATGAAAATATTAATAGTTCTCATAATGATGTTGAAGTTATACATTGGAATAGAACTGTAGAAGAAATGAAAAATGCTTTTAATTCTGCTTACAATAAATATTAAAAAATGAGGTGATTTAAACTCTATGTCTAAAACTATTACTGTTGTATTAAATGGATATAAAAGGCAAAATCTTAAAGAACAAGTTGATGCCATTAGGAATCAATCAGTTCCAGTTAAGGAAATATTTTACTGGCAAAATACAGTTCCGGGATTTAATTATGATGAGGAAACTTATTCCGGATTAAATGCTGCTCTTAGTAATTATAATTATGGAGTTTGGGCAAGATTTGCATATGCTTTAAATGCTAAAAGTGATTATGTTTGTGTTTTTGATGATGATACTATTCCAGGAAGTCGGTGGCTAGAAAATTGTTTGAATACTTATGAAACTCATCCAGGACTCTTAGGAGGAATTGGACTTAGGTTTAAAAATGGAAATTATGAATTAGATCAACTTCCTAATGGAAAATACACAAGATATGGTTGGGAAAGTAATCCAGAATGTGTAGGTCAAAATAGTGAAACTGTTGAAGTTGATATTGTTGGACATTCTTGGTTTTTTTCTAGAGATCTTCTTTCTGTTTTTTGGAGAGAACTTCCAGAAGAGCATTGGACAATGTTATGTGGTGAAGATATTCATTTTTCATATATGCTTCAAAAGTATACTAATTTGAAGACTTATGTTCCACCACACCCTTCTAATGATACTAGTATGTGGAGTAGTTTAAAAGCAATTCAATATGGTGCTGATCAATATGCAACTGCCTATACTACTCTTTCCAGTGGAGAGATGAAGAAATATTTGCAGCATTGTGTTGATAATGGATTTGTTCTTTACAGAGATAGGAATTGAATACTTTTTATGATATCATTTAATAATATAGGTAATCTTGGAAGATTAGCAAATCAAATGTTTCAGTACGCTTCTTTGAAGGGTATTGCTAAACATAAAGGGTATGAATTTTGTATACCTCCTAGAATTGTATTTGGACAAAATTATGATTTAGTTAGAAACTCTGATGTCATTTTATATGATGTATTTGATTTAGAAGATAAAAATAATATTAGTCTAACCAGTAATCAGGTATGTTATGAAAGAATGCATGAATTTGACAAAGAGCAATTTAATAATTTTCCCGATAATGTAGACTTATTTGGTTATTATCAAACAGAAAAGTATTTTAAACATATAGAAAATGAGATAAGAAAAGATTTTACTTTTAATGAAGAAATTTATGAACAATGTTGCGAACAAATTTCTACCATTGGCAATGAAATAATTTCTTTACATATTAGAAGAGGTGATTATCTGATCGATTCTAATCATCCAGTTCAATCCATCGAATATTATGAAAAATCTTTATCTGAAATGCCAGATTTACCAGTCATAGTTTTTTCGGATGATTCTGAATGGTGCAATAGACAAGAAATTTTCCAGTCAGATAAATTTATAATTTCTGTAGATAATCGAACTGATATTGATTTATGTTTGATGAGTCTTTGTAAATATCATATTATAGCAAATAGTTCATTTAGTTGGTGGGGTGCATGGTTAGCAAATAGTGAAAAAATAATTGCTCCTAAAAAATGGTTTGGTGGTAATTGCATAGATAAAAAAGTTGAAGATATGCAATTTGGAAATTGGAGTTGGTTATGATTAATTTATGGTATAATGACTATTATTCTCCAGGTGTAACAAGAGGTCCAGTAAAGGTAATACAAAATTTAATTAGATCTTTAGATGATTGTGGCATAAGTTATTCTTTAAATGAGGAAACTTATGAACATAATTTTATGGTTTGTTGGGATGTATCAAAATACAATAGTCTAAAAAATAAAAAATCTCTTCTTATAGGACCTCAATTTTGGCCTTGGGGATTTGATTTTAATCAATTAGGTGAATATTCTAAAATAATTGTACCCTCAGAATGGGTCAGTGATTTGTTTAAAAAATATTTTCCAGAAGTAAAGACATTAGTTTGGCCTGTTGCAATATATCCACCAAATATAAATAATGACATTCAATTTGATTGTTTAGTTTATTATAAGAATAGATCTAAAGAAGACTTGGAAAAAGTTTTAAGTTATTTGGATAATAAAAAAATAACTTATGTTGGACTAGAATATGGAAATTATAATCAAAATGAATTTAAAGAAGTTTTAGGCCAAGTTAAGTATTGTGTTATACTTGATAATACTGAAAGTCAAGGAATTGCCATTCAGGAAATGATGGCATTAAACAAACCATTATTTGTTTGGGACCAAATTGAATGGGACTACATGGGAAATGACTACATATTTCCGGCAACTTCTATCCCTTATTGGTCAGTTTTGTGTGGAAAATCTGTAAAAACTTTTATAGAATTTGAAAAAGAATTTGATGAATTTTTATATAATCTTGATGATTATTGTCCAAAAGATATTATAGATAAAAAACTTAGTCCACAAAAATCGATAGATATTTTAATAAAACATTATTCAAAGTAGGAGATATTATGTCCTTTTTAATGGATTTTAATAAAATTAATGAAAAATATAAATTGAATATTACTGGAGCTATACATATTGGAGCTCATTATGGTGATGAGGTATTAGATTATATTAAGAATGGAATTCAAAATATTATTTTATTTGAACCCCTTTCTAAAAATTTTGATATCCTTGAGAAAAATTTATCTGAAGTTAATGCAGATATTCAGGCATATCAGATTGCTTTAGGTAGAGAAGAAAAAACTGAGATTATGTATCTGAGTAGTAATGACGCTCAAAGTAGTTCTATTCTTAAACCAAAAAAACATATAGATCAATATCCGTACATTCATTTTAGTGAAACTGAAGAAGTTGAAGTTAGAACATTAGATAGTTTCAATATACAAAATGCAAATTTTATAAACATTGATGTTCAGGGATATGAGTTAGAAGTTTTTGAAGGTGGTAAAGAAACACTTAATAGAATTGATTATATTTACTCTGAAGTAAATAGAGATGAAATGTATGAAAATAATGTATTAATTGATCAATTGGATGATTTTCTTTCTTCGTATAATTTTACAAGGGTTGAAACTTATTGGCCTGGTGATAAGTTGGGATGGGGAGATGCTTTTTATATAAAAAATTATAACTGATTATGAAAATTTGTATTTTAGTTATAGCAACAAATAAGTATATTCAGTTTGTTGAAAGACTTCTTGATAATATAGAAGAAAATTTTTTAAATGGGCATGAGATTCAGTGTTTACTTTTTACTGACCATGAAGTAGAAACATCTGATAATGTAAAAGTTTCACAAATAGATCATGAACCATGGCCTATGCCGACTTTAAAACGTTATAATTATTTCATAAAAGAAAAAGATTTTATATCTAAGTTTGATTATTGTTATTATTTTGATGTTGATATGGCAATAGTTGAAAAAGTCGGAGATGAAGTTCTTGGAGATTTAGTTGCTACTCGTCATCCATCTCAATCTTTTTATGGTCCTGATAATGCAACATATGAAAGAAATTCAAAATCATTAGCATATATTCCTACTGGAGAAGGTAAAACTTATTATGCTGGTGGGTTTAATGGTGGAAAAACAGAACATTTTCTTAAAATGTCTGAAGTAATTTCTGATAGAGTAACTAAAGATTTGGAAAATAATATTATTGCTTTGTGGCACGATGAAAGTCATCTTAATAGATATTTAATCGATAATCCACCAACTTTAGAATTGGACCCATCTTACTGTTATCCGGAAGCAGCTTTAAAAAGTCCAAGTAATTGGGTAGTTAGTCAGCACTATAAACCAAAAATTTTAGCATTAGATAAAAATCATGATGAAATTAGATCTTAGAGATATTCCAGTTATCTACATTAATTTGGATAGAGACACTGAAAAGAAGGAAAAAATTGAAAAATTTTTAACTGAATCTGGTTTTAAATATATTATTAGGGTTCCTGGTGTGGTTCATCCCACTGGAAATAAGGCAGGTTGTTCAATGGCGCAACATAATGCATTATGTGAAATTGATCCCCCTTTTATAATCTTTGAAGATGATATTGTACCTAATAATTTTAATCCAATTATAAGTATTCCAGATGATACTGATGTTTTTTATCTTGGAATATCTAGTTGGGGTAGAATGAATTCACATTCCGGTCCATTTGTTCAGTATGAAAAAATTGACGAAAATATATTGAGAGTGTATAATATGCTCGGTACTCATGCAATACTATATCTAAATAAGGAATATGTATCTGTATGTAAAAAAATTTCATATCATCAATATGTGATAGAAGATTATATTGATATTGGGTTCACTGATATTCAAAAATATTATAATGTTTACTCATTTGATAATCCTATGTTTTATCAGAGTAGTTCAAATGGGACAAATAATAAATTAACTTCTTATCCCACAGAAGAATGTTTTAACTACGATAGATATTATTGGTTACCTTCAAAAGTTTATTAAAAGTATGACAAAATCATTAGTTACTGGTGGTGCTGGATTCATTGGTTCAAATCTTGTTGATCGTCTTTTAGATCTTGGTCATGAAGTTGTTGTAATTGATAATGAGTATTCTGATGCTCATGATCAATTTTATTGGAATGATAAAGCAAATAATTATAAGTACGATATTCGCGATTATGAAAAAACCCGTCCATTATATGATGGGGTTGATTACGTATTTCATATTGCTGCAGAAGCACGTATCCAACCTGCAATTTTAAATCCTATTGAGGCAGTTAGTATTAACTCTGTAGGTACCTGTACTGTTCTTCAATGTTCTCGTGAGGCGGGTGTAAAAAGAGTTATGTATTCATCCACTTCTTCTGGATATGGAATGAATCAATCACCAAACGTAGAAACTCAACCTGATGATTGTTTAAATCCATATTCAGTTTCCAAAGTTAATGGTGAAAAACTTTGCAAAATGTACACAAGTCTTTATGGACTTCCTACAATTTGTTTTAGATACTTTAATGTTTATGGGGAACGTCAACCTCTTAGGGGCCAATATGCTCCAGTAATTGGTATTTTTCTTCGTCAACGTGATGCTGGTGAACCTTTAACTATTGTTGGTAATGGGAATCAAAGAAGAGATTTTACTCATGTTTCAGATGTAGTGAATGCAAATGTTCTTGCTTCTATAACTGAAGTGGATCCTGATTCATTTGGTCAAATATACAATGTTGGAACTGGGACAAATTACTCTGTAAATCAGATTGCTAAAATGATTTCAGATAAAACTGTCAATATTCCTCCAAGGGTAGGTGAATCTTTAGTTACTCTTGCAAATAATCAAAAACTTCGTAAAACTTTTGGATGGGAACCAACAGTAAAACTTGAAGACTGGATTTTAAAAAATAGTTAATAAACTGAATTGTATGAAAAAAACTCAAATTTTTACTTTTGTTTTCAATAGACCTGATTTGTTACAAAAGCAAATTGATTGCTTTAAAAAATTTTTTATTGGTGATTATGAAATAAACGTTGTTTGTGATTATAGGAATGAAAAGTATTTAGATTCTTTTAAAAAAATTAGCGATGAAAATAAAATTAATTTTTATTCGCATAAATCTGAATTAAATTTAAGTCCTAGTTTCTATCATGGATCTTCTTTAACATGGGCATACAATAAAATTATATTGGAAAAGTATTCTGATGAATACATTCTTTTTGTTGATCATGATATGTTTTTAGTTGAAGAATTTAATATTCAAAAATATATGAAAGGTTATGATGTTTTTGGATGCCTTCAGGAAAGAAATGATGTAAAATATATTTGGCCTGGACTTATCATTTTTAAATTGGATTCTGTTAGAAATATTAATTTTGATTTTTTACCTTGCAATGTTAATGGAATATCTTTAGATACTGGTGGTGGAACATTTAAGTTATTGGAAAAACTTAAATGTAAATTATCTTCTGTTGAATATCCTGAATCTTTTTCTGGGATAGAACTTTCTTTATTTGATGATGGGTTTGGATTTGAGTTGCATGGTGATGGAATGTTTTTACATTCTAGGAATGCATCTTCTTGGCATGATGGGTATAATGAAAATAAAAATTCGAAAAAAAGTGAAATATTAAATTTAATTATTAATTCATTTTTAAATAATAATGATATCTTAATGCAGGAATATATTAATTTTGTAATGCAAAAGAGTGAAATTAATGAACACCTTCCTACATTATATACTTTATCTAAAGAATGTAATTCTGTTGTGGAATTTGGAGTTTGTCATGGGAAATCTACTAGGGCTTTTCTTGCTTCAGGAACTAAATTGAGATCATATGATGTTTGGATAGATCCTAAAGTTTTTGAACTTTTTAATTATGCTAAAAGTATTGGAAATGATGTTGAGTATATAAATGATAATAGTATAAATGTAGAAATAGAAGAATGTGATATGCTGTTTATAGATAGTTGGCATCATTATTATCAACTTAGAAAAGAATTAAAAATTCATTCTTCTAAAGTAAAAAAATACATTGTTTTTCATGATACTATTAGTTGTGGAAGTAATGGTGAAGATTGGAAATCTTGGGGAAATGGTAGTAAAATTCAATATGAAAAATTATGTAAAGATTTAGATACTGATAAAATTGATAATATTGGAATTAATAGTGCTATTTTTGAGTTTCTTTCTGAAAATCCTCAATGGCATGTTAAGACTCATTACAAGAACAACAATGGATTGACTGTGTTAGAAAAAAATGGATAAAAATAAATCATTACATAAACTCAAGGGACTTCCTCCAATTTTCTATATTAATATTGACGCTCAAACAGAGAGATCGCAATATATGGAAGACCAATTTAAGTATTGGGATATAGAAAACTATACACGCATTTCCGCTTATGATGGTAGGGATGGTAATGATCTTGGTGATATTTTAAAGGGACGTTATCCTGATATGATGTCATCTGGAGAAGTTGGTTGCACTACTTCACATCTGAAAGCAATTCGTTATTTTTTAGAAAATACTGATTATCCATGTGCTTTAATCATGGAAGATGATTGTGATTTAAGTACAGTTCATTATTGGCCTTTTAATTGGAAAGATTTTTATAGAAAAATTCCATACGCTTATGATGTGATTCAATTGGCTATTATTAGTACAACACCAGTTCATGTATCTCTTCATCGTAGATTTGTAAATGATTTTTCTACTGCTTGTTACCTTATAACAAGGCATCATGCTCAGAAATTAGTTGATTTGCATGTTCGTGGAGACAAATATAAAATTGATAATGGAGTTAAACCAAGAGCAGTTGCTGATGATTTAATTTATAATTCTGGAAATACTTTTGCAATTCCTCTGTTTTTATATAAAATTGAACTTGGATCTTCTATTCATGATGAACATGTAGATATTTTTCATAAAAATACTTATGAAAGTCTTTGGAATTTTTGGAAAATAGATGCTACTAATATAGAAGATTGGAATCAAATATTTGACTATAACCCATACTATGGAACTCTTCCACCAGGTTATGAAAATCAATAAATTTTTTACAATAGAGGTTTTATGAATTCTGAAATACTTGCAATACATGCCTTTCATGATTGCTCAATTACTTTTGTTGATAAAAATAATGATTTGAGAATTTTTGAATTGGAGAGATTTGTAGGTAAAAGAAATTGTTCTTTTTATGATGCGTATTCAACCGTATCTGATTTTGAAGGTTGTGATGAAAATCTTAAACATGAATTTTTATCTTACATAAAATCTCAATTAAAAGAAGAACCAAAGTACGTTCTTTATAGTCACTCTGATAGTTCTTCTATTAGCATATTTAAAAAATATTTTAATGATGCTGAATTTATTAAAATGGGGCATCATATTTCACATTGCGTTGGTGCCTATTTTCAAAGTGGATTTAAAAAATCATTAGTGATGTCATTTGATGGTGGCGGTCTTGATTATGAAAATAGTTTTGATATGACAATGAATAGTCATGCAATTTATAAAATTGAAGATGGTGATGTAGAAACTTTATCTATTACAAATGATAAAAAATCTTTAATCTTTACATTGGGAATGTATGGATCTTTCGCATTTTTTATTTCCGAAATAAAGAAAAATATAGGAAGATTAAATACTTCCATTCCATTTGGATTGGCATATGCTGGAAAAATGATGGGACTAGTTGCTTATGGTGAAGTTAGAACTGAATGGATTGAACCAATAAGAAATTTTTACATGATTCATCCTAATTTTGTTTATGTGGAGACTACTTGGAATAATATAGTTAAAAAACTTTCAAAGGATTTGAGTATTGATTTAAAAGAAAACTGTTTTTCTGGACAAGATAGTTATGATCTAGCAGCTACAAATCAATATGTTTTTGAAGAACTTTGTATGTTTTTTATAAAACCTTATATTGAAAAATATAATTTAGATGTTATACTTTCTGGTGGATGTGCTTTAAATGTTCTTTTTAATCAAAAATTAAAAGAATACTTAAATGGAAAAAATTTAAATCTTTATATTCCACCTAATCCAGGTGATGATGGATTATCTTTTGGTCACTATTGTTGGTTTAATAAAGGTTTAAGTAAAAAGTTTTCATCTTACTCTGGAATAGATATTTTAGACAGAGATAAAATACCTTTTTATTATAGGAAGTATAAAGAATATGGAAAGGTTGAATATTGTAAAATTAGTAGAATAGTAGATCTAATTAAAGATGGTAAAATTGGTGGAATCATTCAAGGATATTCTGAAGTTGGTCCAAGAGCATTAGGTAATAGGAGTATCATTTGTGATCCTTCTATTGCAGATATGAAAGATATTATAAACTCTAAAGTTAAGTTTAGAGAATGGTTTAGACCTTTTGCTCCAGTGTGTCGTGAGGAAGATAAAGACTTATATTTTGAGAACGTTTTTCCTTCTGAGTACATGAGTTTTGCTCCTAAAGTAAAACATGAATTTAGGAAAAAATTACCATCAATTACTCATGCTGATGGAACGGCTAGACTTCAAACTGTAACTAGAGATCAACATCAGTTATTTTATGATATATTAAGCGAATTAAACTTTAAAAATGAAGTGGCAGTTATTATGAATACTTCTTTTAATATAAAAGGAAAACCTATACTTACACGGGTAGAAGATGCATTTTATGTTTTAGAAAATACTGAATTAGATTTTTTGATAGTTGAAAATCTTTTGTTTTGTAAGTAATTATACTTAGTATGTTAGAAAATCATAACAAAGGGGCTTGACGCCCCTTTCTTTTTGCTATATACTTCTGTAACAGTTCTTTACAAAACCTATATGACTGTAACGACGAACGAATATGGGCAACAGAATATGTTTGCCAAAGAACCTACAATGTATTATGAAAATTATGGAATGCTAACTCCCAATGAAGTAAAGGAGCGTACTAATGGACGCTGGGCGATGATGGGATTCGTCTCTGGTATCATTTCTTATGCAGTGACTGGAAAATTTTTCTTTGGAATTTTTTGATGGGTTATGCTGCTCTTTTTTTATCAATATTATTTGTGATCATATCATTAATTTATTGATATACAATACCTATCATTATAAATATATTTGATAAACGGTAGGTATAAAGATGAGAAGCAAAACATTTAATATTGGTGATAAAATATGGATGCTTACTATTGTTGGACATTCATTATTAGAGCAAAGCAATGGCAGAAAAAGAAATTATTATGAATGTAAATGTGAATGTGGTAATGAAAAAATAGTTTATGTAGAGTCTTGTAAATTAAAAAGTGGAAGATTCAAATCTTGTGGATGTAAAAGGGCATCAGTTGGGGGTATATCTAATACCAAAAAGTATAGAATGTGGAAATCTGCACAAGAACGTGCTATTAAAAAAGGTTTAGAATTTTCTATACAATTAGAAGATATAAAAATACCTAAAATTTGTCCTTTATTAAATAAAAAACTTATTGAAGGTGATAGGGAATATACACCCTCTCTTGATAGGATTGATAGTAAAAAAGGATATACCCCAGATAATGTATGGGTTATATCACATAGGGCAAATCAAATAAAAAATGATGCCACAATTGAAGAATTAAAATTAATAACCGAAAACTTGCAAAAATTAAAATGACTGAAACAATTTTTACCATTACTGGGGTTGCATTCTTAGTGCTCCTGTGCTATTCTGTTGAAAAAGTTTGCGAAACTTATTGAACTCTTATGACTTTCAATGTTACTCTTCGTTCCCCTGATGGAACTGAACAAACCATTCAATGTGCTTCCGATCAATACATTCTTGAAGCAGCAGAAGAGGCTGGGGTAGACCTTCCTTCATCCTGCCGTGCTGGTGCTTGCTCCGCTTGTGCTGGTAAACTGATTAGCGGCACTGTAGATAATGAGGAGCAATCTTTCCTTGATGATGATCAAATTGCTGATGGTTGGGTACTCACTTGTGTTGCTTATCCCGCTAGCGATTGTGTGATTCTTACTGAACAGGAAGAAAACCTGTGAGTGCTGATATGCTTGGGCAATTTGCGATTGCTCTTGAAAAACTTGGATGGTCTAATAATGATGAAATCTCTGTAGAAATTGGTGGTGTAGCAGTCACAGGAACTGCTACTCACCCAGATGCAAATGCAAAATGGGCAAAACCATTTGGAACTGTATCTTATCAAAACGATGCTTTCATTGTAATTAAAAATAAAACAAGGAACCCTGTTGTTCCTTCTCAACCTAATCCTGAACTTAAACAACAACATTCTTATAAAGGAGAAAACTAATGGAAAAAATCTTTACTGAAACTGCTGAGCGTTGGAACGGTCGTCTTGCGATGATGGGATTCGTCGCTGCTGCTGGTTCTTATCTGGTAACTGGTCAAATCATTCCAGGATTGTTTTGATGGAGGTTACTATGCGTAGAGAAGGTTATGAAGTTCCACAAGTAGAATTTATTTTTCGTGAATCTGGTGAGTTTGTAAGTCGTAAATCCGCAGAACTTTTCAATGGAAAACGTGTGGTCATTTTTAGCCTGCCTGGTGC
>Ga0129333_10001840_pt1 | contig 19495 bp, 16 predicted proteins | sample CPB6_08_DNA_FD_94474 | JGI IMG/M metagenome (GOLD analysis project Ga0129333, IMG submission 94474) | Freshwater to marine salinity gradient microbial communities from Chesapeake Bay, USA - CPBay_Sum_0.6_0.8_DNA | ecosystem: Environmental > Aquatic > Marine > Coastal | place: USA: Chesapeake... | reverse complement strand
TTTAAATTGTAGGGTAATTCTATACATGACCATTGTTGCTTCTTCATCGTTAAAGGTCATATAAGTTCCCATTGGAGTATAATCAACAGTACAATTTTGGAGAGCGCACATTTTTATTTTGCCAATAGACTGATGTTCTTTTGCATTTGCCGCAACCACACTACTAGCCCTAGAATCTCCTGTTCCTTTAATATATCTAATTTTAAAAACATATGGTGAATTTAAGAATACTCCTGTTCCAGTTTCACCTTCTACTGCCCCGATATTATCTCTGACAGCTTGATTGGATTTAAAGAAATAAATTATATCTTTAACCTTTTTCGCTTCTGGGGGATCTTTAGAAAATAAATCAAATGCAAATGAAAATTGTCTAAGTTGGGGACCATTGAATAGTAATTCTAGATTTGGATTAAGAATTGCACCAGTCGTCCGAGTCAAAAGATTATTGGCCTGAACAGCGTTTCCGGCTAGGTATGCGCGGATGAGATTCCCAAAAGTACTAGATGTTAATAATTTTCCATATGCGTCAGCCTGACTAGATGTTAGACTAGACTCAAAGGCCTCTTTAGTTTTTCCCCCCATTAAACCCAAAGAAGTATTGGCAAGCATTCTTTGAATTTCATTCATTCTGTCATCTTGCCATTCGATGCTATTTGAATCGCTTATTTTTGATATAGGTAAATATACGTATGGACGACCTTCTACTCTCTTATAATTTTTTGTAATGTCTGCTTCAGATCCGGTATTTGCAGCCGAATTGAGAGTAGAGGGTCCAATTTGCAATACTGTATTACTTGTTATATCTCTTGTGGCATATTTCCACACACTGAATTCCATTCTATCTTGACCGGAACTCATATCATTAGGATAAACAATTATGGTCCCCAAATCCCTAGATTTAAGTTTAATTTCTTCGGCCTTTACTTCTGTTGGCGGTTGATCCTCTGTTATTCCAGCTTCCGCTAGGGATTTCTTACTTTCTTTTACTAAATCTTTATTATTTTTTTGCTCATCATCAGTAGCCTTATCAGTTGGATTAAACTTTCCGTCTGCACCATAAGAACCAACAGTCACAAAAGTAGTTGTCGAGGCCCTAGGAGACGGTCTATCTTCCCGTTGAATTAAAGTTTTATCCCCCTCTTTTACCGATTTATAGGTTTTATTATTAAATCTAAAGGGTTTGGATTCTTTTTCTTCCATTTAGTCTTTATGACTATTTATTAACCTTAATAGGATAAAAGGTAGGAATCCTTAAAACATAATTTAATTCTGATGGCTCTATCCGATAAAACTTACTCTGCACTCTATCAAACCTGTATTTTCTAAAAGGTGACTGGACATATTTTGATGCTGCTAAATCTTTCCAGTGAAAATTAATTCCCTCAAAATAACTACCCGAGGCACTGGTTACCAAAATGAGGGGATTTAAATCATACCATTCACCAGTTTTTGCGATATATTTAAACGTATAAATCTGATTTAACTGAAATGAATCAGCTGTTCTCCCTTCTGTTGCTAACACACCAATCAATAATTTAAAATAATAATTAGGATCATAACCACTAGGAATATTCTTAGAAAGTTCTTCTAACTTGTTTATCTTTTCTTTTTCTTTCTTCGCCGCCTTATAATCAACAAATTCTTCTGGATCTCTTCCTTGTTGCCTGGCAAGATAAACAATTCTCTGTTCATCAGCATCTATCTTTCTTCTTTTTGCATCGGCCAAACGACCAAAAAGACTTAAAATTTTACCAACAGCACTCCAGGCTCTTACTGTAATATTTGATAAAATTCCCATGTTAAATACCCAACTCTTTTTCTGTAACTACCCTAAACTTCATATTATTTGATTCACAAAATTGTTTTGCCTGATTCCATTTAGATTGATTCTTTTCATAAGTGGCAACCTCATTAAGGTAAGTCTGGGTTTTCTTTTTGCCTTTTTTAGGAGGTCTGGTTTGCTTGTCTGGTTTTATTTCAACCAAATACTTATCAACCCCACCACTTTTGTTTCTAACTTTTAAAAACAAGTCAGGGAAATATCTTCTAACCTTATTAGTCGAAGAATCAAAATACTTTATAGGAAATGGTTCAGAAGACCATTCAAGAATACTTTCGGTTGTGTCCGCCCATTTAAAGGCCCTTAATTCCCATGAGGATCTGAATACAATTTGGTTTACATCACCAATGTATTTTTGTGGATTTTGTGGTTTAAAAAGTCCTTGTAAATAATTCGCCAAGGTATAATAAATAGTTATTATTACTTATTTATTAAATGGCCATTAAGATAAGACCTCTAGCAGAAATAAAATCTAAACTTTTAAGGCCAGCAACAACCAGTCATTTCGAGTGTAATTTTGTTATTCCGTCTGGGCCGAGAGGAGACGGAAAAGGGGGAGTTGCGCAGTTTTTAAAAAATAGACAAATTACTTTTGATAAAGACATAATAAATCTTAGTTGCTGTGAAGCATCGCTTCCAGGATCTACCCTGCAAACAGCAACCCTTACTGATTCTTATACCGGTGTTACCGAAAATTATGCCTATAGGAGAGCCTACGATAACAGGGCCGATTTTAGTTTTTATGTTGATTATAATCCTTCAAAAACTGCCTATTCCGTAATTGAAGTATTTGAAAATTGGATTGCATATGCGGCTGGTGAAAATCAGGAAAGAGCCCAAAAAAATTCAAATTATTTTTATAGAGTCAATTTTCCGTCTTTATACATGACTAGTGAACTTAATATTAAAAAATTTGAAAAGGACTATAGTAAATATCTTCAATACACTTTTATAAATGCCTTTCCACTTTCGATTGCCTCAATGCCAGTTTCTTATGAGGGCTCTCAGGTATTAAAATGCACTGTGTCTTTTTCTTATCAAAGATACGTTATAGAAAATAACGTTGGCCCTGGTTTACCAAAACCACCGAAACCACCGACACCGGCACCACAAACACCTCCTACAACTACAAGTGATTTAGATTTTATTTTCCCGCAGTTCTACTAAATAGTACCATAGTTATTACTTTATAATTCTTTATGGCTCTTCCTATTGTTAATGCTCCTGAATACTTCCTTGAACTCCCTTCAAACGGAAAGAAAGTAAAATATCGTCCTTTTGTTGTACGTGAGGAAAAGGTTCTTCTGCTTGCCCTTGAATCCGAGGACGTTGCTGAAATGTCCAATGCAGTGAAGAATGTTCTGTCTAGTTGTGTAAAAGGCGAAAATCTAAACATTGAAACCCTTCCTACTTTTGATATTGAATACCTTTTCCTCAACATCAGAGGAAAGGCGGTAGGAGAAGAAATTGAATTGCAACTTCTTTGCCCTGATGATAATGAGACTTATGTGAAAACCAAGATCTTTATTGATGAAATTAAGGTCAAAAAAGACCCGACCCACACAAATATAATAAAGATCAATGATGATCTGATGATGGAAATGAAGTACCCATCACTTGAGCAGTTTATTAAATCTAACTTCAATTTTGAAGACCGCAAGAATCAACTAGAGCAATCAATTGAACTTATTGCATCTTGTGTTGATAAAATTTATAACCAAGAAGAAGTCTGGACTTCTTCTGATGTGACAACTCAAGAAATTGTTGATTTCCTTGAAAATCTAAATTCAACCCAGTTCAGTGAAATTGAAAAGTTCTTTGAGACCATGCCAAAACTAGAGCATAAGGTGAAGATTAAAAACCCAGAAACAAAAGTCGAAAGCACCATTACACTAGCAGGGCTAACCGATTTTTTCGGATAAGTCTTAGCCATATGGATCTGATATCTTATTATGATATAATTTTTAGTATGGTTCAATTCCAAAAATGGTCGATTACTGAAATTGAAAATCTTATGCCCTTTGAACGTGAAATTTATGTCATAAAATTGAATCAACATATTGAACAAGAAGAGCAAAAACAAAAACAAATAGCCCAATAAATGTCAGTCAGAAACAAATTAGACTCACTTAAAAGAATACTTGGGGCCGAGAATTTTTTTCTGGCCGAGGCATTTATTGACAAAAATTTAAAATCTTTAAGGATCCGGAAAAACTCTAATCTTTATGTTGCGGCTGTCGAATATATTGGGACATTAATTCAAGAAGGAAAGCAAATATTATCAGATAAAGAATCTGAAACATTATCTAAAGATAATGCAAAAAAGACTGTTGGTTCGGTTCATAAAAAGTTAAAGAAAGAGTTTGATAATCTCGTAAAGTTAAACCAGATAATAGAAGGGGAAAAGAAAGAACCAGCAAAACCCCCATCTAAACCCTTACCCGATCCAATTCCTGCGGCAGCAGCAAAAAAAGAACCACCCGAAGTAACTCTTGAATCTAATCAAAAAAGAGTCCAAAAAGGAGGATCAGTAACAGTAACCTGGGCGTCTAAAAATGCGACCAGGATATCAAGAACAGATATTCCTGGGGTAACATCAAGATCTCCTTTGAGTGGTTCTATAGAAGTCAAGGACATAAGACGAAGAAGAGATCTTTATATTGTTGTTGAATCCTCAGATGGTCAAAAGGCCGAGGCCAGGACTCAAATTTTTGTTGAGACTCAGGATTATCAAAAGAAAAGAGAGAAAGGATTGGTTGATGAAGAACCTCCTACTGTTCAGCCAAGACCCCCATTAACCACTCTGGTTAGTCCATCCTCAAGGCCACAACTAGAACCAAGAAAGCGGTCAACACCAGATGCCGAATCTTCCAATATAAACACTAATATCTTGGTCGGTATTGATAAGTCCCTTACAAATATCTCTAGGGTTCTTGCCTCTCAATTGAAATTGGGTCAAAGAATTTTTGATACCGAAAGAAAGGCATCCGAGTCCGCAAATCGGCTCAAAAAAGAAGAGCAGATGGAGGGAAAGGATGAGGGTCCTTCAGGTACTGCCCTAATCAAGGCTGGTGCCGAAAAGATGCTTTCACCTTTTAAGGCTATTATTGATAGGATCGTTAATTTTCTAGTCTTTACATTTTTGGGCCGGACCTTTACTGAGATCATAAAATGGATGAATGATCCGGCAAATAAAGAAAAGGTTGATGCCCTAGGAAAATTCTTAAAGGCCGCCTGGCCAATTCTTCTTGGACTTTCTTTATTATTTTTGACTCCTTTAGGTAGTTTTATTTTAGGAACTGTTCAGTTTTTACGCGGAACTTATAAAACTCTTAAGTCATTAAAAGGTCTAATTGATAGATTAATTTTTAAAAAAGGAGCAAGATCGGCTGGTGTAAGTGGAAAGGTAGTTCCAGGTAAACCAAAGATAACTACAAGTGGCGGTAAACCTTTAGATAAACCAGATATTAGAAATCCTTTAAGACAAGGACCCAAAATAACAGGAGATGTAATTTCTAAAGGGTTTAAATTCCCTAGAGTTCCATTAGGTGGATTGGCAAGAGGTGTTACTGGTCTTGGGGTTGGAATTGCTGGAGAGTTTGCAATCGAACAATCTGTTGGTTCTTTAATGAAAGGAGTTTCTATTGAAAAGTCTAAAGAAATAAGTGGAATGTCTCCCGAAGAAAGAAAAGAAAAAATAAAACGATATCAAGAAATTATAGACAAAGAAAAAGAATATCAGAAAACCCCCCTATTTGCCATCGATAAAATTATATCATTAGGAAAGGAAACTCCAAGTGAAAAAAGGATGAGATTTTTCAGTGACATTTTAAATAATATACAGAAATTTTCTTCCGGTGGTCAGATCTTCTCGGGTCTCGTGACAGAAAAAGACGGCACAAGAGTATCTGGTGCTGGAAAGGATACTCAGGCATTCCCTGTTATGGGTGGTGGAACAGCCGTTCTTCAACCAGGAGAGGTTGTTCTTAATAAACAAGGCGTAAAGAATGCGCTTTCCATCGGAATTGACCCACTGAAATTAAACACCGGACCAAATGCAAATAAACCTGTTAATATAACAGGTGGAATAAAGGCCATGAAATCTGGTGGTGTTGTTGGTGGCATGAATATGATGCCAAAAATGAAAAACACTATGAAAATGCCATCAATGAATTTCAATTCTATTAAAAATATCACCAATCGGCCAACTAATGTAAATGTCAACAATAATATGACAATGAAGAATTCTGGAGTTTCTTCATATAGACCAACAAGGCAATCAACTCCTATGATGAATAATTATTCACCAAGAACTGCACCCAGGTCAATGTCTTCTGGTATTTCTATGACTAGGCCATTTACTCCTCAACCTAGAAATTATGAATCAACAAGTCCATATATTAGAAAACCAGAACAAACTTCTTACTTTAGTTCTTACGATAAAATAACCAGATCGACATCTACTGTTTATCAAACTTCAAATAATTTTCAGGTAGTAAGATCAACACCAACTCTTACTGCACCGGCTCCCATTACCAGAAGAAACAGGTCAGAGCCAATTATTCTGCCACCAATAACTCAAACACCCAATATGGTCGGGGCATCTGCAACCGGTTCTGGTACTCAGATTCCGTCTTTTGGGGCCACTTGCCCTTCTTCAAGTGCGGCAACTGCCAGAAAAATCCTATGTGATACTTATGGAATAATTGCCTAATGGACCCGTCTAAATTCTTTAACCGAAAAATAAACATAAGAAATCCTAAAACTCCTTATCAAAAAGGAAAGTTTGTTGATGAGTCACAGAATTATTCCAATAGAATTTCGTCAAGAATAACCCAATCACCATTAACCAAGTCTCTTTTCTCTTTAAGAAATAAAGTATTTCAGATTGAGAATTTATTAAACGGTATTTTCAATCTAGACAAAAAGAGACAAGAACAAAACAAAAAAATAAAGACGGCCGAAGTACCAGACAAAAAAACAAAAACAAAAGGACCCCAAATTTTTGGCAATATTATACAAAGGCCCAAAACAGGAGCCCTTGATTTGATAAAAGATTTTGTTACTTTTACATTTTTAGGTTGGCTTTTTACAAGAATTCAACCACTACTTGGTGGTCTAACAAAACTTGCGCCATTATTAGAAGGAATGGCTTGGTTTATTGGTGGAACACTTAAAAATATGGTTGATATTTTTTCTACCTTTTTGAAATTGGGGTTTGATGCAAAAGAAAAATTTGATAGCATGGTTGGAAGTATAAAAGGCGACGTAAAGGGAATAGACAAGGCATTCGATGAAACCTTAACTGCACTAAAGGGGGTTTTTGGTGGTACAATTGAGCTTGCCAATTCTTTTTTGGCTGTTTCTGTAAAAGAAGATGAATTAAATGCGGTAAAAACTCAGCTGGCCAAAAGCGAGACTGTTGATAATGTTCCCGCAATGCCGACTCTACCGGGCGTGGATGCGCCACGAACTCCCCAAACAACCGATCCCTTCCCCAAGGCCCCAACACGACCTGGGATGGTTCAGGGTGTTTATACTGGTGGTATTATTCGTGGTTATAATGAAGGCGGACAGTTAAATCAAGGAAGAATTGACCCAAGAACTCCAGTAACTCGTGGTGTGGAAACACAAAAAAGAGAGGCTCCCAAACCAAAACCAACTATTCAACCACAAAAAACGGCCCCCGGTAAGGACGTTGGTGGCGATAAAAAGATTAAAGAATTATATGATCAAAAAAGTGGAGGAATTTCTGATTTTATTCCACTTCCTTCTTTCTTTAGGTCCGATAAAAAGAGTGGTTTTGCGGCCCTGATGGGGGCATCCGAGGAATATAAAAAACCAATGACCAATGATATTTTTGGTATTGGTAATATGATGGGTGCTTCTGTTGATTCTGCCTTGGGTCAGAAAATAGAAAAGAAATCTTATACCCAATTTGCAGACGGTATTAAGTATTTGGTTAATTATGGGCGAACCCAACCAGAAGAGTTTGCAAAACTTGATCTTGAAGACATGGTAAGAAAGATTGTTGAGCCAAAAGTAAATATGGCAATCAATCGAATTCAAGAAGAGATTAATAAAAAATCAGCGGTAGAACCCACCCTACCCGGTCCAGGTGGAGGAAATATTGGTACTATAGATATTGATGGATTTAGTCCTGAAGATGTTGATGCTCTAGGTAGAATGATTGCTGCTGAATCCGGTGGAGAAAGTTCATTAGGTAAAGCCGGAGTATTGGCAGTAATATTAAATAGATATAGGTTGATAAAATCTGGAACACCTCCAAGTCAGTTTAATATCTCTGGTAAAACTAGCGAGCAGGTTACAATAAGGGATATTTTATTTGCGGGTGGAACGGGTCCAGGAAATCAGTTTTCGCCATATAAAGATGGTAGTTTTGAAAAGATTAGTTCGGAAGCAGGTAAAAGTGCATTGGCAGCCGCTATTCAAAGTGGAGGAAATGATCCGCAGAAGTTTAAGGATAATCTAATTTCTTCCGGGTTAAGTGAAGTAGATGCTGATTATGTGATGAGATCTGTATCATTTTCTAATGCTAGAACTAGGTCATCAAGGCCATTTAATACTCGGGAAGTTACTGTTGGTAATCATGTTTTTCAGCAATCTTCTAATGTAAGATTGGTTGGTCAAATTAGCGCAATTGATGCAACTGTACAAACTTTTCCGGTTGGAAATATTCCACCACCATCTTCTACAGAAAAGGGGAAATTTTCTTCTGGATTATATATAGGTCCACCTGGAGATTTAGATGGACAGCAAACTGGGTTAAATATGAATTTACCAGGTGGAATCGGAACACCCATTTATGCTCCATTTGACCTTATTTATAAAGAAAGAGGAACCGATGGAAAACCATCCGTTGGTCTTAATGGAACTGCTGGTATATTGGGGCCGAATGGTAAAGGGTTTGGATTTTATGGTACATATTATTATAGAGTTGGTAATAGAGAATATGAAGTATTAATGGGACATTTTCATTCTATGCCTTTAAGGGGTAAAAGAGATGGTGATTTTATTCCCAAAGGGACATTATTGGGCTATCAGGGAGCTTCAGGTAGGAGTGTGGGGGGAGGTCCTGGTGGAGTATATCCACACATAACTCTTCATATTAATGGTGTAGGGTTTAGAGCATCAAATTCTGAATTGAATAGGGTAGCCCAATCTATTGCTAAAGCAAAACCATCTAATAATGTTAGGTCAACTCAAAACCAATCTTCCAGACAACCCGGAGTACAAAGGCCAACTTTACCATTTGTTCAGAATTCAAAATTTAAATCAACTCAAGGTATGGAAAAATATTTATTGAGTAATGGCAAAATGTATTATATTGATACACGAGGTCAAGGTAAAATTACTGATGAAAATGGAGTAGAAATTGATTTTTCTGGTGGAAAAAATAACTGGATACTTAAAGAAATATCTCAGTTAATGAACATCAGGAAAAAAACACCAAGAAGAAAAAATGGTGACATTTCTTATCTTAGTCCTTCTAAACCAAATTTACCAATAGAGCAATATGAGGAAAAAGAATCATTAATCGCCATTCAACCAATTATATTCACCAATCAAATTCCCGTTCCGATTTCATCTGGCACCGTTGCATTCTCTGTTCCGGTAATAAGTAATTCTACTTCTCAATTAGCATAATGTCAAATTTAGCAGCACTTGGCGGAAAGGGTCAGATACAAGAAATTCGACTAATCTCTAACTATTCAGGAGATCTTAATCTCACTGACGGTTTTATTGAGATGATTCTGTATGAGAGTGTTCTTGATTACTCGACCAGGGCAACACTTTCCTTTGTGGACACCGGTTACAGGCCAAATAAATCAGGAACCGCCGCAATGGAATCCGGCGATATAAATCTCGTTTCTGGTGAACAATTTGAATTTAAAGTAACTGATGGTTATAATCAAGTATTAGAGTGCAAAAATAATTACCGAATGATTACTGATGCAATCCATTCGGTAGATGAGCAAGTAAACAAAACAATAATTTCTCTTTCTTTTGCATCACAGGAGCACATAACAAACGACTTTGTAAAAAACAGACTAACAAAAAGATACGAGGGGAAAATATCTGATTCGGTTTCAAGAATCCTAAAAGAATTTACAACTAAACCAAAAGATCTTGATCAGACCCTAAATGAATTTGTCTTTAATGGAGATAACGAAAAACCATTTTATAGAATTCCTTGGCTCGCCAAAAAATCAGTTCCGGATGTACCAAATGCAAAAGAAAACCTGGCCGGGTATTTCTTTTATGAGACCTTTTATGATGGAACTTTTGGTGGTTATCACTTTAAGTCTATTGATAAACTTTGGACAAATTCTCCAAAAAGGAAATTAATTTATAATAATCTAGTAACAACGCCACCTGGATATACCGGAAAGATACTTGCTTATTCTTTTGATAATTCATTGAGTCTAAGTAAAATGGCCAAGTCTGGTGTTTTTTCTACCCAACAATTAAAAACATTTGACTTTATAACAAATGTGAGAACAGTAACCGATAAATCAGATGTTGATCGTTTAAGTACGAATTATACTGGCGGCCTAGAACCACCTAAAATTGCATCGCACTTAGATTTTTGGAATACCCAAACAAGAATCAGTGAATCAATTGTTGACCGTGGGGTTCTGCCACCTGGAACAAATTTAAAAGAGCAACTTAAGTTCTTGGATCGACTCAATTTTAATGAAGAAGAAATTTTAAGACAATCTTGTGCTAGATATAATAACTTATTCACCGTAAAATTATCAGTAACTATTGCAGGGGATTTTGGAATTCATGCAGGAGATATTATAGAATGCGATTTTCCTGAGGTTTCATCTAAGGCAAATAAAATTGTGAGTAACAAAAAGAGCGGGAGATACATTGTAATTGATGTTGCTCATCGAATTCATGCCAATGGTTATTATACAACTTTGAACCTGGCCAGGGAGAGTATTTATAAAAAGTAGGTCCCTAAATAGATAAAAAGTACTCATAATTTATTATGACACTACAGGAACATATCAAGACCAATGAGAAAGAGCTTTCTGATCCCATGATCAGTTCTCAGCGTAGAAGGCATCTTTCTTCTGAATTGGTGGATCTCTTGAAATATCAAGAAGAAAACCCAACAGTTTCTAAAGACCCGACTCCCTTGGAACTTTTTTGTTATTTTAATCCCTCAGAGCTTGAGTGCAAAATTTTTAATCTATGAATGATTTTTTTGACCCGCAAAAAGGAGGTCTGAATCCACTTTATGGTTTCATTGGTCAAATTGCTGATGATTCTGCATGGGTCAATAATACTGCCAATAAAAATTTTGAACATAAACTCCATCTAACAAACGATATTGCCGGGGCCTCAAGAAGAGTCAAGGTCCAGATTATTGGAAAACATGTAGAAGTAAAAAATATTTCAGATGATCAACTTCCAATGGCCGAGGTTCTTCTTCCGACAACCGCCGGATCTGGCCATGGAGGAAGTCATCAGACCCCAAACCTCAAACAGGGAATGTATGTTTTTGGGTTTTTTAAGGACGGTATACAAGGAACCCAACCAGTTATAATTGGCGTTCTTCCAAATGATCCGAGGGTTCCTCTTTTTGGTGGAAATCCAGATAAAAATTTTGAACCTAGAAGTGGTTTTATTGGAGAGGAAAGATCTCTTCCAGTATCAAATTCTTATATTAAATTAGAAGGGCCAACAACTACAGAAGCGAGTTCTGTTTCCCCAAATCAGGCGGTGGTATCTTATGATGATCAGAGTAAAAAAGGGAAAAAGCCATTATACGTCCCAAAGACTGTGAATTGTGAGGGGGCATCGGGGGAATTAAAAGGCATTCAAAAACAACTACAATCTTTTTTATTTGAGGTAAAAAGAGCCAAAAGAGCCTCTCAACAGTTTATTGGAGCCGCTTCTAATCTAAACTTAAATATAGACAACATAATAAATCAATATTCTGGTTTTATTGCTAATTTATTTAAATCTTTATTATCAAAGGCCAGAGGATTTATAATAAACGAATTAAATAAACAATTAACCAAATTATATGAACAGATTCCTCCAAATTTAAGATCCAATCTGGCCAAGGTAAATGAGGAACTAACAAATACAATTCAATGTGTTTTTAACAAAATAATTTCTCAATTATTAAAAATTGTTAAGGACTTATTAGAGCAAATAATTGAAAAATATGTTAATGCCCCTTTATGTGCTGCGGAAAGTTTTGTTGCAAACATAATTTCTACATTTCTCGGTGATCTTACTTCTGGTATTGGTGATGCCCTTGGTATAATTTCTGGGGTATTAATAAATGTTTCTGAGACTCTTTTCAAGGCATTTGATGTCTTGATTGGGGTTCTTGAATTTTTAACATGTCAACCAGATCTTGATTGTCAAATATTAGATGAATGGTCTTTTTGGGATGGATCAAATCTTTCAATTGATGATCCAGGATCAAAATCTGGGATTACCTCTTCATTAATAGGTTTTACTGAGTCCCAGGCTACCTTTAATGGCGAGATAATTCCTGGATGTAGTGCGATCCAATTGCCATGTGGACCACCTAGACTAACAGTTCTAGGTGAAGGCCAGGAATTTGCCCAAGGTAATCTTATTGTTGGATTATCTGGGCGTATTATGGGAGTTGATCTTATAAATGGAGGAAGATATTTTAGTGAAAGTCCAATACAAATAAAAATTATTGATGAATGTGGTCTAGGTAATGGGGCCACGGGTATTGCAATAACTGAAAGAAATAGAAGAACTGGTATTGGGACAACCACCCTAGAAGATAATGGCACTCTAGGTGTAATCGACATCATTTTTACAGATCCAGGAGCCGGTTATTTGAGTTCACCAGATGGTTCAACCGGAGGAGACGGAACACTTTTCTCTAAACCAAATGAAACAATTATAGGAACAGACGTATTTCCGCCAGGAATTTCTGTTCCGGTTAATCCAGGTCAAGAGGTTTTCTTGCCACCAAATACTATAGTAGAAATCGTAAATGAGAATCAAGAAGTGGTTAATACTATAAATGGAGAAGGTCAAACAACTCCTATAACAATCACCACTCCTGGAACAATCGTAACCCCGCAACCAAACATTATTGATACTGGAATTATTCCTTCTTATGATGTTTTTGTTTGTATTGAGGATCTTGCAATTATCAGTGAAGGATTTAGTTATTCTGAAGGTGATCAAATCATCATAACCCCAGATAATGGCGCCAGGTTTGAGCCAATTTTGGATAAGTTTGGATCCATAAAAGAAGTCAGAATACTGGCCAAGGGTTGTGGATTTACTGATGTCCCACAGATAACCGTTAAATCAGAAACCGGAATAAATGCCAATCTTGTCCCGGTCTTCTCCTTTACCCGCATAAATAGGGCAGAGGAAGCGGAAGAAGCCACCTCTGGACTTCAGGTTGTTAATGTTGTTGATTGTGTTGGAGCCATAAATCGTGAATCTGTCAGACATCAATAATTCTAGACCAACCGGACCCAAGACTAATCCAGAAACTATTTCTTATGGTAATAAGGATGGCCGAATTAAATTTGGCCATCTACACATGGAAAATGAAAATCTGGATTCATGCGTAACGTCCGGTGTTTATTTAAGCGCTTATGATTCAAGGCATTATATGTCTTTCGATATTGATGGCCACAGAAAAGGTTGGACCTTAAATAGCTGTCCTGGGTCTTATCAAATTCTTTGCGGCGAAGACATCAAAAAAGGCGATTTTGGATTTTTTCTTCTTGCCGAAAATGGGGATATTGTAATAAGAGCCCCTAATGGAAGAGTAAGAATTTCAGGTCTTGATGTTGACATAAGAGCCGATGGTCCAGATAACACTAGAGGATCAGTCAATATTGATTCTAATCAAAGTGTAAACATCAATACAGGAATTTTTGACGTAAAGGCATCAGTCGGAGCTAAGATCTTCACTTCGGCAACCCTAAGTCTTATTGGGAACACATCAATGAAAATTGTCAGTAATTTTGTTGAAGGATTAAGTGCCGCAACAAGCACTAAGCCCAGTAAAACTTTCCCAGATTCCACTTCCCAATTTAATAAATTTTCTAGTTACTAATGGCCTTTCAATACGATGATCTATCTATATCTCATCAGTTTATAGTTGGTGAGGGATTCCCTTCTTTTCTTGGTCTTGGGGACGGGAAAATAAGAGGCTCTGCATATATCGAGGGTCCTGTTGTCATGGGCGAATCGACTGCATTCCCAAACGTGGCCGCAACTCTTATGGTTGGCCCAAATAAAAATGTCGATTCACCATCACCTCAAACACCAGGATTCCTGTGCGGAACTAATTTTTCACCTTATTCTCTGGCAGTTTATGGTGATGCGGTTGTTTTTGACAATATAAGCATAAATAAGGACACCTATTCTGGTGGAAATATCGTTGCCCAGGGTGAAGTAATCTCTAGATGTGGTGGACATGTTCTTTCTGCAAAAAAGAATTTTGATATTCCCCATCCGTCTAAAGAAGGTTGGAGACTAAGGCACACTTGCACCGAGGCACCATACAATGACGTTTACGTTAGAGGAAAATTAAAAAATTCTTCAGAAATAATGTTACCTGATTATTGGAAAGATTTTGTTGATATTTCTTCTATAACTGTTTCAATTACACCGATTGGAGCACATCAAGACATTATTGTAAAGGCCGTGACTCAAGAAAAAGTTATTTTACAATCAAAATCAACAATTCCAATCAATTGTTTTTATCACATTTTTGCAGAAAGAAAAGACGGAGAAAAACTAATTTCAGAATATAAAGGAGAAAGTCCTGCTGATTATCCAGGTAATAAAGACGAATACTCGGTTGTTGGCTTCAATTATGACAGGAGAGACTAATGGAAGAAGATCTTAGAACAAATGTAGAAAAAACTACCCTTATTAATCAACCACCTGAGGCTCCAGATTGTGGCGATTGGAGTCCAACTGGTCGATTATCCTCACGGTTTGATTATGTTGTTAAGACAATCGATCGGGATAACTTTTATGAAGATTGTAAACCTTGGTTGTATGGAAACATGCAAGTTGATAATTTACAAATAAATGGAACCGCGACCGGGAATTTTCAAGGGACAATCAATGTTCAATCTTGGAAAGGATTTGATATTAAGCACCCGACTAAACCAAATCACAGACTACGGCACATTTGCCTTGAAGGTCCTGAGGCCGGTATCTATATAAGAGGAAGACTAACCGAAAGTACTGTTATTAATCTCCCAGAATACTGGAAAAATCTTATAGATCCAGAATCAATTACGGTACATCTAACACCAATCGGCTATTCTCAAGATCTCATTGTAGAAAAAATTGAATGGGGACAAAGAGTTGTGATTAAATCAAATAGTGGTAATACTATTGATTGTTTTTATGAGGTCAAGGCCTCAAGAATTGATGGTGAGCCATTGATTGTTGAATATGAAGGAGAAACTCCTAAAGATTATCCGGGTGATTTTAGTCAATTTTCAATTTCGGGGTATGATTACTAATGTTTATGACGAGAGAAACTCATGATGAGTTATTTAAATTACAAGAAGACATGGCCGAATACTTTACGTCAGAGTATTTTCCTGTCTCTGGAGAAGCTTACTGGACTGTCGTTGAATGCATCGCCACGGCAAAACTTGCCGAACTAAAAGGAGAGTTGGCCAGTTCATAAACTGTCCATCGATAAGACTTTTCGATGAAAACTGGGGTATTATAATAAGGCCAACAAATGGAGAATAACATGCGAGGCTTTATTAACAAAGATCAAATTCTAGAATCTTATCGTCAAAAAACACATCTTGATAAATTTGATGCGATTACAGAAGTAATCAACGAGACTCTCCCAGAAGATACTGCTGAGATGCCTTATTCGGATTATTATCATACAATTTATACTGTTTGGAACATTATTGAAGAATATGCGTCCTGAAACCAGGAGGGCCATGGAAGATCTCTTTTATGCTAGAAGAAATCTTCCAGATTGCGCCAGATCATGTAATCTCACAAATAAAGAAATGAAAATTATTTTCAATGAATTTTGCCGGTTAAATCCGGCAAATTATGACCCCGAGATAAATAGTTAAAATGGAAAATGGTTCGATGGGATATAAGTTATCGAGTGGTTATAGATGGTATCAGGTCCCTAATGAACCAAAAATGTTGGCCAAGGTTTATTATATCGAAGGAATTCCTTATGAATTTGATGAGGTAATTCAGATTCAAAAAGACAATCCAGAGATAATTGCCGAGGCCGACAAAAATAAAGAGCTTCAAGCTGATGAGGTGTTTAAGAAATCTGATTATCTTATTGCCGAAATGATGCATCCCCTTCTTTTTCAATTAGAGATAGAAAACCCCGAAGAATTGCCAAACGACTACGCTGCCTAATCTACTAAATATACTTAAGAAAGTATATTTGGTCAAATAATGGCTCTTAGTCGGTTAGAAAATTTCCTGCGTAGCTCTAGAGGTAAAATTCTCCACGTAAATCCAGAGAATTTAGATGCATCTGATTCTATAATTAATTCTGGTGACACGCCATTTACACCATTTAAAACACTAAACAGAGCACTTGTTGAGGCAGCAAGATTTTCTTATCAAGTAGGAAATCAAAACGATCGATTTAATTTTTGTACAATTCTTCTTTATTCTGGGACGCATTATGTAGATAATCGTCCTGGACTTGTTATTGAAGACAACGGAACTTCTTATACCAGAAACGGGGCTCAAACAACCCTAACTCAGTTTGACCTAACAACCATAATAGATCTAACAGATCCAGAAAATAAATTATATCTTCTAAACTCTGTTTATGGTGGTCTAATTGTTCCTCGTGGAACATCTATTGTTGCCAATGACCTGAGAAAGACCGAAGTTGTTCCTCTTTATGTCCCAGATTCTAGAAACGCCAATATCGAAAGATCTGCGATTTTTAGAACTACTGGGGCATCTTTCTTTTATGGATTCACTGTAACTGATGCTGATCCAACTGGTTTCTGTTATAAAAACTATAATAAGCAAAAGTTTGTTCCAAATTTCTCACACCATAAGTTAACAGCATTTGAATATGTTGATGGTGTAAATCCTGTAAAAATTGATGATACTTTTTTAACTGTTAATACAACCAGAACTGATCTTCAACAATATTACGAAAAGATTTCTCTTGTTTATGGTTCAAGTTCGGGTAAAGAAATTGATTCTGTAAGTTATATTGGTGGAGTCTCTGTTGATATTCAACCAGTTATTGATGAATATCGAATTGTTGGTCCAAGAGGAGACCAAATTGGAATTACCAGTATTCGTTCTGGTGATGGAATAACCCCAACCGAGGTTGTCACAGTAACTCTTGATGAACCAGCTAGCGGTATTTCAGTAGACACGGCTATTCAAATATCAGGCGTTTTTGGAGGATTTGATGGTCAATTTGTTGTTTCGGCTATACCTTCTGAAAATCAGGTTCAGTACAAAACCTCCGATATTCCGGTTATAGCTCTTCCTTCTGTTTTTGGTGCAACCCTGAATATTATTTCAGATACAACAGCATCCTCTTCACCATATATCAACAAGGTTTCTCTGAAGTCTTCTCTTGGTTTGTGTGGTCTTCATGTAGATGGAAGTAAAGTAGAAGGATTTAAGAGTTTTGTTGTTGCAGAATTTACGGCCATTAGTCTACAGAAAGACAATGATGCCTTTGTAATTTATGATGAAACTTCTGGTACTTACGTTGATTCGTCTGTAGTTCCGGATCTTTATAAAAACACAAGGGCAAGATATAAACCAGAATTTGAAAATTATCATGTTAAACTTTCTAATGATGCTTTTGCTCAATTAGTATCTGTATTTTCTATTGGTTATGCGGCCCAGATTATTGCAGAAAGTGGTGCAGATTATTCAATAACCAATTCAAATTCCAATTTTGGTGCGAAATCTTTTATTGCATCTGGCTTTAAGTCAGACGCCTTTGATCAGGACGATCACGGTTTTATTGTTGGTGTTGTCCCACCAGAGAATATTTTAAATTCTACAATAAACATTGAATTTCCCCAGATAGATGTTGGGGTAACAACAACTGCCGCTGCCGGAGCAGCAACCACGACAAAACTTTATTTTTATAATGAAAAGAGCCTAGAAAATCCACCAAAACATTTTATTAATGGTTATAAAATTGGTGCAAAAATTAATGAAAAATTATTTATTGATTATCCATCAAAAGCTTCTTCTAATGTTGTAATCCCTGGAACCACCTCATCATACGAAAAAACATCAACAGTTCAAAGACAGAACAATAATACTCAAAATTCCATTACAAATGGAGTCATCTCCTTAACTAGTGCCCATAATTTCTCGGCTGGTGAAAAGGTAAGAGTTTTTGCTGATGATGCCCACCTACCCGATGGTATCAGCCTAAACACCGTATATTATGTTATTGACTCTACAATCGATAATACATTAACATCTAGCCAAATAAAACTCGCCGCAACATTTAATAATTCTTTAAATAATGTCGCAATTCTCCCTAATAGAAAAGGTGGGATTCTTACGGTTTCTAGTAAGGTTTATGATAAGATTCCAAATGAGCCAGGGCACCCTATTCAATGGGACAGTAATTTAAATAATTGGTATATCAATGTAAGTTCTTCAAATAACGGGATTTATTCTTCAATAAGAAATACAAATCGTATCGTAACTGGAAAAACATACGTCACAAGAACCCCTGACAACAGAACCGAAGATGATAAAGTTTATAAATTCGTTTATTGTATCCCAAGGAATACTACAACTGCCGCCAGACCTCCGTTAGATGGTTTTATTATTCAAGAAAGTGGAGACTCTTCTCTATCTGGAACCGAGTTCTCTAGGTATTTTGGAGGAGTTGATTTAAATTCAGATACTGAACTCAGAAATCCAAAATTTATTTCCAATGCAGTATGGACCTCTAATGAAATAACCTTTACTACAGAAATTGATCATAAATTAAAAATAAACGATCAAGTTGAAATTAGTAATGTTCTTCCAATTGCTTATAATGGCAATTATACTGTAACCAAAATTCCTTCTTCAAGAAGTTTTGCTGTTGTCCTGACTTCTGATCCTGGAACTTTTGCAAATGATACAACAGTTAGAAATTCTTCTCTTCCTTTTGTAAGAAGAAAAAATACCAATAATATCTTCAAAATTTATAAGTCCAAAGAACTTAAAAAGTTTATTAGAAACAAACAAGACGGTCTTTATGAACTTTATGTCCTGCATAGTTCGGTAAAACCAACAATTTCACCTTTTACTGGTTATAGTTTCTCTCAGCCAGTAAAAAATCTATATCCAAGACTAGAACGGGATAACTTTAATTCGGATCCACAACCCTCTCAATGTTTTGCGGATCATAATCTAATCGGAAATGTTTTTGTTGACGATAATAAAAACTCGATTACAAGAGAATCTTTTAATAAATTATCCTCCGATTTTACTCCTGGTATTGGTATTACGGCAGTTGTCTCTAATCAAGCCGGAACTGCTCATACTCTCTATACCTCAACTGATCATGGACTTTCGGCTATCACTTCGGTTTCTATTGTTAGTGCTGGGGCCTCTTATATTACAGGGACCTATTATGGAGTTGGT
>Ga0129333_10001839_pt1 | contig 19495 bp, 10 predicted proteins | sample CPB6_08_DNA_FD_94474 | JGI IMG/M metagenome (GOLD analysis project Ga0129333, IMG submission 94474) | Freshwater to marine salinity gradient microbial communities from Chesapeake Bay, USA - CPBay_Sum_0.6_0.8_DNA | ecosystem: Environmental > Aquatic > Marine > Coastal | place: USA: Chesapeake... | reverse complement strand
CTTCACCAGTCCCGCAATTGTTTATGAATTGATAAGACTGTCCTCTCAACAAATAAAGTATGGGATCTGCCGTTGGTTCAGTAAGACCAATTCCAGAAAGAATAAAATTGTGAGGTGAGCCAGTACCAGTAACTGTCCATCTCCCACTTATGGTATTTGAAACGTCTCCATAGTAAGTAACAATTCCACTTGAAGATGTTACTATTCCACTATTTACAACAACATTAGAAAGTGTTGAAATACCAGAAACTAATAAACTATTTTGAATATTAACATTGCCATTTAATGTGGAAACTCCAGAAACTGCTAATTGATTAGTAAATAAAGTTTCTCCAGAAACTGTTGTAATCCCTGCAAAAGTGGAAACACCAATTACTAAAGTGTCACCAACAACATGTAAAATTGATGTTGGATTTGTAGTTCCAATTCCAATATTAGAACTTACATAAGCACCACCAGTTACTTGAAGTGGTTGTGAAGCAGTTCCTGTTGATGATGCAGTTCCAACAAAAATAGGTCCGCTGGTAAATGTTGAAATTCCAGAAACTCTTAGAGAATCTAAATTAGAACCACCAGAAACATCTAAACCACCATTAGAATCAATCAAACCAGTAAAGGTTGAAAATCCAGTAACTGATAAATTATTTACTGTAGAAATTCCAGAGGAAAGAAAATTCGTTGTAGTTGTAGTTCCAGAAACGTTTATATTAGTGGAATTTACCGTAGATACTGTTAATGTTGTTCCTATTCCAACATTAGTCATGTCAGCTCTGGCTAACTCAAAACCACCTAGGGTAGAACCATCATGAACTCTAATTGATTTTGATTCATTATTAATAGTTATTTCGCCTTCAGCACCAGTAAATGATGCATTTTGGTCTTTTGTTCCCCTTCTAAATTGTACTTGTGTAGGCATCTTCCTTAATCTTTTTTTCTATTTATGATAAACTACCATAATCTACAGGATAAACCTGTCCTGCTGGTTCATATAAACAATCGAATATAAGATCAGTTGGTATTCCAAAAGAATCTATTGTTGGAGAAAATCCCCCATAATTGCCAATAGGAACCGTCATAGTATGTATTCCTATTACTTTATCAGATCTAAATGCACCATAAATTCTTGCATTAATTGATTTTGTATATACAGAACCAACTTGTAATGGGTAATTTGCTAAAGATGTTTTAATACCAACAGATCCTGCTGTACCAACTACAAATGGTGTTACACTCGGATTTGTATTATCTTGAACAACTAGTGCATTACCAACTCCATTAACATATATTGTAGAAATTCCAGAAGAATAAAAACCTTGCTGATTTAAAATTCCAAAAACAGTTACGCCATACCCAGTTGTTTCTAACTTGTTTGATCCATTATGTTCAAGATTAATTGAACCATTTGTAGTTTTTAAATAAAGATTTCCTGTTTTATTCTCAATAATACTATTTGTTGTATTATGATAAATTTCTAAATCCTGTCCATCACCAAAATATAACTTATCGCTATCTCCAAAGTATACTGAAGATCCAAAACTTACCGTATCTGTAAATGTAGTAATCCCTAAAGTTGATACCCCAGCATTTATTTGCCCATTAAATGTTGTAGCTGTTATTACACCTATAATATTAGAATTATTTTGGACTTCTAAATTTTCAACAAAAGTTGCATCCTTCAAAAATCTTGAGGTATTTCCTACCAACAAAGATCCATTCACGAATAATGCGGTAGATCCAACTCCAGTTCCTAACGTTGTTATACCAGAAACATTTAAGGAATCGAAATCATTTGGGTCTAATTTTATAGAATTTTCAATTGTTGTTTTAGTTATACTATCTAAAGATAAAATATTTTTAAGTTCTCTATTTGAGTCAATTACTTGATCAGTCCCAATATAATATCCAGAAGACGTAACAATACCCGTCGAGTAAATATTTCCTTCTAGATTTGCTGATAGTTTACTAGCAGTTATTATGCCACTTACATAAAGGTTTCCAGTAATATCTAGTTTTTCTCTAGGAATTGTTGACCCAATACCAACATTATATGAAGTTGTCCCTATAGAAATAACAGTTTTACCAAAACCAACTAGTATATTGGAACCATCTCCTAATGCATTATAAACTTCATCAAAATTGGAATTAATTTTGATGGCACCGGTTCTTAGAGTATCTCCGGTACCATCATTAGCGACAAACCCTGTATTAATACCCAATTTAGACATTTTCTGCTAATTATTCATTTACAATTAGTATTTATGTTGAATAATTCGTATATCTAAGTGGATTTTTTCTAGTGACTATTGCCGATGTAGACAAACCACTTACTCCATTTAGAGTATATGCGTCAAAGGATGTTGAATTTTGTATTCTACTACCAACAATTTTACCCCAACTATAAGTACCATAATAACGTGGAGTAGCTGAAGGAGAGAAAACAATTTGATAGTCAAAAGTAAAATCGGTATCATCAAATGTTGTCGCTTCAGAGTCAAAAGTTCCTGTTATATTTTCATCTGTAAAATGTTGATCAAAATCGTATCCATTCAAATCAGAAACATTTGTAGTTACTCTTGTTACATAAGTAACGCCGATGCCTAAAATAACTCTTCTGAGAATAGTTGAAGATAAAACCTCAAATACATTATCTATATTTTCAGTTCCTATTCCAATTATTGAATTATCTGAGTATAAAGATGTTATACCAAATCCAATATTTGAACCTTTAACCACAAAATAATCTCCAGTTTTTATGCTAGGAACAGTTATTGCAGAACCAACAATAGATGATTGTCTTAAATATGAATCTGTAGGAATAAAAAGATCTAAAGTTATTCCGGTAGATCCAACTCCAATATTTGTCTTTCCAGATCCAACAATATAACCAAAATCACCACTATAGGTCACATTGACCATTGGTTCTCTTTTAAAGAGTGGGGGTTCTATCAATACACTAGGTGGATTTTTTTCATCATAACCAATTCCTGAAGAAACTATATTAATATTAGAAACTGTACCACCCACAGAAATTGTAGATGACGCTGTTACAACAGTAGTAGTGCCAAATCCAACTGGATTTGATACAGAAACTGTTGGTGCAGTTGTATATCCAACTCCTCCATCAATGACCAAAATTGAAGCTATTCCTCCACTAGGGGCAACAATTGCAGTCGCAGAAGCAGATACTACAGGATCTTGAGATAATATCTCAAGATCAGATATGTAGCTGTTCGTTGTATTTTCCGTTTCATTGTCAAAGAAAGTCTTCACACTTTCTACATATATCACTGTAGATCCAATACCAACACTTTTTATTATATTTGATGTAGGATAAATTATTGGTTCATTAATAACTCTATCTTTAGTAATTTCTTTACCTTCAATAAATACATCCTCAGTTTGTCTGCACCAAGTTATAGGTCTCTTTAGATTTTCATCTAAAGTTATTCCTGGACCGGGATAATTATTCGTCTTGATTACATCTATTGCCAATATATCTGTTACAGTTCTTTCATCCTCTCTCAATTCTATCTTATCATCATGAATATCTACACTATCTCCAATTTTTATAGATTCCAAAACATCAACATCTAATACGTCAACATTTCCTGTTCCTTTATAGAATAAAATTTTGCAGGTGTCCCCACTTTTTGGTGGCTCTGTAAATGTCAAATTACTACCACCTTTAAATATATAACCCTGACCAGGAACTTGAAGAATATCATTTAAGAAGATTATTAATGTAGATTCTACGTCAATTAAAGAACCTGATTTTGCTTTTATTGATTTTTGTTCACCATTAAACGTAATTGGGAAAGAAACTCTATTTCCGTCGAAGAGAGATTCGATTTCATCAAGAACTTGTAAGTCTCCAAAAATCCAACTAGAGAATATGTCAGATTGTGTTTTTTCTATAATGATCTTAAATTCTTCAAATGGCAGTGAAGAATTTGTTGGAATTCCCACTGTACCACCAATACCAACCGTTAGTATTTCACCTTGACCATATCCATATCCAAGATCTTTAATTTCAAAATCTATTATACTAGAACCTTGTCCAACAACGATGCTGATAGTTGCCTGAGTTCCTACACCAACACCTAGAGGTGAAGAATTACTATAAACTAATGGTATATTTGTATATGAAAATGGATCATCAAAAACAACAATAGGTGGATTTGTGAAAGTATATCCAGTTCCGGGATTTGTTATTGCAATACTTACGACATTTCCACCTACTACAGATGCAGTTCCAATAAATTCAATATTTGGAGTCTCTGTACTTGAAGTAAATACTCCAACATTAATAATCTGCTGAACACCAGATCTATATCCAGAACCACTATTACCGATACTGATAGACTGTATTGTTCCTGATAGTGATACAATTGCTGTTCCCGCTGCAGCAACTAATGGTTGATAACCAAATCCCTTTGAAGATGCCACAGATACTATAGATCCACCAACGGGAATATTTGAGGTATTGTAGTCATGTGGCGCAGTTATGGGATTACCCACAAACTGTATGGTTGTTATACCTGCACTTTCTTTAAGTGCATAATTTCCAACAATTGATATTGGGAAAGTATTTCTTTGAGGACCTTGTAATACTTGATTTATTAATACAATAGAATTACCTTCGGATATTCCAGATACATCATTTTTATTTGATTTTAGTCTAAATTCCGATCTAATACCTGTGAAAGATTCGGATATGTCATCAAATATGTAATTTTTAGAATATGGTTCTAGTGAAGTATCTTTTATTCCAGATCTTAGGAAGACTCTTCCACTGAAAGATGAGTTGGTTGTAATTCCTATCCAATCTTTTTCATCTGGCCTACTAGATGTAGTTCCTATGGGAACGGGTCCATATGGGGCTGTTATAAAATTAATACTGTTGTTTACTATATTATAATCACCAAATAATTTGGTTACTAGAGAATACTGTGAATGTGATGAAATTCCAGTACCCATCCAACCCCTATCAACTAAAATTGCGTTAGTACTACCAAATCCAACTGTTTTTACTCTAGTAATTTCATCTCCAACTTTTAAAAGATCTCCACCAAAAATAGAAGTTATTCCAGAGAGGGAAATGACATCATCTGAGATCAAAACTTCATTGATTGCGTTTGCAGTCACTGCAGTTGAAACAATTGGTGATTGAATTACGTTGTCTATAGAAATAAGAACTTTTGAATTTTGATTTTTTGAAACGAATTTGTGTAAAGATCCAATACCAACTGTAGTAATGTCCAATTCAATTGGGAAAGATTTTAATGCATTCTCTGCGCTCGATGCAAGTTTAATATCCAACTCATTGACTTTAATCACATATACTGATGATGGAAGTTTGTCAGTTGTTCCGATACCAACAAAAGTTGTAGAAGCAATTCCAATAGGCCCAGAGGTTAGACTATAGGTGTAAGAAATTTCTTCACCCGTTACGAAAAAGTGATTGGGTATCCTAATAGTATTTTTGTCAATATCAACAATTGATGGGTTATTCCCCTCAAATCCCCTTTCGAAAATAGGTAACCTTTTGCTTCTAAGATCAAAAGTTCTCTTAATTTCTGAAAAAGCAGAAGTGTAATTTGAAAGTTTTGATCCAATAGAAGAACTATTAAGATCAATAGGACTTTCTGGATATAAGTCTATAACTCCAAGTATATTTTCGAAAACTCTGACTTGTGTTGAAATATTTTCTATCGGAGTAAAATAAAGTTGAATATTGTCACCAGAAATTCCTGCAGTTATACTTCCCAATTCATCATCAGTAAAGATCTTACCAAATTCGGTAATAAAAACATTACTATTATCATTAATAAGAATTACTTCAGAAAGTTGTGTTCTGTTATTTGTTGTATCTGTTACTGATACAACATAATATGCAGAATTAAAAACTGATCTATTGTATTCGCATATAGTATTTTGTGTTGGTGATGTGCTAGACGCAATAGAAGTATACGAGGATTTTAATTGATTTGTTGATATGCTGCTAATACCTGTTGTAGACGAGAGTGTATTTCCTATTGAAACACTTATTGAATTAATAACGTAAGAAACTCCCACTCCAACATACGGAGTGAACTTTAAGTTGAGATTTGATCCCGAAAAACTAGCATCATAGCTTCCTAATCCTGTTGTCGATGATGTATTTAAGTCTTCACTTGTCACTTGGCCATAATTTAGAATTCCAATATTAGTGCCATCATGGACGATTGATATTTCTTCAATTTCATGATAACTCTGATCTACAGCAGATATCCCAATCAAAACTTTAGATGAAGTATATGTTGAGGCAATTCCAACAATAGTAGTCTCTCCACTCGTTCCTGATGGAATTAAAACACTAGAGGATTCAACTTTTACAATATTGCCAAGAGAAAGACTACCTATTCCAGAAACTGTTTCTCCTAAATTATATGAGATATAACTTACATCAAAATCATTAACTTCAAAGTCTACCGGATAAAATTGTAAACTTCCTTCATCACCAAAATAAGTTACATCAAAAGAACCTAGGATATTAACTGTTTCTAATGGAGCATACTGAGAAATATATGAGTAATCTGTAGAATTTAAAATATTGACCAAAGAAATCTGTCTTTCTGCAGTAAAACGTTTGTCTCTAATAAAAATTATATACTTTTTACCTCTATTTGAACTTAATCTAAAAGTATCGATTGTGCTATAATTTGATGTTCTTGGATTGCTGTTAAATTGATTACTAATATCATCTACAACTAATACTCTATTTCCAACAGATTCTAAGTAATCTTGAATAACCGATGAATTTAAAACAATTTCTTTAGAAATTGCATTGGAATCTATAATTAAAGTCTTTTCTAATGCAAGATCAAAATCAGATACACAGTTTAAACCAGTTACACTGACGATATCAGTTATACCTAGAAAATCTCCTAAATTCTGATCAGTGGAAATACCTGAAGAAGTTTCGTCTGCAGATTCTATAATTAAATCTGAGAATTTTTTAAATCCAATAGTATGGTTCTTATTACTAACAATATCATTCCATTTTTCATATTCTACTTTTGATTTTATTGAATATGAGAAAGATTGATAATAATCGCTGTCGTGAATTTTTTGGTTACTATTATTTAAAAATCCACTCTCTTTCTTCCATCCTTTTTTAACAATTGAACTTGAACCAGTATTATATGTCGCGTTATTTTCATTTATAAATGAAATAACGGCTTGGGAAAGTGAAGAAGAACCTACTACTTTTTCCCCTTGCTTAAAGGATCTGTCACTAAAAACTTTTAAAATTTCATTAAGTTCGTCCCATTCATCAACAATTCCAGATGCACTTTCACTTGTTACTGTTTCATTTTTGAAAAATGTATTTCCTCTCAAAGTAACTTCAAATATCGGAGTATACTTTTCCAGAACCACTTTACCTGAAGAATAAATTTGACTAAAAACTCCAGGATCTTCATTTTCATTTAAGTAATCCGATAAATTATATGTTATTGTTCCCCCAGATCCACCAATATTTGGATCTATTGAGGTTAATGTAAAATATGAGTATTTGTAAGATGATGAATTATATCCTCTGAGAGTAGTTCCAATACCTACACTTGTGCCTTCTATGAAAACTTTGTCGCCAACTTCAAATGGATAGTCTGCAGCATCACTATAAGTGGTAGCTAAGGAAACAGTAACATTTTGATTTTCCTTATTGAACGTAATGGAATTTATACTTATTCCATTTGAATTGTTAATTGGAATAATTTTTGGAGCTCTATTATCAATACCCTTTGTGTTTTTTAATATTGTAACCTCTATATCACCTAAATTATACTTTAGATCTACATCAGGTATAACTGAATTTGTTAAAGAATCTATAACAATTAAATTTGGAGAAGTTGTATAATTTTTTCCTATCGAGGTTATTCCAATCCTTTCAAAAGTTGAAAGAATATTTACTTTTATTATTTGAGCAAGTTTTGCCGAGGGTCTTAATGTTTTATCAGCAGAATACTCAAATCCAATATCTTCTATCTCTGTAGAAATTACTTTACCAATACTATTTGATGAGGGAGTAAGAAATGCAAGACTACCTGTTGACGTAGCTACAGATACCACACTTGGAAGACGTTTGTAAAAACTTCCTGGAGAAATTGTATCAAATTTATCAATTTCTCCAGATGCAAATTTTGATGTTGTCGTATAACTTAATTCACCCTCTGTTGGTAGATATGACGATTTTTCTGGAATTGGTGAAATTGTATATGAAAAACTATTTGGTGTTACCTTTGAAACTTTATGAACACCAGAATAAGAACTATTTGTAGTAATGATTTTGTTATTATCTAAAATATCTTCAGAATCTTGAATTATGCTCAACTTATTCTGATCGTTATCGTCAAGATTTATTGGAGTTAAATTATAGTATAGTATTTGGGGTAGATTATCTGATAGTGTTAGTGTAATTTTTGCATTGGTAGTAACACCAACTATTCCCTCTCTAGAAATTTCAAAAGATCTTGTTGAAGATGAAGACTCAAAAATATTTTTAAAATTCTTGTCAGTGTATAAATTAAATTTAAATGCAGGATATCTTTGAGTATTTTTTATGTAAGATAAAGAATTATCCTTTAAATCAAAAATAATTGGTTGATTTTTGATTGCAAAAATTGGTGGATTAACAAGAGAAATAGTACCAAAACTAGCAGATGTTATGTCAATTATTAAAGGTCTTGTCAGGCTTGCATCATAAAAACTTCTTGAAAGTTTAAATTTGTTTTCATCAATTACCACAATAAAATATATTTCTTGATTTTTTAATCCTCCACATGGAGAAGATGACGTATGGATAACTTTTTGGCCATTTTCATAACCATGTGATGTTATTGTAATTGTATTATTCAAAACATCGACATTTAATGCAGAAAAATCTTTGGGATTTACTACTAATCTTTTATTAAAATCATTATACTTTATTGTGTATGTTGTAGATAATCCGGGGAGACATGTCACATTAATTTGGTCATAAACCTGCAATCCATGAGAGGATGCGGTGGAAACTGTTACTAAATTTTTAGTAACTTTCCCAGTAATAACGTTCTCATAATTTGTTTTAAAACTATGTATTACACCATTTCCATAGTCGGTTAAGTACAGAGTATCTGTGAAAATACTGCTATTAATACCTACAAAATTACCAGTTGAACCTACACCAACTCTGTTTGTAGCAATACCAATCAAATCGTCAGTAATTTTTGCAACAAATAATATTTGATTATCCAATAATTGATAAGAAGATGTACCATCTGTCGATATGGATATCGGAGATCCGCCGTTACTTGAATATATTAAAGAATCTCCGGTAATTAACTTGTGATTTGGTAAATATATTGATTTTGTGGGTACAAGTAAAGAACTAAATCCAATTCCAGGATTGGAGAAACTTAAAGTGGTTCCAATACCAACACCCGCTATTGTTCCTATTCCTATAGATTCTTTTGGATCGAAATATAATTCTCTATTGTATTTGTATTGATATGCTACCGTAGTAACTCCAGCACTAAAGGCAAATTTTCTTGGTTGTTCATACAATAATGTCGATGAACTATATGAAGATCCTACAGTTCCATCATATTCTCTATAAACTCTTATTCTACCAAGACCTTGCTCTACATTTAAAACTTTTACTTTTTCAGTGCCTATGCCGAGAATATCATTTTCTCTTATGTGTGGGAATGTTAGAAGACCAAATACATTAAAATACGTTACGATACCAGTTGATGCTGGTGATAACACGTTAGAGGTTAATGAGAAAGTATCTGATCTTACTCCAATTATACGAGATCCCTCTAGTAAAGTTCCAAAAGTAGATATTCCAGATATTAATGCAGAATCAAAATTTGATAACTGATGTGGGTCAGTAGAAAAACCAATAAAAACTCCGGACTTAGTATCAGTTAATGGAACAAATTCTATATTTGTTTCAAATACTGTATTAACTGATATCTCAGTGATCTGTTTTCCTTTTACACTAGATACTTCAAAAGAAACTCCCTGTCCTTCAGTATTTCTATTATCAAAAACAAGTCTATCTGTTACTTTATAATTTCTTCCCGCAGAATTAATTCCAATAAAATCTATCGAACCTTTATTTACTTTAGTTATTATTGAATTTTGTTTTCTTATTTTATTTGGATCTAATACAAAATCATATCTGCTAAATTGTTTGTTAAAATTATATGGTTTTGTGTTTCTTAATAATTTTGTTTTATTTAAATCAACACTATCTTGATTTGATGAAACACTAAAATTATATTCTATTGGTTTAGACTTATATTCATTTCCGATGAAATATGGGAAGACAGGTCTTCTATAATTTCTAAATGGTCCTGAAGTTTCAATATCAACGGTGTTTAAAGTTGAAAAATATGCATAAGTACCATTTGGATATTCTGGTGTTACGCAAAATCTTCCATTAAATTTATCCAGATCTCCGGAATTATTATACTTATAATCTTCTACAAAAAATCCTTCTGGGTATATTGTAGTTGATGGTCTACTTGCATCCAAAGAAATTTTATATCCTGACTCTAAAAGTCTTATTGGACCTCCTACTAAAGAAGAATGTCCATAAGGTCCATAAATTGGATTTCCATCATACGCCCATCCTATTATTGGAGAATGTGAATTTGATAAAATCTCTTTACCATTTTCAATTTGAAGATCAGGAGAAAATACTAAGTTGCCATTAATCAAAGATTTTGATGAAATAACTCTTCTTAGATATCTTGGTGCGTATGTATGTGTATATTGTAACCCATAATTTGGATTTAATCCAACAGCAATTGTTCCATCATCGTCAGAAATTTGTTCACTTAAAATGGATCTTTCTACTAAATTAACAGTCCAAACTTTTGGAACAGACTCAAATTTTGCTCCAGATCCAGATGGAATTGCATTAATAACAGTAGTTGAGGTTGTGAAACCTTGCCCACCATATATAACCTTAACACTAGAAATAGATCCATTACTTATAACAGGTGTTAATTTTGCACCAACTCCCTTTCCAACTATATCAAATGATGGAGATGAATTATAGCCAGATCCTGGATTAATTACTAAAACTTCACTTATTCTTCCTTCAGAAATGATTGGAGTTAATTGAGCACCACTGCCAGTGTTTAGTGTAAAAGTTGGTTGTCTATTAAAGTTTATGATATCATCAGAACCATAATTAGAACCGCCAGACTCTAAGAAGACTGATTTAATTTCTCCTCTGAATGTTGGACTTAGTATGGCGTCAAAATTCTGATTAGATCTAGTTGATACTCCAACTACACCCGTAACCGTTACTTTTATTGGTTCATAATTAAACTCATGAAGGCCAGAACCTATAGACTTAAGATCTATGTATTGCCCAGTTAAAAAATAAAAATCCTTATTTGTAGAAATTCCTACGACTGCAGATCCGATGCCTATAGTTGAAGCAGTCCCAACGAAGGATAACTTAAAAGAATTATTATCAACTGCAGTAACATAGTAAGAATTCCCTGATGTTAATCCTTCAATTTCACTTCCTCTTGCCGTATATACAATTATTTCTCCAGTTTTATAATTATGATCCGATGCAAAAATAGTATTTGAATTTGTATTAATTCCTGCAGAAGATATTACAATTTTTCTATTTTTATATCCAGTTCCTTCATCAACAACTCGAACCGAAGTAATTTTTTTCTTTACTCCAGTTGATACAAATCTATGAATTCCTGTTCCAAAAGATGTTAAATCAATAGTGTTGATGCCAACTAATGCATCTTCATAATTTTTATGAATTTTTACAGTAAAAGAGTCCTGAACAGATACGTGATAGATAGAATCTGTAGATATACCCCCAACTGAGGTTTCTTTATCTGTCTTATAAATTATTTTTTCAGCATCTCTAAATTTATGAGTAGTGAAAAAACTTATAGTGTTATTGGTTAAATTTACTAAACCAGCACCTGCAGTAGCATTAAATGAAACTGAGTGATCAAATGAAAATAATTCTGCTGTAGCCTTTGCACCAGATCCAGATCCTCCGGTTATTGTTATTATTGGTTCGGATACATAATCAAATCCACCATCTATAACTTCAATACTTTTTAATTTACCCTGAACTTCACAATAACCAGTTGCACCAGATCCAACAGTATCGTTGATTGAAAGGACGGGTGGATTAATTACGTCATAATCTGTTCCGGATGAAAGTACATTTATTTTTTCTAAAGCACCGTAAAAAACTTTATCTCTGGACTTATAGTTTAATATCTCTACACCATTTGCAAGTATGCCAATATTACCAAACTTGGTTTCGTAGTTTTCTACTACATTTTGAGGAATTTGGATAGTTCTAATTAACTTTTGCGAACTTAATGTTTTATCTGCAAATCCACTAAAAGTTAATTTATTGTCTGTTACTGTTGTAGAAAAATTTATGTATATATTTTTATATAAATTTTGTCTACTTCTAGACAATTTTATAGTATTGGAATCAACCTTTCTTACAAAATAAGTTCCTGCTGATATTCCTAGTGAATTTGATGAAGAAACTGGAGTATAGACTACTGAATCTCCAGTGTAAAATCCATGCTTACCTATAGTTAAATTTTCGCCTTCAAAAGTTCCTGAAAAAGTTATTGTCGGATCTTTCGTAGATAATTGCTCATTAAAATATGATGGAATAGAAGGCGACGTTACATAATAAGAACCATTTTTATCATAATAAGTATTTTGGACATTTGTTGAATAAATGTCTGAACTTGGAAAGTTTGAGAAATTTGATTTTGATATTTGACGTAGTATTTTTATTTTCTTTGATGGATCAATTTGTCCTTGACCACTTATACTAAATGTGGTTGCATTTGATATTGATGTTACAGTTGTGGTGATTTGAGTTCCGTCACTAAAAAATAATTTTATAGTATCCCCAAGATATAATTGATTCTCATCATATGTTGTTAATTGATATGAGAATGATACATTGTCGATCAGACTTACCGAAGATACATCATAAGATGTTGCCAGATTAAAAATCCAAGCACTAGATTCAATGCTCTCATCATTTTTACCCAAAGTTTCAATTTGAACTCTATTTCCCTCACTGTAGTATCTTGTATTAGGATCTACTTCTAAATCTGATAAAACTCCAGTAACTCTTAATTTTACTATTCCACTTGTTCCTATTCCGGAGTATGAATATGCATACGTATTAATTCTTAAATTTTGTCCGGACTCTAAATTCTGAGATATTCCAGAGCAATCATAAAACTGTGTATATGACTTAGATTTGTAACTTATTACTATTGAACTACCATTTTTTAAATCAGCGACTATCTCCCCTGAATTTGGAAATCCTATAGTTGAATCTACATCTAAAACTGTTGATCCTATTTGCGCGTCTGTAATGATTTTTGTCTGCGCGTGTATGGAAAATTCATCAGAATCTGTTTCACTTGAGTTTGGATTATAATCTAAACTGACTATGTAATATTCATTTTCTCCTCTAAAAATCTTTTCAACCTGATTTATTGTACCAATAGATCTTGTAATATCACCAAATGTATCTTGATATAAGGTTCTATTTACAATATCTTTTGGATTTCCATCAAGAACTTCAACAACTAAGTCTTTGGTGACTCTATATTGGGCATCTGATGGAATAAAGAGATAATCTCTTGGTTTGATAACTTCAACATCTTCACCATATAAAGCCCTGAACAGAATTTCAAATGATTGATCCGTTCCCTTTGATGAATAGAAATCTTTAGATTGTTTAATGAATAGATTTTGATTTAATCCTGAATAAAAATCTCTATTCTCAAATCCTGGGGTAAATTGTTTTTTTATCTTTTTGAAAAATTCTTTTAAAAAGATAATACTTAAATTTGAAACAGTAGAATTATTTTTATGTTCCTCTATTTCCGATGAGGAGAATACTAAATGATCTGATCTATTTGGATCTTGAAATGAAGTAATTGCACTAAAACCTCTAACACAACCCAAAAAAGAAGTATTTGTTTTTGATGTATAAGTTATAATTTCGGAATCTATTTTTAATAATCCATAAGAGTCTGGAAATCCTTCAGTTGATAATACCGAAATAGTATCATCAGAAAAACCAATATCGGAAGTAGTTTTTGTAGAATCAATTAAATTAGTAACTTCATCTAATTTGACATATTTGTCAATATTTTGAAGAATATCGAGAGTTGCTCCTTTATTTTCTAAAGACTCGTAATATTGAGATAAAAATTTTGCAACTAATGGAAAATCTTCCCTAACAAAAGTTGGGAGTTGATTTTCTACAATCGAACTAATCTTGATTCTTGTGTTTACCATTTTTTTTATTTTCTTATAAGACTTCCATTGGTGTAACTTGTAGTTGGTTCATATAGAGAACCTGATAAATCGGATCCTGTGGAAATTTCATCTAACTTCATGTTTAATGTACTCTTAGTAATATCTAGTTGTAAATAAAGATCCTGTTTTCCGATGACATCATTAGATAATGGTATTGCTGATATTTCTATTATTGATGTATTATTTAATTTTTTAGATGTAGATTTTATGTTAATTGGATTTAAAAGTATTTCCCCCTTTATGTAATCTATAGTCCCAACAGATTTTCTTTTTACTAATGGTTGTGTTGTATTTTGTGTCGTGAATAAGAAAAGTGAACCGGTTCTTTTATCTGGATTTGGTAAATCTGCCAAATACACTGTTTCATTGATACCGTCAACAATAAAACCAGAAGATTTTATGTTATATCCCGTAGTATTTTTTACAAAAAAACTATTGCCATAACAAATTTCATATTCTGCAACTTGATTTAATAATGCACCCAAATCTCTTCTAATTCTTACCGTTGTTATATTTGATGTAATAGACTCATGACTATCATCAATTATTTTTTGAAATTTACTATATTTAAATTTCGCACCAAACTGGTTCAACTCTGAAGAATTTGCATATGAATTTATATTATTCAGAATAATACTTCTAACAAATTCTGAATCTGGAGCTAAATTTGAATTAAAGTATGCGGTGATATCAACCTCAACAAAAACAAATTTTAAATCAATAAACTCTACTATTATGCCAGCAACACTATAATTTCTTAATTTACTTTTTAAATTATCTTTAATAGTATTAGGAACAAATCTTCCATTATAAGGTTTTATACTAATAAAGACTTTTCCATATTCTGGGGGATCTAAAGATTCTCCACCAAAAACAGAAATCGATTGTGCTTCTGGATAAATCCTTGGTACAATAACTTCATAATCAGATGCAGTAACTGCTCTATTTTGAGTGGAATACACTCTTGGGGCGTATTTTTTAATTGAATCTATGGATTCAATTTCTTGACCTCCATTGGATGATACATTCGTTGTTATTAACGATATTCCAGAAGTTACAGAAATACCATTATTATCTAATATTCTTCCACTAAAACTAAATGAAGATAATCCATTTCCACCTTGTCCATTTGTCACAATATAAGATGCTTCAATAAAATTTGAAGATGATAATTTTTCTCCGAATATTCCATCACCAAAAATCAATTCATATCTCTGATCTTCTATTTCTTGTATAAAGAAAACTCTTGATTTATTTGTGATAGAAAAAAGATTATCTGATAAAACAAACTTTCTTGATGTTGTACTTGACTGAGTATCTCTTACCTCAACTTTAATTGTAGATGTATCAATATTTGGATTATTAAGAATATATTTTTTTTGTAGATTAGAGGCTTCAACTAAAAAATTATCTACTAAAAACGTGCCTTCGTATATTAGTACATCCTCAAAAGAGGCTATTCCATTAATAACTGGAACAGTGATATCGCTTGGTATTGCAAAAGTATAACTTTGATCAGCAAACGATTGTGTAGTAGCAACAATACCTCTTTTGAGTGTTAGCGTAAGAGGATTTGTTAAAAATCCCGTTGTGTCCACAAAAAATGAAATATTTGCGCGAGCTGCAGTTCTTGATTTTGGAACATATCCGATATTTCTTGCCAGGGAAACTACATTTTCTCGCAACGTAGCACTATCAATGAATACCTCATTGCTAATCATATTAGCATTATATGAGGAAATATATGTATTGTAGGCAAGAGTATCTATTAATACTGATAGATTAGACCCTTCAAAATCGTAATCAGTAAAATTTGAATTCGACCTAAGATAATCTTTGATCGAAGTTTTTATTTGATCGAAATCTAAATTTGTAAAATTAACTAGTGGCATTATCGTGTTGGTTGTAATGCGAATGATAATTGCTGAGGTAGTGCATCAATTCCAACGATGTAATAATTGATGGATACATTGAATTCATTATTATCATAATTTGGTAAAACTTTAACCTCAATCAATTCTACTCTAGGCTCGTAATTTGTAATTACATCTTCAATTTCATCTCTAATAACGGAAGCAGAAATTTCATCAACATTTTCAAATAAAATTTTTGAAATTCTAGATCCAAGATTTTGGTTAAAAAATCTTTCGCCTGGAAAAGTAGTGACTAGATTTCTCACAGAACGAGATATAGCGGTTTCATTCTTGATAGCAATGATGTCATAACTCAGAGGGTTAATCTGAAAAGACATACTAAGATCTTTGAATTCCTTACTTACCCGCTCTAGAGGCATGAATATTATTAAATCTATCTTATTTATTATGGTTTTTTGCCTTCATAGATTGGTTCCGTACCATATCCCCAGTCATCATAATCATCGTCATTGCGTATTTTTGAATGTATTTCATTTTGATGATAAAAATCATGCTTTTTGGGTGTTTGGTCGTCTAAATTAATCTCTCTGAGCATTTTTTTCTGATTAATTTTTGATTCCCATCCATATTCACTTGACAAATACTGTGTTCCCCAATGATTTTTCATAAAATTTTGATCCTTATCGACTTTTTTGGTCATTTTTTGCTCCTGATTTATGAAATCAGAACTTTTTAAGGGGTTTCTATCCCTTTTTTGATAATGTCATAGTCGTCTTCAAGTATTTCTTTTAAATATTCATCATCCCACATATCATAATATGAAGTTTTTGCTAAATTTTCTCTAAACTTACGTAATTTTTCTGTAGGTTGCCCCAATATTAAATTATACTTTCCGTTATTTGTCTTTATGTTTTTGATATATGTATCATATTGACCACAATCTTCAAAAAATTTCCAATTGTCATACTTTGAATTGTAAAAATCAACCCAAAACTGAACCATTTCTAAATCAAAATAATCTTCTATAATGTAAATAACCACCTGATACCCATCAAATGGTATAATTTCTTCGGCAGGGCACTCTACTATCTTAAATTTTGCATGAGATGCAAAGGGACAAACTGCAAAACCATTTAATTCTTCTCTAACTTGAGATACTTCGCGTATCCAATTTAATATGTGAAGTTCTTTTTCGTTAAATTGCATAAAAAAAGAGTGCTTATTACTATTTAAGCACTCTAAAAATTATTTTCCTTGCCCTCGATATTTTTTCTTACGACCATTACGAGAAGTCGCTGAAAGAAGTGTTCGAGGTGATCGGCCCTGTCGAGTTTTCTTTGGTGCTCCAGGTTCGAACATTACTTTATTATTTCCACCTTTAGCCATAAATTTCCTCCATTTCAATTTCTTTAGGATCTATGTCTTCACCCGAGTAAAAAAGCTCAGAGAAGTCTTGTAAAATCTCAATACAATCTTCTGCACTGAGATTTGTATAAATTTTACGCCCTTTATATAAAAGATTGTAAGTTTTTTCCATTAGATTACGCGAGTTTTTTCATGACCCACTCTAATACGAGGATCGCACCAAATTTTATAACCCTTCTCGATGGCATCAAGACAGAATGATACATCTTCGCCACACATATCTTGAACAGCGCCAGATTCAAAAACTTGCATCTTTGGAGCAAACCAAGGATACTCTAGATTTTCAAATACGCCATTTTTAATCATAACCCATCCAAAACCAGTATAGTCAACTGTAAATGGTTTACGACGCTTTGAGATGCTCTCCACAGTTTCGTGGTTCATAACTCCGCCATTCTTACGGAAATCCTCTTCCTCCAACCAGTGTGCGACAGAAGTTGTGTGGCCATCTTCAGTAGCATACCAACCTGCGACAATTTCACGCTCATCCCCTTCTTCTGGGAAAGCAACATCACAGAGTTGCCAGAACTTTTCAGATGTAAAAACAATATCTGAATCAATCCAAAGTTGATAATCATATTTCAGTTTACCGTCCCAAGGAATTTGCTTCGGACCACGCAATACATTTGCACCGAGTACTTTACACCGTGCAAAGTTAACCATCGATGAGTAATCTTGGGAGATCTGAATACTCATATTGTTTTGAACTAAATCAAAACATAGTTGTACAAATGCTTTTAGGAAGATAAAAGAACATCCTCTTCCAGGTAGACAAAACACAATCGATTTGCCTTTCATTCTTTCTTTGATTGCATCATAATCCCACTCCTTTTCTTTGGTGGGAGTTGGTGCTGATGCTTTTACTGTAAATCCTTTTGCCATAAGTTAAAAATAACCTCAGATCAATTTTATCAGTCTATATATGCATTTGTCAATGCGAAGAATTTAAAATGGTTTCCCTATTTGAAATCAATTCTTCATACTGCAAGTCTTCTTTAGTAATATTTAAATCAAGAAACTCAACCATTAAGTGCAACATATCCCATGTCTCAGAAAATTTTTCCTCTGATAAATTGGGATATATGCACTTTCCCTTTGCATATATGTGATATATTTTTTCAGTTGTACTCATAAAAAATATCTCCGGAATTTTTTCTTTCTTTTTTATTTTGATACTGCATTATATATCACAGCAATACAAAATCCTAAAGCAATAAAAAAAGGGCGAGGATATCTTATCATCCACCCAGCAATTATAACTTTCCAAAAATTCCAATATGGTCGCCTTCGATTAATCTTAGAGGACTTTAGATGTGCGATCATACTTCCGGAAAATTTTTTTGAGATTGATATTTAACGGTCGATTTGTCACCTCTGTAGGTTAGGGTAGTTTGGGTTTTTTATAACCGCAACGCCGCCACGCGCCTATAACAACCGACCGCAAAACACTGCCGAACCACTGTCAATCACTATGATAACATAAGTGCCCCTCAGTGTCAACCAAGGGGCACACAGTTAGTATCAGAACTCGATCACATCTGCAGTCGGTTCAGCATAAGCAATCGACTGCTGATTGTCCTCGGTGAGAGTATCAAGGATCTGCAGAATTTCGCTGCCAGTGTTACCTTGAGCCAGCAGAGAAAGCATCACGGACTTGGACATAATAAAGAAGAAAAGTGTTGTGAACTGTGTGTGCCTAGTTTATACTCATGCGACAGGAGTGAGTTATATCAGGCAGCGATATCTTCAGGGAGAAGATTAACTACTGCTTGGACACCAGCGATATGCAAAGTGGTGACAAATTG
>Ga0129333_10001838_pt1 | contig 19496 bp, 17 predicted proteins | sample CPB6_08_DNA_FD_94474 | JGI IMG/M metagenome (GOLD analysis project Ga0129333, IMG submission 94474) | Freshwater to marine salinity gradient microbial communities from Chesapeake Bay, USA - CPBay_Sum_0.6_0.8_DNA | ecosystem: Environmental > Aquatic > Marine > Coastal | place: USA: Chesapeake... | reverse complement strand
AGTCGACGCAAGGTGATCGTCGTCCTCAACGACAACGGACGCAGCTACGCGCCCACGATCTCCAATCTCACGCAGCACCTCCCGGTCGACATCGACGACTCCCCGACGTCGTCGACTGGCTCGGGTGAACGCCCCGCTTTCCCTGAGCGCATCTCCGAGAAGTTGTCGCACCAACTCACGCGCATCCGAATGAATCCGGTGTACGTGCAGCGTCAGCGTCGCCTCGAGGCGTGGTTGCAGAACCTGCCGGTCGTCGGCCAACAGGCCGAGAAGGGTGTCGAAGCGGTGAAGGCCGCCGTACGCGAATTCCTTCAACCGCCTTCTTTCTTCGAAGCACTCGGCGTTCGTTACATCGGTCCGATCGACGGTCACGACATGCGTGAACTCGAGCGCGCGCTGCACAGCGCCGAGGACCTCTCGGCCGAGGGTCCGATCGTCGTGCACGTCGTCACTCAGAAGGGGAAGGGTTACTCCCCGGCCGAGGACGACGACGAGAAGCACTTGCACGACACACCGGTGTTCGACCCGAACGTCGGACCTCCGAAAGCCGTTCCCACCGGTTACACCCAGGCCTTCGCCGAAGCGATCCTCAAGGAGTCCGAGTCCGATCCACGTCTCGTCGCGATCACGGCCGCCATGCCCGGACCGACCGGGCTCATTCCCTTCCAGAGTCGTCACCCCGAGCGCTTCTTCGACGTCGGCATCGCCGAGCAACACGCGGTCACCGGCGCGGCAGGTATGGCGATGGGTGGATTGCGGCCGGTCGTCGCTCTCTACTCGACCTTCCTGAGTCGTGCCTGGGACCAAGTCGTGTACGACGTGGCGCTGCATCGCCTCCCGGTGATCTTCTGCCTCGATCGGGCCGGCATCACCGGCGACGACGGACCGAGTCATCACGGCGTCTACGACCTGGCACTCTTGTCGAAGGTTCCCGGGATGCGCGTGCTCGCTCCCTCGAGTGCCCAAGAGTTGCAGCAGATGCTCCACGACGCGATCTCGCTCGCCGACGCCGGACCGGTCGTCATCCGTTACCCGAAGGGCGCGGCTCGCCAGGTTGCGGCCGATGACGTCGGGTCGGGCCTGGCCGCTCGTCGCCTCGTGAACGGTTCGGGTTCGATTGCGATCCTGGCCGTCGGCAAGATGGTCGGGGCGGCGTTGAAAGCTGCCGAGACCCTCGCCGACTCGGGAACCTCCGTGACCGTGTGGGATGTCCGCTCGTGTGCACCGCTCGATCCCGACATGATCGCCGACGCCGCCCGGCACGATGCGGTGATCACGATCGAAGACGGCATCGCCGATGGCGGTATCGGTTCGAGCATCGCTGGTCTCGTGGCCGAAGTCGACCCGTCCACCGTCGTGAAGGTTCTCGGTGTGCCGACCAAGTTCATCCCGCAGGCCAAACCCGATCGGATCCTGGCTCAGCTCGGACTCGATGCCGACGGAATCGTCGCGACCGTGCGAGCGGTTCACACCTCGGCATGAGCCGCACCGACGGACTCGGCGTCGATCTCGACAGCGAACTCGCGCTGGCCCTCGAACTCGCCGATCTCGCCGACTCCATCACGCTTCCGCCATTCGACGCCCGATCGTTCACCATCTTGCGCAAAGCCGATCGCAGTGAAGTGACCGAGATCGATCGCGGTTGTGAGGCGGCGATCGTCGAACGACTGTTGGCGGCGCGTCCGCAACACGCGATCTTCGGTGAGGAACACGGTCGAGGTGGTGCCACCGACTCGATCTGGACCTGGGTCGTCGATCCGATCGACGGCACGTCGAACTTCGTTCGCGGCGTACCGGTGTGGGGAACGTTGGTCTCGCTCGTGCACGCCGACCGCGGTCCTCTGATCGGCGTGGTGTCGGCGCCCGCCCTCGGGCGGCGCTGGTGGTCGACCCCTGGCACCGCGTACGCCAACGGACGACGTATCGCCGTGTCCGACACGTCACGAATGTCGGATGCACACGTGAGCATCACCCTGAACGACGGCTGGGACCGACTCGGACTCACCGACCGTCTCGTCGACCTGCAACGGGACGCGTATCGCGGACGTGGATTCGGTGATTTCTGGCAGCACATGCTCGTCGCCGAAGGAGTCATCGACGTCGCCGTCGACGCCATCGGTCTGCAGCCCTACGACGTCGCCGCGGTGCAAGCGATCGTCGAAGCGGCCGGCGGACGCCTCACTGATCGTCTGGGCGTGCGCACGTTCGAGAGCGATTCCGCGGTGTCTTCCAACGGCGCTCTGCACGACGAGGTCATCGCACGCCTCTGTTAGCGTTCGAGCGATGAACGACCTCAACATCGTCGGGGGACGACTGGTCGACGGCTCGGGTGCTCCGGCGCGCTCGGCCGACGTCGGAATACGCGACGGCCGAATCGTCGAAGTGGGAACGGTGTCTCGCGCGTCCCGGACGATCGACGCCGCCGGTGCGCTCGTGACTCCGGGTTTCGTGGACGTCCACACGCATTACGACGCTCAGGTGTCGTGGGACCCGTGGCTCACACCGAGTTCGTGGCACGGCGTGTCCACAGTCGTCATGGGCAATTGCGGAGTCGGTTTCGCGCCGGCCCGTCCCGACCGACACGACTGGCTGATCGAGTTGATGGAAGGCGTCGAGGACATCCCCGGTTCGGCGATGTCGGACGGAATCGACTGGCAGTGGGAGACCTTTCCCGAGTACCTCGATGCCGTCGGGTCTCGCTCGTACGTGCTCGACGTCGGTGCACTCGTCGCCCACGGCCCGGTTCGCGCCTACGTGATGGGGCAACGCGGAGCCGACAACGAACCGGCCACTGCCGACGACGCTCGACGTATGGCCGACATCGTCGAGGAGGCGCTGCGCGCCGGCGCACTCGGCTTCTCCACGAGTCGAACGCCGCTGCACCGGTCCCGGAGCGGGGAACTCGTCCCCGGAACGATGGTCGACGCCGAGGAGCTCTACGCGATCGCCGAAGCCATGGCCCGCGTGGGTCACGGCAATTTCCAGTTCTCCCCCGAGCACGTGCGCGTTCCCGACGAGGAGTGGATCTGGATGCGTGAGCTCGCGCGTCGAACCGGTCGGCCCGTGAGCGTCAACCTCAGCCAGACCGATCAGTCACCGGAACTCTGGCGACGCGTCCTCGAGCTCTTGACCGAGGCGCATGCCGACGGAATTCCCATCTACACCCAAGTGGCCGGACGCTCGATCGGCATCCTCTACTGCCTCCACGGAAGCGTTCATCCGCTCTTGTTCCATCCCGCGTACGCCGAAGTCGCGCATCTCGCGATGCCCGAACGTCTGGTGGCTCTCGCCGATCCCGAAAGACGTCGCCGAATCGTGAGCGACGTACCCGCCGACGGCTTGTTCCACAAGGTCGTGATCGAGAAGGCCGACGGCATGTGGCTCGTCGACGGAGCCGACATCGACTACGAGCCGAGTCGCGACGAGTCGATCGCCGCTCTGTCCCGCCGGACAGGTCGACCGGTCGCCGAGATCGTTCTCGACCAACTCACGGCGAACGACGGGAACGGCATGATCTACGCGCCGTTCTTCAACTACTCCTACGGCGATCTCTCGATGGTCCACGACGCCCACCTTCACCCGCACACCCGCATGGGACTGTCGGACGCCGGCGCGCACTGTGGAGCGATCTGTGACGGCGGCATGCCCACGTTCATGCTCACTCACTGGACTCGCGATCGCCACCGTGGCCCTCGACTACCTCTCGAGTTCGTCGTTCATCGCCAGACTCGCCAGACCGCCGAGTTCTACGGACTGTTCGATCGAGGTCTGATCGCTCCGGGTCTGCGGGCCGACGTGAACGTGATCGACTACGACGGCCTCGGCTTCGACGTTCCGCGCATGGTGTTCGACCTGCCCGCCAGTGGTCGTCGACTCGTTCAGCGCGGCGTCGGTTACGTGGCCACCGTGGTGAACGGAGTGCAGACGGTCGAACGGGACGAATTCACCGGAGCGTTACCCGGTCGTCTGGTGCGCGGCCCTCAGCGGTAGTACGGATTCTCACCCGACGCGTGATCGGTGAGATCGCGGACTCGCTGCACGGCCGGAATCTTCTCGATCACCGTCGTCTGAACGCCTTCGAGCATCGTCATTCGACTCATCGAGCACCCGTGACAGCCACCACCCATGGTGAGATACGCGGTTCCTTCGGTGTCGTGACCGACGTAGGTGACGAAACCGCCGTGAGCGGCGAGGGCCGGGTTGACGTCGTTCGCGATCACGGCCTCGATCTCGGCCGAGAGAACGTCATCGGACACCAGTCCATCGATCACCGGCGCAGCGGGTCGATTGGGGTTGCGGATCACGAGCCCCGACGACGACGTGAAATCGAGGACCGCACCCTGCAACAGCTCGACGTCTTTGGCCGGGACGATGACCTTCAGACCGTCCTGCGTGCGCACTTCGTCGGAAAAAGCCGCCTTGCGGAACTCGTCGAGCGACAGGTCGTACTTGAACTCCTCCCCCGGACCGCTCACGATCTCGAGACGCAACCCGAGCGAGGCCGCGTCTTCTTCGGCATCGCGCAGACGCACCAGTTCGACCATGGCTGCTTCGGAGATCGTGACGATCGGCTCCGAGTTAGACGGAGCGAGGGGACTCTTCGGGGCGAGAGGGCTCATCACCTTCGACGATACCGGCGAGGACCCGGCCCACGAGCCGGATCAGGCATGCCTGCCCCGCTCAGCGCGGTCCTCCTCCGTCACATTCGATGCGCTGGCCTGTCACGTACCCGGCACCTTCACTGCACAACCACAACACCACGTTGGCCACGTCGAGGGGCTGACAGACCCGCCCGAACGGCGACGACGCATCGAGGGCTCGCAAATCGTTGAGATCTCGGTTGCCGGTCATCGCCCGAGCCAAACGCACACCCATGTCGGTCTCGACGAGACCCGGCGCCACCACGTTGACGTGGATGCCGAAGGGCCGTTCCTCCTTGGCCAACGTGAGCGCCAACGCCTCCATGGCTGCTTTGCCCATGTTGTAGGGGGCTCCATTGGGACCCATGTGCGACGTCGCGACCGATGAGATCATCACGATGTCGCCACGTGAGCGCGTTCGCATCGATGGAAGGACGCATCGCGACAGGTGGTGTGGCCCGATGGCGTGAGTGTTGACCACGTTCAACAATTCCTGAGGATCGGTGTCGGCGACGGCCCGTCCCTTCGACGCGATACCGGCGTTGCAGACCAAGATGTCGACGAATCCGAAGTCGGAGACGATCCGCTCGACCATCGACTGCACCGCATCGGGATCGTCGACCGACGCCGAATACGCTCGCGCCGAACCACCGGCGGACTCGATGGCCCGCACCGTCTCGTCGGCCGCGTCGGCGTCACGCCGGTAGTTGACTGCGACCGTCGCACCGTGAGCGGCGAGGAGTTCGCTGATTCCCCGGCCGATACCGCGACCGCCACCGGTCACGAGAGCCACTCGCCCCGCCAACTGTCCCGACATGTCCGCCTCCCCGTCACGACACGGCATCCGACGCGTCGTCGAGCCGTCATTGTCGCACGAACACCCGTCGGCGACGAAGTGGCAGTACAGTCATCCGTACCAACGGGGAGCTCGCACGTTCGGCGGGCTGAGAGGGTGACCGCGTCACCGACCCGAGAACCTGATCTGGGTAATGCCAGCGGAGGGAAAATGGACCGGGATCCGAGCCAGCGCAAACACACGATCGTGATCACGGGTGGTTCGTCCCCCGACCCCCGGGCTCTCGACCACGTCGGCGGTCACGACGAAGTCGTGTGTGCCGACTCCGGGTTCGACCATGCGTTGTCACTCGGTCTCGACATCGATCTGCTCGTCGGCGACCTCGACTCGATCTCCGATCATGGCCGTGCCGAAGCACGTCGACGGGGAACCTCGATGCTCGTCGCCGACGTCGACAAGGATCTCACCGACACCGAACTCGCGCTGTCGGCGAGCGTGGCCCGCGGCGCCACGGGCATCACGCTTCTCGCCGGTGGCGGTGACCGCCTCGATCACTTGCTCGGCACGATCTCGGCCCTTGCGAGTGACACCCTGTCGCATCTCGATCACGTGGCGGCGTGGATCGCTTGGGATCACCTCGTCGTCGCCCGTCCCGACCGCCCCGTCACGCTCGAGCTCCCGCCCGGATCTCTCGTGAGTCTTCTGTCCCTCGACGGATCGGCCCGCGGCGTTCACACGACCGGATTGCGTTGGCCGCTCCACGGCGAGACGTTGCGTGCCGATCGCGCGCGAGGGGTGAGCAACGAAGTCGTCGCACCCGAAATGTCGGTGCGGCTCGACGACGGTGTCCTCGCCGTGATCGCCCCGGGCCTGCTCGACCGTCTCTCCCCCCGATCGGAAGGAACCGACTCGTGAATCGAGCCATCGCCGAGAAACTCTCTCTGGCCGTCCTCGCCGCCGCCCTCGTCACGACTGCGTGCGGTTCTTCCGACGACGACAGCACACCCGAACGGTTGGTTCTCGTGGCCTACGACTCGTTCACTCCTCCGGATGGAGCGTTCGACGCTTTCACCGCGGCGACCGGAATCGACGTCGAGATCGCTCTCGGGGGCGATGCCGGAGAAGTCGTGGCCAAGGCCGGATTGACGGCCGGCAATCCGGAGGGCGACGTGCTCTGGGGAGTCGACAACACTCTCCTGTCACGGGCGATCGACGAGAAGATCTTCGACCCGTACGTCTCCGATGCACATCCGTTGCGCGACGAGCTGCTCGACACCGGATCGGGAGTGGTGACACCGGTCGACTTCGGTGACGTGTGCATCAACATCGACGATGCCGCACTCGACGCTCTCGGCCTCGAACCTCCGACCACCCTCGACGATCTGATCGACCCGCGATATCGAGACCTCCTGGTCGTCTCGAACGCCTCGACGTCGTCGCCGGGCCTGGCCTTTCTTCTCGCCACGGTGGTTCGCTACGGCGAGAACGGTTGGGCCGACTACTGGCGAGCCCTCGTCGAGAACGGAGTGCTCGTGGTGACCGGATGGAGCGACGCCTACTACTCGGCCTTCTCGCGGTACGGAGGCGATCGACCGCTCGTTCTCAGCTACGCCTCGAGTCCACCGGCCGAAGTGCTCTTCGCCGATCCTCCGTTGCCCGACGACGCACCGGCACCGACGAGCGTGATGGTCGACTCCTGTTTCCGACAGGTTGAATTCGCCGGTGTCCTTCGGGGGACCGACTACGTCGAGGCCGCACGTACCCTCGTCGACTATCTGGTGAGCGACGAGTTCCAACGCATGCTGCCCGAGAGCATCTTCGTGTATCCGTCGAACGAAACCACCGAATTGCCCGAGTCGTTCCGTCTCCACTCTCCCGTGGTCGAGAATCCGGCGACCATGAGTTCCGACGTGATCGCAGCCGGCCGTCCGACATGGGTCGAGGAATGGCTCGCCATCACTTCGTGATCGGTCGTCGACTCCCGACGATCCCGGGCCTCTTGTTGGTCGCCGTGGCGACCCTCGTCCCGCTCGTCGTGCTCGTCGTCGAGACCGTCGACGATCCGAGATCGGTGTGGTCACGTCCCGGAGTCGCCGACGCCGCGTGGTTCTCGGTGTGGCAGGGACTCCTGTCGACATCGCTCACGGTCGCGATCGGTCTCGTTCCGACCTGGATCCTCGCTCGCCGTCGAGTGCGCGGTCGACGCTTTCTCCTGGCCGTGTTCACGGTTCCCTTCGTGCTGCCGACGGTCGTGGTGGGTGCGGCATTCCTCGCCGTTCTTCCCACGTCGCTCGATCGATCCTTGTTGGCGATTCTCACCGCTCACGTGTTCTTCAACGTGTCGGTGGTTTTGCGAACGGTCCTTCCCGTGTGGCGCGCCATCGACGACGACCTCTTGTCGGCCGCGCGCACTCTCGGTGCGACTCCGCTCGGAGTGGCTCGCCGTGTGGTGTGGCCGCTCATACGACCCGCCGTGTGGTCGGCGAGTGCCCTCGTGTTCGTGATGAGCGCGACCTCGTACGGTGTCGTTCGCGTTCTGGGCGGGTCGCATTGGGCGACCATCGACGTGGAGGTGTACCGACGAGCCGTCGTTCTGGGTGACTTGTCGGGTGCAGCGACACTGGCTGCCACGCAGGCCGTGATCGTCGTCGTCGCCATGGCAGCGTGGTCACGTCGCCCGATCGAAATGATGCGCATCGAGAGTCGTCCGGATCGCCGACCACGACGTCTCGGTGCCGAATTCGTCGTCTGGTCGCTCGCCGCCCTTTTCGCAGTACCGATCGTCGCGCTCGTCGCCACCTCTCTGCGATCGGTCGACGGATGGACTCTCGACGGCTGGCGCGTTCTCTTCGGTCTCGTCGAGTCGCGATTACCCGAGGTACGACTCGCTGACGCGGTGCGCAACTCTCTGCGTTTCGCGTCGGTGGCCGCCATCGTCGCCGTTCCGTGCGGAGTGGCGATCGCCCGAGTTGCGGTCCGATCGACGGCCCGGTGGGCCTGGGTGGTGGCGGATCTGCCGATCGGCGTGTCGGCCGTGGCGGTCGGCCTCGGCATCGTCGTCACCTACGACGTCGACCCGATCGACGTCCGCGGATCGTGGTGGTTGATTCCGATCGTCCACGCCAGCGTGGCACTTCCCTTCGTCGTTCGGTCGGTGATCCCTCTCCTACGAAGCGTCCCGACCGGTCTGAGCGACGCCGCCGCCACTCTCGGGGCCGGCCCGTGGCAACGCTGGCGACGGGTCGAACTTCCTCTCATGCGACCGGCCCTCGCCACGGCCACTGCCTTCTCGGTCGCCATGTCGCTCGGTGAATTCGGCGCGACCAGTTTTCTCACCCGACGTGACTCGACGACTCTTCCGATCGTCGTCGAGGCTCTTCTCTCGCGCCCTGGTTCACTGTCGGTGATGACGGGCTCGGCAGCAGCAGTTCTTCTCCTCGTGATCACGTCGTCTCTCGTGGTTCTCGTGGATCGGCGGGCCGAGTCGTGAGCCTGCAGATCCGTGATGTCTCGGTGCGCTTCGATTCGCAGTTGGTTCTCGACCACGAGTCCCTCGACGTGTCGACCGGGGAGATCGTCGCGGTGATCGGGCCCTCCGGGTCGGGTAAGACCACGCTGCTACGAGTGATCGCCGGCTTGCTACGGCCCGACGGCGGTCGTGTCCTCATCGACCGAGAAGACGTGACCGACTGGCCGACTCATCGACGGCGAGTGGGCCTGGTGTTCCAGGACAATCAGCTCTTTCCGCATCTCGACGTGGCCGACAACGTCGCTTTCGGCCTGCGCATGAACCGGCGTTCCCGACCGGAGATCGATGCTCGAGTGGCCGAGGTGCTCGATGCGGTCGGACTCGCCGATCGAAGTGGCCAGAGCGTCGGCACGTTGTCGGGCGGAGAGGCCAAACGCGTCGCCCTCGCCCGCACACTCGCTCCGATGCCGCGGGTCGTCCTGCTCGACGAACCGTTCGCTGGTCTCGACGACGAACTGCGCACCCGTCTGGCCCACGACGTGCGTGAGACGCTGAAGCGATCGGGTGTGACGGCGATCCTCGTGTCGCACGACCCGACCGACGTGAAAGCGGTGGCAGACCGCGTTCATCATCTCGCCGACGGAGTGTCCATCCAGCGGATGCCGGTCGAGTCGATCCGTCCTCTCCGACGCGAAGTGCTGCGGGCCGGCATGGAGAATCAATCGGTCGATTTCGAGGGCGATGACGAAGCCACCACGTTTCATCTGGCCGCCCTCGACCACGCGGGGCGAATCGTGGCCACCAGTACGTGGCTCGCGCGCGAGCGCGCCGGATCACCCGGTCGGGTGGCGTATCAATTGAGAGGCATGGCGACGGCTGTCGACTTCCAGAGTCGCGGCCTCGGTGCGCGACTGGTCGTGGCTGGCCTCGACGTGCTCGCCGAGCGAGGAGTGGAGATCGTCTGGGCCAATGCCCGCGACGCAGCACTCGCCTTCTACCGACGACTCGGATTCACCGTCGAGGGCGAGGGATTCATCGAGCCCGTCACTCGGCTCCCCCACCACGTCGTGGTTCGCGCCGTCAACCGGTGATCGCGAGTTCGGTCGAGAGTCGGGTCGAACTCGACGGATCGGATTGCAGCAGGATGTCGAGTTGCCAGTTGCCGGACTCCACGAACGCGACGCGGCCGACGAAGTGATTGGGGCCGGCGCCGAGGACCGCGACGTCGATCGGCACCGCATCGTCACTCGGCGGCGTCGCGCGCATTTCGAGCGAAGGAATTCGTTGCAGTGCTCCACCCGGTGGTCGAACCACCACGTGAATCTCGTTGTTGCCCACCGTTCCGGGTGTCACGGTCAATTCGACGATCGTCGAACCTTGGACGAGGGTGGTCGAGACAACGGCCGGCGGGCGGGCGACCACCGGTGATTCACCCACGACGTACGCGCTGGCCGCGAGGACGACGAGCGCCACGACGACCTCGGTGAGTATCAGACGTCCGATTCCACCCGACGGTGAGTTCTGTCGGACGACCAGACGAGCGACGCCGCCCAGCGCGAGTGCCACGATCACCACGGCCGACTTCACGAGTAGTCCGCGACCCCATGTGGTGTCGACGAGATCACTCCAGCCATTGCCGATTCGCCACGTCTGCCAGACACCCGTCGCGACGGCGATCGGCGCCGCCCAGGTGGCCACACGCGAGAGCCTTTCGACGGCGTCGACCCGACCCCGGCCAGCGATCAGAACTGCGACGAGCCCACCGATCCAAAGAGCCACCGCGGCGAAGTGAATCACGTCGACGACAACGGCGACACCGGCCAATGGGGCCGCACTCGGATGGCCACCCATCGAGAAGGTCGCGAGCACGACGGCCGAGACGAGCGCGGCAGTCGATTGCCACCAAGCCGACGAGACGCGATCGTCGGCACGTTCGACGTCTCTCCGAATCGTCAGCACGATGATCCCCAACACTGCTGCGGCCGGAACGCGAACGAGCAGTCCGACCCCGAGTCGAGTCTCGAGCACATCACCCCATGCGCCGGGTTCGAACATCGTCGACCACCCACCCGCCGTCAGATACACACCCTGCAGGGCGAGATGAACGAGGGAGGTCGCTCCGAGGACGATCGCCGCCAGGAGCGCCGGGAGGGTGAGACGAGCACGATCGATCGTCGGGCTCACCACGAAGGCCAGTGCCCCGAGGAGGACCACGGCGGCGACGAACGACATCCAACGCATGACGACGAGCACGGTGTCGATGCCGGCCGCTCCATTGCGTGCGGAGAGAACACCACCGACCAACTCGCCGACGTCGATCGAGTTCGCGTCACCCGAGCCGATCGTGCCCGAGCCGATCGTGAATGTGAATGCTCCTTGAACGAGGTGGCCATCACTCGACACCACTCGCCAGGCGATCACGTAGGTGCCGTCGTCGAGCGTCGGCACGTCGGTCATGACGATCGACGACGGTGAGCCTCCGGAACCGATCGGACCGGCGGCGATCGGTGACCCGTCGCCGTCGAAGAGAGAAATGGCCTCCGACGAGGGCGACACCGGCTCGGAGAAATCGAGACGGATCTCCGACGGCGAGGACTCGAGGATCGCCGACGGAGCGGGGTCCGACGAGTCGAGCGACGCGTGAGCTGCGACCGAGGTGGACGACGACGTCGAGAGGAGAACGACGACGGTCGCCACGACCAGAGCGCGCGCCAGTGTTCGTACCGACGGCGTCACGGGAGCACTCCCGCTGGTTCGACTCCATCGATGGTCGTCCGACCGGTCAACCAAGCGAGCCGTTCGCGCGGAGGGCGAGTCATGACGGCCGCCGGCAGATCGGTCAGCCCCATCGAACCACGCGCTTTCCACATCATCGTCATCACCACCAGGTCGTCTCGCACGTATTCGTCGGCCCAGGAATCGGGCCCGATCGGACCCCACTCCTCGATGCCGAGATCACCGAGATGCACCTCGACCTCGCGCCAACGTCGTAACGGAAGGTCGGTGATCGGCACTTCCCGTCCGATCACGAGTCGTCCGAAGCCGTACCAGGCTTCTCTCGCACGGGCGAAGACACCCTCCAGTTCGTAGATCGAATCACGAACGGCGCGCACGTGCTCGACGGCCGAGCGAGTGGCACGCTCCTCGATGGCCGACGAACGAGCCGGAAAGCCACCGGGATACTGGTCGGCGACTTCACCGCGCTCGGCGGCGTCGACGAGACGCGTCACACTGCGAGCCTGTTGGTCGAGGTGCGCGAGCACGTGCCCGACCGACCACGACGGAAGGAGCGACGGTCGACCGACCATCTCGTCGGTGAGCCCGTCGAGAACGGAGAGGAGGCGCTGATGGGAGACGGCCAGACCCTCGACCCGACGATTGAGGAGAACGGGGTCGAAGTCGCGTTCCACGAACTCGACGCTACTGGGGTCGGCCGTTCGACCCGAAGGAGACGTCGGTCGACTCGGAACGACGTTCAGGCGAGCGGCCCGGTGCGTCGTGGCACGACGATCACCGTTCCGTCGTCGTCGCGGTGCACACTCACCGTCACGCCGTAGAACTCCGAGAGCGTCTCGGCCCGAAGAACGTTCTCGGCCGGACCCGACGCGACGCAATGACCACGATGCAGAAGAGCGAGGCGGTCGCTGTAGAGACCAGCGAGAGTCAAGTCGTGCATCGCCGATACCACCGTGATTCCGTGTTCGCGTCGGAGTCGATCGACGAGTTCGAGTGCTTGCTGTTGATGCCCGATGTCGAGCGCTGCCGTCGGCTCGTCGAGCAGGAGGATCGGTGCCTCCTGTGCGAGTGCGCGGGCGATCACGAGACGCTGTTGTTCCCCGCCCGAGAGAGTGCCCAGCCGTCGTTCGGCGAATTGGGCCAGATCGAGTCGTTCGAGGACGTCACGGACGATCGCTCGGTCGTGCGCCGTCTCGGATCCGAAGTACGAGACGTACGGATTGCGACCGAGGAGCACGTACTCGAACCCCGACATGTCGTGCGGAAGCACCGGCGATTGCGGAACGTGGGCCACGAGCGCGGCTCGTCGACGCGTGGAACGCAGGTCGAGCGGACTGCCGTCGATCAGAATCCGCCCTTCGTATCCGACGAGACCGGCGACGGCGTGCAACAACGACGACTTACCGGCTCCGTTCGGTCCGATCAGACACAGCCACTCACCCGGACGAACCGTGTCACTGAAGGGTTGCAATGCGACCGTCTGTCCGTAACGAACCGAGAGATCACCGAGCGCGAGAGAACTCATCGCAAAGACCCCTGACGCGTGCGAAGAACGGCGATGAAGAACGGTGCCCCGAGAAAGGCAGTCACCACACCGATGGGTGTCTCGGCCGGATCGGACAGGATCCGACCGGGCACGTCGGCGACGATGAGGAAGGCCGCACCCACGAGAACCGAGAGCGGCAGCAGACGCCGGTAACTGGCTCCGGCGAGCATCCGAACCAAGTGCGGCACCATGATCCCGACGAAACCGATGAGACCGCTCACACTGACCACGGCCGATGTTCCGAGCGTCGCTGCGATCACCACCGTGAGTCGAATGCGATCGACTCGTGCGCCGAGGGCGGCCGCCTCCTCGTCACCGACACGCAGCACGTCGAGCAGGCGACGATGCGAAAGAAGGACCGCCGAACTCACGATCACGTACGGAAGGACGAGCCGAACATCGGCCCAGGTCGCCGTCGAGAGACGTCCGAGGATCCAGCTGTACACCTGTCGTACGACTTCGGTGTTGCGCTGGAGCAGGAAGGTCTGCACCGCAGTGGCGAGAGCGGTGACGGCGACACCAGCGAGAACGAGTGTCGCCGGCACTTTCGAAGCACCGAACGCCGAGCCCACCATGTACGTGATCAGAACGGCGAGCAGCCCACCGACGAACGACACGACCGGTAGCGGATCGACCGGCCACGAAGCGGTGGCCGAGCGATTCACGACGATCACGATCGTCGCGCCGAGACCGGCACCGGCCGCCACCCCGAGCAGATACGGATCGACGAGCGGGTTGCGGAACACGCCTTGATAGCTCGCGCCGGCGAGCGAGAGCATCGCTCCGACGATCGCTGCCAACACGACACGGGGCATTCGGATCTGCCAGAGAACCGTGCTCTGAAGATCTGTGGCACCCGAATCGACGGCGAGGAACGGAAGGCGATCGAGAATCTCCCACGGCACCTGGTACCAAGCCGGTCCGGCCGGGCCGATCATGGCGCCGAACAAGAACGCGACGACGAGCGCCACGGTGGCTCCGGGAATCCACCACGTGCGCCGGCTCGTACTCTCACCGGCGTGCACGTCACTGGGCGCGATCACAGCAGTCACGACGCGTTCGCCACCGCCTCGGTGAGCGCCTCACTGATGGTCCACAGATAATCGATGATTCGCGGACCCCAGCGCGAGGCGAGGTCGTCGTTCATTTCGAAGACGAGGCCGCGATCGACTGCCGACAGATCTCCCCAGCCCGGACGGGCCCCGACCGACTCGGCCGTGACTCCGCAACACACGGTGTCGGCGAGGAAGATCATGTCGGGGTCCTGCGACACGATGAACTCGGCCGACAGTTGCGGATAATCGCTCGTTCCCTCGGTCACGTCGGCGATGTTGCGCAGACCGAAGAGTTCGTAAAGGCTTCCGATGAAGGTGTTGCTCGTCGCCGAGTAATAGGTGTCGTCGAGCTCGTGGTAGTAGGTCAGACCGAGGTCGAGTCCGGGTGCCTGCGACAGAATCGACTCCACACCCGACTTCATCAGGCCCACCACTTCGGATGCTTCCTCGACCCGTCCGATGGCTCGGCCGAGATCCTCGATCTGTTCGTACACGTCGTCGAGAGAGGACGGGGCGAGGCCTTCCCAGACCGGAATACCGATCGCGTCGAGCTGTTCGGTCAGTCCGGTGTAATCATCGGCGATGACGACGAGATCGGGTTCGTACGACGAAATGGCTTCCACGTTGGGTTCGTAAGCCGAGAGGTCGGTCAACACCGAGGCCGCCTCTTCCGGATGGTTGGAGAGCGAGTCGACCGCGACCACCTGCGACCCGGCGTCGAGGGCGAAGAGCATCTCGGTGTGCGTCGGCGACAACGACACGATGCGCGTCGGAACTTCAGCGGGTATCGATTCGTCGATTTCCGCCGACGAGTCCGCGGCGACCGAGGCGTTGGGTGTGGCATCGTCACCACCGCAGGAAACGGCGAGAACGAGTGGGAGAGCGACGAACAATCGCCGGGCTCTGAACGCTTTCATGGGGCCTCCTCAGGCTCTGAGGAGGCAAGAGGAGTGCGGTCGGTCGACCACGATCCACCCTTGCCTCGAGGGTTCGGTATCGCACTCGGGTCAGGCGACCGGACTCGCCGATTCGACTTCTCAGTCGTGTCGGACCACCGTTGCGGGACAGTGCCGGGATCTCACCGGACTTCGCTGACGTCGAGCGTGTCGACTATTGCCGACGAGGTGAACATAACACGTTCGACGCAGAGCCTCTACCCTCCTCTTCGTGCCCGGAACCGAACCGCTCTCCGACGATCCTCGACCCGATGGACTGCGCAACGCCGACTCGCTGGTCCTGGTGCTCACGGGTGACGGCAAGGGAAAGAGCAGTTCGGCATTCGGCATGGTCATGCGAGCCGTCGCTCGCGGATGGAAAGTCGCCGTCGTCCAGTTCATCAAGTCCGGTGACTGGCAGGCCGGGGAACAGAAAGTCGGCGAGGAACTCGGAGTGACCTGGATGTCACTCGGTGGTGGATTCACTTGGGACTCCGAGAACATCGAACACGACCGCCGACTCGCTCAGGACGCATGGCGCACCGCAACGGACGTCATCGGTTCGGGTGAGTTCGATCTGGTCGTGCTCGACGAGATCACGTATCTCGCTTCGTGGAAGTGGGTCGACGTCGCCGACATCGTCGCGACCCTCGTGAATCGTCCTCGTCACGTGAGTGTCGTGTGCACCGGGCGTGATGCCCTTCCCGAACTCGTGGAGGTCGCCGACACCGTGACGTCGATGACCAATGTGAAGCACGCCTACGACCGAGGGATCGCCGCCAAACGCGGCATCGATTACTGATGATCACGGTCCTCACCGGAGGTGCGCGCAGCGGCAAGAGTGCTCACGCGGTCGAACTCGGACGTCGACACCGGGGCGAAGTTCTCTTCGTCGCCACCGCTCCCCCGCTCGACGGCGACATGGAGGAGCGCATCGCTCGTCACCGGGCCGAACGACCCGCATGGCCGACTCTCGAGGAACCTCACGAACTCTCCACGGCCATTCGCCGGAGTGGTGCCGGAGCACTCGTCATCGTCGACTGCCTCACCCTGTGGGTCTCCAATCTCATGTGGCGAGGCGACTCCGATGGCGACGTCGAAGCGGCGGCGCACGTACTGGCCGACGATCTTCGGTCCGCGTCGGCCGATGTCGTGCTCGTCACCAACGAGGTCGGTCTCGGCGTGCATCCAGAAACCGAATTGGGTCGTCGCTACCGCGATCTGCTCGGACGCGTGAATCAGATCGTCGTCGCCGCGAGCGATCGCGTGTTGTTCATGGTGTCGGGCCGAGCCCTCGCTCTGACCGATCCGGATCGCGTGTCATGAGCACTGCACCGCCCTCGGGTCGCCAACGGATCCTCGACGATCTCGAACGAGCTCCGTCACCCGATGCATCGTCGCGAGACGCGCTTCGTCTCCGAGCCGACGACATTCTGCGTCCGACCGGAGCCTTGGCCCGTCTCGACGAGATCGCGATCTGGGCGGCCGGCTGGCAACGCACACCCACGCCACGTATCGAGCGCCCGTTCGGCATCGTGTTCGCCGCCGATCACGGTGTTGCGCACGCCGGAGTGAGCAAGTACCCGATCGAAGTCACCAAGGCGATGCTCGATGCTTTCGCCACCCATCGCTCGACGATCAGCGCTCTCGCACGAGTCGCCGGTGCCGAACTCGCCGTCGTCGACGTGGGTGTCGGACGTCCGAGTGGTGACCTGCGAACCGAGCGAGCAGTCGACGATCATCGTTTCGACGAGTGCGTCGACGCGGCATATCGAGCCGTCGACGCCGCCGACACCGATCTGTTGGTGCTGGGAGAGATGGGCATCGGCAACACCACTCCCGCCGCAGCCGTCGCCCACGCCTTGTTCGGCGGGGCGGCGAGCGACTGGGTCGGGCGGGGAACCGGCGTCGACGACGACGGTTTGGCGCGCAAGCGCGCTGCGGTCGAGAGCGGAGTGGCGCGACTCCGGGACTCGTCACCACTCGACGTGCTCGCCGAGGTGGGAGGACTCGAATTGGTGAGTATTGCCGCCGCTCTGGTAGCTGCTCGACGACGCTCTCTGCCAGTCGTCCTCGATGGCTACGTCGTCACGGCTGCGGCAGCGGTGTTGCACGCCATCCGACCCGATGCACTCGACCACTGTCTCGCCGGACACTGCTCGGCCGAGCCGGGTCACCGACGATTGCTCGAACGCATCGGCCTGACGCCGATTCTCGATCTCGACCTGCGACTCGGCGAAGCCAGCGGAGCGATGGTGGCGGTACCGCTCGTTCGCATGGCGTGCGTCGCCGTGACCGACGTACCGACGTTCGCCGAATTCTTCGGCCCCGAACGGTGAGGAGCGTCTCGTGACCGGCTTCCTCGGTGCTCTCGTCTTCCTCACACGAGTGCCGTTCCGAACTTCGCGTTCGCTCGACACGGCTCGATCCGTTCCGTGGTTCCCGATCGTCGGACTCGTCATCGGAGCATTCGTGGGCGGAGTGGCCGCCGCACTCGAACCGTGGGCCTCACCTTCGGTCGCGGCGGGTGTGGCGATCGTGATCGGCCTCCTCGTGACCGGAGCCTTCCACGAAGACGGGCTGGGCGACGTGGCCGACGCGTTCGTGGGCGGGTGGACTCGGGAGGATCGCCTGCGCATCCTCAAGGACTCTCGTCACGGCACGTACGGCGTGGTCGCGTTGGTGTCGTCGGTGGCACTGCGTTTCGTGGCCCTCGGTGCGCTGGTGGCCGCTGGACCCAAGGTGGCCTTCGCCGGAGCCGTCACGGCGCACGGTCTCGCCCGCGCCGGTGCGGTGGGAACCATGCTGCTCGCGCGACCGGCGACCGGCGAGGGTCTCGGTGCCGATTACGTGGCGCGACTGCGACGCGGATCGTGTGCGTTCGGAATCGTGGCGACGGTGTCGCTGACCCTGCTGCTCATCGGCTGGTGGTCGGCTGCCACGCTCGCCGCGGTCGTCGTGTCGGCAACGCTGCTCACCGCGTGGTCACGACGCAAGATCGGCGGATTCTCAGGAGACGTGCTCGGCGCGATCGAACAGTGCGGTGAGATCACGGTATTGGTGACCTTGTCGATCGTCGCCGCCCACCATTCGCTCTGGTGGTGAAACCGACCGTCGCGTCCGATTCAGGAGCGAGACACGAGTTCGGCGATGCGACCGATGCCCTCTTCGAGATCGGCGTCTCCAAGGGCGAAGGAGAATCGCGCGTATCCCGGTGAGCCGAAGGCTTCGCCGGGAACGAGCGCAACTTTGACTTCCGACAGGATCAGGTCGGCCAGTTCCATGCTGTTGTGAGCGACTTTTCCGTTCAGCGATCTACCGAACAGTCCCGACACGTTCGGATAACAGTAAAAAGCACCCTGAGGTTCGAGGCAGGTGACCCCGGGAATCCCGCTCAGCATCTGATGCATGCGCTTGCCGCGACGCTCGAACGCTTCGCGCATCATGGCCACGGCCGAGAGATCACCCGACACGGCGGCGAGCGCGGCGACCTGGGCGACGTTGCTCACGTTGGACGTGGCGTGGCTCTGGAAGTTGATCGACGCCTTCATCACGTCGGACGGACCGATCATCCATCCCACTCGCCAACCCGTCATGGCGTAGGTCTTGGCCACTCCGTTGACGATGAGGCACTGCTCGGCGAGATCGGGAACGAGCGTCGGCATGCTCGCGAACCGGTGCGGGCCGTAGGTGAGGTGTTCGTAAATCTCGTCGGTGATCACCCAGACTCCGTTGGCCACCGCCCACTCGCCGATCGCCTTCACCTCTTCGGGTGGGTATACCGCTCCGGACGGATTGTCGGGCGACACGAACAAGAGGACCTTCGTGCGGGGGGTGAGAGCTCGATCGAGTTGTTCGATCGTGACCCGGAAACCGGTCTCCTCGTCGGTGTCGACGATCACCGGCACACCACCGGCCAGGACGATGGCTTCGGGATACGTGGTCCAGTAGGGAGCCGGGACGATCACTTCATCGCCCGGATCACACAGAGCGGCGAAGGCGGTGAACACCGCGTGCTTGCCACCATTCGTGACCAACACCTGATTCGCCGTCGTCGAGAATCCACTGTCGCGAAGTGTCTTGGCCGCGATGGCCTCGCGCAATTCGGGCAATCCGGCTGCCGGCGTGTACCGGTGCATCTTCGGGTCGCGACATGCCTTCACCGCGGCCTCGACGATGTGTTCGGGAGTCGGGAAGTCGGGCTCACCGGCTCCGAAACCGATGACGTTCTCCCCCGCCGCCTTGAGCGCCTTGGCCTTGGCGTCGACGGCGAGTGTGGCGGATTCCGCAATGGCGGCCAAACGGGCCGACGTGCGATT
>Ga0129333_10001837_pt1 | contig 19497 bp, 14 predicted proteins | sample CPB6_08_DNA_FD_94474 | JGI IMG/M metagenome (GOLD analysis project Ga0129333, IMG submission 94474) | Freshwater to marine salinity gradient microbial communities from Chesapeake Bay, USA - CPBay_Sum_0.6_0.8_DNA | ecosystem: Environmental > Aquatic > Marine > Coastal | place: USA: Chesapeake... | reverse complement strand
ACCAAGAGATACAAAAACAGTATCGTCTGAATCATTTGTTTTTAATGGTGTTAATTATATTAAGACGAACAATGTATATGGATCTCCTGTAGTTGGATTTGGTACAACAGCAGTTGTAAGTCTCAGAAGTGAGAGAATTGGTACAACAGCTTCCAGTGCAGCCGGTATTGAAATCGGTAATGCCAAAGTATATGACTACAAATTAGAAGCATCTGCATATTCAAATGATGCTTCCAAGTATGAAGTGTATCTGTATGATGTGCAGACCTTCACCACCATCACAGTAAGTTCTAATATTACACAAACAACGCCTGCATTTATTGAAGGTGCTAGAAGTGGTGCAAGAGGATTTTTAAAATCAAATGTTTCTAATTCACAAACACTAACTTTAACTTCCACAAACGGACAGTTTATTATTGATGAACCAATTATCATTAACGGTATTGAAAATACGAGGGTTGTAACTTCTGTAAGGGAATATTCTTTTGATGATATTAAGTCAATTCACCAAACAGTAGGCATCAATACTTTTAATGCAGATTTGACTCTTCCCAATGGATATTATCTGGCTCCTCCAGGAACCAATTTCACCATTGGTACTGCTGGTATTGTAACTTGTACAGGAAACAGATTCTCTGTTGGTGTTAAGACAGGAGATATTGTCACATACAATAGAGATGGTTTCTCCGTTCCAACTTTCAATAAAGTTAATTCTATATCTGCAGATGGATCTACAATTACTCTGGTTTCTTTAGGTGCCAGTGTTTCTGGTGTTTGTGATGGTGGACTTACAACAAATCAAATTCAAACAAGTGATTTTCTGCTTCTCAAACCCAATCTTGTAAATGCAGATAAGTCTACTCTTGCAACTAGACTTCCTGTTCCTTATATTTCGAATGTAGACCTGTCTTCATCCGAAATTCAAATTAGAAAACAGTTTGTTCTCAACATATCTTCATCAAGAGGATCAGTAACTGAATCTGCAACAAATCAGTTCTTCCAACCATTTGATGAGGAAAGATATAACCTTGTATATTCCGATGGAACGGTAGAACCATTAACATCACAAAAAGTCACATTTAGTTCAGACTTCAAAGTCGTTACTTTGGTTGGATTAAGTAAGGCAACTGACACCAATGCAATCTTGATTGCAACTTTAAAGAAAATTAACGTAGCTGCACAAAACAAAACTCTTAATAGATGCACTAAGTTAGTAGTAAACAGATCCAAGTATGAGTATTCTGGTTCTACTGCAGATACGTTTAATGATGGACTGACATATAACACTGTATATGGAACTAGAGTACAAGACAGAGAAATTTGTCTTAATGTTCCTGATGGACTTCGTGTTCATGCAGTGTTTGAGTCCAGCACAACTGGAGCCCCAACTCTTCCAAATGTTACACTTGTAAACAGATCATCTGATCTTACCAATACCCTTCAAGGTGAACTCCTTATTGGTGGTACTAGTGGAGCTGCTGCAAGAGTTGTAACTTCTGCAGTATCTAATGTTGATTTTGTTTATAAAAATGAACTTAGATTTATAGTTGGAGAGACTGTAACATTCCAATCCTCTGGTATTTCTGGAGAAGTTTCTTCTGTTGTTGTTGGTGATAAGAACATTGTCACTAATTTCACTTTTGATAATGGTCAGAGAAATGAGTTTTATGACTATTGCAGAATTATTAGATCGGAAAGTAATCCAGAACCAAAGAAACAACTTGCAATTATTTTTGACAATTATACTGTTTCTGGAGATGGTGGCGATCTTGTCACAGTAAATTCATATCCAACCAGTGCATATCGACAGGATATGTCTAGTTTTAAAGGAGAGAATGTTTCACAATACATTGATATAAGACCTAGAGTTAAAGGTTATAACCTTTCGGTGGATACCGATTCTCCTTTTGAGTATGATTTTAGAGACTTTAGCTCATCATCAAGTTTCGTTCCAAACATTCTTGTTGGTGATGAGAGTTTGACCATTGGTTATTCTCACTACATGGCTAGGATTGATAAAATCTTTATGTCCAAAGATGGATTCTTTGAACTTAAGAAAGGAGTTTCTGCTGTCAATCCAGTTGCTCCAGAAAGTCCTGCAGGTGCATTTACGGTTGCAACAATCTTTAATAGACCATACCTGAATAATGCAAAACAAGAAAGTACTGTAGTACTTAGCACACACAAAAGATATACAATGTTCGACATTTCTAGACTTGAGTCTAGACTTAAGAATGTTGAGTTCTACACGCAGTTGTCACTTTTAGAAACAGATACTGCTAACTTAAGTGTTAAAGATCCTGTAACTGGATTGGATAGGTTTAAATCTGGTTTCTTTGTAGATAATTTTAGAAGTCATGCTTCGCATAATATTTCACATCCAAACTTTAGATCATCAATTGATGCGGCTACTGGTCAACTTAGACCAATGCACTATACTCATGCTATAGATCTCCTTCTTGGATCCGAACAAGTTATTGGTATTGGAACAACATCAAATCCAAATGCAGATCTTACACAGGTATCTGATCTCCAGTCTAATAACCTGAGAAGGACTGGCGATGTAGTTACTTTGGATTACACCGAATCTGTTTTTGTCAAACAAAATTTTGCAACCAGAACAGAAAATGTAAACCCATTTGCTGTTATTAATTGGGTCGGTGTTGCACAACTCAATCCTTCAAGTGATGTTTGGTTTGATGAGCATCAACTTCAAGTTAATAATGTTGTCATAGAGGGTAGTTATCAACAGTTTATGGACGCTTATGCTGTTGATCCAAATACAGGATTTGCTCCAATTGATTGGGATGCATGGGAAACAGAATGGACTTCTGTCGATACAAGCACAACAGAAGTTGATAGACAAATTAAAGGCGCTAAAGTTGAGTATGGTGCGTGGGCTAAAGGATATACAGAAGGTGCAATGCAACTTCCTACGGAAAGTGCAGGTGCAGTCTCTAGAACTAGAGACGTTGAAATGATGTTCGCCGTTGAGGTTACCAATGAAGAAACCATAGTTGTTGATCAAGGTCTTACAAGATCTGGTGTTCAAATTCAAGTTAATGAAACTATTGATTCACAGTCTCTTGGAACTAAAGTAATAAGTCAGGAAGTTATTCCTTACATGAGATCCAGAAACATTGAATTTGTTTCTAACAGAATTAAACCTAGAACTCGTTTCTACGTCTTTTTCGATGATCAAGATGTAACAAAATATGTAACTCCAAAACTCCTTGAGATTTCTATGTCCCAAGGCGTATTCCAAGTTGGTGAAACTGTTGTTGGAACTATTTCAAATGCAGATCAATCTGGTGAATTACCAAAGATTACATTTAGAGTTGCACAACTAAATCACAAGTACGGTGCATATGATTCTCCAAGTATTGTTTATGATGTAAATCCATACTCAGATTCTGTTGGATTTGGATCCGTTTATTCTGCAACCAGTTCTGTACTGAATATCGACACTGCTTCACTTCAGGCCGAAGTTCTTGGCACATTTAATGGGTATGCAGCCAAAAACATGAGATTGATTGGTCAAACAAGTGGTGCAGAAGCTACAGTTTCTGATTTGAGACTTATCAGTGATGAAAAAGGATCCTTAATTGGTAGTTTCTTTATTGCGGACTCAACATTATCTCAAACAGCACCTCAATTTACAACTGGAACCAAGACCTTCAGACTTACAAGTAGTCCAGTTAATTCACTTAGTCCCGTAGATAATCCTTCCACCGCAGAAGTTTCCTTCTACGCTGAAGGTATTCTTACGACCACACAAGAAGATGTGGTTGGAGTTAGAAACGCTGATGTACAAAGAGAGACCGTATCAGATAGTACTGTAACTAGTGGAACGATTACCAGAACGGTTCAAACTACATCTTTCGAAGAACGAACGATTTCTCAAAACCAGTGGTATGATCCACTTGCAGAATCCTTCGAAGTCGTTGATGAAAACGGCGTATTTGTTTCGTCATGTGACATCTTCTTCCAGACAAAGGATAGTTCAATTCCAGTAACACTTCAGATCAGGACAATGCAAACTGGTCTGCCCACCAACACAATTTTACCATTTGGTGAAGTAATTTACGAACCATCCCAAATTAATGTTTCTGAAGATGGATCTGTAGCTACAAAGTTTGTTTTCCCATCACCCGTTTATTTGGAAGGAAAGAAAGAATACGCTTTGGTTCTTCTTTCTGCTTCCAATAATTACAGAGTTTATATTTCTAGAATGGGTGAGGAAGACATTAGTTCACTCAATCTTCCAGAAAGTGAAAGAATCATCGTTTCTCAACAACCCTATATGGGTTCACTGTTCAAGTCACAGAATGGTTCTACTTGGGATCCAAGTCAACTTGAAGACCTTAAGTTCACACTTAATAAGTGTAAGTTCGTTCCAGGTCCAGGAACTCTGAAACTGTACAACCCAGAACTGGGTGTTGGTAATGTTGAGTTTCCACAACTGAGACCAGATCCACTTGAATTCTTCTCACATGAAATCAAGGTTGGATTTGGAAGCACTGTTGCGACAAGAGACTTTAGCACTGGTTCTAGATTTACTCAGGTTGGCAATACTAGTGCAGAAGGTCATTTGGTCAAGTCTCTTGGTGCAATTAAGATTAATACTTCCGCAACTGAAGCCGGTGGAATTACAACAAACAGAGTTGGAACTGGTCTAACACCTTCAGCATCTAACTTTACATATACTGGTATTGCACTCACCAGTATTACTGGTAATGGATCTGGTGCCATTGCAAATATTCAAGTTGTCAGTGGTTCAATCGGTGTTGTAACAGTAACCAGTGGTGGTTTTGGATATTCGGTTGGTGATATTCTTGGTTGTGATCTTGGAGAAACTGGTTCAAATACAAGATTTAATGTTGGTATCATTTCAGCAACTAACAGTATTATTCTTGACAGAGTTCAAGGTGAATTTACCACTTCAAGTGAACTGATGACCATCAACGCAGTTGGTGTTGCATCAACTTTGCCAGGTTCTCAACCATCTACAATTACTAACACCGAAACATATAAGGATGGACTGCATATCAAGGTTAACCATAGAAACCATGGTATGCACGCCAGAAATAACAGAGTTACTATCTCTGGTGTAACTGGTGTAACCACATCAACTACGGTTTCTGCTCAGTATTCAAATACATCAACAACAGATCTTAGTGTTGGATCTGTTGCAGTATTCTCTAGTTTTGAAAACGTAGGAGTTTCTACTACCAATCCAGGTTATGTCAAAATTAATGATGAAATCATTTCCTACACTGGAACAAATGCAGCCGCAACTCCACAACGGCTGACTGGTATTACAAGAGGTATTGACAACACCGTTGCACAAACACACCTTGTTGGTGATGTTGTTAGAAAATATGAATCATCTGGTGTTTCTCTCAGAAGAATTAACACAACTCATTCTTTTGCCAACGTAAATAATTCGAATGAACTCACTCTTGATACTTATTTCATCAAACTTGATACAACTTCTTCTGGAATTGGTACGGCTAGAGACGGAACCAACAGTTTCAGAAAACTGAAAATCAGTGAAACAGAAATCTCTGGTGGTTCAAAAGTAAACGCCACACAAAACATTCAGTTTGAAGCCTTAACTCCTGTGGTGGAATTCTTGGCACCAAGAGATACTTCTCTTGGAGGAAGAATTAGAACTGTTTCGGGAACCAGTGCAAGTGGATCTGAGATTTCATTCCAAGATCAAGGATTTGAAGATGTGTCTATCAATGGCACTAACTATCTCAATAGTCCAAGAATTATTGCATCTAAGATTAATGAACAGAATCAGTTGACTTCATTGCCTGGTAATAAGTCTTTCACAATGGAATTGGTAATGGGTACACAGGACCAGAATGTTTCTCCTATGATTGATACGGATAGATTATCCGTTATTACTACCACAAACAGATTGGATCAAAGAATTACAAATTATCCCGATGATCCAAGGGTAAATGAAAGATATAATGATCCAAACTCAGCGGTCTATATTACAAAGACAGTCAATCTTGAAAATCCAGCAACGTTCTTACAAGTTCAGTTTGCAGCCGTTAGACCAGTATCCAGTGATATTAGAGTTCTCTACAGACTTATTAGATCGGATACTCTTTCACAAGAGTCTCTGTTTGAACTCTTCCCTGGTTATGACAATATGATTGATACTACTGGTGATGGATATGGAGATCAGGTAGTCGATCCAAAATTGAATAATGGTAAACCTGATAGATTTGTTTCTGCATCCAATGGTCCAGATAATTTCCTTGATTACCAGTTCAGTGCATCAAATCTCCCAGAGTTTGTTGGATTTGAAATTAAAGTCATTATGACTGGTACAAATCAAGCTTATGTGCCTAAGATTAGAGACTTTAGAGCAATCGCGTTTGCATAATGGAATATAGAAAAGTTGAAGGTCATTCTGATCTTGTGAGAGATTTGGGAAACGGGGCAGTTATTAATAATGATAAAATTGCCTATCAAAACTATATTTTGATGAAAAAACAAAAACTAAAGGAACAAGAGAGACTTGATAATCTTGAAAATGAGGTTGGTGAAATCAAGTCTCTTCTTCAAAAGTTGGTTGATAAACTCTAATTATAAATATACATAGACGAACTAAAATCTAAAGAATGTCCGTATATGTTGTAAATTTGGTGATTGATCAGGGTGTGGATTTTAGCCAAAACTTCAATTTGCAGAGCACGGTAACGGGCTCTGCTTTAGTCTTGACAGACTACACTGGGGCAGCTCAACTTCGCAAACATGCGGGTAGTAGTTCATTTTATAGTTTTACTGTTTCATTCCCAGATCGAGTTAATGGTCAAGTGAGAATTGCATTAACAGATACTATTACCAGGAGAATTAAACCTGGAAGGTATATCTATGATATTGTTTTAACTGATGCTAATGGTTTGAAAGAAAGAGTAGTTGAGGGTTCTGTCTTAGTGAGAGAAGGAGCGACCAAGGAGTAAAGAATGCCTGACATCACAGTTCGTGTTGGACAACAGAATGCCGTAAAAGTTACATCTACTTCCACTGGAGGTAGCTCTGGAACATTGGCATCTTTAACCGACACGGATACTAGTGCAGCTGAAAATGGATCCGTCTTAGTTTATGACGCTAACACTAATCAGTGGGTAGCTACAAACACTCTAACACCAGGCAACACAAGAAATTTAGATGTTAATGGAGGAACCTTCTAATGGCCAGTAAGATTAGGATTTTTAGATCTACTGGTGCGACTGCTCCTGGTTCTCTGGAATATGGCGAACTTGCCGTTACTATTGAACAAGGCACCGCCGGTACTTCAGCTAATAAAGCTGGGCGACTTTTTATTGGTAACGCATCTGGTAATCCAGTTGAGATTGGTGGAGAATACACCTATAAACTCATGGATCACCCCCATGGGGAACTAACCAACTCCTCTGTTGCCATTGTTGATAGTGGTGGACAAATTAATGGATGGAGTGTTGCTGGCATCCTTACTGCTACCAGAACAGACATTACTGATTTAGTAACGACAAATTTAAATGTCACTGGAGTATCTACGTTTGAAGGTGGATTTTTCTTAAATGGTGATGTTACTGTTGGTAATAGTCACCTTGATACTCTCACTGTAAATTCAAGAACTGGATTTAACACAGATGTAACTCTCAACACAGCGTTGTTGGTTTCAGGCATCTCTACGTTCACGGGCATAGTGGATGTGAATGGTGGTGCCAACATTTCTGGTGGTTCTGGATTAATAATTAGTGCTGATGGCATTAATGTATCTGGGGCTTCGACATTTAGTAATAATGTTTTCTTTACAAACAATATTGATGTAGATGGCCAAGGAATCTTTGATGACATTCTAGTATCTGCAGCATCGACTTTCACTGGTGCTGTTGATATGAATGGTGGTCTTGACGTTTCTGGTGGAGAGACAGTTCTTTCATCAGCTACTATAAGCGACCTTACTGATAATCGTGTTGTTATTGTTGGTACTTCTGGCGCTTTAGAAGATAGTGGTAATTTAACATTTGATGGTACTACTCTAGCAGTAACTGGTAATCAAACTATCAGTGGAACCATTGACGTAGATGGACAAGGTATTTTTGATGATATTGTAGTATCTGCAGCGTCTACTTTTATCGGTCTTGTTGATATTGACAACAATGTAACCATTTCTGGGACGATTGATGTAGATGGTCAGGGCATCTTTGATGACATTGTAGTATCTGCTTCTTCCACATTCAGTGGTCCAATTGACGCTAACGCTGGACTGGATGTATCTGGTGGAGAAGCAGTACTTTCATCTGCAACAGTTAGTGATCTCACAAATAATCGTATTGTTGTTGTTGGTACTTCTGGTGCTCTTGAAGATGATGTAAATCTTACATATGATGGAACAGATCTTTCTACAAACTCCCTTAAAGTTGTAGACTTAACCAGTGGTAGAGTTCTTATTGCAGGAACGGGTGGTTCCGTCGAAGATGATGCAGATCTTACATTTAGTGGCAGAACATTAACAACTACAGATTTAAGTGTTACTAATGACGCTAGAGTTGGTGGTGCGTTAACAGTTTATGGCAACTTGACTGTTGAGGGAACTGAGACCATCATTAATGTAGAACGTTTAGATGTTCAAGATAAGACAGTTGGTGTTGCTTCCACATCCACTGCAAACAATACAACTGCTGATGGTGGTGGTTTCTTTGTTCACGGTGGTGGTGATGGTAATAAAGAAATTTTCTGGTACAACACTAGTGGTTCTTTTGAAGTAAATCAGTCTTGGTTACCACGCACGGATGATACTTATGATTTAGGATCGTCCACTAAACAGTGGAGAGATCTTTATATTAACGGAACAGCAGATGTTGATAGTTTAAATGTAAGTGGTGTAGGAACTATTGGTACTGCAAATATTGATGGTGGTAATATTGATGGCACTGTTATTGGTGCTGCATCTTCTGCAGCTGCTACATTTACAACTTTAAATGTAAATACAATTACTAGTGGGGGAACATCAACTTTAGCTACTGTTGATATTAATGCTGGTAATATTGATGGTACTACTATCGGTGCTGCATCTTCTGCTGTCGGTACATTTACAAATCTAAATTATACTACACTGACTGGTGGTAATATCGTTGCTACTGGTAGTCGCATCGATGCGGGTGATGTTACTTTCACAAATCTTAGAGTAACTGGTGTTTCTACTGTTGCATCATTGTTCCTTTCCACAGGAACAAACACTAACGGTGTTGCATACTTTGATGCATCTGGTCAAGTAACTTCAACCGCAACTCCAAGTGCAGGTATTCAAACTTCTAACTTTATTTTGACAACGAACGCTTCTGGCGTTCCTTCATGGACAGACACAATCGATGGTGGACAATTCTAATATTGATGCGAATGTTGTTATCGAACTCGCACTTAACAAAGTAATTGAATTACAGAAACAAGTAATCTTGGCGGAGGCTAAATTTATTGGTCTTCGTCAAGAATATGATAAATTAAAGATTGAATATGAGGTTTTGAAAAATAAAACCGAAGGGTGGAATGAATCCACTACTACCAGAAAAACTACCACTAAATAGTAAAAAGCTAGTATTATATTCATGGCGAAACCTAGCACTAGACAAGAACTTATTGACTATTGCCTAAGACAGTTGGGTGAGCCTGTTTTGGAAATCAATGTCGATGATGATCAAATCGATGATCTTGTCGATGATGCCATCCAATATTTTCAAGAGAGACATTTTGATGGTGTTGAGAAAATGTATCTCAAACATCAAATCTCTCAATCTGATATTGATGCAGCTAGAAGTAATGTTATTGCATCTACTGGTATTAAATCGGATACTTTTAATCCAGAAGCCTCTGGTATTTTAAATATTAATGCAAGTAATATTACTATTCCCAATCATGGTCTTGTAACTGGCACTCCAGTTTACTATACTTTTGGTTTGGGTTCTACATCAATCGGTATTGCAACAACATCTTTGGTAGGTGTTGGCACTACTAGTTTTCTTGGTATTTCTACGGACAGTGTGCAACTTAACGCAATCGTAGATAATCGAAATCAAATTAGATTAGCTAGAAATGCTGCAGATGCATCTGCAGGAGTTGCAATTACCTTTACAGGAAGTACTGGTATTGGATCAACTCATTTTCTTGCAACAAAAACGGAATTTACGGAAGCAAGAAATTATATTGAAATCCCAGATCATGTAATTGGTATTAATGGTATATTTAGATTTGATGATAATACCATCACTCAAAACATGTTCAGTATTTCTTACCAGATTTTCTTGAACGATGTTTACAACTTTAGTTCTATTGAGTTGTTGACATATTCAATGACTAAAGAATACTTGGAAACAATTCAATTTTTGGTAAGTCCAGATAAAAAGATTAGATATAATAAGAGAGGAAATAGGTTATATCTAGATCTTGATTGGCAAGGTGTTGCTGCAAATGAGTACATTGTTATCGATTGTTTCCGTGTCTTAGACCCATCGGAGAATGAAAAAATTTATAATGATAGTTTCTTAAAGAAATATCTTACAGCTTTAATCAAGAAACAGTGGGGAGCTAATATGAGTAAGTTCCAGGGGGTAAAACTTCCTGGTGGTGTTGAACTAAATGGTCGTCAAATCTATGAAGATGCACTTAGAGAACTGGCAGAAATTCAACAGAGAATGACATTTGATTATGAACTTCCCCCAATGGATATGATTGGATAATGGCTCTTAATCCTTTCTTTCAACAAGGTTCCGCATCGGAACAAAGATTAATTCAAGATCTCATCAACGAACAGTTGAGAATGTTTGGGGTTGAGATTTATTACATGCCCAGAGAATATTTGGGCACCAAAACTATCATAAAGGAAAACGTCTTAGCAAGATTTACAGATAATTTTATTATTGAGGCCTATGTTCAAAATTATGAGGGTTTTCAGGGTTCTGGGGACTTGATGACCAAGTTTGGCATCAGAACAACAGATGAATTAACACTTGTAATTTCTCAAGAAAGATTTGAGGATTTCATTACTGGATTTCAAATTGCCGATACTAATAGTGTGACTGGAGTTAAAAATTATGGATTACCTAGACCGAAAGAGGGTGATTTAATATACTTCCCACTATCCGATAGTTTATTCGAAATCAAATTTGTAGAACATGAAAACCCATTCTATCAACTTGGTAAGTTATTCATGTATGAACTCAAGTGTGAGTTATTTGAATATGAGGATGAAGTTATCGATACAACTATTGAAGAAATAGATGATAACGTTGAGGATTTGGGATATATCGCAACTCTTACTTTGGCGGGTATTGGTGTAACCGCAGTTGCATCTACAGGAATTTACACAGGTGCAGTCAACCAAATTATCCTTATTAATGATGGATATGGATATAGTAGTCCACCTACTGTTGCAATTTCAACTTCTCCTGATGGTGCAGTTGAAGCTAACGCAACAGCAGTCGCTATTACAACAAGTAACTCTGGTGCAGGATCTACTACCTATTCTATTAAACAAGTTTTGATTACCAATCCTGGTTATGGCTATACACAACCTCCAACAATCACTTTCAGTGGTGCTGGCGGGTCTGGGGCACAGGCTAGGGCTGGTATTGGATCGATGGGTGTTGTATACATTAGAGGTGATGCTGTTGGATTCTTGACTGGTGGTTCTCAATACACCACTGCACCAGTTGTCTCTATCTCAACTTCACCAGCTGGTCTCTCTACTGCAAATGCTACTGCTGTTGCTGTTGTAAGTGCTGCAGGAACCATTTCTGGACTTAGATTTAGTAATGCTGGATTTGGATACACCGTGGCACCAACAATTACAATCGCAGCTCCATCCGCTTCTGGTTCTGGTGTTGGTACTGGTAACTTTGTACTCAATGAAGTTATTACTGGAGAGAGTTCACTTTCTACTGCTCGTGTTAAGTCTTGGGATAGTAAAAATAGAATTCTCAAGATTTCCAATCTTTCTGGAAACTTTGCTCTTGGAGAAATTATCGTTGGTAGTGCAACGACAGTAAGTCACCCTGGTATTGGTACAACAGGAAGATATTCTGTTAAGGTTATTCAATATGACGATCTATATGATGATTATGCAGAAAATATTCCCATTGAGAACGCTGCTGATGGTGGTATTGTTGACTTCAGTGAGACAAATCCTTTTGGTAATTTCTAAATAGGTAAAAAACAATGTTAGGATCATATTTTTACCACGAAATTTTGAGAAAAACCGTAATTGGTTTTGGCACATTATTCAATGATATTGAAGTACGTCACTCTGATGATAATAATAGTGTTCAAAGTACAATGAAAGTGCCTTTGGCTTATGGGCCAATGCAAAAGTTTTTGGCTAAAATTGAACAACAACCATCATTAAAAGGAAGACCTGCGATCACTTTGCCACGTATGTCGTTTGAAATGACAGGCATTTCTTATGATTCATCCAGAAAGGCTTCTATAACACAGACCTTTAAAACTTGTGGAACTGGTGCATCATCAAACTTGAAAAAAGTTTATATGCCAGTTCCCTATAATATTTCTTTCCAACTTAGTATCGCAACAAAGTTAAATGATGATATGTTGCAGATTCTGGAACAAATTCTTCCATATTTTCAACCTGGTTTAAATATTACTATTAATCTCGTCTCTTCCATTGGTGAAAAAAGAGATGTTCCAATTATTCTTGAGAACATTAATATGACCGATGATTATGAGGGAAGTTTTGATAATCGTCGTGCGATGATTTCCACATTAACATTTACTGCAAAAACCTACCTCTTTGGTAAAATTGCCGATAATTCGGATGGTCTTATTAAGAGAGTTCAGGTTGATTATTTTGATGATTCTAATAGAGTTTCTGCAAAAAGAGTACAAAGATATGCTGCAACTCCAAGAGCAATTAAAGATTATAATGACGATAACACAACGGCTATTAACGCAGATTTTACTGCAGAACAAACTCAAATGTCAGTGAACGATGCATCAGGATTTAGCGTTGACGATTACATTGTTATTGATAGCGAGAATATGCAGATCCGTTCCATCAGCGGAAATAATGTCACCGTTTACAGAGGAGTTGATGGAACTACCGTATCTGATCATACTGCTGGATCTCTTATAGATATTATTAGTGGATCTAGAGATGCATCCTTACCACTTACAGGCGACGATGCTCTTATTGTGTCTGGCGATGATTTTGGATTTAATGAGTTGATATCTTTCTATCAGGATTATAAGACTTATTCCCCATCACAAGGAACTGATGTTTAATAGTGAGGAACAGAAATGGCGTTTGATGATATCGGGAAAGCACTTGACATTCTTAAAGATGATGGATGCAGTGAGATTGCCCCTATTAGCGGCGATGTTTCACTCCCAAAATCAAGAGAAGAAAAACCAGACCTAAGAAGAGATTACGAATACACAAGAGGTCAGTTGTATTCGTTGATCGAAAAAGGTCAGGAGGCCATTGATGGGATAATGGAAATTTCCCAAGAACAAGGATCTGCAAGGGCTTATGAAGTCACTGGTCAGTTGATCAAGAGTGTAGCGGACGCAACTGACAAGTTGTTGGATCTCCAAAAGAAGATGAGAGATATTGAAGATCCTAAGGAGAAAGGTCCAAGTAATGTGACAAACGCACTTTTTGTTGGATCAACAGCCGAACTCCAAAAGTTATTGAAGAAAGGAAAGTTGGATGATTAGAATGAATGGAAATTCCAGAGATACAAGTTCAAGAAGTTGAGGTTCCAGTTGTTCGTAGATTAGAACCACCTGTTGTCTTGATACCATCAATAAGAACTCTACAGAAACCTGTAGTTCAAGTTCCTACTGCTGAACTTCCTTATTATGAACCAATTGATGTTCCAACAACGGAACAATGGAAACAGATGGTTGAGGGTCAACGACAGAACGAAGAAAAGAAAGAAGAAACTGAGGAGAAGTCTAGACAACTTCCTCCTCCTACTACCCCTCAACTACCACCAGCAGTTCAAACCCCTAGCACTCAGGAGGTAGTTCCACCACCATCAACAACAAATTTAGGAGTGCCTGTAATTGAAGTACCCTTCATCGGAGAAGTCCCAGTTCCCCCTAAAGAACAAGTTATTCTTGCTGGGACTACTGCTACTGCTTCCGTTGCTGCGGCTATTGTTGGCAAGTCAATGGTGGAATGGATGGTAAAGAAAATGAAACCTATTATTCAACAGGTGTACGTTCAGGCAAAGAAACGGCTCCACCAAGACCTGACGCCTTATGAGTTACAGGTTGACTTCGCTGCCCAGTTGGATTTGAAGAAGAAGATCGTAAAGACTTTCCAGAAGGAATTGAAGATACAGAAGAAGGAACAGTACCTCCACTGGGAACAACAACAACGTCTGCACAAATCTTTGCATACGGAGACTGAGGATGAAAATGAATTCCTGCCTTCATGGCTTCCCCGCATTTCAAGAGGCGGACGAGTTCGAAATCGAGACGTGCCTTATCAGTCTCCGCCTTCTGTCGATTAGTCCATACTTCTGCTGATGACTTACAACGTTCCTGCAATCCCCCGTCTAAGGGGATTGAGATTGTGCCAGAAATACCAAAGTTTTTTGCCCAGTTATTCTTTTGACCAGTTCTCTCTGGAGGCGTTGTTGGATCATTATCAATATCAGCATAATCTTCAAAAGGAGTTTGACCACTATTAGTGGTTGTGAGAAATGGTGTTAGATTAAATGTTGGGCCTTGACAACTTACGCCACCACCGTAAGAATTGGTAACGTAGGGTCCTTGCAACACTTGCACTGCTTGATTGGTTACACTTCCTGTTGAAGTTGCCTGTGGATTGGCAACCGCAGTGATTGGAGTATCCCCTTCCGCATGTACAGGGGTCACAAAGGCACCTAGGACAAGGATGGATGCTATTGTGCGAAGACATTTTATTGGGTGAACACGGAGGTTGTATCTGTCACCGACATTATGGTAGTTGTGCGATTGACAGTTGTATCCATAATCATTCCTGGCCCAGAATAACTCTCCGAGAACTGGAATGCCGCACCATTTTCCATAATCGCATAGGGTGTTCCTACTTGTGGTGTTGAGGGAACATCGATATTTGTTCCTGTGACTGTGTAACTCCATCCTGTTTGATAATCAATTTGACGAATGGTTTCATTTATCGTTGTTGTTGACTCCGTATGGGAGGTCATCGTACCACTAGTAAAGTTGGGTGTGACTGGTACTGCCATCGCGGGAGTTATAAGTCCCGCAGATACGATCAAAACGGGAGTTATAAATTTCACTTAAATACGCTCAACTCAACGCTTCTTTGAGCAACTGCCTGAGTTCCAGCACCACCAGCAGTGACGGTAGGAACACCAGTAGCAGAAAGAGAACCAGCAAGGGAACCAGCAACACCACCAGAAGAAGTAGTTACACTTCCAAATGAAGGAAGAGAACTCACAACACCAGAGGTTACAGTTGTTCCATTGGAAACAGCATCACCAACGGTAAAGGATTCAGAAAAACTGAATGCCTGACCCGCAGTATTTACATCATAAGAACCCTGAATTTGGGTAGCTGCTGCAGTGGCACTTGCAGGAGCAGTAAGACCACCCAAAGTTGTAACATCAATATTACTTCCACTTACCGAATATGAAGAACCGATTCTGGTTGCAGCAGACGCAGCACCATCAACAGTTAGTTGCACCGAATCAACAATCTTATGGGTGATTTCCCCTGCAAAGACTGGTGTAGTTAAGAATAACGAAAAGGCTAAAATTAGTCTTTTCATTTTTATAGAGTATGGGACTGATGTATTTAGTTTTACCAAGTTCTAAATAATAAAAAGAGTTCTTGTCGGTAATGTCTTGGTCTGGTAAATACAAGAGATCAATTGATTGTGATAACCCCAAAGGTTTCTCACAAAGAGCTCATTGTCAGGCTCGAAATAAAAGAAGAGCTGGTGAAGAGACCAAATCAAAGTCTCCTTTTAATGAAGATGTGAAGGATGTGAAGTTCACAAAGTTCTCACATAAAACCAAACATCTAAAAGGTATTCAACATCAGTTGGATCCCAACGTTGATACAAAACAACTTGTTCATCATGCAACCATGCAATACGTGGATCTTGATGCAGATGGAGATGTGGATGTTTTTGATAAGAAAACACCAGATGAAAATCCACAGGCAAACTTTGATAAAGTTTCCAAACAGTTGATGAAAAAACAAAAAGGTGAATTGAAACACACCAGACGTGGAGTTGCCTTTGAAGGTAATCTTCATCAATGGTTTAAGGGTTCCAAATCAAAAGACGGAAAACCTGGTTGGGTTAACGTCGTTACTGGTGGAACATGTGCAAGTGATGAACCTGGTGAGGGTGTTCCTAAGTGCGTCTCTTCAGAGAAGAGAGCTAGTATGACAAAGGCAGAAAGACTTTCTGCTTCAAGAAGGAAGAAGAAGGCTGACAAGGGGCAACAACAGAAGAGTGGCGCCGCAAAACCCACTTACGTTTCAACTGACAAACCCAAGAAGAAAATGAACGAAGCAAAAGATCACGAATACTCAATGGCACGATCTGAGTTATCTACAATCATGAGTGCCGCAAGAAGACTTAAGTCTAAAATGGGTAAAGGTGAAGGTAATATTGAAGCTTGGGTTCAGTCAAAGATCACAAAAGCCGCAGACTATCTGGACAGTGCAGCGGACTATGTAGATAGTGGTGAGATGAATAAAGAGGGAGTTGCCTGTCCCGTTTGTGGGCATGATCCATGTCAATGTTTAGAAGGAAGTATTAACGAAGCTAAAGATAAGAAAGGTGAGGGCAGTGGATCAAAGGATGCCTGTTACAACAAGGTTAAGTCACGTTATGATGTTTGGCCTTCTGCATATGCATCAGGTGCTCTGGTGAAGTGTCGTAAGGTTGGTGCTGCCAACTGGGGTAATAAGAAAGAAGGATTTGAGTTTGAGTTCAATCAGGACTACCATAAGAGCCTGGTTGAAAAGTGTTGGGCTGGTTATGCCCAGAAAGGCATGAAGAAAAAGGGCGACAAGATGGTCCCCAACTGTGTTCCTGAACAGGTTGATGCTTCTAAGTATGGCAAAACTCCAGATCAACTGTTGCAAGATATTGTAGATAAAAAGAAACTTGGTGGTCAGGTTGTTAAGAGTGGCCTCAAGAATGCCAAAGAAGAAGTAGAAATCCAAGAGAAGGTAGAAAGATATAACGAACTTGGTCAAACTGTTGCAGTTACCCTAAGATTTAGGGGTAAGATCTTCTATCTCCAACTGTTCTTCCCAACTGTCAAGTTCCCCAATCGTAAGGAAGTTGAAACTCAGGTTCAAAAGATCTATCCAGATGCAGTTGTTATGATGGCAGTTCCTGCAACTGTTGATCCAACCAAACCAACGATTAGAGTTGCTGAAGGTAAAGAGTTTAGAGTTGGTGATACAATTCCAGCCTCTGCAACAAAACCAAAACCAAAACCTACAGGAGCCTCAAAATACAAGTTTAGTGTTGACAAAACTGGTCTCAAGGGACCAGAAAAACCTCTTAAAACCGAAGAAGTTCTCCAAGAGAAACCTGGTGATGGTTATCTTGGACCAACACCTATTCCCAACCCGATTAGGATGGCACAGGACGCAGTTGATTCCACTAATAGAGCCAACCAAAGAAAGGTCAATAGGGTAAATGACATTCTTGGACATAACGCGGCTTCAATGCCAAAACACAAGTATTTCAATAAGGATACAAGTCCTGCATACAAGAGATACTTTGGTGGTGGAGTACAGGAAGAAGTTCTTCCAGATGGTCCTGCCGCAGATAAGAGAAACCCACAGAAGCCCAAGAGAAAAACTCAGGGTGGTGATGTTAGAGCTGGTTTGAAGGAGGCATCTCCTATTGGATATAATAAAGGAAATAAGGATGAGATCAATAGAAGTGGTCCAGCTGAAGTTGATAAAACACGTAAAGAACTTGATGCGATTAGAAAATCCATTCCAGTTCAAAAGGCCCACTTTGAACCAGAAGGTGAAATGGTTGAAGGAGCTGCCTGGACAAAGAAGTCTGGTAAGAACCCCGAAGGTGGGCTGAATGAGAAGGGTCGTAAGTCTTATGAGAGAGAAAATCCTGGTAGTGATCTCAAAGCTCCTTCAAAGAAAGTCGGTAACAAGAGACGTGCATCATTTTGTGCAAGAATGAAAGGTATGAAGAATAAACTGACTTCTGCCAAAACTGCTAACGATCCCGATAGCAGGATCAATAAGTCCCTGAGAGCCTGGAATTGTTGATATGAAATCATTCAAACAGTTCGTAGAACAGGTAAACGTTATTAAACCATTGTCCCCATATAAGGTAATGCCTCCCTTGAAGAAAAAAGATGGTTCTTACAATCCTGCACCAAAGAGACATTTGATTGATCCCACTACAGGATTTGGTCCAGGTCAATTTCAAGCCAAAGCAAAGAGTTCTAGGTCGGTAGCATGAAATCCTTCAATAACCTCAAACAAGATATTCACGAAGCAGTACCTGCACTTTTAGCTGCACCATACGCACTTCCCGCACTTACGTTTGCTGCTGGTGCAGCCGCAAATGTTCTCAAGGCAAAGAGACAGGGACAAGGTGGAAGATCTCAACCTGTTGATTATGGTCAGGGTGGAGAAACAAAACCAAGAACTCCCAACGTTCAACGTCCATCGGGGAAACTTAGTGCTGCTGAGACACAAAGAAGACAGGCTCTTGCCGATCGTAGGGCAGACGCACAAGATAGAGCTGATACAAGTGCAAGACAAGGAATTGATAGAGTATTAGGAACTGACGCGGAGAGAGCTGCGGCTAAAAAGGCAAGAGAAAATCAACCACAAATTCAAAGAGATTTGAGAAGAGCTGCACAACGCGCTCGTATGGACGCCGCTGCCAAGAGAAACAATCTTGGTGAGAGTGTAAACATCTCTGGCGACTTCAACGGAAATCTCTACATCAACTCTCAACCAGAACAACAAGTTGAAGAGAGTTATGTTGCAGATATCATCTGGGAAGGTAATCTCTATCGTCTGGAACTGAAAGGTAGAATGCCTTCGAAGGATCAGTTGGCTGAAAATCTTCAGTCTTCATATCCTGGAGCCCTGGTCCAACAGATTTACCCCGTTACCGAAAGTAACCTAGATATTAAAAGTGCGAAGAGATATCATCCCGCAAAACTAGATTGGGTTTAATTCATGGCACAGTGGAATAAGACTACCCAAGACTTTTTAAATCAAGAAAGATCTTTATTTGAAGTCTTCAATATTGCAGATCATTGGGGAAACCAGACAGACTGGAGACCTCAGTTTTCTAATAACAATAGATTAAAAACTGCGCCTTTTCAAACAGTTTTCTTTAATACATTCCAGTATGGTAAAGAAACTGATGTTTGGGATGAGAGAGTAGTTGGAGTTGGAACTGCAACTTGGAACCAATATGCAAGTAATGTGGTTATGGAGGTTGGT
>Ga0129333_10001836_pt1 | contig 19500 bp, 32 predicted proteins | sample CPB6_08_DNA_FD_94474 | JGI IMG/M metagenome (GOLD analysis project Ga0129333, IMG submission 94474) | Freshwater to marine salinity gradient microbial communities from Chesapeake Bay, USA - CPBay_Sum_0.6_0.8_DNA | ecosystem: Environmental > Aquatic > Marine > Coastal | place: USA: Chesapeake... | reverse complement strand
TGATCCAGATTTGTTTGATACTACATTCTTAAATTTGCGGGTATAGCTCAGCGATAGAGCAAGATGCTTTTAACATCGAGGTCGCAGGTTTGATCCCTGCTGCCCGCACCAGTATTGCACCGTTCGACTATCGGTTAGGTCTTTAGTAATCAATAAAAAATACAATGTTCGATTTGTATAAATAATAATATACAAAGGAACATATATGAAATCATGCCCAAAATGCTGTAAACAACATAATAAAACAGGAACATTTTGCTCTAGATCTTGTGCTAATTCTAGAGAACGCTCGCAAGAATTACGTGATAAGTTAAGCTTAGCAAATAAAGGTAAACCGGGTCATACTAAAACTAAAGGGAAGGAATTTGTTCCTAGATATGACAAAGTTTGCCAAAATTGCTCAACTCATTTTAGAAGCACAAACGTAAAGAAAAAGTATTGTTCTGCTGTTTGCTCTTATTCTAATGCAGGTGGGTATAGAGAAGGATCTGGAAGAGCTAAAACCGGTTATTATAAAGGAATATATTGTGGTTCTACTTATGAGTTAGTCTGGGTAATATTCCAATTAGATCACAATATACCATTTCAAAGATTTGAAGGGTACTTAGAGTTTGAAGGTAAAAAATATTTTCCTGATTTTCTCCAGGATCACAAGATAATTGAAATAAAAGGTTATGAAAAACAAGATTCTGTTGATAAAAAAACTGAAATAGCTAAACAAAATGGTTTTGAAGTGATAGTTCTTAGAAAAGAAAATTTACAAAAAGAGTTCAACTGGGTTTCTAAACATTATAGTGATAATTACAAATCTTTATATGATGGTTATAAACCATCATATGTTTATAAGTGCAATTCATGCTCATTAGACTTTGAAAAAAATAAAAAAGCAAAAACAGAAAAAGTATATTGTTCTAGAAAATGTTCTTTACGAGGAAATAGAAAAGTTTCTGGACATAATCAGTATACACACCGTGAGGCAGCTGGCGTGGCCGTTAGTCCTTCAAACTAATGAGAGGGGATCGAAACCCCTACGGTGTACCAAGTTTTATGCGGAAGTAGCTCAATTGGTAGAGCACTTGCCTTCCAAGCAAGATGTTGCGAGTTCGAGACTCGTCTTCCGCTCCACAATGTGAGGGTGCCTGAGTGGTCCAAAGGAACCGTCTGCAAAACGGTAAAGCCATCGGTTCAAATCCGATCCCTCACTCCAATCATGCTCCCATAGTGTGCAATGGTAACACACTGCCATGGTAAGGCAGAGACGATGGTTCGAATCCATCTAGGAGCACCAATGGTGGTTGTAGCACAATGGCAGTGCCCCGGTTTGTGAGACCGTTAAGTGTGAGTTCGAATCTCATCAACCACCCCACTTTAATGGAGAGTGATGCAGGCGCGTTGGTGTGCCGACCAGCCTTGAAAACTGGGTTCCGCTGAACAAGGGGATGGGGTTCGACTCCTCCGCTCTCCTCCAATATATTTTTTTTGTAGCATTGATGTAATAGTAAATAGTATCATGCGGGTATGATGTAATGGTAACCTGAAACCTTGCCAAGGTTTATTCGCGAGTTCGATTCTCGCTACCCGCTCCAGTATATTCCGAAATAGCTCAGTCGGTAGAGCGACGGACTGTTAATCCGCAGGTCCCTGGTTCGAGCCCAGGTTTCGGAGCCAATTTCAATAGACGATTGGGGCATAGTTAAACGGTATAACCACGGATTTTGATTCCGTCATTCTTGGTTCGATTCCAGGTGCCTCTGCCAATCAACTGCGGGATAGAGTAACGGAAATTCGTGAGTCTCATAAGCTCAAGATCCTGGTTCGATTCCGGGTCCCGCTTCCACATACACTGACCGTCGTTCAACGGATAGGACAGGAGTCTTCTAAACTCTAAATGGGGGTTCGATTCCCTCCGGTCGGGCCATTTATAGGGTGATGTAGCATAGCGGCTAATGCGGTACTTTCATATGGTATCTATCATAGGTTCGAGTCCTATCATCACTACCAGTTTTATAACAGATGATATCTAAACAATAGGAGTCGATCATGGCTATATTTGTACTAAGTTCGTCAATCATAAAAGAAGATTGTTATGTTCTGTGATTATGGATGCGGTAAGGAAGCAAAACTCATACTTAAAAATGGAAAAAAATGTTGTAGTAAACGCCCCTCTGGCTGTGACGTTTTAAAGAAAGTCAATTCTGAAAAAACAAAACAGGCTCACTTAGAAGGACGACACTCCTACACTTGGAATCCAAAAAGTGCATGGAGTAAAGGAAAGCTATTTACATCAGACGAGAGCATTTTCACGCAAGATAGTCGATATTCTAATCAACTTGTTAAACAAAGAATCGTTAAACAAAATTTATTAGAATATCGATGTAGTAAATGTCGAATAGACAGTTGGCAAGGAGAAACTATAGTTTTAGACCTTGATCACATCAACGGCGATAACTGTGACAATAGATTAGAAAATCTAAGATTTTTATGCCCAAATTGTCATAGTCAAACCGATACCTACAAGGGTAGAAATAAAAATACCGGAAAACTTAAAGTAAGTGATCAAGACTTGTTGACTGCTTATAAAAAGTGTGGCATAATACGTCAGACCTTGCTTGATGTAGGGCTCGCCGCAAAAGGTGGAAATTATGAAAGATTGAAAAAGTTAGTTGCGGGATTGGGGGAATCGGCAGACCCAGCGGGCTTAAAACCCGCCGCTGAATAAGCGTACCAGTTCGAGTCTGGTATCCCGCACCATAGTAGTAAAGTTAGCAGCCCCGGTGACGGAATTGGCATACGTGTATGACTTAGGATCATAATTTTGGGAGTTCGAGTCTCCCCTGGGGCACCATATTCGAGCATATTCTATCAGGGCAGTATTGTTCAGCGGTTTAGAGCCGTGAGTATGTTCCAATATGGTAACGATAATATCGTGCTATTAATTTTGCCCCCTTAGCTCATGGTTGGTTAGAGCGTCCGACTTGAAAGGAGATTCTAAGTGTTTGAATGTTGAGAATAATGAACTTCCATATGACAGTTGTGGCATAGTAGTTTACATTTTTTTAGTTCTTTTAAAAGTGTGTTCATGCTATTATTAGATAGTTCTCTAATAGTTAATTGCTGTTCTTTTTTAGAAGAATCTAAATGATGAAAGCATAATGCTGATAAATTTTTGTCGTATGAACAGATTTCACATTTTCCTCCTAATAATTTAACAAATTCTTTTTTGCGTTCAATGCCTCTTTGTTGTTGAGCAACATAATTTTGATGTTTATTATTAGAACATAAATTTTTACATCTAGATGAACAGAATTTAGTTTGTCTTCCTGTTAAAGTTTGTTGACATGTTTGACATTTTAGCATACGAAAATCCTAGTGGGTTGTTTTTGGTTCACATTCTTATTTATGAATAACTTCATAATCTAATAAGTTTCAGGACTAAAAATAGAATGTATCAAATTCGGTGAAGGCTTAACAGATAAAGCTGATGCTAATACCGAGCCAAGTTAGACAAAACTTGTCTAAAAGGTGTAGAGACTAGACGGTACAGTTGTAATGACAAGGTATAGTCCAGACCACAAACTGGAAACAGGCAGTGAAAACTGTAGTGGTAAGCATAATCGGAGGGTGCGTGGTTCGACTCCACGAGGGGGCACCAAATACTCGGATCAATATTGGCATAGTAGGTATAGACATTTAGTGGCAGAGGTAATATACTCTTACATTAAAGCATGGAAGAATAAACTCTCTATGGCGTAACCTGGCAGCGTACCTGGTTTGGGACCAGGCGGTGAAAGTTCAAATCTTTCTAGAGAGACCAGCATAAAGCCTGATTAGTTCATTGGTAGAACGTCGTCTTTACACGGCGAATGTAGGTGGTTCGATCCCATCATCAGGCACCAACAATTTTTAAAATCACATTCTGAATGTGATAAGTAACATCAAGGAGCATTGACCGAGAGGCTTAAGGTACTTTCCTGCTAAGAAAGAGTCTGGTGATAAACTGGGCCGTTGGTTCGAATCCAACATGCTCCGCCAATTTAAATTAAACAATGTTTAATAATCTAAAGCCAAATGTCTTGATAGTATCCAGTCCTAGAACTGGAAGCACAGCGTTGCTTAGAGATATTGGTTCTGCATTACAATGTCAATCTTGGAATGAGCCTGCTAATTCCCCTGATAAATGGGAACAGTTTATTAGCTCACGAGATCATTCACATGTTATTAAATTTCACGCTGACGATCAGCACAAATACGATAGTATAGATTTTAGATCATATACCATTGTTAGCATTCATCGTAGAAACAAAGTAGAACAAGTAGCAAGTAACTACATTAGTATGATGAGAAATCGCTGGGGTTATGATACAGTTACTGTATCAGAGCAGAGAAGATTTACTGATGAACATATTCAAATAGACGATAACGAGATTAGAGAGAATATTTGGGCTATCGAAGGATTTGAGAGATCACTAGAGCGTTTTATTGAGCAATGGGGATCCAATCATAGATATTATTATGAAGATTGTAGTTTTAGTTCTAGAGTAGTAAAAACTCCACTACCATCTAACTATGGTGAATTGATAGCAGTAATAGAAAATGTTTTAACAGAGTTAAATGCTACTAAGTAATAGCATAGTTCTCAGAATCATTCTGAGAAATCAAACAAGCCCTTTTAGTTAAATGGTATAACGGTTGATTTGTAATCATCAATTGGCAGTTCGATTCTGTCAAGGGGCACCATACTATGAGAATATAATGAAAAAAGAATCTAAAAAGTTAGAATTAATAAACAGCGATACTGAGGAAGTTATCAAGAGTTGTGATTTAGAGACTCCCGATCATATGCCTAACATTGTACCCGGACATACTTGGAGTCTAAACTCCACGCTATCAGAAAGATGGGCTTACTATAACGATTTGTTTACCAATGAAGAATGTCAACGAATCATATCTCAGGGAGCTAGCTCACGATTCGCTCTTAGTATTGATCATTATAATACTGAAGAACGTCAAGTTGAAATAGAACAATTCAAGCAGAATAAAACCAATTGGTTTTATAACAGTGTCGTAGATAATCATTGGATTTTTAGACGTTGTGTAGATGCTGTAGTCAACTTGAACAATCAGTTCTTTAAATATGATATTACTAATATTGAGACAATGGAATTTGTATCATATAACAGTACAGATCTTGGATTTCGTGAACGTCATATGGATTTAATTTATAACAATCCTAACGGAGTCAGAAAGCTTAGTTTTCAGATTCAGTTATCTGATGATTCTGACTATAAAGGCGGAGATTCTATTATTCATTTGGATCATATAGGCACAAAGATTCCAAGAACTCGTGGAACGTTAATTATTTTCCCTAGTTGGGTATTACAAGAAGTTACTACAGTAACTTCGGGCACTCGTCATGTGTTACAAGGATCACTTATTGGGCCAGCGTTCAAATGATCAAACCACATAAAATTAATAAATTAACTCATTTTATCAAAGCATGGTACTTGGAAAATACCTCTATCTGTGATAAACTTATTGATTGGCATAAATCTACTCCCTGCCGAGAACCAGGTTCTATAGCAAGTAAAGGTGCCGCCAAAATCGATCATTCAGTTAAAAAAAGCGTTGATTCTAATCTTGGGCAATATGGACCTCGGGAGTTATTAAGAGAATTTGCTATCGATAATCTACAATTGGCATGCGATGCTTATATTAAACTTTTTCCTGAATGTAATAAGGGAGATCCCTGGGGGATTTGGGACGGAGTTAATATTCAAGAATATCAACCAGGAGATGGATTTTATGCTTGGCATTGTGAGCGTCAGGGATATTCAGACCCAGGAGGTAGCAGACATTTAGTATGGATGATGTATTTAAATACTGTAACTGATGGCGGATTCACTGAGTTTAAATTTCAAAATCTAAAAATTAAACCCGAGCGAGGACTTATTGTTATTTGGCCCAGTGATTGGACTCACACTCATCGTGGAGTTACTAGTAAAACTCAGGAGAAATATATTATAACTGGATGGTACAACTATCGTCGTCCTCCTGAGCCCGAAGCAGTAAAGCCATCGATAAAACAGTCGACCGGTAACATTATACTTGATACATAAATATCATAAAGGGAGAGTAGTAGTTAGCAATAACGACAAGCGGAGACCCGAAGCCTACGCTAACTCTTAAACAACAGCAACATTGTGTCCCTCAGAATCCCCGGCCCTACGCCGGTTAGTCAGTAGGCGCGATAAGACAAGCGTTAGGAGTCTTAGGTGTGATCATACCTACCTCCCTCCGGGCCATTCATCCGACAGGGTAAAACGTATGAGTGGGGGTGGCCTCTCCGAATAAGGCATGGACAGGGCAACAACTCAAGTAGGGGCTAGTGGGAACTAGTAGCCTATACTCATATTGGATCATCTTTATCTCACTGAGTGTCCATTTCTACTTGACAATAAATCACCTTTGATTTATAATATAGACTCAGTAAATTATTAACTGAAATATTTTTAAAAGGATATTATTATGAGTTCTATGTCACAGCCAAATTTTTTCTCTCGTGAACCAAAGCACTGCCCAGCGTGTCAGATGGAAATCGAGGAATATTCATCACGATGCCCTCATTGTACCTCTCATATTTATTGGTATGAGTCCGATAAAAATGATGGGTCAATCGGAGGATTCATTGGATCTCTCATGATTGGAGGTCTTGTTGGCGGTTTTATCGGTGAAACGATATTTGCGACCGTGGCATCGGCAGCAGTGCTCGGTGCGGGTTACGGTCTTATGTGGTTGATTCATCGTAAGCATACTGTTCCATCATTGTCGCCCGATGGAGTAGCATAACAATTTAAGGAGATATTAAAATGGCAGCGACTTGGCTTATCAGTGATACACATTTCGGTCACGAAAAGACCTGTACCGTTTTCAAACGTTCAGATGGTAGTCCACTTCGCCCATTTAGCTCAGCAGAAGAAATGGACGAGTTTATGGTCAAGGCTTGGAACGACCGTGTTCGTCCAAAAGACAAAGTATATCATCTTGGCGATGTTGTAATTAATCGTAAGTTTCTTCACATTCTTGGTAGACTTAATGGAGACAAGGTGCTTATTCGTGGCAATCACGATATCTTTAAACTTGAGGACTACAGTCAATACTTTCGAGACATTCGTGCCTTTGACGTAAAGAACGGTATGATCTTTAGTCACGTTCCTATTCATCCAGAAAGCATTGGTAGGTTCGGCACTAACATTCATGGGCATCTTCACGCCAATCGAGTGATGAAGATTTCAGGAGTTGATCATCGGACCGGAGAACTTAAATACGGTAACGAGATTGACCCACGCTACTTCAATGTCAGTGTAGAACAAATCGATTTTGCTCCTATCTCACTTGAAGAAGTCAACAAGCGTATTCTTAGTGAAGGTGGGCACGTTGGGTTTCGTAATGGCAACGGCTCAATTATTATGTAATTTTAAACATTGGGATATCGAGCGATAAACTCACGAGCAGTATTAAGATTAGTAAAGAATCTCATTTCTAGATGAGCAAAGTTTGGATCATGAATCAAAATGTAAAAATGTCCATGCTGAGTATTAAAACTCGTTCTAATATAGATTCCCTGTTCGGTAATGGTATCCCAAATCATACTAGTATTTACTCTAAATAAAAAGAAAGGATTTTTCATGAGTATTGATATTCAAAAAGCAGAAAAGATGATTGGTAATAAGTTCGACTTAGTTCTTATTTTGGCACAACGAGTTCGTGAAATACCCAAGCCAGTTGAACTTGATAGAAAATATCTAAAAGCTAGTACTCAGGCCTTTGAGGAAGTTTGCTCTGGCACAATAGGACGAGAATATCTTAGACGAGTAAAGCATCGAATTCGTAGAAAGTCGAGAGTTTCAAATGAACTATAAAGACAAAATTGATATACTAGAAGTTGCTGAATTCATTGCTGAGTGTGGCTCGGGCACACGAGTCTATCTTGGCTGTGATAGCGAAAGATATCGTCATAATGATATTTGGTATGCTGACTATATTTTGGTAGTGGTAGTTCACAAGAATGCCAAGCATGGTTGTAAAATTTTTGGCAGTGTTGTTCGTGAACGTGATTATGAGCAACGAACTGATCGACCACGAATGAGACTAATGACTGAGGCTATCAAGGCTGCTGAGTTATTTTTAGATTTACAGCCACTAGTCGATCAGACTATTGAAGTTCACTTGGACATCAATCCAAATGAAGAACATAATAGTAGCATTGTTATTAATGAAGCGGTTGGTTACATTCGTGCTATGTGTAATGTTATTCCACTAGTCAAGCCTAATGCGTTTGCTGCCTCATATGCGGCTGATCGTTATAAAGAGGTCATCGGTCATCGTCGAGTTGCATGATGCTTGTACTCTTGATAAATATTATTGGCAACTATAAGGAGAATAATAATGGCCAACATTAGATTTAAGTCGCCTGGGTATGAGGCATGGAAGGCAAAGCAAGATCTCAAAGCAGCAGCTCGTCAAGCCGCGCTTGCACAAGCTAAAACTGCTGTTATCACTAATAACATGTTTAAGATAGCATATGAGTCTGGAATTACTTACGCTAATAGAATTCTTGATAATCCAGCGATTAGAGATGTTTATCTTGCTCAGGTAATACTTACATTGGCAAGTGAAGGCGAGGGAAATTACTCTGCTCAAGAAGCATTTGACAAGTGGGTTAATAGTAAAGACATTGTAAATAGCTCAATCAATGCTATTGGTGCTATTCGTGATGAACCAATGCTAGCGAAAGCCGAACTATCTAGACTAGAAAAGAATTTATCTGATGCAAAAAATCGTACAGGAATGTATGCTAGAGCTTCAGCATCAACCTTACCAGCTACGATAGCAAAGATCGAATCTGATATCGTTAATGCAAAAGGTCGAGTGAACAATTCATTATCACTAGCTACTAAGACTCCTCAAGTCAATATCGATGCTTGTCTAGAAGCAAATGAGTTTATTGGTGACGTTGTTAGAAGCGTTATCGATCTTGCTAGAGCAACATTAACAGCATTTAACGCTGCTTCCCCAGTATTGAATAGTATCGTAAGCGGATTCAATGACGCTGAGAAACAAGTAGCTGTTTATTTTAATCAAGAAAAAGCAAAACAGACCGCTTGATAGTCGTAAAAGAGTGATCTTAAAGATCACTCTCTTTTTTCACAACTTTACCACTTAAGTAATAAATACGAGTATTATACACTTACTCTCATGCTCTATTTAATAACCGCTCCCACTGATCCTTTGTTATCATTTGTAAAAGATGATCCAGTTCGCCCTGAAATTTCTCCTGAATTTCGAGTTCAGAATAATAGACTGATTGCCACACTTGTAGAAAATGATAAACCAACGAGTATGGTCTGTATTTCTTTTCATGATTTTGTTCCAGCATCGGTAACTGATTTATTAAACGTTAGCACAGATCCTACCACAGCAGTATTTTATACTATTTGGAGCTATCAATCAGGATCAGGTGCTCGTTTACTCAGAGAAAGTTTGCCTACGCTAAAGAATCGAATACCAACTCTGAATACCTTTGTAACTCTTAGTCCAAAAACTGAAATGGCTCGTAGATTTCATTTAAAAAATGGAGCAAGTATTCTTAGAGAAAATTCAGACACTATCAACTATCACTATTCTTTCCAATAAATGTTAATAGCATTGACAGAATAGTGTACATTTGTTACACTACTAAATACATAAACTACGAGGATATATTAATGAGAGAGAATAACTCAGAAAAACAAGAATTCACAGAAGATGATTATTATTCTAGTAGCATTGTAGGCATGGATTTTGTTGATGAAGCCATTATGCCAGCACTAATAGACTTTGAATGGAACAATAAAGAAGACTATGTTCCAGGATCAGCCACTATGCATCTGTTCGTAAAACTAACTCAACTAATGGGTGAATTAAAATATACACCAGATGAAATGAAACAAATTATTGATGAGAATTGGGATATGTGGGATCGTGATACCTATCATTGAGTATCATTGGAAACGATGTGCTCGTGTTCATGATCGTGAATATATCATAGAAAAAATTGTAACACGAGCTGCTAGCTTTCTAAAACTTCCCGATAGTTTACAGTTTCATTTTGAACCTATGAAGCCTGAAGTATGGGGCGGAGTGGATCTCAAAAATTATACCAAGATAGGGCTAAACTCATCACTATCTTTATCCGGTATTCCTATTATAGTTCTACATGAACTGATTCATGTAGAACAGCGTCATTTGGGGCATCTTAGCATATCAAAAGATGGATGGTATTCATGGCATAATATTAAGTTTACCAATCAATTACCCGAAAGCATGGATGAGAATCAATATAAAAATCTTCCCTGGGAATTGGATGTGGTTGAAAGACTGCCGAATTTGATCAAAAACGCTTTAATAATTTAGCGAAAACACTTGACAATAAATGCCATTTGTGCTATAATAGCACTATGTTGTAATTTAGCAACACTTACTAAATGTATTAGGATTTACTATGACAGTTCATTTATACTTTGCATACGGGATGAATACCAATATTTCTGGTATGAAGATCCGTTGCCCTCGTGCTCGCTCGCTTGGAGCGGCCATGCTACCCAATTATCGCTTTCGATTTAGCGGTCCCGCTGATGTTGTTTCAGACCCTAGTAGAGACACTGATGGAGTGCTTTGGGAACTCACCGACGAGTGTTTGGCGGCTCTTGACCGTCTAGAAGGATATCCCACTTACTACACTCGATTTATCGTTAAGGTGCTTCATAATGGTGATTTTGTTGATGCCTGGGTCTATCAAATGACTCCTGGTCATCTTGATTCTGCTCCTAGCGATTCCTATTGGGATTGTCTTATTGAGGGCTATAGAGATCACGGTGTGAGCACTATTCAAATGCTTCTTGCTCGTGAAAGGGCCTATGCCTGGGAAGATTGTGAGGATCATTATCAAGTAGGAACGTCGTACACTTCGATTTCAAGTGTTGTAAATAAACAACATTGGCCGGATAATTACTATTCTTCATATGATGAAGTTGACAATAAATGGCGATTCTAGTATAATAGATCTATTGTCAAAACAAGGAGCAGTAAATGGGCTACAAGATTCTGAACTTCGATCAAAGTCTAAGACTTCGTTATCAAGAGCGTGATGGTCTTGAGGGTCCATTTTTCTATGAATGTGGAACGGTGCTTTACTATGATCCGCGAGAGGGCAAATATTGGGATCCCAAAACTGACTTTTATCTAGAGCATGATGAAAGCAATAGAATTGTCAATCCCAATCATTATCGGATACTAGACATCCTTAAACGAGCCAGTTGAGTGTTGTTTTAACACAACACTCGATCTGATTTGACAATAAATCGGATCTCGTGTATAATAGTCTCTATTGATTGATTAAACAAGGAAACAGCAATGAGCAAGTCACTTATCTCTGGTCTCAAAAACTCTCAGCGAGTTCGTGTTATCGTGAACGAAGTTGGCTTTTACACCACGGTCAAGGGTGCTCTTGATACTTGTTTTCGTGCTCAGTTCTTGGCAATTCAGCAAGTTTTGAGTCATCTTGGCGAACTTCAGCGTGGTCCCAAAGCTAATCGGTCTACTGGTTTGGCTACTCGTGTGAACACTTTCGATCATAATGATAAGCCGGTTTCTTTTGATGTTCAAATCGATCTGATTTGACAATAAATCGGATCTCGTGTATAATAGTCTCTATTGATTGATTAAACAAGGAAATAGCAATGGCATACATGAATCAGGAACGTAAAGCAAAGATCGCTGCAAATCTCAAGTCGGTTCTCAAGAAGTATGGCATCAAGGGTTCGCTCAGCGTTCGTAATCATTCGACCATCGTTTTGACCGTGAAATCCGGTAAGATTGACTTTGTTGAAAACTATATCAAGACCGATATTGCTAAGCCTCATGCTCGTCACATGAGCGAAGATCAGATTAAATACATTCGTGATAAGCAAAACATTGATGTAAACCCTTATTGGTTTCAGGAGCATTTTAGCGGTAAGGCTCTGAACTTTCTGACCGAGGCATTTCGGGCACTCAAATCGGCTGATTGGTACGATGAGTCTGATGCTCAAGTTGATTATTTCAATACCGCCTACTATGTTGACCTGAACATTGGTCGTTGGAACAAACCCTATCAAGTTGAATAAGGAATAGTTATGAAAGCAAAACAACCCAGCAAACCAGTTGTACGGAACTGGGTTGCTAAAAATGCCAAAGTATCTGGGGCTGGTCGTCATGTTCAGCCCGAGGATCGTCGTCAACCCAAGCATCCACTTATGTTCTGGAAAATGGAGAATCAGAAATGACTTATCATGTTCACAATGAAGATAACTGGGAAGAGTTTCATAATCTAATGGCTCTGCTATTAGAGCATGAGGACGAGATCGTAATGGAACATGGCAATCGTATTCTTAGAGAGTTGGCATATTCGGACGAGCCACTCCTTGACATTTAGTCCGAATTCGTGTATAATCTACTTTTAATCACTTTATATTAGGAACTATTATCATGGCAACTCGTGAAACTCTTAACACCTGTGTTGGAATCGCTGTTAATGTTGGTGTGGAAACCAAGAAAGTCGTAAGCAAGGTTCGTGTTGGTGTTGACAAGTACAAGCGAATCAAGCAATCACTTAGTCGTACCTATACGAAAATTCGTGGTGAATACACTGAGAATATCCGTTGTGATTTTATCGATTTACCCTATCCTATGAAGCGTGTTGACGCTTTGCGCTATGCTCTAAGCGCTCCTGAGTTTCAGAGCCCCGCTGATCAGGCTCTTATCAGTGATCAATTGAGCAATCTTGTTCCCTCCTCAAGCACTCGTAAACCACGTCAGGTTCGTGTTCGTGCTGAACCAGCCGCTATCTCGTTAGATAGTATTCGTTCTCGTGCTACTAAAACTCCCACATTAGAAATTGATGCACTAGAAGTTCTTCGTGCTGCTGATCTTGTTCGTGAGTAATCAATCGTGACTACACAATGGGATGGCAATAGTAAAACGCTTCGAGTCATTAGATCTAGAGTATGCTTTGATCCTACTAATCTTGATCATTTGGAAGAGGTTCAATATTTTCGTCAAAATGGAAAATGGCGAGCAGGATGTCCCTTTGAATTAGAATGGCCCTGGGCAGAGATTCCAAGTAGCATCAATGACAGAATTGCTGCTCATTATATCAGTACTATGCTCAAATAACATAAACCCCGCCTAGAGCGGGGTTTTTTGTTTAGTAGCCACCTGTTAATGCTGCTCGTTGCCACTGCCCACTTGTAATACATACATAGATATATCCGGCACTGATAACGATTTGACCTGGTGTTCCTGCCGCTGTACTTGCTGGAGCAGCAGTTCCTGTAACAATGTTTCCATAGAGATAGGGACTTGTTAGATTTCCTGAGCTTGTAATGTTGCCTGTGACCACTTGATTTAGTCCAACATACAGATTACCACCTATGCCTGCTCCACCACTAACTTTCAAAGCACCTGTCGTAGTGCTAGTGGCAGCGGTAGTATTAGTAAGGTTAATCAGAGTATTAGCATTTAGTGTTCCGCTGTTTATCGTGGTAACATTAGCAGTGCTGATAATAGCCGTGTTTGTACCCAAGTTACCTGTATTAGCATTGCCTGTAATCAGTGTATTATAAGCAACTTCAAAGTTTCCGCCAACTGTTGTATTAGCAGTGACCGTTAGTGTATTGGCAATTGTGGCTGAGTTTCTAACAGTTACGTTGAATAGATTTGATAGATTCCAAGACTTAAAATTACTAGCAGTTACATTAGAGGTTACTGTGATGTTATTATTTACGGTGATATTTCCGGTAACGGTTAGATTCTCGTCAATACTAGCGTTACTAGTAACCTGAAGCGTATTAGTTGTGGTCTTATAATCAATAACTAGATTAGACTCCACGGTTGTATTACCTGTAAGTGTAGAATCTCCATCTACGGTCATCCATCCGGTTGCTTGAATATTACCCAAATTTGCTTGCTTGACAGCGTCTAAATATTCGCTAAGAGTAGCACTGTTAGCAGTATAGTTCAGAGCGAATACGTTACGAAATCTATTGGTATTGTTACCAATGTCCAAAGAAATATTGGCTGTTGGTAGAATAGCGCCGCTTATGCTTAACCCTGTTAACGTTCCTGTACTTGTGATATTAGGTTGAGCGTTGCTTAGAGTATCAAATACGCCTCTAAAATAGTTACTCTGAACCATGTTAGCGCCAAGCACATTACCCGTAGAAACAGTGTGAGTGACTGTGGCATTTGCTGCTGTAAGTGTTCCTGTACCAACTGTTAGATTACCAGCAGTAAAGTTACCTGTACCCGTAACGTTGCCAACCGACACGATGTTACCTATTGTTAGATTATTGGCTAGTGTAGTTAGATAGGGCTGACTAGCGGTTCTGATATCTCCCCATATATTAGCTCCACGAACATTGTTGCTGGCCTCGACGTTAGCACTACTTGTAATGTTACCCACTGCTGAGACATCTTTGCTTATCGTAGCGGACTCAGCAGTAATACCCTTGCTAACTGTCAGAGTATTTCCCATAGTAACATCGCTGGTAATAGCAGCCGTTTCAGCAATTTCTAGCTTAGTACCAATCAATCGATTACCTGTGATATTACCTGTTACTTGAGCGTCTTTAGTTATGATTAGATTACCACTAGCATAAACGTTATTAGTTGCTGTAAGATTAGCGCCTGTTACATTGCCAGTGAAACTGCCATTGCTAGCGTTAAGATTGCCTGATAAAACAGCACTACTAGCAATCAATGATTTTAACTGTACATTACCGTAATCATTAACGGTATATACACCAGTAGTTGTTTCTGTAACCTGAGAGGCGATAACAAATTGAGCACTACTACTATCCCAACCCATCAAAGCACTTTTAGCAGTGGTATCATAATAATGAAGTAACAGTCCACGATCAAAGTTATCGTTTGCTGTTAGTGCGCCGCCATTAGCTCCGCCACCTACTTCAATCACAGGATCTTGAACACTAAGAGTATTACTGTATGTATAACTAACACCACCGCCAACGGTAAGATTTCCACTAATAACAGCGTTTCCTGCCACTGCTAGATTAGTCAAAGTACCAACTGTATTGATTCCCGGCTGATTATTATTCAGCTTCATATAGATTGTACCAGCACTAGTGATAGTGGCAGCATAAGTGCCCTGATTGTTTACATCGCTAACATCTGCTGTGCTAATCCAAATATCTTCATCAGGGCTTTCAACTGAAATTTCTGTTATTGTACCGCCACCACCACCTCCAGAACCAGTCAATGTTAAAGTGACATCACCTGTTAGACTGCTACCTGTAGTTGTAGCATTGCTTAGTGTGAGTCCCGCTCCAACCGTTAGTTTGGTCACTCCCTTGTTTGTTATGGTCACAGTACTATCACTAGTTAATAACCCTCCAGGGCTAATCCCAATGCCTGCTCCATTTGATAATGTGATGTTGGCTAGAGTTCCTGTTACTCCATTTGAAGCCGATGTTATTCGACCATACTTATCGATTCTAAGTGTTGGATTACTATATAACCCACTAGTAACTCCTGAAGTAGCCAATGAAATAGAAAACTCAGCATCTCCTGATGCTTTGAGAACATTGTTAGGAACGATAGAGAGTCCAGTATCTCCTGTTATCTTGATACCTGTTAAACTTCCGCCACCGCCACCACCGCTGCTCGTTATTTTACAAATTCCATAGTACACACCATTAGCATGTTGAGAGCCTGAAATAGTAATGTTATCACCAGCCTCAAGACCAGTAATACCTACATTCTTGATCTTAACAGACGTGCTATTGACGGTCTCTACTGAAACTCCTTCATCACCGCTAATAGTTGTAATTGGGCTGGCACTTTGAAACAATGTTGTAAAGTTGTTTTGTGCTTTGTTAAAGGCTTGCCATAAACTGTCGCTGTCTGCGATCTGATTTGGCAACCCAATATTAATGTTTTCTTGACCGCCTATAGCCATTTGTTTCTATCCTAGTATCTTGTATTTATCAGGATAAACTGATTAGTTAGAACGGACTAAAGCTAGAACCACAGCCACATGTTGTCACTGCCTTGGGATTTTTGATTACAAACTGACTACCATCTAAATCGTCTTTATAATCGATCTCACATTCATCTAGATACTGTATGCTCATGCCGTCAACGACTATCTCAATGTCTCCGATTTGAATACAAAAATCATCCTCTTGACGCTGATCTTCTAGCGAGAATCCATAACTAAACCCACTACATCCTCCGCCCTGAACGAACGTTCTTAGATACTTTGTCTGTGGGTTTGTTTGCTGTTCTTCCTTTATTATTTCTTGCACTTTGTGCAGAGCCGATTTGCTTAACTTTATCATGATGTTCCTTGTCTATCTCATGAGAGATACCGAATAATTCAGCATACTTAACGAAACGTCGATGTCTATCATCCAGTCCATGAATCTTGGGAGCAGCATTGGCCTGTCCTACTAATTTAGCAACGCTGGGTCTATTAATCAAAGCACTAATCGTAGCAGTATCATCATAATCTCTGCCCATCGAACGTAGCCTGTTCTGTATATTCTTTTTCCAATACTCAATGAATATTTTACTGGCTATCTCTGGCTCCTGTGCTAGCCAGGGCTTGATTAGTAATTGTGGCATTTGAAGTACATTACTGGCCCATTCATAACTATCTCTGCCAGTAAGTTGAATGAATCCTCGGCCGATAAAATTAATTGCATCCTGCTGAGTTTTATTACCCAACAGAGGTGCTGCTCGTGCGCCCCAATACTTTTTTAAGAAGTAGACAGGAGTACCTTTTTCTACCAACGTAGAGAAGTTAGCGGTTTCATGGCTTGCCTGTGCTAATAGTTGAGCAAGTTCTAGACCAAATATTCCATTCTTCATAGCAACACTAGCCAAAGTTCTTTCTAATGGGTTTCTAAGAGTTCTCATGATATTCGCCACTATCTCGTTATCAGCCTGACGAACCTGACTAGCAGTAGCACGAGGAGTAAACGTATAATTTGAAGTACCGTTTATGGTATCAGCAATCTTATGTCCTAATCCCAAAGCGCCTGCTACTCCAGCAATACCTCCCAAAGCTTTACCTAAGAATCCCCGTCTGGAACTATTAGCCTCTGATATAATCTCATACATTCTCATCGTTTATATCCTTGTCCCCAACGAGTATTGATAACTCCCCAATCCATAATGTTCCAAATCTTATCTAAGTATCGCTCTTTGTCTGCTCCATAATCGATATTAAAGGCGTGCTCCCACATATCAACTAAAATCAGAATGTCCGGTTTTAGTTGATGATTTAAAATGGTTTTGATTTCGCCCGATCTGCTCATATAGATCCATCCACTACCATGTAGTTTCATGGCTTCTACTTCAAACTTATCTTTAAAGTTATCCCAAGTCTTAAATCTGGTCTTAATTAGATTACCAACAGGACCATTGGGCTTATTATTAGGTCTAGGAGATCTGAACTGCTGAAAATACAAATTGTGAAGCATTGCTCCAGCATAATTAAAGTTTTGATCGCCCGTTTTTTTATTATAGCGATCAGCATATCCATGAGCTAGCTTATCGTAATGATAACGTAGAGCATTGGGACTTATTACGGGAGATAATGCCGAATGAGAATATGCCAAATCAATAATTTCGACATATTGATATTGACTTTTAGATTCTAGAAGATCAATAAGTTCACGCATGATAGAGTATTTAGCTCTATCATGATGAACATGAAAGTATTAGATACTAGCGACGACGAGTAATACGACCCTTGGTCAAGTCATAAAGACTGAATTCAACTTCTACGGTATCACCCAATAGAATTTTGATTTCATGTTGTCTCATTTTTCCGCTGATATATCCAGTGATAACTTTCTCATTTGGAAGTTTAACTCTGAACATAGCGTTCGGGAGAACATCTATGACCACACCATCGATCTTTACTGTTTCTTCTTTTGCCATAGTTACCTGCGCATACTGGCCAAATCTCGTGCTTGTTCCTGTGAAAATACAGGCTGTAAGCAACTCTTGTGAACAATGCTGATACCCATCACTTTGTCGCCAGTATAAACTTTGGTATCAGCACGAGCAGCATTTCCAATGCCCGAATCATGACTTTTGATATGACTAGTCGTATCACGTCCAGCGGGAATCTTGGGCATAATAACAGGCTTGGTAAGTGGACGCTGAGCAACAGATTTAGACGCTGACTGCGACTTGATCTGAGCCCAACTTTGTTCTAATTCCTGTGCTTGTCGCTTTTGTTCGCTGCTAGCCCATTTTTGCTTTTTACGAGAACGCCCAGTTGTGGATAATCCTCGTACAAGATGCATAGTCATAATGACTCTCCGTGTAGTAATAGTCATTATTATACTATACCTGATGATAGTTGTCAAGCATTTTCGGACAACTATCTTTTAAGAATATCATAGATCTCTTCTTTCTTACGAATGTCCGCTAATAGATCATCATATTGACGCTTTAGATCTCTTAGTTTCTCCCATTTCTCTTCTAGTTCAGGAGCAGGGTTAAGAATTGCTAATCTATCGGCAATTTCATCTAGCGTTTTAATAATGCTACGTCCCTTTATCTTGACATCACCATCAAACTCAGCGTCTCCATTAACCTGAAGAGTGTTATTGATATTGTTATGAATACCAATAGTGTCGGTCATAGTGTTCCAAGACCATGGCTGATTCCACGAATAGGAGGAAGAATTCGTATTGCTGCTAGTGACGATAGTTCCGGTACCTCCTCCCGATCCTCCTCCACCTATTACAGGTATTGAGTGAATAGAAATAGAATTAGGATTATAGGTGCCCATCATGCTACTATTCATATTCCAAGATGATAAATCTAAAGATGGAATATTAGCGATTACGTCATCAAGTGAGATGCTCGTATCAGAATCAGCACTGATCTTGAGCGTATCTAATTCATCGTCAAATGGTAGTTCTAGTTGAGTTTTATCTTTCATGTTTTTCGTAGTATCCAACGACCAGACTTATCAAGATCAAATGATATCTCGTCACCTTCTTTCCATCCCATTCTTACTAGAAGTTCGGGAGGAATGGGTAGCAAAACATCCCCATTTTCATCTTCTTGAGTGATAACTTCGTAACGAAAATTATCAGCACGACTTTGATTATCTAAGTGTTTAGTCATAGTAGATAGTATAACATAAAAACACCGCTAATCAAGATTTTTGGACAAATCAATCTACTGACGCTCGGGAATAACTATAATGTCCATCGTTACTGACGAATCGGGAGCATTACGATTTAACCATTCTCTACCAACTCTGTTTGCATCAGATTGTGCATTACCTATTCCGCCGAATCTATGTAAAATCTGTCCCGTACTATCATTTACGATTAACCAATAGCCAGTCCATTCACCCTGCTGATTTATCTGAGA
>Ga0129333_10001835_pt1 | contig 19503 bp, 16 predicted proteins | sample CPB6_08_DNA_FD_94474 | JGI IMG/M metagenome (GOLD analysis project Ga0129333, IMG submission 94474) | Freshwater to marine salinity gradient microbial communities from Chesapeake Bay, USA - CPBay_Sum_0.6_0.8_DNA | ecosystem: Environmental > Aquatic > Marine > Coastal | place: USA: Chesapeake... | reverse complement strand
TACGGCGAGCATCAACGCAGTTATGCTGCGCCTAGAGCGTAACGCAGGTGTCAAATCGCTGCGCCACGCCCCTCGGCCTTCTCTCGGCATTGCGTCACCAAGTGATGCATATGACCGACGAACTCTTAATTCTGCAGTTCCCCGTAGGTGACGGGATTTGCTGCGTAGTGGAATTATGCTCCTTGCGGGGTGGTGGTGGCAAGTTGGCTGCGATGCCCGGGTTGCGTCCTGAGGGGACTGAGTGAAGGGCGGGGCGTTATCGCACAAACGTGCTTCGTAGCAGCGGCGGCGGTCGAAGTGGCGGCTCCTGGTGAGGGCTCAGTCGAGAGCATTGGAACCACCGTCACGAGAGCCCTGTAAGCTGGTCGAGCGGGCTCGTCACGCCCCGGCCGCCACGGTTGAGCACGTGGGTGTAGATCATCGTCGTCTTCACGTCGTTGTGGCCGAGCAACTCCTGGACCGTGCGGATGTCGCTGCCCTGCATCAGGAGGTGGGTCGCGAACGAATGCCGTAGCGTGTGGCAGCCCGCCGGCTTGTTGATGTGAGCCTGCAGAACCGCCTGCCGCATCGCCCTCTGGACCAGCGTCTCGTGGTAGTGGTGCTGGAAGTGGCGGCCGAGTTGGCGGTCGAAGTAGTAGCCCTTCGCCGGAAACACCCACTGCCACTGCCAGGTCTGCCCTACGCCCGGATACTTCCGCTCCAGGGCATGCGGCACCCAGACGTAGCCGCGGCCCTCCGTCGCCTCCGTGGTGTGGTGGGTCTTGCAGAGTGCGAGGTGCTTCAGGAGCAGGGGCCGAACCCGCTGCGGCAGCACCGACACGCGGTCCTTGTCCCCCTTGGCCTCGCGGATCGTCAGCTCGTTGCGGGAGAAGTCGATGTCTTTGGTGCGCAGCCGCAAGACCTCCATCAGCCGCATGCCGGCACCATAGAGCAGGAGAGCCACCATCAACGGAACGCCTTCCATATGCTTCAGCACCTGGGCCACTTCCTCCGGCGTGAGCACGACGGGCAGCCGCTTCGGCCGCTTTGCCCGCACCACGCCCTCGAGCTTGTCGAGCGGACGTTCCAGCACGGCCCCGTAGAGAAACAGCAACGCACAGAGTGCCTGGTTCTGGGTCGATGCCGACACGTGGCCCTCCACGGCCAGGTGCGTCAGGAAGGCGTTGACCTCCGGCACGCCCATCTCGGATGGGTGCCGCTTGTGGTGGAAGAGCACGAACCGCCGGACCCAGCGGATGTAGGCTTTTCGCGTGTTCGGCGACAGATGACGGGTCGCGGCGGCGTCGGCGACGCGATCCAGGAGGCGGGGCGGCGGGCGGTGATCGAGCGAATGACCAGGATGCATGGCACTCTCCTCGGGTGGGTGGCGTACTCCTTTCAAAGAGTGTACACCAGTACACTTCCTGGGAAAGCGCATTGGTTCGGCGCGGAGGATCTCTCAAGCTGCGAGGATGCGGCGGCGTGCGGGCGGAGAAGAATCCGTCGCGGACAACCGGGCGACCGGTGCGAACGGCCCTCAGCCGCCGCAGTAGTCGATCGCCCTGGCGATCTCGCTCTTGAGATCCTTCCGCGGCACGATCCGGTCGATGAAGCCGTGTTCCAGCAGGAACTCGCTCGTCTGAAAACCCTTCGGCAGCTCCACTCGGATCGTCGCCTTGATCGTCCGCGGCCCCGCAAACCCGATCAGGGCCCGCGGCTCCGCGAAGCAGAGGTCGCCGAGCGAGGCGAAGCTTGCCGCCACGCCGCCCATCGTGGGGTTCGTGAGCACGGAGATGAACAGGCCCCCGGCCTGCGAGTAGCGGGCCAGCGCCGCCGACACCTTCGCCATCTGCATCAGCGACAGGATGCCTTCGTGCATCCGCGCGCCGCCGCCCGACGCGCTGATGATGATCAGCGGCAGTTTGCCGGCCGTCGCCCGTTCCACGAGCCGTGTGAGCCGCTCGCCCACCACGCTCCCCATGCTGCCCATGATGAAGGAGGAGTCGGTCACGCCGCAGGCCACCCGCCGGGCCCGGATCATGCCCGTGCCGGTGAGGGCGGCGTCCTTCAGGCCGGTCCGCTTCTGTTCCGCGACGATCCGCTCCGCGTAGGGCTTCTTGTCGCGGAACCCGAGCGGGTCGGCGGGCTTGAGGTCGGCATCCCACTCCTCGAACGTGCCCGCGTCGAGCAGCTGCTCGATCCGCTTTGCCGCCGACACATACCAGTGGAACCCGCACTGCGGGCAGACGTTGAGGAGCTCCTCGGCTTCCTTGCGGTAGATCGTGGCGCCGCAGCCGTCGCACTTCAGCCACAGGCCCTCGGGCACGCCCCGCTTCGGCCGCGGCCCGCGGGTCACCTGCTCACCTGCCGCCGGGCTCGACGGCTTGGGAGACGCCCCCTGCGGCGCCGTCTGGACGGCGGAGTCGGTGGCGGTCGCTGACGCCTTGCGGGTGCGTTCCATGCTGATGACCGAAGCGGCGAGGACTGGTTGTGGCGTTGGGGCGCGGGCGCCGTGGATGGCACCGATCGGGTGCCGCTCGCCAGAGTTTATCGCGGCGACGGCCGACGGTGCTGCGCCGCTTTCAACGGGAAACGAACGGTTGCGACGGAGCCGACTCCAGCCGTCCGGAGGGGGCTATCGTGGCGCCCGGCCGCGGCGGCTGCCACTGCGCGGCCACCGGCAAGACGTCCACGAGGTCAGCGTCGGCATCGAACCGCCACAGGTCGCCCATCGAACGCCCCGATACGAGCCAGGTCACGATCGCGTCGAGCGGCCGCGGCACCACGACGGCGATGCTGCCTGTGGGGTGCCGCTTGAAGATCTTCTCGAGCGCCGCCTCGACCCGTTCGCAGGCCTCTTCGAGCAGTTCGCCCTCAGGCGCTGACACCGACCACGGGTTGTCTTGCCACTGCCGGTGCAGCCGTGGCTGGGTGTCGCGGATCTCGTCGACGAGCCGGCCCTGCCAGAGCCCCATCTCCACGTTGCCGAGATTCGTGAGCTGCCTCGGCCTCACGCCGCAGGCCGAGGCGATGATCCGGGCCGTCTCCTCCGCAGTCTCATCGGCCGAAGCGTAGATCGCTGTGGGCGGATCGTTCGCCAGCCGCTCGCCGGCTCGGGTCGCCGCGGCCGCGCCCTCCGCGGAGAGCGGCATGTCGAGTGTGCCGCGGATGCGTTCCTGCAGGTCGTAGTCGGTGGCGCCGGCTCGGATCACGATCAGATGGTCAGGCACGGAAGGAGATTTCTCCGGGAGGAACGATCAGGCCGCGGCGCGAGCCAGGGCCTCGAGGTCCGCGATCGCGCGTCCGTAATCAGGCGCACGCATCACGGCACTCCCCGCTACGATCAGTTCGGCGCCGGCGGCGGCCACCGGGCCGATCGTGTCGGATGAGATCCCGCCGTCGAGGCCAAGACGGAAGGACGCGTTGAGCCGGCTGCGGGCGGCCGCGAGCCAGGCGAGTTTGTCGAGGGCGGAGGGGATGAACTTCTGCCCGCCGTATCCAGGCTCCACGCCCATCACGAGTACGCCGTCGCACGACCCGAGCCAGGGCTCCAGGGTCTCGACCGGGGTGTTCGGGCTGATCGCCAGGTGCGCCCGGCTGCCGAGCGAAGCGATCGTCTCGAGCGTGGCCCCAGGGTTGTCGAGCGCCTCGATGTGGACGGTGATGATGTCGGAGCCGAGTTTCGCGTAGGTCTCTACCGACGCCTCGGGCTCTTTGATCATGAGGTGCGTTTCGATCGGCACTCTCGCCGCCCGCCGCACGGCCTCCACCACCACGGGGCCGTAGGTGAGTTGCGGCACGAACCGGCCGTCCATCACGTCGAGATGCAGGGCTCTCGCCCCGGCCGCCTCGAGCCGCTCAACCTCACGGGCCAGATGCCCGTAGTCACAGAGCAGCAAGGCGGGCAGCACGACGGGACCGTGGGCGTCGAGGGTTGCCGAGAGTCGGTCGGTGGCCTGGCCTGCCTGGTGGGACACGGTCGCGTGATGCGGGGGGCGGCGGGCCTCCGGCGGCCCGCGTCGATAACTCCGAGTCTACCAACTGGCTGCCCGCCCGTGCCTCGCCGTTCCCGAAAACGACCCTCTGACCGCGTCGCAACCGCCCATCGCCCATAGACTTGCATCAAAAGGGGAATCGCCATGGCCGCTCCAGTTCCACCTCTCAGAACCGACGGGGTCGAAGGCCCCAGAACACTCCTTCCCAGCCGGCTCACGCCCGCTGATCGCGAGCGGATCGAGGCCCGCGTGCAGGCGATCGGCCGCGACCTGCTCGCCGCCGCCCTCGCCGCCCGGCCGTCGGTGATCTCGCCCGACTACTGGGCGGAGCAGGCCGGCGAATGGGCCACTGTCGACGACGATCTGAAGGTGCGGCTCTTTCGGCTCGTCGACTGCATGCCGATGCTCGACGATCCCGCGGCCGTCGATCGTCACCTCCGCGAATACATCGATGACGCCACCATCAGCCGCCTTCCGCCCGCGATCGGCATGGCGTTCAAAGCCGCCCGCACCGGGCTGATCTCGCCGCTCGCTGCCCGCGCGGTACGGGCCGCGATGCTCGCGCAGGCCCGTCGCTTCATCGCCGGTACCAATCCTACCGAGGCCGCGAAGGCCGCGGTCGCCGAACGCCGTCACCACCGCGGCTTCACGCTTGATCTTCTCGGCGAGACGGTCACGAGCGAGGCCGAGGCCGAAGCCTACGCTGCCGCCTACACGCGGCTGCTCACCGAACTTCCGCCGCAGGCCGCCCGCTGGCCGCACGATCCGCTCGTCGACGACGGTCCCGCCGCCAACGGCCAGCCGCACGAGCTGCCGCGGGTGAACGTGTCGCTCAAGCTCTCCGCCCTCGACAGCCGGTTCGACGCCATCGATCCGGCAGGCACGTCCGACCGCGTGCTCGCGCGATTGCGGCCGCTCTGGCGGCTCGCCCGCGACGCTGGTGCCCAGGTTCACATCGACATGGAGAGCCACGCCGCAAAGGAACTCACGCTCGCAATCTTCAAGCGGATCGCGACGGAGGAGGAATTTCGCGACTGGCCGCACTGCGGCATCGTGGTGCAGTGCTACCTCCACGAGTCGCCCCGCGACCTCGCCGCGCTCGCCAGCTGGGCGAAGCACCGCGGCACGCCCGTGTGGGTGCGGCTCGTGAAGGGTGCCTACTGGGATTACGAGACGATCCACGCTCGTGCCGCCGGCTGGCCGATCCCGGTGTGGCAGGAGAAGTGGCAGACCGATGCCTGCTATGAGGCCGCCACCACGTTCGTGATGGAGCACGCCGACATCCTCCGGCCGGCGCTCGGCAGTCACAATCTCCGCTCGCTCGCCCATGGCATGGCCGTCGCCGAGCACCTCGGCCTCGATCGCCGTGCGGTCGAGATGCAGATGCTCTATGGCATGGGCGACGCCGAGAAGGAAGCCGTCACGAAGGCCGGCTGGCGGATGCGGGTCTACATGCCCTACGGCGAACTCGTGCCCGGCATGGCCTACCTCGTCCGCCGCCTGCTCGAGAACTCGTCGAACGACTCGTTCCTGCGCGCAGGCTTCATCAAGCACGTGCCCGCGGACATGCTCCTCGCACCGCCGCGACCGTTGGCAGGCGAACGCCGCGAGCCGGTGCCGGCTGCAGACGCCGCGCACGATCAGGCCGCCTTCGAGAACGAACCGCTCGCCGACTTTTCGATCGAGGCCAACCGCCACGCGATGCAGCACGCCGTCGATCGGTTGGCTTTGTCGTTGTCAAAGGGCCCTGTGCGAGTGCCGGTCGTGATCGATGGCGCCGAGGTCGCCACGGCTGACAGGCTCGTCCGGGAAAACCCGTCTGATAGCCGGCAGCCGGTGGCCGAGGTGTCGCTCGCGGGTGTGGCGGACGCCGAGCGGGCCGTCGCCGTGGCCCACGCGGCGCTGCCCGGCTGGCGGGCGATCGACGTCCGTCGCCGCGCCGACATCCTGCATGCCGCCGCCTCCATCATGCGGGCGCGGCGCTACGACCTCGCCGCGACGATGGTGCTCGAGGTCGGCAAGCCCTGGCGGGAGGCCGATGCCGACGTCGCCGAGGCGATCGACTTCTGTGACTACTACGCCCGCCAGGCGATGGACCTCTTTGCTCCCCGCCGCGTGGACGTGCCCGGCGAGGAGAACGCCACCAATTTCCTGCCGCGGGGCGTGGGCGTGGTGATCGCGCCGTGGAACTTTCCGCTCGCGATCCTCGCCGGCATGACTACCGCCGCGCTCGTCACCGGCAACACGGTGGTGATGAAGCCGGCGGAGCAGTCGTCGCTGATCGCCAAGAAGCTCCACGAGATTCTCCTCGAAGCGGGCACGCCGCCGGCCACCCTCGCGTTCCTGCCCGGCCGCGGCGAGGTGATCGGCCCCGCGCTCGTGTCCCATGCCGACACCGCCCTCGTGGCTTTCACCGGTTCGCGCGACGTGGGGCTGGCGATCAATCGGCTCGCCGCGGAGGCGTCGGCCGCCGGCGACGCGAGGCTGGTGAAGCGGGTGATCGCGGAGATGGGGGGCAAGAACGCGATCATCGTCGACGACGATGCCGATCTCGACGAGGCGGTGGTGGCCGTGGCTGCGAGCGGCTTCGGCTTCCAGGGGCAGAAGTGCTCTGCGTGTTCGCGGGTGATCGTGCTCGACCACGTGCACGATGCCTTCGTAACCCGCCTCGCCGGTGCGGTGCAGAGCCTTCAGGTGGGCGCTGCGGCCGATCCGGCCAGCCGCCTCGGGCCGCTCGTCGACGAGGAGGCCCGCGACCGCGTGCGGCGGTTCATCGAGATCGGCCGTAGTACCGGGCGGGAGGTCGTGGCGGTGGACGTCGGCGACCTCGCCGACCGCGGCTGGTTCGTGGGACCGCACGTGTTCGCCGACGTCGATCCCGCCGGGTCGCTGGGACAGGAGGAGATTTTTGGCCCCGTGCTGGCGGTCTTTCGCGCCCGCGACTTCGACGACGCGATCGAACTTGCCAACGGCACGCGGTACGCACTCACCGCCGGCGTCTTCTCCCGCAGCCCGGCCCGGCTGGCCAAGGCCCGCGAGGCCCTCCAGGCGGGCAACATCTACTGCAACCGCGGCATCACCGGGGCTCTCGTCCATCGCCAGCCCTTCGGCGGCTTCCGGATGTCGGGGATCGGCAGCAAGACCGGCGGCCCCGACTATCTCCTCCAGTTCGTCGTGCCGCGGACGGTCACGGAAAACACCATGCGTCGGGGGTTCGCCCCGGTGCAACCCGCCGGCGACGGCCAAAAACGCTGATAATTCCCGGGTTTTCCGGGGGATGGCGGTCGCTCATGAAACCCTCACAATCGGCGGCTAGATCAGGGGTGTCGAAATAGGTTCACGACCACAAGGAGTCCGCTGGATGCTGCTCGTTCGCAGGTGCCGCCGTCCTTTCGCCCGGTTCTTCCTGGTGGCCGCGTTGGTCGGTGGGGCCGCGTCCGCAGCGGTCACTGCCCGTTCGCAGGACGTCGATCCCGCCATCAAGCCCTACCCAAAGGCCGCTGGCGAGGTGGCAGGGTCGCTCAAGTGCGTCGGCTCCGACACGATGAACAACCTCGTGGCTCTCTGGGCCGAAGGTTTCAAGAAGGTCTACCCGAGCGTTCGTGAGGGAATCGAGGGGAAGGGGTCGGCCTCCGCCCCGCCGGCGCTTGCCGAAGGCACGTGCTCGTTCGGTCCGATGAGCCGCGACTGGAAGCCCTCGGAGATCGATTCCTTCAAGGCCAAGCACGGCTACCCGCCTACCGTTGTGCCGGTGGCGATCGACATGCTCGCCGTGTTCGTGCACCGCGACAATCCGCTCACGTCGCTCACGCTCCAGCAGGTCGATGCGATCTTCTCGAAGAACCGCACGGGCGGTGCCACGGCCGACATCCGCACCTGGGGTGACCTTGGTCTCGAGGGTGAATGGAAGGACAAGCCGATCAGCCTCTACGGCCGCAACGCCTCCAGCGGCACCTACGGCTACTTCAAGGAGTTCGCGCTCTTCAAGGGCGACTTCAAGTCCACCGTCAAGGAGCAGCCGGGCAGTTCCGCCGTGGTGCAGGCGATCGCCAGCGACAAGTTTGCGATCGGCTACAGCGGCATCGGCTACAAAACCGCCGATGTCCGGGCGTTGCCGCTCGCCCCGCAGCCCGATTCCGCCGCTGTCGAGCCGCTCGCCGTAAACGCCTACTCCGGCGACTACCCGCTTGCCCGCTTCCTCTACCTCTCCGTCAACCGCAAGCCCGGCGCTCCGCTCGATCCTCTTCGCCGGGAGTTTCTCCGCTACGTCCTCAGCGCCTCCGGGCAGGGTGACGTGAAGAAGGACGGCTATCTGCCGTTGCCTGCGGCGGTGGTCGAACAGGCCGCGAACGACTCCGGGGTAGAGTAGTGATCTCGCGGCCCGGCGGTTCGCCGTCGGGACGCCACGCCGCACACGGTCGGATCGCATGCACGCCAAGCCCTCCTTCACCGGTCGCTCGCGGCGGCGCACGACCCATCCGTGGGTGAGGTATTCAGACACGATCGCGCGGGCGGTGATCACGCTCGGCGGCATCGGCACCATCGCGGCCGTGCTCGCCGTGGGTGTGTTTCTTCTGGCCGTCGCGGCGCCCTTGTTCACGTCCGCCAGGGCGGCCCTCGACCGCGTCGCGCCGCTCGCGGACGGCCGCGCGGCCGCGATCGGCACCGACGAGTCGGGTTCGGTCGCCTGGCTGCTCGAGACGGCAGGCGATCGCGTCGCCGTCGTCGGGCTTGCCGACGGCCAGACGCTGATCGAGCGACCGGTTGCCGACATCGGCCTCGCCGGAGCGACGGCCGTTCGCGTGCCCGCCGGCGGCCTGCTCGCCGCGGTTGGCTTCGCCGACGGAACCTTCCGGACGGGCCGGCTCGGGCTCGATGCGTCGTACCAATCGGCAGACGACCTGCGGCCGGAGACACGGCCCACGAGGGCTGGCGAGGCGGTGGCGATCGACGACACAGTCGTGGTCCGGTTGCCGGGCGACCGGTTCTCCCGGGTCTCCCTCGTGGCGGAGTTGGACGGTCTACCCGCGAAACCGCTCGACGCCCCGGTGGTCGACATCGATGTCGTGTCGCTGGCCGGCGGCCCGCTCGTGGCCGCCGTGGACGAGGCGGGTCGCGTCCGCGTGGAGACGGTGACAGCGAAGCGGAACATGATGACCGGCAAGATGACGACCACGCCGCGGGGCACGTCGATCGAGCCGGCCGACGGCTTCAAGGCGCGGTTCATCCGCGTGTCGACCCTTGGCGATCAGCTCTTCCTGATCGGGGCCGACGGCGCCGCCCGCCGCTATGTGATCCGCAATCTCGATGCCCCGCTCGAGATGGAGCGGTTCGTCGCGGCGCCGCCCGGAAGCACCATCACCGCTGTGGAGCGGATCTTCGGCGGCGTCGCGTTCGCCGTCGGCGACGCCACGGGGCGGGTGCGAATCCTGTTCTCCACCCGTGGCGAAGCTGCGGATGACAAGGCTGGTCCGGCGTCGGAGGATGGCCTGCGGATGGCGGAGGCCCGGACGTTCGCTCCACCATCGGGTGCGTCGGCCGCCGTGGTGGCGATCGCGGCCTCTCCCCGCTCGCGGCTGTTTGCGGTGTCGGATGCAACGGGTGCCGTGCGCTTGCTGCAATCGACCACCGGCCGTGTGGTCGTGGAGGTGCCTGCCCCCAAGGCGGCTGCCGATGCCGCTCCCGCGATTGTCGCCGACCGCCTCTGCATCGCATCGGGCGAGAACCGGCTCGTCGCCGCGGGCCGCGGCAGCCTCGCTGCTTGGTCGATCGATCCGGGCTACCACGAGGTCTCCCCGGCCTCGCTGCTCACGCCGGTCTGGTACGAGAACTACGCCGGCGCATCGCATGCCTGGGAGACGACCGGTCACGAGGCGTTCGAATCGAAGTTCGGCCTCGTGCCGCTCATCTTCGGCACGATCAAGGCCACGATCTACTCGATGCTGTTCGCCACCCCCGTCGCGATTCTCGCCGCCATCTACGCCAGCCAGTTCATGCACTCCCGGTGGAAGGCGCGGATCAAGCCCACCATCGAAATGATGGCGAGCCTGCCGAGTGTGGTGCTGGGTTTCATGGCGGGCCTCGTGTTCTCGCCGGTGATCGAACGCGGGTTGATGCCGCTCGTCACCGGCTTCTTCGTGGTGCCGGTCGCGCTCCTGCTGGCGGCACATCTCTGGCAGTTGATTCCCTCCGGCTGGCGGACGCGGCATCCGGGCTGGCGGCTCGTGGCGGTCGCTTGCGGCGCCCTGCCGGCCGGCGTCTGGCTGTCGCGGGCTGCGGCGCCCGTGGTCGAGCGACTGCTCTTTGGCGGTGACGTGGTGGGTTGGCTCGACGGCCGAGGGGGGAGCGGCTTCGGCGGCTGGGTGGTTGCGAGCCTGCCGCTGGCGGCGCTCGCGGCGTTGGCCATCGTCGGCCGCGTTGTGAATCCCTGGCTCAGGCGGGCCACCGCCGGCTGGTCGCAGCGTCCCTCGGCCTTGGCCGCCCTCGCCGCCTTCGTGGTGGGCGTGGCCGCAACCATTGCCATCGCCGCCGCCGTGGCCGTGCTTCTCGACTCGCTGCGGCTCGACACCCGCGGCGGCGTTTTTGGCACCTACGTTCAGCGGAATGCCCTCGTCGTCGCCATCGGCATGAGCTTCGCGATCATTCCGCTGATTTTCACGCTCGCGGACGACGCCCTGTCGAGCGTTCCCGATCACCTCAAGAGCGCCTCGCTCGGCGCCGGGGCCACGCCGTGGCAGACGGCCGTCCGCGTGATCGTGCCCTCCGCTGCGAGTGGTCTCTTCTCGGCGGTGATGATCGGCCTCGGCCGCGCGGTCGGCGAGACGATGATCGTGCTGATGGCCGCCGGCAACACGCCGCTGATGAGTTGGAATCTCTTTAACGGCTTCCAGACACTCTCGGCCGCGATCGCCACGGAACTCCCCGAGGCGGCCCGCGGCACGGCGCACTACCGCGTCCTCTTCCTCGCTGCCCTCACGCTGTTCGCGATCACGTTCGTGGTCAACTCGGTGGCCGAGGTCGTGCGGCAGCGGTTCCGGAGGAGGGCGTATGAGCTCTGACCGGCCGGCCCGCCGCATCCGCTCGGGCCACGCCACGCTCACCGCCCATGGCGAGCCGTGGGTCTGGCTCACTGCCGCGTCGCTGGCGATCGCGATCGCGATGATCGTGGGGCTTCTCGCCTTCATCGCCTTCCGCGGCCTCAGCACGTTCTGGCCGGTGCCGATGGAACGATTCACGCTCGCCGACGGCCGGGCCGTGCTCGGCGAGGTGACCGACCGCGAGGCAGCCGTGACCGCCACCCAGCAGGCTGCCGGCCATCCGGCGCGCCGGCTGGTGCGAACCGGCGATTTCGACGGCACCGGCAGCCACTACGAGTGGATCGATGACACGGCGATCAGTTCGTCATCCCGGCCCGAATGGGCCACCGTCGTGGAACGGGTCGAGGCCGGTCGTCTCCACGGCGTGCCGAAGCGGCTGCTCCACGGGTCGGAGGTGGTGGCGGAGGGGCCGGAGGCCGTGTGGGCAGCGTACCGGCAGGAGCATGCCGCCGTTCGCGCGCGTGCCCTCCGCGCCCAGCGAATCGACAAGCACGATCGCGGCGAACTGCAGCGCCGGCTGCGGGCGGCGCGGCTCGCAGTCGTGCAGGCCGGTCTCGATGCCGGCCCGACGAGCGAGCGGGCGACGGTGGCCGCAGCCCGCGAGCGGATGCTGGCCGACGAGATCGCCTCCCGCGAGCGGGCGCTCGATGAGGAGACCGCCCGGCTTCGCAGCGCTAATGACGGCTGGGCCGTCGAGTTCGAGACGGCGTCGGGAGGTGTGGCGGCGGTGCCGCTCGACGGCATCGTCCGAGCCTGGCAGCCAAACCGGCTCTCGCTCGGTGGCAGTCTCGGGCTTTACGTCTCCCGTTGGGGCGAGTTTCTGGCCGACGATCCCCGCGAGGCCAATAGTGCCGGCGGCGTGTTCCCCGCGATCTGGGGCACGGTCACCATGACGCTGATCATGGCGGTGTTCGTCGCGCCCTTCGGCGTGCTCGCCGCGCTCTATCTGCGCGAGTATGCCGGTCGCGGGCCGATCACCACCGCCGTTCGCGTGGCCATCAACAACCTCGCCGGCGTGCCGAGCATCGTCTACGGCGCCTTCGGCCTCGGCTTCTTCTGCTACGTGCTCGGCGCCGGGATCGACGACCTCTTCTTCAAGGCCAGCCTCGTGGCCGACGGCCAGCCGACGTTCGGCACCGGCGGCCTGCTCTGGGCCTCGCTCACGCTCGCCCTGCTCACGCTCCCGGTGGTGATCGTCGCCACCGAGGAGGCGCTCTCCGCGGTGCCCAACTCGATGCGGGAGGGGTCGTATGCCTGCGGGGCCGGCAAGTGGCAGACGATCCGCCGGATCGTGCTGCCGCGGGCCCTGCCCGGGATCATGACCGGTCTGATCCTCGCAATGGCCCGCGGGGCCGGTGAGGTGGCACCTTTGATGCTCGTGGGCGTCAAGAAACTCGCCCTCGAACTCCCGGTCGACGGGACGTTTCCGTTCATCCACCCCGAGCGGGAGTTCATGCACCTCGCCTACCTGATCTACGACGTGGGCTTCCAGAGCCCCAACAGTCAGGCGGCCCGGCCGATGGTGTTCACGATCACGTTCCTGCTCGTGGCCATCATCGCGCTGCTGAACGTGGCGGCCATCTGGCTGCGGTCGCGGCTGCGGCGGCGGTTCGTTGCGCAGCAGTTCTGAGAACCGTGGTGTACGATTTCCCCGTACCGCCCCGCCGGGGCACCACCGGAGCCGAGCCCCCATGCCCACCGTCGACGAACCGCCGCGGGAAGCCGGTGCGCCGCGGGAAGCCAATCCTCCTCAGGACCGCCTGGCGGCAGTCGCGGCTGGCCGGGAGGTCGAGGCCGAGGTGCACGACAGCGTGCTCGCGGAGCCGCCGGTCCTGGAGGTGGATCGGTTCAACCTCTGGTATGGCTCCAAGCAGGCCCTCCACCGGATCACGATGCCGGTTCCGCTCAACAAGGTGACGGCCCTCGTCGGCCCGAGTGGCTGCGGCAAATCGACCCTTCTGCGAAGCGTCAACCGGCTCAACGACCTCGTGCAGAGCGTGCGGATCACCGGCGACATGCGGCTCAACGGCGACTCGATCTACGACCCGCGGATGGACGTGATCGAGTTGCGGAAGCGGATGGGCATGGTGTTCCAGAAGCCAAACCCCTTCCCGATGAGCATCTACGAGAACGTCGTCTACTCGCTGCGGATCGACGGCGAGACGAATCGCGGCGTGCTCGACGAGGTCTGCGAACGGAGCCTCCGCGGCGCGGCCCTCTGGGACGAGGTCAGGGATCGGCTCCAGGAGAGCGCCCTCGGCATGTCGGGTGGCCAGCAGCAGAGGCTCTGCATCGCCCGGGCGATCGCGGCCGAGCCGGAGGTGCTTCTGCTCGACGAGCCCTGCTCGGCGCTCGACCCGATCGCCACGGGGAAGATCGAGGATCTGATCCAGGAACTTCGGGGCCAGTATTCGGTGCTGATGGTCACCCACAACATGCAGCAGGCCAGTCGCTCCAGTGACTATACCGCCTTCATGTACCTTGGCCGGCTCATCGAATACGGCGCCACCACCGACATCTTCACCAAGCCCGTTCTCCGCGAGACGGAGGCCTACGTGACCGGCCGCTTCGGCTGATCCGCCATTTTGCACCCATGACCAAGCACATCGAACGCCAGATCGAGAGCCTCAAGGAGCGGATTCTCCGCCTCGGCACCCTCGTGGAGGAGGCGATCTCGAAGTCCATCACCGCGCTGATCAATCGCGACACGTCGCTCGCCCAGCGGGTGATCGCCAACGACGCCGAAATCGACGCCATGGAGGTGGAGGTCGAGGAGGAATGCCTCAAGATGCTCGCCCTCTATCAGCCCGTGGCGGCCGACCTGCGGTTCGTCGTGGCCGTGCTCAAGATCAACAACGACCTCGAGCGGATGGGCGACCTGGCCCGCAACATCGCCAAGCGGGTGACACAGCTCGAAGGGGGCGATCCCTACGACCTGCCGCCGGAGATCCGCACGATGGCGACCCAGGCTCAGGAGATGGTTCGCCAGTGCCTCGACGCCGTGGTCAAACGCGATCCTACGCTCGCCCGACAGGTTCGCGAGGAGGACGACATCGTGGACGAGGCCCGCCAGCGAATCCAGCGGCGGGTGCTGCAGGGCATCAAGGACCATCCCGAGAACGTCGAGAACCTGCTGCGGATCAACTCGGTCTCGAAGCACATCGAGCGGATCGCCGACATGGCCACGAACATCGCCGAGGATGTGGTCTACATGGTGGAGGGCGACATCGTCCGCCACCGGTCCGAGGCCTGACGGCTCTGGATCGCAGGTTTTCGACTCGCGGCACCGGGTTTCAACCTGGAGCTGAGACGAAAACCGGGCTCTTTTTCGGCGTTCGCGCTCGCCGCGGCGGCGTGGTACCCTCTCCGGGCCGGGAAATCCGTGCTTCTCTCGGGAGACGTGCCGATGTCGGAGTGGTTGCTTCGCAGTCGTTCGTTCGCGACGCTGTCCGCGGTCATCGTGTGCGCCGCCGCGGCCCGCGCGGAAGATCCGGTGCTCGTCTCGATCACCGGGCCGCTGGCCGGACGCGTGGGCGAGCGGGCGAGTTTCGAGGTCGAGATCGTCAACCGGTCCGGTCGACCGCTTCAGAACCTCCGCGTCATCGACTACTTCGATCCAGGCTTCCATCATGAAGCTTCGAAGAGCCCGATCGAGCAGAAGGGCACGATCGACCTGATGCCGGGGACGGCCCGGCGGCTCACGCTCGACTTTCTGCTCGACGAGCCGGGTCGCCAGTGCCACCGCGTCGAGATCCTCGATCCATCACACGTCTACGTGGGTGCGGCGACGCATTGCCTCGAGGTGCAGCCGGCCGTCGCGGTGGCCGCGCCGCGATACGCGGCACCCCCGGTCGCCGCCCCGGCTCCTGTCGCGGCGCCGGCGCCGATCGCGGCTCCAACGCCCACGGTGGCTCCAGCCCCGATCGCAGCCCCCGCACCGGTCGCAGCCGTGCCTCCGGTAGCGGCCGCGCCGCTCGTCGCCGCTCCTCTGGCGGCTGCCACGGCCCCCGCTCCCACCCCGGTTCCGGTTCCCGTGCCCCGGGCGACGGCGACGACCAGCGTCACGCTGCCCGCAACGCCCGCCCTGGAACTCGACCTCACCGGTCCGGCCGAGGTGCTTTCCGACGGTGTTGTGGAGTTCGTCGCCACGGTCAAGAACAAGGGGGCGGGCGCGTCGGCGCCGACGTCGCTCGAGTTTTCGTGGGACGACCACATGACGCCGCTCGAGGCGTCGGACGGCTACAACCTGGTGGCGTCGAAGGTGTCGTGGAACCTGCCCGCCATCGAACCGGGGGGCCAACTCAAGCGGCAGATCAACCTCCGGGCCAAGGCTCCGGCCGGCAGCTACCGCGACACGCCGGCGACCCGCTCGTGCATTCGGGCGGTGCTCGGTGGGCTTGGCGGCGGAGTGATGGTGGCCGATGAGGCCTGTGTGCTGATCAGTTCCTCCGTGCCGCGTCCGCGGGTCCGCACGCCCTCGGAGGCCGGCCTGAAAATGTCGCTCGCCGATCTCGACGACCCGGTTCGCCCCGGTGACGCGACGACGCTCGTCTGCACCGTGAGCAACACCGGCACCGAGCCGACCGGCAGGCTCGACCTGATCGTGATCCTTCCCGACCAGTCCCGCCTCGACTCGGATCGCTCGGCGTCCAGGGTGCGGATCGACGACGCTCGGGTGTCGTTCGATCCCATCCAGCCTATCCCTCCTGGTGGCCAGCGATCGTTCGAGATCACCTACAGGCTCCCCGCCGGGGGCACCGGGCGGGCCTCGGCGATCCTCTCGAGCGCCGATCTCGACGGCACCGTCGAGCGGACTTGCCAGACGAGTTTTCTCGAGCCCTGAGGCTTCGGTCGCCGGTCCCCGCGGTGCGGTTCGTCCGGTTCGCGCGGCTGCTCCGACGGCGCCGTCTGGCGTGAATCGTCCATCCGGCCACTGACGATGACTGCCTGCGGAGGCAGGGATGATCGTCGTGACGTCGAACTGGGGGCTCGGGGATGGCACGCTGGTGCCTGCCGCCGCCGCATGGCATGGCACGCTGCCCGCCGCGATCCACCGCGCCGCCCTTCGCGCCGGCATCCGCGGCGATGGTTGCTACCGCCCGATCGAACGGCTCGATCTCGTGATGGCGGGCGACACATTCGACTGGCTGCTGTCGGCGGAGTGGCAGTCGGACGCGAAGCCCTGGCAGGACACCGTGACTGCGCGGCAGGCTGCGGCCCGCGTCGCCAGACGGTCGATCGCCGCCGCCCGCCGACTGCTCGGCCCGGTGATTCATTGGGCTCGGCAGGGGCTGTCGGTGCCGGCGGCCGCCGGGGCGCGGCCCGGCCGGGCGCAGGTCCGCATCCCCGTGCGCGTGACGCTCCTGGCCGGCGATCGAGACGCGGCGATCGAGCAGTACGTGGGCGATCGCCGCGATCGGCAACCGGTGACCGTCGGGAGCCGCTGGGACGATGGTCGCGTGTCGATCCGCCACGGACACGATCTCGACCCTGCCTGTCGCGCGGGCCGTGATCGGCCAGGCTCACAGGACCGGCCGCCCACACTGGCCGAGAGCATCGCCGTTGACCTCGTGGGGCGATTCGCCGCGACTGCCAGGCCGGTGGCGCCCGGGATCGGCAGGCTGGTCAGGAGTCTCGCCGGGGGCGGACCGCTCGGCATCCCTGCTGTGTTGTCGGCTCATACCGGGACGGCCTCGGGCGGCATCGGGGGCTGTATTTCCAGCATCACCGACACGTGGCGGCGATGTGTCGATGCATGGTGGCACGAGGCGCGGCGGCTGGTGCCCGCCTGTGAGGTCGAGTTTGACGCCGTGGAAGCGATCGCGGGCTGGTTCGCTGGTGACTGCACGGGGTGGAACCGCGTCCCGAAGGGGCTCGACCGTCTCTGTCCAAAGCCGCCCCATGGCTCGCCTGGCCTTGTGCTCGGCCATGTGCGGTGTGCCGCGGGTGACTCTGCCGTGGTCTGCCTCGGTCCCGGCCCCGACCCCACGGAGCATCGTGGGCCGACGGTGATCGCCTGTCCGGGGGTGGGGGGCTGGCCGCGGTGGACGTCGATTCTCCCGACTGCCGAGTGTCCCGCCGTGGTCGCGATTCGCGCCGAGGAACCGCCCGCGGCGCATGGCGGGCGGATCGTTGATGCGGCATGATGGTGCGGTTTTCCCGCCCGTCTCGCCCGTGCCGGCATGAACACCGCCGAACTCATCTCGATCACCACCACGTTTTCCTCCCGCGAGGCGGCCGAAGCCTGTGGCCGCCGGCTCGTCGAGTCGCGACTGGCCGCCTGCGTGCAGGTGGAGGGGCCGATCACGAGCCTCTACCGGTGGCAGGACGCGGTCGAGACGGCGGTGGAATGGCGATGCGCCTGCAAGACGACTGGGGAACGTGAGGCTGAGTGCGTGGCCGCGATCGTCGCCGCGCACGAGTACGACACGCCGCAGATCGCCGTCGCCCGGCTCGCCGGCTCGCCGGCCTATGCCGCATGGATCCGGGAAAGCGTCACGTCCACCTGAGGGCCCCAGTCGCCGATGAACGCACCGCTGTACGCCTTCGAGATCACGCTTCAGGCCCGGCCCGAAGAGGCCGCGGGAGGGAAGCCGCTGACCGATGCATGGGGCACGTGGCCCACGCTCGACGTGCCGAAGCACCAGCTCGCATCGCCGATGGCCATCGGCTTCGACGCGGCGTTCGACCGGCTCGCGGCGATCGAGCGGCTCTACACGGAGCCGGACGGCTCGTTCGTGTGGACGTGCTCCCGCACCAGCGACGCAGCGGCACCGGCCTGGTGGCAGGTCGACGGCAACGCCTACGAACGCGGTGGTCGGGTCTTGCTGGTGGATCTCAAGGGCAGTTGTCCGCCGGCGGAGTTCGACCGGCTGCTCGCCGCATTCGGCTGGCCACAGCAGCCGCTGATGATGCAACTCGTCAGGGCGGCCACTTTTCTCGACGAAGCCACGTTTCGCCGCCACGCCGCCGCCCGGTGGCTTGTCGGGGACGGGGAAACCCTGCGGCCGGCCTGAGGGTGGGGTGGTGGCGGTTGTGCCGGCTCAGCCGGGGGCCGCCCGTCCGCGAGGCTAGAATCGGCCGATGGATCTTCTCGAGGGTGTCGTTCGCGCGAACCCCGTTCGGTGTCGCGAAGGGTGAAATCATGGCCCACGGCCGTTTCCGCTCGTTCCCCAATCATTTCCTGATGGTCGTGCTGGCCGCGTGCGCCGTCGCGTGCGGCAGCGTTTCTTCAGCGGGAGATCCTCCGCAGTTGGCGCATGCGTATGGCAATGGGGTGCACGCCTACTTCGCCGGCGACTTCCAGCGAGCCTACGAGGATCTGTCCGAGGCGGTCGAAGGCGGGACGCACGATCCGCGGGTCTGGTATTTCCGCGGTCTCGCTGCGCTCAAACTCGGTCGTACCGACGAGGCCGAGGCCGACTTCTCGACGGCGGCCAGGCGGGAGAGCGAAGGCACCGGTGCGTGGCCGGTTGCCAAGTCGCTCGAGAGGGTGCAGGGCTGCGACCGTCTGAAACTCGAGCGTCATCGTGCCCGTGCCGGGATCGCGAGTCTCCAGCAGGACCGGCAGCGATCGAATCTCCGTTATTTGGAGGTTGAGCGAGCCCGGCCCGACGTGACGCGCACGATCGTGCCGATCGAGGAACAGCCCGCGGACGATGCCACGCGGTTCAAGGAAGGGGCGGTCGGAAACCTGCCTGCTCCCGAGGACGCACCGGTCGATTCGCCGACGGTCGATGCTCCCGAAACCGAATCGCCGATTGAGCCCGCGCTCAATCCCTGATCCGTGAGGCGGCGACCGCCAACGCCAGCCAGCCGGCGATCAAGAGCACGCCGCCGATCGGTACGACCGCGCCCAGCACCTTGATGCCCGTGAGGGCGAGGACGGCGAGGCAGCCACTGAAGATCAGGGAGCCGATCAGAAAGCACCAGACGGCTGCGGTGAGGCCCGGCGTCTGCGGGCGAGTCGCCGCGAGCAGGCCGACGGCCACGAGTGCGAGCGCGTGGACCATCGCGTACCGTGCCGCGGTCTCCCAGTTGCCGGTCTGACCCGACGCCTCGAGCACGGCCTTGAGACCGTGGGCTCCGAACGCACCGGCCGCCACCGAAAGGCCGCCCAGGATCGCCCCGGCGACGATTGCGAACCGCGTGATGCTCGTCACGGCCGAGTCGACCCGAGCAGTTTCTCCTCTTCCTCTTCCTGGATGATGATCCGCGGCGTGACCATCAGCATCAGGCTGTCGGTCGTGCGACCGAGGCCCACGTTCTTGAAGAGGCGATTGATGTAGGGGATCTTCGAGAGGATCGGCACGCCGAACTCATTGCGACCCTCGCGGAGCCGCTTGATGCCGCCGAGCAGCACGGTGCCGCCGTCGGGCACGCTCACCGTCGTGGTCACGGTGGTGAACAGGAACTCGGGCAGCTGGATCGTG
>Ga0129333_10001834_pt1 | contig 19503 bp, 23 predicted proteins | sample CPB6_08_DNA_FD_94474 | JGI IMG/M metagenome (GOLD analysis project Ga0129333, IMG submission 94474) | Freshwater to marine salinity gradient microbial communities from Chesapeake Bay, USA - CPBay_Sum_0.6_0.8_DNA | ecosystem: Environmental > Aquatic > Marine > Coastal | place: USA: Chesapeake... | reverse complement strand
TGGGGCTGGACCGCTTGTTGGGCCGGTATTAGCGGCGCAAATGGGCTATTTGCCAGGCGTGCTCTGGTTGTTGACTGGCGTGATTTTTGCCGGCGCCGTTCAGGATTTTATTATTCTTTTTATCTCCACCCGACGCGACGGACGCTCCCTAGGCGATCTAATTAAAACGGAAATGGGCCAGACAGCAGGCGTTATCGCCATGGTTGGCATTCTATCAATTATGATCATCTTGCTCGCTGTATTAGCGCTCGTTGTTGTGAAAGCTTTAGCCGATAGCCCTTGGGGATGTTTCACAGTTTTCGCTACCCTGCCTATTGCTATCTTTATGGGACTTTACGGGCGGTACTTCCGACCAGGAAAAATCGGCGAAATGTCGGTAATCGGCTTTGCGTTACTGCTAGCGAGCATTGCTTTCGGCCGCACTGTCGCCGACAGCGCCGTCTTAGCGCCGCTCTTCACCTATAAGGGGGAGAGCCTTGCCTTCATGTTGATCGCCTATGGGTTCGTCGCATCTGTTTTACCGGTTTGGTTCCTTCTTGCGCCAAGAGATTATCTGTCGACTTTTTTGAAAATCGGCACGATCTTATCGTTAGCCATCGGAATTTGTATTGTTTGGCCTATGTTGCAGATGCCCGCAATCAGTCGTTTTATCGATGGAACAGGTCCAGTTTTCGCCGGCGGCGTATTTCCCTTTCTCTTCATCACAATTGCCTGTGGCGCTGTCTCAGGATTTCACGCCTTAGTATCATCGGGCACAACGCCGAAAATGATCGCCGATGAAACGCAAGCGCGCTTTATTGGTTATGGCGCCATGCTGATGGAATCTTTTGTGGCGGTAATGGCCTTAATTGCAGCCTGTGTTTTGGAGCCTGGCGTTTATTTTGCGATGAACAGCGCCCCAGCAATTATCGGTGCAACGCCTGAGGCGGCTGCACAGGTTATTTCTAATTGGGGTTTTGTCGTCTCGCCAGAAACCCTGATTCATGTCGCAAGTGACGTGGGAGAAAAAACAATTCTTTCGCGCACAGGCGGCGCGCCAACGCTAGCTGTAGGTATGGCGAAGATTCTCTCTTCCGTTATGGGAGGATCTATCATGATGTCTTTTTGGTATCATTTTGCAATATTATTTGAAGCACTGTTCATTTTGACGACGATTGACGCAGGAACGCGCGTTGCGCGCTTTATGATTCAGGATTTACTGGGCACATTCATTCCAGCATTCAAAAATACTCAGGCCTGGGGGCCTAATTTAATTGCAACCGGCGTTGCTGTTTTGGGTTGGGGATATTTTCTCTATCAAGGCGTCATAGATCCTTTGGGCGGCATCAACACGCTATGGCCTTTATTTGGAATTGCTAATCAGATGCTAGCGGCGATTGCATTGACCTTATGTGTCGTCGTGCTTTATCGCATGAAGCGCGATCATTTTGCTTTTATCGTTATTATTCCAACAAGCTGGCTTTATATTTGTACGCTGACAGCAGGTTTAGAAAAGATTTTTCATTCTGATCCGCGAATAGGTTTTTTAGCCCATGCGCAAAAATTTTCTACAGCGTTAGAAACAGAGCAAATCCTAGCGCCAGCTAAATCGCTGACCGAGATGCATCGGGTCATTTTTAATGATTTTATCGATGTAGGTCTCTGCGGTATCTATATAGCCTTAATTCTAGCTATGCTCAGTTTTGCCTGCATCGCCATACGAGAGGCGCGTGCGAGCGAGATAGCAACGGTGCGAGAGACAAAAGATGATTTGTTGCGACCAATTGGGGCTTAAACTCAGCAAGAGTTTAAAAAAGCTCAGTAACAGCGCGCGCTTAATGGTTGGTCAGGGTGATTATGAGGCTTATGCTGAGCATATGCGTCGCAACCATGAAAATTTGGCGATCCTGACGCCCGCTGAATTTTTTCGCGATCGGGAAGAAGCGCGATTTGGCGTCGGCGGACGACGAGCTTTTCGATGCTGCTAACGCCACATGAGGTTAATTTTACTAGCCGGGATTAATGAGACGCATGCCGATTGAAACAAATCCACATCAACGGATCGCCTTAGCGGCGCTTCTTGAATGGTATGTTGAAAACGGCGTTGACTTGGCGCTCGATGAGACGCCGCATAACCGTTATGCAGAGTGTCAGGAAGTTGTAAGTGACGCAATGCGCGCGCCGCCGATTGTTGCAACTGCACTGGCGTCATCAGGGGGCGCGCCGCGGAGCGTCCCAGCGATTGCAATGCCAGATGACGCAATCAAATTAGCGAGGGATGTTGCAAATTCAGCAAATGACTTGCGCGAACTTGCTGAAAATTTTGCTCATTTCGCCCAAGCTCCCTTTTTTGGCATGGCTGAGCATTTTCTTTTTTATGCAGGCGCAGAGCGCGCAAAACTAATGATCTTAGACGCTGCGCCAGGCGTGCAGGAAGAGACAACGGGTGCGCCATTTAGCGGTCAACAAGCTCAATTACTAAGAAATATGTTGAAGGCGATCGGTCGAAATTTTGACTCTGTGCGCTTGAGTTATGTTTCGCCTTGGCGTCCGCCAGGCAATCGGCCAATGACGCCAATTGAAATAGCGATTTTTGCTCCTTTTGTTCGGCGCCAAGTCGAACTCGCTCAGCCAGAAATTATCCTATTGTTTGGCGAAGCCCCTGTGCGCGCAGTATTAGATGTCAATGAGTCCTTATCAAAATTGCGCGGAAAATGGCAGACAGTTGCTTGCGGCGCGCATCAAGCACGCGCGCTGGTCTTTTCGAGTTTAGAGGCCATGTTGAAGAGCCCGGCATTAAAACCAGCAGCGTGGCGGGATCTTCGTAGCGTCGCAGAGGCGCTGCTAAACCAGTAAAGAAATCTCAACTTATTTTATTCGGCTTTTATTCGGCTGCTTCGCCCTTATTTGTGCCAGCGCCAAACCGCTGAACAATATAGTCATCGACGATCCGCGTGAATTCTTCCGCGATTCCCTCGCCCCGAAGCGTCATTGCTTTCTTTCCGTCAATAAATACTGGCGCTGCAGGCGTTTCGCCAGTACCGGGCAATGAAATGCCGATATCGGCATGTTTAGACTCGCCAGGACCATTGACGATACAGCCCATCACCGCAACATTAAGCGTCTCTACGCCCGGATATTGCGCGCGCCAGTTAGGCATGCGTTGGCGAATATGTTCCTGAATATCGCGAGCGAGTTCTTGAAATACGGTTGAAGTTGTGCGGCCGCATCCAGGACATGCCGCCACCAATGGAACGAAGGTGCGAAACCCCATAGTTTGCAAGATTTCTTGCGCCACACGCACTTCCAGCGAACGATCGCCGTTGGGTTCTGGCGTCAGCGAAACACGGATCGTATCTCCAACGCCATCTTGCAACAACACGCCTAAAGCTGCGGAAGAAGCAACAATTCCCTTCGAGCCCATGCCTGCTTCGGTTAATCCCAAATGCAAAGCGTAATCGCTTCTTGCAGCGAGCATGCGATAACAGGCGATCAAATCTTGAACTGTTGAGACCTTGGCGGAAATAATGATCCGATTTTTTGCAAGGCCAATTTCTTGCGCCCGCTGCGCGGACAGTAAGGCTGAGCGAACGAGCGCTTCGCGCGTTACTGCGCGCGCATCGATTGGATGCGCGGAGGCGTGATTGAGATCCATGAGATGGGTCAGGAGCTCTTGATCAAGCGACCCCCAATTCGCGCCGATGCGAACAGCCTTATTATGTTTGGCCGCAAGCTCAATAATTGCGCCAAATTGCTTGTCTTTTTTATCTTTGAACCCAACATTGCCTGGGTTGACGCGATACTTTGCAAGCGCCTGGGCGCAAGCTGGATGATCGGCGAGTAATTTATGGCCGATGTAATGAAAATCACCCACGAGCGGCGTATGAACGCCCTTCTTATCAAGTTGGTCGCGGATATGCGGCACGGCAGCTGCAGCTTCGTCTCGATCGACCGTGATTCGAACAACCTCAGATCCCGCCTGAGCTAAGGCGGAGATTTGTGCTACCGTCGATGCAACATCGGCGGTGTCTGTGTTGGTCATGGACTGCACCATAATTGGCGCGCCGCCGCCAACAGTAATGGCGCCTGCTCCTTCTCCTATGATCACCGCTTGCGTACGATGACGCGCGGCAGGTTCCGCAGCGATAGGGTCTGGCAGTCGGTCTTCGATGGCTTGTGTCATGGGTCTCTTCACGGCTGCGCTGGATGAGAAAACGGCCTTGTTGTGGACGCTGGCGGCGGCGCGATATGCCAACGCGCCTTCATTCTATCATAACGAGAGTAAGGTTTTTCCCCAAGCAGCCTTGAGGGAAAAATAATTCTTTGGTCGCGCGGAATGATCCCGAGGTCAAGCGCCACAGCGTAAGGCTTATCCTAATCTGGCGCGGGGATCATAGGGGTGGCGTTCTTTCATTTCTTGCATTTGTGCAAGAAAACCTGGTTCCTGAACCTCTGGTAAGACCGGACGCAAAACGACATAAAGGTCTCCGGCTGGTTTGCCCTCCGCTGCAGGCAGGCCCTTGCCGCGCAAACGCAGCGTCCGCCCGCCATTGGACCCTGGAGGAATGGCTAGTTCCACCTTGCCGTCCAGGGTTGGCGCGGGCACCTTCGCCCCTAAGGCGGCTTCATAAAGGGTAATGGGCAATTCTAATTTGAGATCCCGACCTTCAACTTTGAAATAGGGATGGGCGGCGAGCTTAATTGTAATTAAAGCATCGCCGGGCTGCGTGCCGCCTACGCCTGTTTGTCCTTGGCCGCGTAAGCGAATTTGTTTTCCATCCTCTACGCCTGCCGGAACTTTTACTTCCAGAGTGCGGCCGTTTGGCAGGATCACCCGAACGGGACCGCCTTTGGCGAGGGTTTCGAGCGTGACCGTGGCCGTTGCGCTGACATCTTCGCCACGCGGAGCTTCAGCTTTGCCACGGCGCCGACCGCCGCCAAAGAGGTCAAAGAAATCTTCAAACCCCCCGCCCCGGTTGCCGCCAAAGTTAAATTCAAAATGCTGTTCGCCCCCAGGCGCGCCATTTTGCCGCCAGGCCTGAGAAAAGCCGCCAGGACCAGCGCCAAAGCCCTCAAACCCGCGGGGTTTGCCATCTGAACCAATTTCTCCGCGATCAAATTGCGCTTTTTTCGTCTCATCGCCGAGAATCTCATAGGCGCTATTAATCTCCGAGAAGCGCTCCTTGGCCTTCACATCGTCCTTGTTGCGGTCGGGGTGATATTTTTTCGCCAGCTGGCGGTAGGCTTTCTTAATATCTCCCCCGCTGCTCGCGCGGGAGACGCCTAATACTTCATAGGGATCACGCATGGTTTTAGCTTTAGCCCAAAATCGCGTCCGCCCGAGACGGCGCAGCCGCAAATGTCTGACAGTTATTTGGGAAAGACCGGCGCTTTATGCAAGCGGGAGTTTGATCAAGGTGAGAGGCGGCGTTGGCGCTCACCCCTTTTTCGCGAGTTTGACCTCGCTGAGCGCCCAATCGTCCGACTTCTCGCGACAGGCGGAACCCTCAAGTTTTTCTTCCTCTTGGCCAGTAAGAATTTCCCCCGTAAAGGCGCGACAGATTTTCCCCTCCAATGGGAAAGCTTGTCCGCTTGGCGTGAAGGAGCCTTTGGCGCCAGAATTTGGGTTCTCCCATTTAACGCTTGCGCCGCTGCCTTGTGGATCGAGCGCAGTGCTCAGCGCCGCTGTTGCGCGACGGAGATCTTCGCTGTCGAGCGATTTGGATAATTTCATGGCTGGCTTTCCAGCGCGATTGCGTGCAATTGACCCGGTGATGTCCTCGGCGGAGCCGCCCCATGTGTTTGGCTTTGTCGATACGGGCACGGCCATCGAACAAGCGGAAAGCGAGAGGCTAACCACAAGGAATAAGCCTAAGCTTAGAAACGGGAATTGAGGAAAAGCGTCCGCGGCGCTATTTCTGATGAGGAAAGACTTCAAAGCGCCACCTGCCAACGCGCTGAGACCCAAAATGGGCCGATAGGAAAGGATTTACCCTTGAACGCGTTAACGTCAGGTGACTTTGGAGACGCGCAAGAGCCTTTTGAGCTGTTTGGTCAATGGTTCGATGAAGCCGGTAAAAAAGAACTTAACGACCCGGAGGCGATGGCGATCGCAACCGTTGATGCAGCGGGCGCTCCGGACGTGCGAATGGTCCTTTTAAAGGAGTGGTCAGCGAATGGGTTTGTTTTCTTCACCAACACGGAAAGCGCCAAGGGTCGTCAATTAGCTGGAAATATGACAGCAGCGCTGCTGTTTCATTGGAAAACATTGCGGCGGCAAATTCGCATTCGCGGTCCAGTTGAGCAAGTAAGCGTTGAGGAGTCAGAGGCTTATTATGCCAGTCGACCGCGAGATTCGCGAATAGGCGCTTGGGCAAGCCAGCAATCCCGTCCATTAGAAAGCCGATACGCTTTAGAGAAGGCGGTAGCGTTTTACGCGGCTAAATACGCCTTAGGTGATATCCCGCGTCCTGCTTACTGGAGCGGATTTCGGATTAAGCCGGCATCGATGGAATTTTGGTCCGATAAACCTTTTCGGTTGCATGATCGGGTGCGATTTTATCGAGAAGGATCGGATACGGCTTGGCGCAAGGAGCGGCTTTACCCATGACAGTTTCGCTTATGGCCAATCGTCGTCTTCGCCTCAGCATCATCCTGTCGGCGAGTTTAATGGCGCTGCAGCCAGCCCAAGCGCAGGGATTATTTGATTTTCTCGGCGGCGGTGGGCAACGTCATAGCCCTCCCGCAGAAGCTGAGCGTGAGGCGCCCAGCGCGCCAGCGCCGGCTAAGAAAAAACCTGCAGTCCCTAAAACAGATAAGCCCCTTGCGCCCGCGACTGCGCAACCAAAAACGCCCGCGCCAGTCTCTGACGCGCCGCCTCCCTATGAACCGCAACTTCTTCGCCTTGCAGAGATGATGGGGGGGTTAGCTTATCTGCGAGATTTATGCGCCGCTGGCGACGGCGATGATTGGCGGGACAAAATGACAGTCTTGCTTAACGCTGAGGCCCCCAGCGGCGCGCGCCGAGACAAATTAATCGCCTCGTTCAATCGAGGCTTTCGGAGCTATGAATTGACCTATCGCGCGTGCACGTCAAACGCAAAAGCGGTGATTCAGCGGTACATCGACGAGACGGGCCGCATTACGCAGGATATCGCCTATCGTTACGGCAATCCTTAACGCGATGCGGATTTCTAAATTAACCCTTTGATCAAAGGCGTCTCGCTTGCTGAGACGGGCTTGTCTAATGTGGGTCTATGAACCCACGCACAACTCTTTCCCTTGAAGGCGCTGGCGGTGAACAACACCGCGCAGCCCTTGCTTACCTCACAGAAGCCTTTGCCGAGGCGATTCTTGCCGGCATTGAGAGCGACTCTTTTGCTCAAGCGGCGTTATCGGCTGCTTTGCAAGAACTGGTCGCGACTTATGGGGAGGAAGCCGTTGCAGCGCTGACGGAAGCTTTGCCTGGGCGGTTGCGTGCAGGAGAATTCTCGTTAAGCGCACGGCATTAGACCGCTCTTTTCATTATTCATGACTTCTTGCCTGACTTTTGTTGTTAAATCAGGCAAAATCTCAATGCGTAACAGCGCAGCGGGCGATTTACGCGCAGCCCCGCGCGCATACAAGGTCTTCGCAATTTAATCACATGGCTCGAACGCTTTTATGTTTGGTGCGACATGGCGAGACAAATTGGAATATCGAACGACGCTTTCAGGGTCAGTTCGATATTGCTTTAAATGCGCGTGGTCGCGCTCAAGCTGAAGCGCTCGCTGAAGAGCTCGCGACAGTAGAATTCGACTACGTCTATTCGAGCGATTTGCGTCGCGCGCGATCGACGGCGGAAGCTGTTGTGCACTCACGCGGGCTTAAAATTTTTGCTCTTGCTGAGTTAAGGGAAAAAAATGATGGCGTCTGGCAAGGGCATACGCATGCTGAAGTCCAGGCGCTTTATCCCGATCTCTACCCCGATTACCTAGCGCGCAATGCTGATTTTTGCGCGCCTGAAGGCGAAAGCTTAAAGGATTTTCAACGCCGGATAACATGCGCCTTAACAAAAATTGCACAAGAACATGAAGGATGTAGCATCCTTATTGTAGCTCATGCCGGCGTGTTGGATATCGCATGGAGATTGGCGACTGGAAAAAGTTTAGAAGAGAAACGGATCAATCCCGTATTAAACGCTACGCCAAATTGGGTCGCATATGAAAAGAATGTTTGGTCACTTGTAGATTGGGCTGGCTCTGAGGGTCGCGCTGAAATTTCAGCGCCCTGGGACGGTCAAATCCTGCCGCGACGGGAAGCGGCGCGCGGCTTGATTGTATCGCCAGAGGGCCGGGTTTTATTGATCAGATACGCTGGCGGCCTATCGCCGCATTTTATCGCTCTTGGACACCAGCACTTTTGGTCTACGCCTGGCGGCGCTTTGAAAGAGAATGAAAATTACGCAGCCGCTCTGTCGCGAGAGATTTTTGAAGAAACTGGATTAAGAATAAACGCTGATGTTGGTCCGGTTGTCGCCACGCGCGAGTTCCCGATGGAACTCGGAGATGATTGGCGCCAGGCTATCGAGCGTTATTATCTCATTCACACGCCGGAATTTACGCCAACGCCGATAGAGCAAACTCAAGAAGAAAAAGCCCATATGCTTGAAACTCGTTGGTGGAGCATAGATGAATTGGCGCAATCGCAAGAATTAATTTTTCCAGAAGGCCTAGAGGAATTATTACGTAAAGTAATGACGCGCTGATCAAGCGCAGTTATGAAAATTTGATTTTATTTTGATCCTAAACTCTATTTTTTTTCATCAACCATAGAAATGCAATAAAAGCGCCTTTAGCAATAGGCAGGATGAGCAAGACGCACAGGATCGTAAAGAGGCATAAGATAACACTTTCGATCCCATAAGAGAGCGATGTCTTACTTTCCAAAAGAATAAGCAGTGGGATCACAAGATGCGCTGTGAGGGCGATGGTGAGCCAGGCGGGACCATCCTCAGCCTCTAACCCTTCAAAAGTCTCACTGCAATTTTCGCAAAACTCTCGGGGTCTAAGGTAGCTTTGAAAGAGATCGCCTTCGCCACACTGCGGACAGTGTCTTAATGCGCCGCGCAACAAACAGGAGGATATCGGGATTTTGTTATCCATTTGTTTTTTCAGCGCGCCTTTCGACCGGTCTCAGCATAACGATCGCAAAAAAATTAGGTTCAATGTCAAAGCGCTGAGCAGAGCGCTGAGATATTCAGCGCAGGTTCTAATCCCATAAATTCAACCTTTTGCCTATGGCATTGCCATTCCGCTGTATCTGGTTTAGCTCGACCCTATCTTTTTCACCTTACGGGGAATAACGCGCGCTTCATGCGCGTGGCGCTTAACGTTTCTCAAGTGGAGTATGTTTTTGATGAAACTGCCAAATCAATTCTATCGGCCCTTAGCAATTGGCGCGCCCAATCCCTATCGTGAGCCGCCGGTTAAGGTCGAGCGCATGATCCATTTTGTGCCGCCGCATCTTGAAAAATTTCGCGCTAAAGCCCCTGATATCGCCAAGCAAGTAGACGTTATTCTGGGCAATCTCGAAGATGCTATTCCAGCGGACGCTAAGGAAGCGGCCCGCGCTGGATTTATTGAGATGGCGCAGTCAGTGGATTTTGGCTCTACGGGACTTTGGACGCGAATGAATTCGCTTAATAGTCCCTGGGCTTTGGATGACATGATTGAGGTCGTCGGCGCCGTGGGGAATAAACTCGATGTAGTTATGCTGCCCAAGGTGGAGGGACCTTGGGATATTGCTTATCTTGATCAGTTGTTGGCGCAGTTAGAGAGCAAAAATGGCGTCAGAAAACCAATTATGATTCACGCCATCCTGGAGACAGCGGAAGGGGTAAAAAATGTCGAAGCGATCGCCGCCGCCAGTCCGCGCATGCATGGAATTTCTCTTGGGCCAGCTGATCTTGCCGCTTCGCGGGCCATGAAAACCACGCGTGTTGGCGGCGGTCATCCAGAATATAAAGTTATAACCGACGCGCAAGGCGATGCGCCCCGCGCCTGTCATCAACAAGATCTCTGGCATTATACAATCGCCAAGATGGTTGATGCTTGCGCTTCTGCAGGCATTAAAGCCTTCTACGGACCTTTTGGCGACTTCTCAGATGCAGCCGCCTGCGAAACGCAGTTTCGCAACGCCTTTCTGCTTGGCTGCGCTGGCGCGTGGTCTTTGCATCCAACTCAAATTGAAATTGCTAAGCGCGTGTTTTCTCCAGATCCTGCTGAGGTAGCCTTTGCGCGGCGCGTATTAGAGGCGATGCCAGACGGCACAGGCGCTGTCATGATCGATGGACGTATGCAGGATGATGCGACTTGGAAACAATGCAAAGTCGTCGTGGACTTAGCCAAACAAGTCTCAGCTAAGGATCCAGATTTTGCAAAAATTTATGGATTTTAAGCTAATCAGTCATAAGCGAATAGGAAGGCCGGCATTAAGCCGGCCTTAGTTTTTTTAAAGTTTCTCAAGCGTTGCTTCAGCGCTTGAAACAGTTGCGACGCTCGAATTCTCTTCAATATTAATCCAATCAACAACGCCGTCATTAATAATTGCGGCGTAGCGTTTTGATCTTAAGCCCAGTCCGTGTTCGGTTAAATCAAGCTCAAGACCAGCAGCTTTAGCAAAAACTGCAGACCCATCAGCAAGGCCATCGATTTTCTCTTTTGCGCCGCTGTCTTTCAGCCAGGCGTCAAGCGTAAAAACATCATTCACCGCGGTAACGGCAACCGCAGTAACGCCTTTGGATTTGATTAAATCCAGTTTGGAGAGAAAGCCGGGCAGATGTTTAACATGACATGTTGGCGTATAGGCGCCAGGCACAGCAAACAGCGCGATTTTTTTACCAGCGAAATAATCTCTCGCTTTAATTTGCTCCGGGCCATTTTTACCCATGATGGTGAATGTAACGTCTGGGATTTTGTCGCCGGCTTTAAGGGTCATGCTATCCTGCCTGGTTGGTGCGAAGAGGAAATCATCAAGTATATTTAGGGCGCTTTTTAAGCGTGTCCGCTAGGCGTTGAGCCTGAGGTCTAGATCATGGTTGCGCGGCTTTAATAGCATGAGCGATAAGCGCCTGCGCATCTGGCGAGCCCCAGGCGGCAGGGCCATTAAGAAGGCCGAGCTGACATCCTTCGCCGTCGATAAGAATAGAAAGCGGTAGGCCCAGTGCTTTTCCAGCTTGTTTTAATTCATAAAAACTATTCGCCGTCGGATCCGTATAAAGCGTCAGGGATTTAATCCCTAACTCCTGGAAGAGGGCTTTTGGCCGCTCGGGCCGACTTGTGTCTATATTGACTGCGACGACTTGAAATTTATCCGAGCCTAATTGCGATTGTAATTTATCAAGTTGTGGCATCTCCCCCCGGCAAGGCACGCACCAAGTCGCCCAGAGATTAAGCAAGATAATTTTCCCGCGAAATGACGATAGGGGCGCGCTCACCCCCTCAGGTCCAACAAAACTGATTTGAGGCATGGCCTCCGGGGTCTTGCTAATGGCTAGGGCGGCTAAGTCGCCCTTAGCGAAAGCCTCGAGAGTATTGGCGATTTTTTGGGAGGATTTGCAGGCTTGCGGTTCCGCTGCATAGGCGGCGGCTTCCTTGCCGCTTAGGCCGCTCACGTATAGAAAACCCAAGACACCCGCCGTCCCTGTAATTGAGGCGCAACGTCTTAAGAAAGCAGCCGGTAAATTCATTAAATCCGATCTCCGGGGAAAAAATGACGAGTAAGATATGGGGCGGACGCTTTCAAGGCGCAACCGACGCCGTTCTCGAAGCAATCAATGTTTCTATTGATTTTGACAAGCGGTTGGGCGCTCAGGACATTCGCGGGTCGCTCGCACATGTAGCCATGCTGGCGGATCGCGGTATCGTTTCAACCTCTGACGCAGAACAAATCAAGCAGGGTTTGCTTCAAATTCAGAAAGAGATTGAGAGCGGAACGTTCCAATTTTCCCGTGAGTTTGAAGATATTCATATGAATGTGGAAACGCGACTGGCGACGCTCATAGGGCCTGTCGCCGGGCGTTTGCATACAGCGCGCTCGCGCAATGATCAGGTTGCGACAGACTTTCGACTTTATATTCGCGATGAAATAGACATTCTTGATCGACAACTGGCGGATTTACAGTTGGCTTTAGCTGAGCGGGCGGTTGAAGAAGCGGGCAGCGTTATGCCAGGCTTTACGCATTTGCAGTCCGCACAACCTGTCACGCTGGGCCATCACTTGCTTGCCTATGTCGAAATGATTGGGCGAGATCGTGGACGGTTTCACGATGCACGCAAGCGCGCCAATGAATGTCCGCTCGGCGCAGCGGCTTTAGCAGGCACCTCATTTCCAATCGATCGACATCAAACCGCCAAGACACTGGCTTTTGACCGACCGACCGCAAACTCTCTTGATAGTGTGTCAGATCGCGACTTCGTTCTTGAAACGCTTGCCGCTGCTGCAATATGCATTACGCATCTCTCCCGCTTTGCTGAAGAAATCGTTCTGTGGACCACGCCACAATTCGCTTTCATTTCATTGTCAGACAAATTCACAACCGGCTCGTCAATTATGCCGCAAAAGCGTAATCCCGATGCAGCAGAACTTGTGCGGGGGAAGAGCGGTCGCATCATAGGCGCGTTAACGGCGCTGCTTGTTGTTATGAAAGGGCTTCCCTTAGCTTATTCAAAAGATATGCAAGAGGATAAGGAGGGCGCTTTTGATGCGCTGGATAATCTCGCGCTGTGTGTAGCAGCGCTTGCGGGCATGGTGCGAGATATGAAAATTGACCGTAAAAGATTAAAACTCGCAGCAGGCGCAGGGTATGCAACAGCGACTGATCTTGCAGATTGGCTTGTGCAACGACTAAACCTCCCATTTCGCGAGGCGCATCATATAACCGGTCGCGTTGTTGCTGTAGCGGAAGCGCGGGGCGTTGGCTTAGAGGAATTATCCCTTCAAGAATTGCAAGATGTTGAGCCGCGCATAACGGACGAGCTGTTTGCCGTATTAGGTGTTGATAACTCAGTCGCAAGCCGCACGAGCTATGGCGGCGCGGCGCCTGACAATGTGCGCGCAGCGGCGCAATCATGGTTAAATTGCCTAAAAGCGATCAATTGAGGGTGAATATGAGCGATGACGCGCCGCAGCTTTACCTCGTGACGCCTCCGCTACAGGAGGCCTCAAATTTCAAATCGCGCTTGGTGCAGGCCCTAGAGGCGGCAAACCTCGCCAGCCTACTTATTCGTTTCGCCCATGAGGATATACGAAAAAATGAGGAAATTTTACGCATTTTAACGCCACTGGCGCAGGAGAGAAATGTAGCTGTACTCGTTGAGAATGGCGTGAATGAAGCGCTCCGCTGCGGCGCTGATGGGGCGCATATTGTTGGATCAACAGATGACATCGCAACGGCTGTTAAAAAATTATCTCCGCGTTACATCGTTGGCGCGGGTAATTTGGCGACGCGTGACGATGCGATGCAAGCTGGCGAATTGGGTGTTGATTATGTCCATTTTGTTTCGTCTGACGCGCATCAATTGATAGAACGCGTCGCTTGGTGGTCAGAATTATTTATCACGCCCTGTGTTGCAAAAGCGGAAAGGTTAGAAGAAATCGCGCCGCTTGCGCAGGCTGGCGCCGATTTTATTATGTTAGAGGATGTTGTGTGGTCTGACCCCCGACACCCTGCCGCTGCTCTCTCAGACGCTTTGGCTTGCTTACAAGGTGTGAGCGTATGAAAATTTTAGTGTTCTATATCTATTTAACTTTTGCTTTGCTTTCCCCGTTCATCGCCCTTTTCAATCAATCCGCCGATGCGCGGGAGGCGGAAAACGGCTCAGCGGCGCCTGATCTCGCCTTTGGCGCTTATCAGCGTGGCGATTTCAAAGCTGCGCTGGTTGAGGCAAAAAAAAGACTGCAGATTAATCCAAAGGATGCCGCGGCGCTGGCTCTGATCGGACAATTATATATTGAAGGCGCCGGGGTAAATCGTGACGCGAAACAAGCTATGGATTGGTTTCGTCGCGCTGCAGATTTGGGAAATGCCGAATCCGCCTATATCTATGGCGCTGCCTTGCTTCAAGGATTAAATGTTCCAAAAGATCGCCATCGCGCGCGCGACTATCTTGAAAAAGCTGCAGCGCTAAACCACGGATCTGCGTTACATTTATTAGGCGAAATGGCGCTTGAAAATGAAGGAAAGCCTTCAGATTTTTCCCGAGCGCTTGATTATTTCAAACGCGCTGATGCGGCGGGCAACGCGGACGCAAGCTACGCGCTCGGCGTTTTATACAAAACGGGTAAAGGATTGGATAAGGATCTCAATACAGCGGCGTTTTATTTTAAACGCGCTGCTGATCTTGATCTATCAGCGGCGATGGTTGAATACGCCATCATGCAGTTCAACGGCCTTGGCGCGCCACGCGATCAACAAGCAGCGATCGCGCTGCTAAGACGAGCAGGAATGGCCGGCAATGCCGTCGCGCAAAATAGGCTTGCGCATATTTACGCTGAAGGACTTGGCATTGCGCCGGACCTTTCCCAGGCCCGTTACTGGCGGGATAAGGCGCGAGAAGGAGGATTAGCTGACTCTGCGCTTGATTTTCTCTCAAGCGTCCGCGGCAAGGACGGCTTGGATAAGCAAGAGCTCTCCGCGCCGACAGCGCCAACACAAACAAAAACCCAATCTCTTATGCCGCCAACCTTCCAGGCGCCGCTGAAAAAGTGAGTTTTATCGCGCGACAGAGCGTCAGCCTTTTGCGTCGCTTGATTAAACCAAACCTCGCTACGCTGATCCGCGCGGCTAAAACGACGCAACCCATCATCTTAAAAAATTTAAGCGAAAATCCTGCGCCTTTTTGTCCAGACATAGCTGGCGATTGGACTTCAGCCGCCACTCAGACAACTGCGGGCGCGCCGATATTATTTTTTTTGCATGGCGGGGGATTTTTAATTGGCGCGCCTAGATTGTTTCGTTATGTCTCACGACAATTTTCTCGCGCCGGATTTGATGTTTTTGCGCCTAGGTATCGGCTTGCGCCAGAACATGTTTACCCAGCTGCTTTAACGGATGTCGTGCAGGCTTATAAGGCGCTTGTTTCCGCTAGCCCGCAGCCAATTGTTGTCGCGGGAGACTCGGCTGGCGGCGGCCTGGCTATTTCAATGATGATGAAATTACGCGATGATGGCGTAAGGCTGCCAAAAGCGGCAGTCCTATTTTCGCCTTGGACGGATCTTGCCGCAACGGGCGAATCTATGCGCCTTAATGAGGGCAAAGACGCTTTTTTTTCCCGAAAAATTATATTATTGGGCGCCCGCGCTTTTTTAGCGCAAGCGCGTGCGCGCGATCCGGGTGCTTCACCTATTTACGGAGACTTAGCAGGATTGCCCCCAATATTGGCGCATGTTGGCGCAGATGAAGTTTTACGCGACGACTCAACGCGGCTTGTTGATCAAGCGCGGGCGGTGGGCGTGGACGCGCAAATCGAGATTTGGCCTGATGTGCCTCATGCCTGGCAGCTTCTTCCTTTTTTACCCGAAGCCGCCGTCTCTCGACAAAAAGCAATTGAATTTTTGAAAGAAAGGCTCGCGGCCTAGCCGATCAGCGCGTGTCGTTAAAAGCAATAATTGACCTGAGACGCAACGGGTCCTATCTCTTGGAAAATCAACGTCTGCGCCTTTGGGGCGCCGTTAACCGTTGGAAAAAATCATGGCCCTTCTGCCCATCGTTACTTTGCCAGATCCAAGTTTGAGAAAAATTTCCCAGCCTGTTGATCAAATTGATGCAGAAATTCATCGATTGCTCGATGATATGCTCGAGACAATGTATGCGGCGCCAGGGATTGGTCTCGCCGCTATTCAGGTTGCCGTTCCAAAACGCATCGTCGTTATTGATATTGGCAAGACAGAAGAAGAGCGCTCTCCGCTTTTTTTAATTAATCCAGAAATTACTTGGGCAAGTGAAGAACTGAGTCTTTATCAAGAAGGGTGCCTATCGGTTCCCGATTACTATGAAGATGTTAAACGTCCAGCTACAGTGCAGGTGCGACATTTAAATCGCGAGGGTCAGTTAGTTGAGTTCAAGGCTGAAGGATTGCTGGCGACGGTCGTGCAACATGAACTAGATCATTTGGAAGGCGGTCTTTTTATCGACCATCTCTCGAGATTAAAGCGCGATCGGGTTATGAAAAAATTTAATAAAGCTGCACGAATAGACGAAATCATAGCCCAGCGCCGTCATGAAACCGAACGTCACTCGGAAGAAGCCGGAGTCTAGGGTTTGCGCGTTATTTTTATGGGCACGCCGGATTTTGCAACGGCCTTGCTCAAAAATATTATATCTCACGGACATGAAATCGTAGCGGTTTACACACAGCCCCCCCGTCCAGCAGGTAGGGGCTTGTCAGAAAAAAAATCAAGCGTTCATTGTTACGCGCACTCTCTTGGACTCCTCACGCATACGCCAAAAAATTTTCGCAGCGACGAGGAAATTCAAACTTTTATTTCCTATCGCGCCGATGTTGCGATTGTTGCAGCCTATGGCCTCATCCTGCCGCCGCCAATTCTCGCCGCGCCTAAATACGGATGCCTAAATTTACACGGATCTTTGTTGCCGCGTTGGCGCGGCGCAGCGCCCATTCAACGTGCAATCATGGCTGGCGACGCACAGACCGGCGTTATGGTGATGAAGATGGATGCTGGACTGGATACAGGTCCAGTCGCCGCAGCTAAAGCCATCGCAATTTCACCAGATATGACAGCGGGCGAATTGCATGATCGCCTGGCTGAGCTGGGCGCAATCTTAATGGTCGATGCGTTGGATTTACTTGAAAGAGGCGCGTTAATTTTTGCTCCGCAAAATGAAGTTGGTGCGTGTTACGCCGAAAAAATTAATAAAGCTGAAGCCAGAATTGACTGGAGCAAAAGCGCCGAGGAGATAAGAAATCATATTCGCGGATTGTCGCCCTTTCCTGGAGCCTTTTTTGAAGCGGATTTTGGTCATGGCGTTCATCGGGTGAAAGTGCTTCAAGCTGATGTGGAAAGCGCTTCAGGTCCGCCAGGATGCGTCATGGATGATTTTGGTCTTATTGCCTGCGGCAAAAAGGCTTTGCGTTTAGAGCGGGTGCAACGCGCAGGCAAAAGTGAAATGTCTATGCAAGAATTCTTACGCGGACAGCCGATCAAGGCTGGCGTGAATTTATCCTAATGACGCGTTATGCGCTGACGATAGAATATGATGGGACGCCCTTTGTTGGCTGGCAAAGACAAGCAAATGGCTCTTCCGTTCAAGAGTCTCTTGAAGAAGCGCTAAAAGAGCTCTGTGGCGAACATATCATTGTGCATGGGGCAGGACGCACGGATGCAGGCGTTCACGCCGTCGGTCAGGTCGCTCATATTGACGTGAGTAAAAATTGGCGGACGGATCGTTTGCGTGATGCGTTAAATGCGCATCTCAAGCCTGATCCCATCGCAATCCTTCACGCGCGTGAAGTAAACCTCGATTTTGAAGCAAGATTTTCAGCTATTCAAAGACATTATCGTTATATTATTGAAAATAGACGCGCGCCTTTGACGCTCGCGCTTCAGCGCGCCTGGCACGTGAAATGGCCACTCAATGCAGAACTGATGCATCATGCCGCTCAGCAGCTGATCGGACGGCATGATTTCACAACTTTTCGCGCGTCAGAATGTCAGGCTCAATCTCCGATCCGCACTTTAGAGCGATGTGACGTGCGTCGCTTGGGCGATCGAATTGAAATAGATGTGTCGGCGCGCTCTTTTCTTCATAGCCAAGTACGGTCAATGGCGGGATCTCTCGAGCATGTTGGCTCTGGGAAATGGGCTGTTGAAGAGCTGGTTTCCGCCCTAGAGGCTTGCGATCGGCGCCGCTGTGGCCAGGTCGCGCCGCCGCATGGGCTTTATCTCATGGCCGTGGATTATCCTTGAGCGCGTTGACAGACGCGACGCATTTAAGCATGACACCCTAACCTCGCTCATTTGAAAGTTATTGATGCGTATTTTCATCACTGGAACTGCTGGGTTCATCGGGTTTCATCTTGCTCGAAGGCTTTTGGCGCAAGGACATCTTGTGGATGGCTTTGACGGCATGACGACCTATTACGACGTCTCGCTAAAAGAAGCCCGTCGGGCGTTACTGCTGCCCTCCAACGGCTATCGTGACACGATCGGGATGCTTGAGGATTTTAAAAGTCTCTCCCAGGCTGTCGCGCAAGCTGCTCCAGATGTGATTATTCATCTCGCTGCCCAAGCAGGCGTTCGGTATAGTTTAGAAAATCCGAGAGCCTATATTGATGCGAATCTTGTCGGCGCATTCAATGTTATGGAGCTTGCGCGTCTCCACAAACCAAAACATTTTCTGATGGCTTCTACGAGCTCAGTTTATGGCGCGAGTCCAAGTGTGCCCTTTTACGAAAAAGATCGTACAGATCATCCTTTAACGCTTTATGCAGCAACAAAAAAAGCTGCTGAAGCAATGGCGCATTCCTATTCTCATTTATGGTCCATCCCAACGACAATGTTCCGCTTTTTTACGGTATATGGACCCTGGGGTCGCCCAGACATGGCGCCCTTAAAGTTTGTCAAAGCTATAGAGAATGATCAAACAATCGATATTTATAACCACGGCGATATGTCGCGAGATTTTACTTACATTGATGATCTTGTAGAAGCCATTGTGAGATTAATCGATTGTAATCCCAGCCAAGACAAAGCTGACGATTCAGTTTCGCCTGTCGCGCCCTTTCGTATTGTGAATATTGGTCGTGGCGCGCCGGTGAGACTTTTAGATTTTATCGATACGGTTGAGCGAGCGATCGGAAAAAAAGCGCGCCGTAATTATCTCGATATGCAAGCAGGCGATGTGCCGCGCACATTTGCGGACTCAGAACTGCTCTATCGCTTAACAGGCTATCGTCCAGATACGCCGCTGGAGACGGGCGTTGAGGCGCTTGTTTCTTGGTATCGCGATTATCAAAAAAATTCTGGGGCTTTAATTTACTAATCAAGCCAGTCCGGTAGACGATCGAGCGCGATCAAGTCCTGGATGCTCGGGCGGGGACGGATAACCGCAGAGCGATCGCCATCAACCATGACCTCTGGAATCAAGGGTCGGGTATTATAAGTTCCAGATTGGACGGCGCCATAAGCGCCTGCCGTTAAGACACACAGCAGTTCTTGCGCCTTTACCTCAGAGATACCCCGATCTAGGGCAAGATAATCGCCAGTCTCGCAAACCGGCCCAACGATATCCGCAGTTATGTTTTTGCGGCTAGAGTCTAAAATTACTGGGATGATGTCATGCCAAGCGTCATAAAGCGTTGGACGGATTAAATCATTCATGCCGGCGTCGACGATGATGAAATTTTTATTCTCTCCGGCTTTGACGTAGAGAACGCGTGTGACGAGAACGCCAGCGTTTCCGACAATTAATCGACCAGGTTCGAAAACGAGCTTGCAATTAAGATCAGCAAAATGCTTGCGAAT
>Ga0129333_10001833_pt1 | contig 19510 bp, 31 predicted proteins | sample CPB6_08_DNA_FD_94474 | JGI IMG/M metagenome (GOLD analysis project Ga0129333, IMG submission 94474) | Freshwater to marine salinity gradient microbial communities from Chesapeake Bay, USA - CPBay_Sum_0.6_0.8_DNA | ecosystem: Environmental > Aquatic > Marine > Coastal | place: USA: Chesapeake... | reverse complement strand
GGCACTCAGACGACAATCCCCTTGCGGCACAAGGAGTCCACGCGTTTCAAAAGACAGGGAACCCTGTATGCTCCGTGCCGATCCAAGCAGTAGGGTGCAATAAGCCGTAAAAGGCTGAAACCGCATGAGAATGCGGCACTTACAAAGAAACAGCCGGTTTCGGCATCCTTGGCCAAAACCGGCTGTTTTCCAATAGGGGCAATAAACCAGAGGCTACATCAGAGCCGGAACCTGGGAGAGCTTCACGCCGCACAAAGTAGCCGACTGAGACAGCGCCTTGTCCGGTGCCAGGCGGGAGTGCTGAACGAAATCCGCCGCGATGGCCGCGATCGCCACGGCGTAGCCGACGCCCTTCGCGTGAACCAGACCGGCGAGCTGCTCCGACCATGCCGGGAACTGCGGGAACTGTGCCGTGAGAATTGCCGTCGCCGTCTCCCTTGAATCATCTTCCGAAAACACCGGGTTGAATGCCAGTTTAACGGCACTTGAAAGCCTCTTGTCACCCCTCACAAATTGATGATCCCCGGTTGCCAAGTTCGACGGCCCGCAGGCGAAAAGGATCGCGCCCCCGGTCTGCTCGGCGAGATCGAGAAGCCAGTGCCGCGCGTTGATCGTCAGATTGTCCGCGCCATCCACCATGAGCAGCCGCCTTGAACCGACGAGCTTGCTTGTCAGGAAATCACCCCGGCACTTACCAGAAACTTGCCATTCGTATTTCGAGAAAAACGCCATGAGGCCGCGCTCCACTCCCGCAATGTTCCCGCTCCATTTCGTGACCGGAAAATAAATCGCATTCGGCGCTTTCAGGCTGTGGTAAATGAGCCCGGCTGTTTTGCCGATTCCATGCGCTCCGTAAATCAGCCCGATGAGCCCCGTCCGCGTGAGCCGCTCGGCCATGCCGTGAACCGCGTTTACCATCGGCGTCGGGATGACCTCTTTGACAAGTCCTCGTGAAGCGCGATGCTGCCGAATCGCCTGCCTCACCTTCTCCTCAAGTCCGGGCACGTCGCCACGGTATTTCTGGCGCAGCCAGGCGTTGAGCTGCGACGGCGAGACTCCGACCATCTTGGCCAGTTCGGTCTGCTTCTTTCCCTGGTCCGCCAAAAACGCGCCGGTCTCGGCGATGAGTTCGGCATCATGCCTAGGGATTGAAGATACCGAGGTTTCCGCCGTCTGTTTGGGTGTCTGTGTCTGTGTCATGTTGTGTGTCGTGTGTTGTGTGTGAAATCAGCGTTTTCGCAGCCTCGCGACGCGCGGCCCGCTCGGCCCTGGCTTGCTGCTTTTGTTCGGCGGTCACGGGCGCTCCGGAGAGCACCGCCCGGTTGAATTTCCGGTCGCTGCGTGTCGCCTCGCGTTCGCCCGCGAAAGTCGCCCGCACATCCGCAGTCCGCTCGCCGGTCCTCTGCGCTTGAATCGCCAGCGCATCGAGCAACTCTTCCCGATCGTTTGGGTTGATCCGCGTGGCCTCCATCGCGACCCCCATAAAGCCGCCGCGCTCGTCGCGAACGAAGCACTTCCGTGGAGTCGATTCATCGAGCGGATTAAAGACAACCTCCACGTCCATTCCCGCAGGCAATTCCCGCCACTCGCCGCGCACATCCAGGATGCGCGACTCAAAGACAATCGGCTCGCTCAAAAACGCCAGTCGCGAGCTGCTCAACTTGAAGTAAGCGCGATCGAGAGTCCGCGTGCGGACGATGCGCGACATTTCGCCTTTTCCCATCACCGAAGCGGCGAGGTGGCACGCCTGCATTCCCGTGAGCCGCGTGAGCCCTGCGCGGCCCTCGTTCCACACGTCCGCCGGGCTCTGTTTTACCTTGGCCGAAAACAACGCTGGCGACTGCCTCACAGCCTGCGCGAGCGCGAGCTGCGACGGCTGCGGAAGCGCGAGCAATTCCGAGGGCGTAATCCAGTCCTCCGAATCCGCCGAAAGCCGGAAGTGCGTCACGCTCGGAAAACCCTGCAAAGAATGGTTCCGACGTGCATTCACGCGAGCCACGATTCCGCGCGCCCAGGGCAGGAATTCTTCAAAGCTCAAAAGCCCCAAACGGAGCAGCGCGAGTTGCTCGTCGTTTTGCACCTTCGAGAGCAGCCATTTAATTTCCTTCACGAGCCCGTGAACCCGCTCCGGTTGCTGCGTGTAATTCGCTCCCGTGCTCGCCGGTCCCTCGGCCTCGATATTCGTGAGCAAATGATGCAGCGATTCCAGCGCCGCTTTCATGTTCGGATTCGTCCGATCTTTCCCCCCGTTTCCGTCCACTTGGAAACGCTCGCGGGAACCGGCGTCGTCAAACTGCAACCCCGGCGCAAATGCGAGCAGCGAATCCCGCAGTCGCGGGTGCAATCCCGCCGTGCCTTTTTCGAGCGCGAGATGTGTGCGACCGGGCAGGTAGCCGTGATTGAAAAGATGGGACGCCAGGAGCAGAATCGTGTGGTCCTGTTTGATGCCATCCGCCGCGCCATCTTCCCGCAAGTAAACCGGCTTGAAAAACACACTCGCGAGACAGGCCGAGCGCACATCGAGAATGCCGAGCTGATGCACCCGGATAATCTCGCGCCCGAAAAGCACGTGTTGGTTCCAATGATAATCGTCGATTTGCAGCCGCTCGCCCACATCGAGAGTCCGGCGGTCCGTGAGCACTTGCGGCCCATATCCGCGATACGCGCCCGCACCTTCCGTCGCGAGTTTCATATCCGCCGCCGATGGCTTTTTTCCAGCGCCGCAAAGATTGCTCCGACTCCAGCCAGCCGGGATGCCCGTGCCCGGCTCCGGGCTCGGCGTGTGATCGTAGCCGGGGAACTGCGTCTTGTCCGGGCGGAGCTGCCGCTCAATGCGCCAGTCGGCAATGAGCTTGTCATAGCACTGCGAGACCGTTTTCCCGCCCCTACGTTTCAAAACGCGTTCCTTCCAGCTCGCCAGAAACTCCCGTGGCAGCATCGGCCTCGCCACTTCGGACGGCCACCGCGACCGGTCCCAAAGCGCCCGCCATCCGAGCGACTCGAAGTCACTCGCGAGCTGCCGGGTCCGCGAAAGCGAAAGCCCCAAAAGCCCCGCCCACTTCCGCGCAACCTCGCCCGCCCGCCCTGGGATGCCCTTCACCTTCCGCATCGCCATCACCGCCTCGTGTTTCCGCGCAATATCCTTGAGGCACTCCGCAGGGAGGCTCGCAAAAAGCTCGGTGTCTGTGGCTGGGATGGCGAGGTGCATGGTTATACAGATTTTTTGACGCGGTAATCCATGCGGTCTCCCATAGCCGCAGGGCATGAACCGCCTTTTGGTTCGTGCCCGTCGCGCCATGCTTGCCAGCAATCCCACACAGCATCCATCGCCCCGCGGAGGTTATCAGCCCTCACGGTTATTTGCCATTCGTGTGCGTAGCCATCATCCCCGCCCGGAGCAGCCTCCGGGCGGGGTTCGGGCTTGTCATAGACGGCGGCGCTGGTGGGCACTTGGCCTTCACGGTTTCCCGTTACTGCTTGGCAGCGTTCTTCCGCCTTCGTTGGTGGCATTCCGTTTTCGCCGCGCGACGCGCGCAGCATGAGGATCACAAAATCCTGAGCCGCTCCGCTCGTATTCCCCCAAAGATGGCGACCGAAACCGCGCGCCTGCATCACATCCATCGCCGCAGTCCACACGCGCGAAGCCTCATTCTTCTCCGCTTCGGTGGCGGGTGGATTCAGCGGCTTCACCGCGATAATTTTGTTCTTTTTCCGGCTCATTTCAAAAACGTCTCTTGAACCTGCTTCCGCAGCGCAGCGCTCGCGGCATCCCAATCCACCGGCTGCGCAGGCGTCGCAGCGGGCGCGGGCTGTGCGGCCTCGGTCGCTGGCTGTGCCCCGATGAGCTTTGGCGCGAACCGCTTCGCCCATTGCATCGCGATGCCGAGATGGCTCTGAAATTTCGGCAGCGCCATATCGCCATCCGAGCCGAACACATTCTCCCATTTCAGCGATTGCCGGTTGAAGCCGTTGCGCTGTCCGCCCTCGGCCTCGGCGATGCGAGCCTTGAGCCACCGGATGACGAGCACCAATTCCCAAAGCGCGAAATGCTCCGCAAACGTCGTCGCTTGCTGCGACTGCATACAGCCCACAAGCCGGAACGCGATGCCCGTCTCGTTCGTGAACGTGGTGAACACGTCGCGGATGTTCGGTGGATAGTCGGAGGGTTTCATTGTGGAAAAGCGTCGTGAAGAACTCCATCGAGCAACCGCCCGGCTGCTTTCTTCCCCGTGCGCAGCCCGGACAAATGCTCGCCCCACTGCTTGAAGTGAAACGGCACCTTGGCAGCTTCGCATTGGTTGCGGAGCAATCGTGCCCATTCGACATTCATCGGCCTGGCATTCGCTCCCGACTCGCCGCCGCAAATCACCCAATCAATTTGCCCAGGATACGGAGCGCCGTCCTCATCCTCCACAAGTCCGCCCTCGCACATTTCGAGACTCACCGGGCCGAGCAACGGCTCGCAGCTCAGGAAATGCACGGCAGCGGGAACCTTGAGCAGTTCCGGAATCCGTTTGTCCGCCATCTCCTGATTTTCCACCGTGGTCCCGAGCCACACATTATGCGGCGCATTTGGACCGTCGTGATGCGTCCAATCTGTGAGCATCACGCGAGTCGAATGTCCGTCCCCGAAAGATGACCGCATCGCTTCCAGGAAGGCCGCAATATTCTCCGGCCTTTTTGTCAGGAGCAGCCAGTTCAGATTTGGCGTCCGACGGATCAAGTCGAACAGACGGGCGCGATGGGGAATCAATTCCTCCCGGTCCTCAAAAACATCCGCCATGCTTGCACAGAAAACCCGGCGAAATTCAAAGGCAGCATGCGCATCGCGCTGCCATTTCAGCGGCTCATTCCAATGCTTGTCGCCAAAGAACCGGCGCTCGCCCTTCCACAGTGAATCGTGGCCCGTGCGCTTTGCCCAGGTCTCCGCGTAGCAGTGCGCGCAGGCCGGTGACACTTTCTCGCATCCCCACCACGGATTAAAGGTGTGATGCGTCCAACTGATTGCGGTCTCAGCGCCCATTGCGCACTCCCTTCTTCTTCGCAGGCTTCTTCTTCGCAGCCTTCGTTTTCGGCAGCATCGCAGCCAGCCGCTTCGTCGCGGCGGCGAGTGCGGAGTGCAGCTCGGTGACAAAGAGCGGAGGGAGAAAAGGCAGGTGAGCCGATGACACATCCGCGTCCTCGCTCGCGATGGGCAGAACGTCGGAAATAATCGGTGCCAGGGCGAGACACGCGAGCTTTTGCTGCGAGCCATCCGCGAAGCTCTGGTATAGCTCCCACATCGCATCGGTGTAGCAGGCCGGACGCGTCTCTTGCGCAGGCGCGGACGTTTTGCCCGTGCCTTTGTTTTCCTTCCGACCGGAGCAGCCGATTTCCGCGATGATTTGGGAAATGCCACGATCCCCGGTGAAGCGCTTCGTCGCCGCCGTCAGCTTGTCGCGTTGCTCGTCATTCAGTTGCGAGGGCGCGACATCGAGCAGCGAGAGAATCTCCGCGTCCGTTTCCTCGCTGCGGTATTTGCGGGATGCCGCCATGAGTCGCGAGGCCCACGTCTCGCCGTGCTCCGTGTAAGTTGCCAGCCATTCGCTCCAGGTCATGCGTTCCTCGCCCGCCGCTTTAGGACCGCGCGTCTCGCCGAGCTGCTTTTTCGCCACGGCCATTTCCTGCCCGGCGAGGATGAGGTGAACCGCCGCCATCTCGCGGCAAACGTAAGCAGCCTTGAGCGAAAGCCGGGTGGAAGCGCCGAGCGCGTGAATGTCCGGCGGTGTGTTCGTGGTGAGCGCCGCCGTGCGCTTGAGCACGATCGGCTTGGTAGGTGTTTCGAGTGTTGATGTCTCAGTCATAAAATCAAAGGTCCGAGGGTTTCACTTTCGCGATGGAGCGCATCAGCTCCGCGAGCCGCTCGCCCCACACGTGCAGGTCCGTGCGAAGTGCAGCCAGGGCATCGCGCTCGTGCGCCGCCACGCGCGTCCCCACTGCCGACGAGAGCCGCTCATTCAGCGCGAGCACCGCAGCCCGAGCCTGACCGCACAAAAGCACCGCACCTTGCGCCCCGGCCGGCGTGCCAAACTCCAGCGAGCCGATCGTGTAGGGCGGCGCATCAAACCGCGCGACGAGCCCACTGCCCACTGCCGACTGCTTTCTGGCAAAATCGTCCGGTGTGGACTCCGCACCCAGAGCAGAGCCCTCGCGGCCACCGGCAGCCGCGTCCGTGTATTCATCACGGCTTCCCGGTGTGTTTCCCGAGGCGCGACATTGTAAGTGCGACGGCAAAAGCGCCGCCGCGTTGGTAAAATAATCAGTGTCCATAAGTGTCCATCAGTGGTTCCAAAATTTCCTCTGCCACCACGTTCGCCTCCGCGTCCGCGCTGGCAAACTGCGCTTCCTCCTCACTCCCTGGCGTCGCCGCCTTCATCGCCTTGCGGGTCCGGGCCGCGACCGTCACGAGCAGTTGCTTGAGCTTCCCGCAGTCCAGGTCATCCGGCATCGCACGGTATTCCGCCTTGGAAATCGCCACCGCGTAGCCCATCGACCACTTGCGCGAATCGCCCGTCACGCGGGCCGCGTCGGCGAGCATCTTCTCGATCACAAACATCATGCGCTTTTTCTCCTGGCGCTGTTGTTCCATCGCCTCGGTGAACGCTTCGCCTGCCTTGCCCGCGATATTGAGGAAGTGCACCTTGATGCGCTCAAAGTCATCATTCAGCACGTCCGCCCAGGACACCGCGCCGTTGCTCGTCTCCGTCACGGTGAAAAGCTCCGACTTCCGGAAGCTGTCAAACGCTTCCTTGCTGTTCTTCCGCGCCTTGTCATAGCCCGGCTTGCCCTGCGCATTCCACGCATCGCGGGCGAGCGCCGAGAGCACATAAAGCTGCTTGTTTGAAATCGTCTTCATCCGCGTTTGAACATCCTTTCACGTTCGCGCCGGTCATTGTGTTCTGTCTCCCTGGCGTCCGCCGCTTTGCCGATCGCGGCGGCGAGCGCCCGCATCGCCGGCACCGGGAGGTTGCGCGCTGCATCCAGGAGGATGCCCGCCATTTGCTCCGGCGTCATGTTCCAGCGGCGTGCGCAATACAGCATCAGCGACGAACGCGACACCCGGCAAAACCGGCGCTTCGCCTCGCGGGTGATTTTCCGGCCGTCGCGCTGCGTGTAGCTTTTCGGGCCTTCGTCCGACGGATGCACCGGACCCTGCAACTCGCCTTCATCGAGCAGCTCGTAAATAAACGCCGTGCCAAACCGCTTTTCCTGCCCATGCAAATCGCGCCACACGATACCGAGCGCCGCCGCCGCTTCCTGCGGTGTGAGCAGCGCGCGATAGGGAGCCCGGATGTCAAACTCCAGAAACCCCTGCGCGATTTCACCCGCCAGTTTTGCAGTTGCGGCCGCCGTGGTCATTTTGCGAGTGCGCCCTCCTCATTGATAAGTGGACGCGCCCCGTGCGAAAGACGCAGCCTGTCCACCGCGTCCACCACAGCCGCGTCCATCACGTCCACCCGCGCCGTCTGGAGCAGATAGAGCAGCGTAGTCACGCGCACCCTCACAGCCGCCCGCCGATTTGTCAAAAAGCGCGACATCATTTCCGGTGTCTGTGTGTCCTCGATTTTCACTGGCTCCAGTTGCGCCTCGTGTTCCAGGAAGTTCGCGAGCACGGAGAGCAGCTCCGGTGTGACCTTGAACTCAATGAGCTTCCCGATCATTTCCGACGCCCTCCCTTTTTGCGCGGACGCACGAAGTAAGCCACGATCCCAAGGATCACGAGAAACACCGCCCCGGCCCGTTCTTTGTCTTCCCAATTCATGCCGCCTCCGTTCCGGCCTTCGCAGCCTGCTTGCCAGTTTTCGCGAGTCTCTTCATCAGCTTCGTGGCGTCGGCGGTTGCCTTTTCCATCGCCCGCGTTTTTTGCAGGTCCGACCACTCCGTTTTCACGTCGCTTTTCGGGTTTCCGTCTTTGTCGCGCAGTTTCAGCGCATCGATGAACAGCTCCGCAAGCGTCGGTTGACCGGAGAACTTCGCGTCAACCAGGGCACGGAAGGCAAGGCCGTCCGACTCCGCGCGCTCCCATCCCGTCCAGGACTTCAACAGTTCACCGCGCAGCTTGTAAAACGCATCCTGGCGCTGCGCAAAAGTAGCGCCCGGCAACGTCGCGTCCACATAGTCCTTCATCAGCGCCGTGACCTTCATGTCGATTTTGCCCGCGTCCTCAAACTGCGACACCAATTTGTCCGCCGTGAGAACCACTTTGAGCCCGCCCGGTGCCGTCCACTGCATCCCCTCGCGGGCATCCTCCACGAGCGGCTTGTGTTCCTCCGGTCTCGCCAGCGCATCAGCGCGCAGGCGTTCCGAGACTCCCTCCAGCGAAGTTTTCGCATGTTCCAGGATGGCATGGAGCATGAGCCCCATCTCCACATCCGCGCGGATAGTCGCTTCATCGCGCTTCATTTGCCAGCCCTCCCGAGAATCACGCCGAGGCGTTTGTTGATGCGTGCTTCCTGCGCTTCGAGGATTCGCTGGTCTGTGCGCGTCGAGATTTCGAGCGTCACGAGATTGCGCTGATGCAGTTCCTCCAGCCGCCTCGTTTCCGCGCGGTGGCGTTTGCCGAGTTTGCCGAGGGCCGAGCGCACTTTCTTCAAGTCCGCTTCCAGTTGTTTGTGTTCAGGTGTCTTTTTCATGTGTGTTGTGGTTAGGCGTGGTCCGCAGTTTGGGCGGATTTCCGCAGATTGGTTTTGCCGGCCTTTGCGGCCTTGGTGGGTTTTTCGATGGCGAGGAATTGCAGCGGCAGCTCGGGCACGTGTGCCCAGGCCACGGGTTGATCGTCGGGGAGATAGGCCGGACCGTCAATCGACCGCCACCGCTCGCCGTCATTCGAGCCCATTTCCATTTCCCCGTCCGCAAATGCCAGGATAACGGTGATGTCCGCATCCGGCTTTTCCGTGGTCTGGTGAAACTCAAGCACCGCATTTGCCGGGAAGCATTTCGCCACGGCGATGCAGATTTCGTGCATCTCGCTATCGAGCAGCGTGAGCCCGTGCTCACTGGCCATGTGTTCGAAGAGCGGGAAGAGCGAGGATTTCGGATTCATAGCGCCCTCCTCCCCGTGCCGAGCATTTCCAGCACCTCGGCCCGATACAGTTCCGGCACTACATCCAGAATCTCCCGGTTGCGGCTCCAATAGAGAGCGGCTCCGCTTTCGAGCGACATGAATTGCAGGTCCGCCCGCACCGTGAGCTTGCGCAGTTCCGTCTCGGCCCGCGTCGGGTGGATGGGGAAATCGTCATCCAGCGCCACCGCGCGGTCATCTTCGAGCCACCGCTCGCGGAGCTGCGCATCGAGCACGATGCAGAGCTTGTCCGAGAACGAGCCGCGCACCGTCGCGACCGCTTCCGCAGCCGAGACAAACGCCGCGCGCGGTTGCCGGTCATCATACACCGAGACCCAAAGCTCCGGCATCGCCGCCAGTGGGCAGTGGGCAGTGGGCAGTTGGCGGAGTGCGGTCATTTCGCGTCTCCTTTCTTGCTCTCGCGATATAGAGCAATTCCGACCAGGCTAGACAGGGTGAGGAAATAGAGCCCAAGTCCTAACGAAATAAACGCAACAAGCAGATGACCCTTGTGGAACAGGACTCCGGAGATTGAGAAGAAGCAGGCGGACACAAAGGATACCCAGCAGCAAAACCGTTTCATTTCGCGTCTCCTTTCCCGTTGCGCGCCGCGCGGCCCTGCGACGATGCCAGCAGTGCCAGGAGAAAAACGCACATCAGCGCAATCGCCGCCATCGTGCCACCAATCGCGGAATGTCTGCCCGAAAACGCCCGCCACGCGATGAGCGCGGAAATGAGCGTCTGAAAAATCAGGAAGGAAAAAACGGCTTTCACTTGCCCTCCTTTCGCAGCGCGGTGAACACGCTCCAGAACTCGCCAAAGGCGGCAATGGCCTTATTGTGACGCGGTGCGCTCCATGGCGTCGGCTCATAGTTCACGAGTCCATCGGCTACCTCGCCGATGGCAAACGCAATGCGGCCCTGGCGAATCGCGCCCGCGCATTCCTTCGCGCGGCTCGCAGGCATGAAGCCCTCGCACTTCGCATACATCGCGTCGAAAGCGTTCTGTAGTCGCGGGTCCATTAGGCCACCTTCCTTTCCGCTGCGCGCTGTGCGGCGCGGGCTACGGTTGCGCGGTAGGACTTCGCAGCCAGTTCGCGCACTTGCTTGCGCACGGTGGGCTGGAGGAAAAGGCCGCAATCCGTAATAATGAGCTGGCAGGTCAGCTCGTGGGCGAGGTGCCGATACGAATGGCGCATCGCCGGGTAGTGGCCGATATTCTTCCGCGCTCTGGCGATCGCGGCGAGCAACGCAGCGCGATTCTCCGCAAGGCAGCGAATCAGGTGTTTATTCAGGTCGGTTTGTGTCATCGTGTGTGTCGTGTTTTGTGTGGTTTTGGGGGAAACGAAAGGCGGACGGATGGCTTGCGCCTGTCACGTCTCGGACAGGCCGAGCTTGCCCTGTCCGGAAATTCTGTCGGCGAGCCGCTCGCGCAACTTGGCTCGTGCTTGGCAGGCGTCGCGGAAATAGTGCGCGGCAATCTTGGCAAGTTCCGCGTCCTCGGCGGGGAGTGTCGCAGCGCAGGCATCAAGCGCGGCAATGAGTTCGTCGCACTCGCCACGGCTGATGAGCGCGAGCGCCATCGCATCGATTGCGGTTGCAGTTTGCATCAGGCCGCAACCTCCCGAGGCATGCGTGCGTTGCTGATGGCGCGGGCGATGCGGCCGAGATACGTCGCGTGAATCTGCCGCCCGTTCATAATATTGCTCGCGGTGACGTAGGGCACCGAGGCGAGCGCGGCGACTTCGCGCAGCGTGAGATTTTTCAGCGCCATATCCGCCTTGAGTTTGCGGAGTGTCAGCGGCGGGACCGGCTTGGTTTTGGTTGGTGGCTTTGTGCTCATTGCTTGTCACGTTCTTACCAAGTCCTGATAAACAGTCAACAAAAAGTTTTGCAGAAAGTTTTTTCGGTGGTATCGGCCTTTTATGAGCACTCAGAAAAATTCCTTCTCCGAGCGGATGCGTCGTGTTGTCGAACGTGGCGGCGGTGTTCCAGAAATCGCCCGCCTCGCTGGCGTGAGCACCCAATCCGTCTATGGCTGGCTTGCCGGTTCGAAGCCCTATCGCGACCGCGTAACCCGGATCGCGCTCGCGCTCGGAATCAGCGAACACTGGCTGTGGACTGGCGAGGGCGCGGAGAGCGACGACGGCGATGTGCGAATGCGCGAGGAACCGCCGACCGGCGCGCAGTCGCATGCCTGGTCATCGCTCGATGATGCCGAGATTGCCGAGCGACTCGCTGCAATGGTCCGGGCCTTTGGCGAGGTGCCTCCCGCGTTTGGGATGGAAGCGCTCGCATCCATCAACCAGACCTTCGCAGAATTTCGACGCCGCGCAGAGGCCCGCGTGGCAAGAGCTTCACTCACCGGCAAACGCAACGGAAAATGAACGCCATGCAAGCGCAACCGCACATCACCGAGGACACGCTGTTTTTCTGGACCGGAACAGATAACCTCCGGCGCGGCCCTGTCGCGCTCGCTGCGCTGCGCAACCTCGTGCGCAATGGGACCGTGCCAAAGTCCGCGCAGCTTTGGTGCGATGGCTGGCCGGACTGGCAACCGCTCGCCCGGCTCGCGCAGCAGCTCGCGCTGCCGATGCACACGCAGGCCGCCGTGCCTGCCGATATACTGCCGGTCACTGCCCCGCGCCCGTGGCGAAAAATCGCCGCATGGTGCGTTGCATGGGTCGCGCTTTTCGGCACCGTCATTTTCCTAGTTGCCGCAAAACTTGGGTATGGCGATTGGCTCGCGGCAACGTCGCGCCTGGAGGAAATCGCAGAGGCTAGGTTCCCATCACCGGACACGCTCAAAATCTGCGGGTTTCTCTCAGCCACGAAAGAGCAAATCGACAAAGACACGATCGTCCTAACTGGATGGCTGGAACATCGGAACCACTTCAACGCAGTGGTGCGCAAGCGTTGGAAGGTGATGGTTCGCGACGGCTCCGCAATCATGGCGGATGTTTCCGATTGAGCCGCGCAAGCGCCCCGTCCATCGCGTCCACTCCCGTCCTTCAAAGCCCATTCACCCCCGCTTGAAGCCCCATTTCCGAAAACCGCACATTGTGTGCTTTTCGTCGGTATATTGGACGGCTTTCCGGTAAAGCGACGAAAACCGCACAATGTGCGACTTTCAGCTTTTCGCGCAAAAGTAGCCGGTAGCCGGTAGGCAGTAGTCAGTCGCAGGCGGGATGCGGTGAGTTGTCGAACTGCCCACTGCCCACTGCCCACTGCTCACTAAAAAATCCGGCGTGGATAGCGTCAGTAGCGCTGGCAGGGAGGAAGGGTTCGGGGCGGCTGTGGCAACGTCCGCCACATGCAAGAGGACACTAATTCACCGGACCCACGGACGGCAAGCACAAAGCCGTTCTGGAAAAGCAAAACCATCGTCGGCGTTCTGCCGGTGGTCATCGCCAGCGCCGCGCCGTCGCTCGGCCTGGAGCTTGGCGACGAGGAGGCGCAGAATCTCGTGCAACTCATCAGCGCGCTCACCTCGCTTATCCTCGTCATCATCGGACGCAAGGCCGCGAAAAAGAACATCACGCTGTGAGCAAGTTCTACGACAACATCGAGCTTTTGCAGCGGTTCGCGGGCGTGACCGTGGATCGTCGCTTTGGCGAAGAAACCGCCGAGGCACTCGTGAAAAAGCTCGGCCTCGCACCGCGCGCTCCGGATGGCCCGCGCCGGGCCGCGAGCGAGCTGCTTGTGTGTCTAGACCCCGGCCACGGCATGAGCAATCGCACGGCCGGAGTGTTCGACCCCGGCTGCACAAACGAAAAACTGGAGGAGTCGCGCATTGCATGGGAATGGGCTGGAGCGCTTGAGCAAGCGCTCACGAAGCGCAACGTGCCGGTCATCAAGACGCGCAACAGCTACGACGAGCCATCCCCGCTCGGCAGTCGCGCAAAGTTCGCGAAGGACTGCGCGGCGACGCATTTCATTTCCATCCACGTGAACGATGCGACGCCCACGGCGAGCGGGACGGAGACGCTCATTGCCAATAAATTCGTCAAGCCGATGGCTCAGGCATTGCACCGCCCGCTTGTCGAGACGCTCGGCCTGCGCGACCGGGGCATCAAGTTCCGTGATGATCTCGCCGTGCTCAAGACCGGCAGCATCCCGAGCGTGTTGATTGAGCTGGGATTCATCCGCGCCGATGCCCGCGCGATTTGCAACCCGGCGAAAATGAAAGCCGCGTGCGAAGCGATGGCGGCAGCCCTTCTCATCCTGTGAATTTCGAAGCCTACCACAAACCAAAGATGCGGGCCGCTTGCGTGACGGCCCAGGACGCAGCAGCGATGCAGCCTCCGAAGCCGAGCGCCAAAACAGTCAGGCCAGCGCGAATGACGGCATCACGTTTTCTTTCCATTCTCGTGTTGGTATTAGTGTCCTCGTGTGTGCCTGCGCAGGCCGGGTGGCTTGCGCAGGCAGGCGGGACCGGCCATCCGGTGACGTTTGGCGAGGGTAGCATCATCGCGATCGGCGTCGGGTTGATTTTCTTTCTCGGCAAGCTCGTGAAATCGCTCGGCGAAATCCGCTCGGCATACCGCGCATCCGTCCGCGAAGAAATCACGCTCGCCAGCGCCGAGAAGCGCGATGGCGCGATTCCGCAACCGCTCATCACCACGCGCGACAATCCGCCAGTCGGCAAGCGCGAGTTTGATCAGCATCGCGAGCGAAACACCGCCGCGCACAATGACATCTTCGCGAAGCTTCGCGACCTTGAGGAAAAGCTACGCAAGGAAGCCGAGGCGCGCACTGTCGCGCTGTTCGAGAAGCTCGATGCCGTTGCGGGCGAACTGCGCAGTGCGGACGATCACAACAGCGACGCCATCAAAACAGACATCTCGAAACTCACCATGCTCGTCGGCGAGCTGCGCGGAGCGATGGAGCTGATGAATCGAAAACTCAAATGAGCACACCCGTTCCACACACACAGATTGAGCGCACGATTCTCACCGTGCTCGAAGAAACGAAGCCCTACCTCGTTCCGCGCAAAGTGCTGTTCGGACACACAAGCACCGCCGCCGTGCGACCCATCACGGAAGCCGAGTTTGATTCCGCCCTGGATTCGCTCGTGAAAAAAGAGCCGCCACAAATCGCCGCCATCAAAACCGACGACGCCACGAAATACAAAATCACCGCAGCGGGGGAGGCGCGACTGCTTGAATGAGCCAGCCGCAACCCTCGCCGATTTTGGAAGCGCGCAGGCTCGCGCTGGTTTCCGGCGTGCGCACGGACTCACGGATGTATGCGCTGCCGGAACCGGCATTCGAGATGCTGGCCTCGCTCATCTTCTCGGACCGCGCAAACCCCAAGGCGGCGCTGGCACTGATGGAGGCCGAGGGCATCAGCCGCGACCAACTGCCGGGCCTCTCGGCGCTTTACCAATGGCAGCGCGACTTTGCGCCATTCTACTACTTGGCATCGCGACGCTCTGCGCGGGCGGCTGCAAACGAGACGGTCGCCGAATTGCGTCGCAATCCGAGCGAATGGGCGGAAGCGATTGCGGATCAAATCGGACAGGAGACTTTCGAGATGAATCTCAATCCGGGCACGGACCCGGAGGTGAAGGAAAAGTTTGTGAAGCTCGTGATTGCCTTTGCGAAGGAGAAAGCGGAGCGCGAGAAGGGCGAGCGGGACGAACGCAAGCTCAAGCTCCTGGAGGATGCCGCATCGCAGGCCAAGGAGCAGCTCAACAAAGTCATGGCCAAGGGCGGACTCACGCCGGAAACGCAGGCGCAGATTCAGCAGGCGCTGTCACTCCTATGAGCGCATTGCCCGCCGGACAACTCTCGCACTTCCCGCTCGCGCCTCGCATCGCGAAGGCCCGCCCTGGCTACGCGCAGAGCTTCGCGGGAAAATGCAAAGTGTTCCCGGCTGCGGATGCAAAGGGCGAGTGCCCGTTCTTCCTCGGCTACCAGGCCGACTGGATTCGCGACGGCTCACGGCTCAAGCTGGAAGAAAAGGCGCGTCAGATTGGTATCTCCTGGTCAACCGCTTATCGAGGCGTAGTCGAGACGAGCGCAGTCGGCGCGCGGTATGACTCATGGGTGAGCAGCCGCGATGAGATTCAGGCCGGGCTCTTTCTCCAGGACTCGAAGCAATTCGCAAGCATCCTCAACGCAGCGGCGGAAGACTTGGGCGAGAAAGTCATCGATGACAAAGGCCACAGCGCCCGCGTGCTTCGCTTCGCAAATGGACGCGCCATCAATTCGATGAGCAGCAATGCCGATGCGCAGGCCGGTAAACGCGGCTCGCGTCTGCTCGATGAGTTCGCGCTGCATCCGGACCCGCGCGTTCTATACTCCATCGCGTATCCCGGTATCACGTGGGGCGGCTCGCTGGAAATCGTGAGCACGCATCGCGGCTCGCAGAACTTTTTCAACGAACTGCTCACGGAAGCCCGCGAGAAAGGAAACCCGAAAGGCTGGAGCCTTCACCGCGTCACCTTGCAGACCGCGCTGGAGCATGGGTTCCTTTACAAGCTCCAATGCAAGCTGCCGCCCGAGGATAAGCGGATGCAGATGGATGAAGCGGAGTATTTCGACTTCATCAAATCCGGCTGCGCGGATGAGGAATCGTTTTTGCAGGAATACATGTGCGTGCCCGGCGATGATGCGTCGGCATTCCTGTCGTACGAGTTGATTGCCGGTTGCCGGTATCCGCTCCCGGCTGGATGGAGTGAGTTCCGGATGGATCGCATCGCCTACGATTCGCGCGGAAATGAACTGCCGATGAAATCGCTCGGCACCTGGAGCGCGGACAAGGCAACGGGACCGCTCTATATTGGATGGGACATCGGACGCATGCGCGACTTGACCGTGATTGCCATCGGCGAGCGCCTCGGCTCTCGGATGCACATCCGCCAGGTCATCGAGATGGAGCGCACGCCGTTTGAGCGTCAGGAGGCCGAGCTTCACCCGTGGCTGCGTCACAAGCTTTTCCGCCGCGCAGTCGGCGATCAAACCGGGATCGGTCGCCAGTTCGCCGAGCGGGCCGATCGCGTCGCAGGCCGGATGCGTGTGGAAGGTCTCGACTTCACGCCCGCCGTGAAAGACGAACTCGCCACGCCGATGCGCGCCGCATTCGAGGACCGGAACATTCTCGTGCCCGATGATGCGCTGCTTACCGCCGACTTGCGCGGCATTCGCCGCATGGTCACGGCGACCAATCAAATTCGCTTCGACGGCGAGCGCGGGAAGAACGGGCACTGTGACCGCTTTTGGGCGCTCGCGATGTGTCTCCATGCCGGAAAGACGAACAGCGCGCAGATGAGCGCCTCCAGTTCGCAAGGCGGCGTGCACAGCCGCGGCATGTTCGGCGGTCGCGGCCATCAACCCATCAGCGGAGGGAGGCTCGCCGGAGTATGACGACTTTTTGCAAAGACCGCAGCCGCGCGGCGCGGCCAAGCTCACCCGCGAATGAGTTCGCGAACGGCACCGCGCGCATTTCCAAAACGGCATTTTCCGCCGTCGCCAAAAAAACGGGGGTCGCTGTGTTTTCCGCCCCATCGCCCCGCCGAAATCATTTGAATCAAATTTTAATCGGTTTCCGCGCGTTTTCCGCCCATTGGCGCGCCGGATTGCACCCCGGTTTCGCAATTTCTTCCGCAGCATGAGCGAAAAAATCACCAAATCCCGCGTGTTGGCCGAGCGTCGGTCGCGGTATAATCCGCTCGCAACGCTCACCCCGCAGACGCTTGCCCTGGCATTGGACCAATTCGCAGCCGGGTATCTCGCCGATGCAGCCCGCATTTGGGAGGTGCTCGCCCGTCGCGATGACAAGATCGCCGCCCTGCGTCGCAAACGCCTCGCCGCACTTGCCCGCAACGGATGGGAAATCGTGACGCTCGATGAGTCGCCGGAAGCGCAGGCGCAAAAGGCCGCGCTGGAACACACGTTCAACTCGCTCGTGGCCACGAATGCGCTGGATCGCGATGAACGCGGCGGGCTTTCGCTTTTGCTGCGCCAAATGGGCGATGCCATCGGCAAGAAATACGCCGTGCATGAACTCGTGTGGAAGCCTGCGCAGACCTCGGACGGCTGGCAGATGGAAGTGGAGGCGCGATTCGCTCCTCTGTGGTTTTTCGAGAACACCACGGGCGAAATGCGCTTCATCCCGGAGAATGGCGGTTCCACGGGTGAAGCGATGGAACGCGGAGCCTGGCTGATTAGCGTGCAGGATATGCCGCTCATGGAGCCGTCCTCGGTGCTCTATATATACAAGCGCATCCCGCTCACGGACTGGCTCTCTTATAGTGAGCGCTTCGGAACGCCTTCCGTCGTGGGTCGCACGCCGGCCGCACAAGGCAGCGACGCCGGCAATGCTATGGAGACCGCGGTTTCCGCAGTCGGCACGGATATGGAGTGCGTCATTTTCGGCGACGATGGCACTTCGAAGATTGAGCTGGTTTCGCCCAACGGAAGCGGCGACTCGCCATTCTCCGAGCTGGTTCGCCGTGCGGAGGAAGGGCTCGCGATTCTCTGGCAGGGTGGCGATTTGAGCACGATGAGCAGTCAGGCCGGACAGGGCACCGGCGCGAGCCTGCAAGGCGACAGCCTTTCGAACCTCGAAGCCGACGATGCGCAATGGGCGAGCGAAACGCTGCAAATGGGCATCGCCCGCCAGGTGCTCAAATGGAAGTTCGGTGCGAACGTCGTGGAGAAGGCATATATCCGGGTGAAGACGGCGAGCGCGGCCAAGGATTCAAAGATTGAGCTGGAGATCATCAGCAAGCTCGTGGAGATGGGCGCTCCCGTGGCCGTGGCCGATGCGCTGGAGACTTTCGGAAAGACCACGCCGGAAGCCGGTGAACCGCTGCTCACGAAAGCCGCCGCGCCATCACCGTCGCCGCTGCCTCTCTTTAATGAAGCGCAGGCACTCGCAAACGAAGCGCGGCAGAATCGCCGGATGAAGGAGTTCATTGCCAAGTCCGCCGCCGATGCAGCGTCCGCGCTCACGGAAGACTTGGCACCCGTCCGCGTGTATCTCGAACCACTGCGCGCCGCCCTGGCATCGGGCGATGACGCCGCTGCCAAAGCCGCCGCAGTGCAGCTTGCGCAATTCCTCCCGACGAAGAGCGCCGAAATCCTGCGCGCACCGAGCGCGCTGCAATACACGCTCAATCACATCCTTTCGCCTGCCGTCCTCGATGGCATCGCATCAACCGCCAAAACCAAAACCACAAAATGAAAACCATGCTCAACCTGCTCGCGGCAATGTTCGCGACCATTCAAAGCCTCTTCAATCCGCGTTCAACGCGGCTTTCGAATGAGGAAATCACCGCAACCGGCTTTGTCGGGATGCCCAACGAGATCACACCCGAGTCCCGCGATTGGCTCAAAGTGCCATACGGAAATTTCGACCATTCGAAAGGGTTGCAGATTTTCGACAAGTCCGCCGCCGAAGCGATGGCCAATGAGTTCAACGCGCCGCTTCGCCGGTTCATCCGATGGGCGAGCGCCAAGAGCGGAGGCGCTCCGTTCTACATCGGCCATCCGGACGATCCGAGCTTCGCCAATGAATACAAAGACAAGCGGGCTCACGGATGGGTGAAGGAACTGCGCGCCGATGAAGACGGCCTTGCCATGCGCGTGGAATGGACGCCACTCGGCAACGCTGTCCTGGATAATCAGGAATACCGATTTTTCTCTCCGCGATGGGATGCCGTTCCGGTTGCAGGGAAGACGAAGCAATTCCGTCCGCACGCGCTCATCAGCGCAGGCTTCACGAACCAACCAAACATCCCGGTGAATCCCATCAGCAACGAAGATGCACCGATGATGCTTCCGGACTGGCTTGCCGAGGCGCTCGGAGTTCCCGCCGATGCCGACAAGGATGCGGTCCTCGCCGCCATCGCCGCCAAAGTGGACGGTGCGAAAGCCGTGGCCGCGCAGACTGCGGAGGCCGCGAAGATGCAGGCCGAGGCCGCGATGATGGAAGCGAAGGCGGAAGCCGAGGAAGCCAAGACGGAGCTGGCCAACGAACGCAAAGAGCGTCGCGTGCTCATCATCGCCAATGCGGTGAAGGAGGGAAAAATCACCGCCGCGCAAACCGGCGAATGGGAAACCAAGCTCACCACGGATTTCGCCAACTCGCTCACTGCGCTCGCCGCGCTCGCGAACACATTGCCCGGCACCGGGAAGAAAACCGAGAACCTGGGAGCCCGGAAATCGGACGGCACTTTAGACCCGGAGAAACTCGCCACGCTCGCCAATGAGCGCGCGAGCAAAACCGGACAACCCTTTGCCATTTGCTACGCGCAGATTCGCGCGGAGCTGCAAAAAACTCCCGGTGCTTAACCGCGCCAGGCCACAAACAAACAAACAACAAAAACAAAGATGAATACAATCAGCCTGATCCTCTGCCTTCTGGCAGCCATCGTTTGCGCCTGTGCTTTCGGCGCTCACAT